>VFQP010000448.1_pt1 | contig 81651 bp, 69 predicted proteins | sample 3512351 | NCBI WGS metagenome assembly VFQP01 (sample SAMN10412372, study PRJNA504923) | tailings metagenome | isolation source: Relicate 1 Philex TSF1 revegetated site | place: Philippines: Tuba, Benguet | collected 2017-08-29
CAGAACACCACGCGGCGCTCGATGACGTCGGCGATCGAGACGAGCACGACCGCGATGATGACGACCACGAGCACGACGGCGTAGGTCAGGGACATGTTCAGCTGCGAGGCGAACTCCTTGGCCAGCTTGCCGAGCCCGCCATCGGAGGCGGAGAGGATCTCGGCAACGAGCACGCCGGTGAAGGCCAGCAGCAGCGAGTGCTTGACGCCGACCATGATCAGCGGCACGGCGGAGGGCAGCTGCAGCTTGGTGAAGACCTGCCAGCGGCTCGCCTTCAGCGACTGCATGAGCTTGAACTCATTGGCCGATGGCAGGGCGAGCCCGACCATGGTGTCGATCCACACCGGGAAGAAGCAGATGATCACGGCGAGCGCGATCTTGCTCTCCGGCCCGAAGCCGAGCCAGCCGATGAGCAGCGGAGCGAGCACGACCTTCGGCAGCGCCTGGACGGCGATCGCGTAGGGCGTGATCGCCTGGCGGATGAACGGGTTGGTGCCGAGCAGCACGCCCATCACGAAGCCGAAGGTGACGCCGATGACCCACGCGGTCGCGACCGCGAGCAGCGTCTTGCCGAGGTCCTCCCACCAGTAGCCGCCGCCGACGAGCTGGAAGAAGCCGGCGATGGTGTCGGTGAAGGTCGGGAACAGGACGCGGTTGATGATGCCGATCTGCGGGATGATCTCCCAGAGCACGATGATGACGGCGATCGTCGTGATCGTGATCCAGGCGTAGCCCTCGCGCACGCGCTGCCACCAGGAGCGCGGATCGGGCACCCGGTCGGCCTTCGTCTTCGGGACCGGGGCGGGAGCGGTCGTGGTCACTGGAGCTCCAGCATGCGACGCGCCTCGGCGACGAGCTTGACGAACTCGGTGGTCGTCTGCAGCTCGGGCGTGCGGGGCCGGTCGAACGGGATCTCGAGGATGCCCACCAGCCGCCCGGGTCGGGCGCTCATCACGGCCACGCGGTCGGACATGAACACCGCCTCCGTGATGTTGTGCGTCACGAGCACCGCGGTGCTGTTGGAGTAGGCCTGCAGGCGCAGCAGCTCCTGGTTCATGGCCTCGCGCGTGAACTCGTCGAGCGCGCCGAAGGGCTCATCGAGCAGCAGCAGCTTGGGGTCGTGCAGCAGAACGCGGCACAGGGCCGCGCGCTGCTGCATGCCGCCGGAGAGCTGCCAGGGGTAGGAGTCGCGGAACTCGCGGATGCCCACCATCTCGAGCAGCTCGTCGGCCTTGGCGATGTAGTCCTTCTTGTTCTCGCCGAAGATCTCGACCGGCAGGAGAACGTTCTGCAGCGTGGTGCGCCACGGGAACATCACGGCCTGCTGGAACATCATGCCGATCTGGCGGCTGGGCTCGGTCATGGGCTCGCCGCCGAAAGTGATCGTTCCCTCGGTCGCCGTGAGAAGCCCGCCCATGATGTTCAGGGCGGTCGACTTTCCACAGCCACTCGGGCCCAGGAGGGAGAGGAACTCCCCCTCCTGGACCTCGAGGTTCAGTCCACTCAGGGCGACCATCTCTTTGTCACCGGATCCGAATCGCTTCGTGACCCCTTCGGCTTTCACCAGCGGTGCGGTCTGAGTCATGGTCGTCATGGTGTCGTGTGTTCTTTCAGTTCTCGTCGTTGAGGAGTGAAGAGGGGTGCTGCCTACTGGTTCTGGAACTCGTAGGCCGCAGCGTCAGCCTCGACGCGCGCACGATCGAAGTCGTTCGCGAAGTCGATGAAGTCGCTGTTGAGCACGTCCGCCGCGTTGACCGAGATGTAGTCGGGCGAGGTGGACTGGATGAGGTCGAGGAACGCCTGGGTGCCATCGACATCGTGCTGACCGATGCGGTTGATGTCGGCCGGCGGAACCTGCTGGAGCGAGAGCTCGAAGCGGAGGTCGCCCTGCGAGATGCCGTCGGCGTTCTGCTCGAACGCCGCCGGGATCGCGCCCTTCATCATGTCGCGGCAGGCCTCCTGGTTCTGCAGGCAGAAGTAGATGCCCATCGCGGTTCCGCGAGCGAAGCGCTCGAAGGCCTCCGGCTTCTCGGCCACGCGGCTCGGCGTGGAGATGATGCCACGGGCCGGGAAGGTGTTGTAGATCGCCGGGGTGAGGTCATCGAGGTAGATGCCCGCCGTCTGCACCGCGAAGATGTCGTTGTACGCGGTGGAGTAGGCGTCGACCGAGCCGTTCTCGAGAGCCGCGAGGGTCTCGGGGCCGCCATCGCCGATCGGGATGAAGGTCGCCTCGGTCAGCGGGTCGACGCCCGCCTCGCGCAGCGCCGCCTCGAGGAACGCGACCTCGCCACCGCCGGGCTCGGAGATGCCGATGTTGGCGCCGCGAAGCTGCGACAGGTCGGTGATGCCCGAGTCCTCCGGCACGAAGATGCCGAAGATGGCGCCGCTCGAGTAGGTGAAGATGTTCACGACCTCGAGGCCGACGAGGGCGGCCTCACCGAAGGCGGGGGCCGAGGGGTTGCCGGCGTCGAGGTTGCCCGCGATCACCTGCTCCATCGCGTCGCCCGAGCCGCCGGTCGCGACGAACTCGACGTCGAGGCCCAGCTCGTCGTAGTAGCCGAGCGTGTCGGCGGCGAGCCAGCCCCACCACTCGGCGGTGTAGGTGTCACCCGAGGCCATGCCCATGGTGATGCTGTAGCGCTCCTCCTCGCCCGGCTCCGCCGCGGGGGCGGTGCAGGCGGTGAGAGTGAGCGCGCCGATCGCGGCGATCGCCGCGAACGTGAGCTGCTTCTTCATGCTCGAATCTCCTTTGGTTCGGTGCATTGGGGTGTTGCGAGGGTAGGTCGGTGGTGCCGGGGGTCTCCGTCCGGAGGGATGGGTCTCCTCGTCGTACTCGTAAATGTGACACCCCGATGGGGCGTTGTCAAGACACTGTCTTACTTTTTGGCCATTGCTGTCGAATTGTGATTGTCGGGGGATGCTCAGACCGCCGCCGGCGCCTCGATGACGAGCTCGGCTCCGGCCGTCATCAGGGCGAACGCGTCGGGCAGAGCCTCGGCAACCGCACGCTGGGCGCGGAATCCACTGCAGTGCATCGGGGCGATCAGCTGCAGGCCTCGCTCAGCGAGGCCGGAGACGGTCTGGTCGATCTTCTGCTGGGTGATGCCCGCATGGCCGAGGTGGAAGCCTCCGAGGACGCCGTGGAGGGCATCCACCCCTGTCAGCGTCCGCGCGTGGTCGAGCGAGCTGAGCACGCCCGAGTGGCCGCAGGGGTCGAGCACGACCAGCCCCACGCCGGTGACGTTGATGATCAGCGTGAGGTAGTCGTCGATCGGGTCGGGGTGGACGTGGCCATCGCGGATGCTCATGCGCCCGGCCGGCACCTCGTGCTCGAAGTCGACCGTGATCGGGATCTCGCCGCTGGTCGTGATGCCCGGCGCGATGTCGAGCGGCTCGCGCACCGCGACGACCGCGGCCCCGGCATCCTCCAGCTCGCGCTGCGTCAGACCGCGATTGAAGTACTGGATCATCATGTCGGGCCGCCGGATCGACCGCGGATGGAACGCCGAGGGGTGCACGACCAGCGGGATGCGGCGGCCGATGGCCTGCAGGGCCGCGTAGATGCCGCCGAAGTGGTCGGGGTGGCCGTGGCTGAGCACGACCTGATCGATCGAATCCCAGTCGACGCCGAGCACCTGCGCGTTGTGGATGATGGGGATGCCGCTCATGCCCGCGTCGAACAGGATCGTCGTCGTGCGGCCCGCCGACTCGGCCTTCAGCAGGAACGAGATGCCGTTCTCGGCCAGCGGGGTGCCGCGACGCGGCAGGAAGTGCTCGGGCATGCCCTGACGACGGATCGTCGGCGTGTTCTGCATGAGCATGTCGATGTAGTTGTCGACGAGCACGGTGATCGTCAGGCGGTCGCACGACTGCATGGGCGGCTCTGCTCTCTGTGGGGTCGGTGGTCGGTGGTGCGGATCACACGTCGGTCTCGGTCGACAGGATGGCCGTCGCATGGGCCGCGAGGGTCAGACCCATGCCATGGACGAGCGAGAGGCGGGCATCCGGAACCTGCCGTCGGCCGGCGTCGCCGCGCAGCTGCTGCACCGCCTCCACGATGAGGAACATGCCGAGCATGCCCGGATGCACCTGGGCGAGCCCCGCGCCGTTCGTGTTCAGCGCGAGCGAGCCGCCGGGGGCGAGATTGCCGTTCTCGACGAACGCGCCCCCCTCGCCCTTCGCGCAGAAGCCGAGGTCCTCCAGCAGCACGAGCAGGCTGATCGTGAACGCGTCGTAGACGTGCACGGTATCGAGCTGGTCGAGGGTCACGCCGGCCATCTGGAGGGCGCGTTGAGCGCTGCGGGCGGCCTCGGTGCTCGTGAGGTCGGGCATCTGCGAGATGTTGCGATGATTGACCGCTTCACCCGAGCCGAGCAGGTAGACGGGCTTCCTGGGCAGGTCGCGGGCGCGCTCGGCCGAGACCAGCACGACGGCCGCTCCGCCGTCGGTCACCAGGCAGCAGTCGAGCTTGTGCAGGGGGCTGGCGATCACCGGGGAGGCGAGAACCTCGTCGACGGTGAGCGGCGTCGGGTACGGCGCGGTGTCGGTGAGCAGCGCCCACTCGCGCGCGGCGACCGCGTACTGCGCGAGCTGCTCGCTCGTCGTGCCGTACTGCGCCATGTGCCGCTGGGCGACCATCCCGAACGCGCCGATCGGGTGGATGAGACCGTAGGGCTGCTCGTAGGGCGAGCTCTCGGCCATGCTCACGAGCTTGCCGGCGTCGCTGCGCTGGGTGCTGCCGTAGGCGACGACCGCGACCTCGCACAGCCCCGCCTCGATCGCCGCCGCGGCGTGGCCGAGCTGGGCGATGAAGGAGCAGCCGCCGAGCGCGGTCGAGTCCATGTGCCGCGGGTGGATGCCGAGGTACTCGGCGAGCGTCAGCGTCGGGAAGGCGTAGTACGACGAGGCCGTGAACAGCCCGTCGACGTCGGCGAGCGTGAGCCCCGCATCTGCGAGCGCGCGGGTGACGGCGAGACTGGCGAGCCCGACCGGCGAGCGCCCCTGGGTCTGGAAGGTGTCGAGCTGGGCGGCGCCCACGATGGCGCTGCGGCCGCGGATCGTCATGATGCCCCCTCGGCGATGCTGTCGAACGCGGGCGTCGGCCGGAACCGCAGCAGGGTCAGCTCGGCCTCGACGTCGTCGAACACGGCCTCGACGGGCATGCCGATGCGGGCGTCGTCGGGCGCGCAGTCGATCAGGTTCGCGAGCATGCGCACCCCCTCCTCGAGGTCGACGAGCACGAGCGTGTACGGCGCGTCGGGCGCGAAGAACGGGTGGGATGCCCGCAGCTGGGTCGTGAACGCGTGCACGGTTCCCCGGCCCGTCACCGTCTCGAGGTCGAGCGACTCGCCATGGCAGTGCGGGCACACGGTGCGCAGCGGGAAGACCGCGCGCGAGCATCCCGTGCAGCGGTGGATCACCAGTTCGTGCGCGCGCAGCCGCTCGAACCAGACCTTCTCCTCCCCGCGCGGAGTGATGGGCGGTCGGGCGATGTCGGCCATGGTCATCCCTCCAGCTCGGCGCGCAGGGCCGCGAGCACGGCCTCCGCGACCTCGGCGGTCGTGGCGCTGCCGCCGAGGTCGGCGGTGCGGATGTCGGTCTCGCCGAGCACGTGCCGCACGGCGCGCATGATCACATCATGCGCCTCGGGGCGGCCCAGGTGCTCGAGCATCATCGCGGCCGACCAAATCTGCCCGATCGGGTTGGCGATGCCCCGGCCGGCGATGTCGGGGGCCGAGCCGTGCACCGGCTCGAACATCGACGGGAACTCCCCCGTGGGGTTGAGGTTCGCGGAGGGCGCCATGCCCATGCTGCCGACGATCACAGCGCCGATGTCGGTGAGGATGTCGCCGAACAGGTTCGACCCGACGACCACGTCGAGGTCGTGCGGGTGGCTGATGAACCGCGCCGCGAGGGCGTCGACGTGCATGAGCCGGCCCTCGATGTCGGGATGCTTGGCCATGACGTCGCGGAACACGTCGTCCCAGAAGGTCATCGAGTGGATGATGCCGTTCGACTTGGTCGCCGAGACCACCTGCTTCTTCCGGCTCCGCGCGAGCGAGACCGCGAACTCGATGGCCCGCTCGGTGCCGCGCCGCGAGAACACGGCCTCCTGCACCGCGATCTCATCGGCCGTGCCGGGGAACACCCTGCCGCCGACCTCGGAGTACTCGCCCTCGCTGTTCTCGCGCACGACGAGGATGTCGATGCCCTGCGTCGTGTCGCGCAGCGGGCTGCTCACCCCGGGCAGCAGCAGGGCGGGCCGCAGGTTGATGTACTGCTGGAAGGCCCGTCGGATCGGGATGAGCAGCCCCCAGAGCGAGACATGGTCGGGCAGCGAGGGGTCGCCGACAGCGCCGAGGAAGATCGCGTCGTGCGCGCTCAACCGCTCGATGCCGTCGGCTGGCATCATCGCGCCGTGCTCGTGGTACCAAGCGCAGCTCCACGGATACTCGGTCCAGGCGACCGTGAAGCCCTGGTGCTCGGCGACGAGCTCGACCACCCGCTGCGCGGGCGGCATGACCTCGAGGCCGATGCCGTCGCCGGCGAGCACGGCGATCGAGTAGTGCGGCTGCGCCGGTCGGGTCACTTGATCGCCATGGGGTTGACGGGTGAGCCCACCGCGCGCGTGAAGGTCATCGGCGGCGCGCAGAAGAAGAAGTCGTACTGGCCGTCCTCCGCGCAGTCCGCGGCGAGCGCCTCGAAGTCGAAGATCTCGCCCACCCACAGGCCCATGCCCACGATGAACACGCAGTGCAGCGGCTGGAAGACGTCGGGCGTCTGGTTGGGCAGCACCTCCATGCCCCACGTGTCGACGGCGAGGCCGGCGATGTCGCGGCCGTGGATGAACGGGATCGACTCGAGCCCGAGCCCCGGCGCGGGGCCGCCCGCGTAGTCGCCCCAGTTGCCCTTGCGCTCGCCGACCTGGCCGGTGCGCACCATGAGGAAGTCGCCCGCGCCGACGGTCACGCCCTGCGCCTTCTCGGCGGCTTCGAGGTCGTCGGCCGTGATGGCGTAGCCGGGCTCGAGGGCCGCGACGCCCTTGAGCTTCGCGATGTCGAGCAGCACGCCGCGCCCGGCCATCTTGTCGGCGGCGAGCCCGACCGCGCCGACCTTGGCGCCCTTGCTGGTGACCTGGTCGGGCGTGAAGCCGTTGTACATGTGCCCGTCGAAGAAGATGTGCGCGAGGGCGTCCCACTGGGTCGACGACTGCAGCGCCATGATGATGATGTCGTCGGTGCCCCGCAGGTGGCGGTCGCGCCCGCCGTAGAACTCGTCGACGACGGTGCCCATGGCGATGTCGCCGCCGTCGCGGAACATCAGGTGGATGGGGTTGAACCGCCCGCCGAATCCCCCGGCTACCTGCGGCCCGGTCTGGTCCATCGGCAGCGCGAGCGAGATGGTCTTGCCCGAGCGGATGCTCGCGGCGGCGGCCGCGACGCGCTCGGGGGTCAGGTGGTTGAGCGTGCCGAGCTGGTCGTCGGCGCCCCAGCGACCCCAGTTGGAGTACTGCTTGACGAGCGCGCGCACGGTCTCGACATCCGGCGTCGTTGCCATCGTGTCCTTCTCTCTGTCTAGTTCGGGCCGGCGGGGCCGGCTGTCGGTTCTCGTGTGGTCGGTTCTCGTGTGGTCGGGTCTGCGCGGCGGTGGATGCCCGGCGCTAGCCGCGCGCTCCGGCCTTGGTCGATCGCACGCCGCCGTCGTAGCGCTCACCGCGGGCGTAGTCGCCCGACCGCAGCCGGTGCTTCTCGATCTTGGCGGTCGGGGTCTTCGGCAGCGCATCCACGAATTCGACGTAGCGGGGCACCTTGAACGCGGCGAGGTTCTCATCGCACCAGGCGATGATCGCGGCCGGGTCGACCTCGTGGCCCTCGCGGCGCACGACGAAGACGCAGAGCTCCTCGTCGGTGAGCTCGCTGGGCACCCCGATCACCGCGGACTCCTGCACGGCGGGGTGCGTGTTGACCGTCATCTCGACCTCGAGCGACGACACGTTCTCGCCGCGGCGGCGCACGATGTCCTTCTTGCGGTCGACGAAGTAGAAGTAGCCGTCTTCGGCCTGCCACGCGCTGTCGCCCGTGTACAGCCAGCCGTCGCGCAGCGCCTCGGCGGTCTTCTCCTCGTCTTTGAAGTAGCCGAGCATCATGGCCGCGTTGCGCACGACGAGCTCGCCGACCTGGCCGCGCGGCACCTCGACGCCGTCGGCGTCGACGACCTTGACCTCGGTGGGCGGGTAGGCCGGGTCGGGGTGCGAACGCGGGATGCCCATCGAGTCGGGGTGCCGCGGCGCATCGACGGGCTCGAGCAGACCGTAGGTGGTCTCGCTCATGCCGAAGCCCGAGATGCACGCGATGCCGAAGCGCTGCTCGATCTCGGTGCGCACGTCGTGGGGCAGCGCGGGCACGCCGTAGGCGACCCGCACCTGGTGGTCGCGGTCGTCGGGGCTCGGCTCCTTCTTCGAGAGGATCACCGTCATCGCGCCGATGAAGTTGAACACGGTCACGCCGTGCTGCCGCACGTCGGGCCAGAAGCGGCTGGCGCTGAAGCGCGGCGCGAGCACCATCGCGCCTTCGGCACCGATCGCGCCCATCGTGGAGTACGCCTGCGAGTTGATGTGGAACAGGGGCAGGCAGGCGTAAATGCGGTCGCCGCGGCGCATGTGCATCCAGTGCGGGTAGGCCTGCCCGGTCATCACGTAGTTATGGTGCGACTGCATGACGCCCTTGGGGCGGCCCGTCGTGCCCGAGGTGTAGATCAGCGAGATCAGGTCGTCAGGGTCGAGATCGATGCTCGGCGCCCGCCCGCCGAGCAGGGCCGCCTCGGTGAGGAAGTCGTCGTAGCCGTCGGCCGCCCCCAGCGCGAGGGTGGCGTGGAGCCCCGGCGACGTCTCTCCGATGCGGTGGAAGAGCTCGGCGTGCTGCGGATCGATCAGGGCGAACCGCGCCTCGGAGTGATCGACGAGGTACTGCGCCTCCGCCTGCTTGAAGCCCGTGTTGATGGCCACGAGCACGGCGCCGATCTTGGCGAGCCCCAGCCAGGCGTGCAGGAAGCCCGCGCTGTTGTCGGCCATGAAGGCCACGCGGTCGCCGCGGCGCACCCCGATGTGGTGCCAGTAAGCCGCGGCGGCGTCGACCTGCGCGTTGAACTGCTCGTAGGTCTCCTGCGTGCTGGTGCCATCACTGCCGGCCCAGATCAGGTAGGGCTGATCGGCGTTGCGCTCCACCGCGTTCTCGAGGAACGCGCGGACGGTGAGGCTGTGCGGTGCGGTCATGGATGTCCTCGCTCTGAGCGGCTCGGCGGTCAGTTCTGCGCGCGCGCGGCCGAACCCTTGGGCGCGACGGCGTCGATGTCGGAGACCACGTCGATGAGCACGGGGCCGTTGATCTCGGCGGCGCGGGCCATGGCGGGCTCGAGCTCGCTCGGCTTGGTGACGCGGATGCCGGTGACCCCGAGGGTCTCGGCGACGGCGGCGAGGTCGACGTCGTTGAAGTGCCACAGCTCGTGGTGCCGACCGGTCAGCGCGCCGCCGTAGGCGACGGTGTACGGGTTGATCTCCTGGTTGAGCGAACGGTTGTCGTTGACGACGACGGTCAGCGGGATGTTCCACCGCGCCGCGGTCTCCAGCTCGCTCAGGTGGTAGAACAGACCGCCGTCGCCGGTGAACACGACCACCTGCGCGTCGGGCCGGGCGAGCTGCGCACCGATGCCCGCGGGCAGACCCCAGCCGAGCGAGCCTGCCGCCCGCAGGAAGCCCTGCTCGGGCTGCGTGAGGTCGAGGTAGCCGGCCGTCCACATGCCGGCGTGGCCGGTGTCGCTCACGACGATCGCGTTGTCGGGCAGCAGCCCGTTGAGCGCGGTGACGAGCCGCTCCGGTCGCATCGGCACCGCGTCCGACCCCGTGAGGTCGGCGACGCTCGCGCGCCAGCGGGCGGTGAGCTCGGCCGCGCGGTCGCGCCACGGGCGGGTGCGCTCGGTGTCGACGGGGCCGAGGGCCTCGAGCAGGGCGGTGAGCCCGAGACGAGCATCCGCGACCACCCCGATGGTGTCGGGGTAGTGGCGGCCCAGCTCGGTCGGCTCGATGTCGAGGTGCACGACGCGGGTGCTGGTCGGCGGAACCTGCCAGGTGAGCGTCACCTGGCTGCCGGTCTGGCTGCCGACGTACATGACGAGGTCGGCCTCGACGATGATCTGGTTGGCGCTCGCCCGCGCGTAGAGCCCGGGAATGCCGATCGACAGCGGGTGGTCGGCAGGCACGGTCTCCTTGCCGTTGAGCGAGGTCGCGATCGGGGCGCCGAGGCGATCGGCGAGGGCCACGACCTCGGCGGCGGCTCCCGAGGCGCGCACGCCGCCGCCCGAGAGGATGACGGGCCGCTCGGCGGCGCGGAGGGCCGCGGCCGCGGCGGCGATCGCCTGAGGGTCGGGCGCGATGCGCATCGCGGGCACGCGACGCTCGCGGGGCGCCGGCAGGTCGACGTCGAACGTCTGGTTCTCGATGATGTCGCCGGTGTGCCCGGCGAGCTCGAGGTGGGTGGGGCCGGGCTTGCCGGTGGTCGCGTCGCGGAAGGCCTGGTCGAGCTGGTCGGGGAGGCGGGCGACGTCGAAGACCTGCCGGCTCGACTTGGTGAGGGGCTTGAAGAGCGGGAAGTCCTCGATCTCCTGGTAGTAGTTGCGGCCGCGGCTCCACTCGTAGGGGCCGCCGGTGAGGGCGATGACGGGCGAGCAGCCGAGGAAGGCGTCGCGCAGTCCGGCGGCGAGGTTCGCGGCGCCGATGTTCTGGGCCATGCAGATGCCGGGCTTGCCGGTGGCGCGGGCGTAGCCGTCGGCCATGTAGGCGGCGGCCTTCTCGCCGTGGGTCACGATGCGCTTGATCGCGGTCTCGTCCTCCATCGTCTTCAGCGTCGCGCTGAGGGCGGTGGGAACGAGGAACACGGCCTCGACCCCGTAGGCGTCGAGCGCGCGCGAGAGGTACTGCGCGCCTGTCATCTGCGTCATGAAGACTCCTTCGTCGTCACGACCTCGGAACCCGTCGGTCGTGTGACCGGGAGACCCAGCTGGCCTGTACTGCCTGGTTCGGCGGGTCGCAGGAGGAGCATCGCGGCCCGTGTCTTGTATATCAAGACGTTGTCTTGTTTATCTTCGGGCCGCGCCCTGTCCCGTGTCAAGCCGGGTCCGGAGCGAGTTTCAGTACCATGACGACATGGAGTCCGCCGCCGCGCAGAAGTCGGGGATGCTCGTGCGGGCGATCACGCTGCTCGAGCTCGTCGCCACCCACGTCGATGGCATCGGCGTGCGCGAGGCCGCGCGCCGCACCGGCATCGACCGCAGCGCTGTCAGCCGCATCCTCACCCAGTTCGAGGAGCTCGGCTACGTCGAGCAGGTGCACGAGCGCGGCGTGTACGCGGCCGGGCCGCGCCTGTTCTCGATCGTCGCCGCGCTCTCGGAGCGCGACTCGCTCGCCAAAGCGGCCGAGCCGCTGCTCAAGCAGCTCGTCGCCCGCTTCAACGAGACCTGCTACGCCGTGGCCCGCGTGGACGACACCCTGGTCTACCGCGCCAAGGTCGACTGCGACAACACCATCCGCTACGTCATCGACATGGGCAAGCCGTTCCCTCTCGTCAGCGGCGCATCCGGCATGGCGATCCTCAGCGGGCTCACCCCCGACGAACGGGAGGCGATCCTGGCCCAGCCGATCGTGGCCCACACCGACGCGAGCCTCACCGACCCCGACGCCGTGCGGCGCCAGGTGGAGGAAGACCAGCGGCTCGGCTACTCGTACAGTCCCGGCCGCTGGGTTCCCAACGGCGGCGGTGTCGCCGCTCCGTTCTTCGACGCCGCCGGCCGATGCGCCGGCGCGATCACGCTCAGCAGCCCGATGGACCGCCTGAGCAAACTCTCAGTGCCCGAGGTCGGCGCGGCCGTGCGGGCCGCGGCCGACGCCGTCAGCGAGCGGTTGGGCAACCTCGCCGTCGCCCCCGCCTCCTAGCGGATATCGACCCGCTCTCCTAACTGTCGGACGAGCCGTCGTCGGCCACAGCGTCAGCGTCGGCCACAGCGTCAGCGTCGATGAAGGCGTCGGCGAGATCGCCGCGCGTCGCGATCCAGAAGTCGAGCCGGCGGGCCTCGGCGATGATCTCGGCGAGCGCCGCGAGACCCGCGGTGCGGCAGCCGACGTGCGCGTGCAGCGTGACGTCGACGAACCCGGTGCGCCGGCTGCGGGCGAGCGCTTGCGCCTCGTAGGAGAAGCTCGCGGCGAGCTCGCGGGTCGGCTGGCCGTAGCGCACCGTCATCGGCAGGTCGTTGATCTCCATGCCGAAGGGCAGCGCCACGATGCGCCCCTCGGGCGTCTCCCGCCAGTAGGGCAGATCGGCGTCGAACACATCGCCGTGCCACTCGTACCCCTCCGCCGCGAGCAGCTCGCTCGTGCGCGCGCTCGGAGTGCACCGCGGGCTGATCCAGCCGCGGGGGCGCTGCCCGCCGACCGCGGCGAGCGCTTCCGTGCACCGTGCGATCTCGGTGCGCTCCTCCTCGGCGTCGATCAGAGCGGGAATGCGGTTCTGGGCCCACGAGTGCCCGGCGAGCTCGTGCCCGGCGTCGGCGATCGCGCGCACCGCATCCGGAGCCGTCTCGGTGAGGATGCCGCTGACGTAGAAGGTCGCCGCGAGCTGCTCCTTCTCGAGCAGGTCGAGCGCCGACCACACCCCGGTGCGCCAGCCATAGTCGGCCCACGACAGCGCCTGGTGGTCGAGGGCGCCCGCCGGCAGCGGGTTGCCCATCGGGCCGAGGCCGGGCGCGACCCCCGGCTGCCACTGCTCGAACATGATCGAGATCGCGAGCGCGCCCGTTCGGCCATCGGGCCAGGAGGCGAGGGGCGAGCGGCGAGGCGAGGTCATGGGGTCTCCGTCCGGTGGGAAGAGGGCATGGGGGTGAGCAGAGAGTCGAGTCGCTCGGCGAGGATCGCCGCCGCCTCGCTCGGGTCGACGGCGTCGCGCACGAGGTCGACCGGGCGGGCCAGGTCGCGCGGATCGACGAAGGGGAAGTCGGTGCCGAACACGATGCGCCCGGCGGGCAGCACCTCGAGAGCGAGGCGCAGGGTGTGCGGCGAGCAGTTCGCGGTCTCGAACAGCAGTCGCTCGAGCGCGGTCGCGGCGTGGTCGTCGGTGCCCAGCAGCTCGGCCTCGAGCTTCCACCGCCACAGGAGGCGATGCAGCAGGAAGGGCAGCGTTCCCCCGAGGTGCGGAATGACCCAGGTCAGCGCCGGCCAGCGGTCGAGCATCCGGGAGGCCAGCAGGCGCACCGCGGCGATCGTGTCCTCGAAGGGCGCCCCGATGGCCCATTCCATGCCGTGGTCGGCGAGGGCGCCGGGCGCGCAGAATCCGTCGGGGTGGGTGATGACCAGGGTCGGGCTCTCGGCCATGACCGTGTAGACCGGCGCGAACCGCTCGTCATCGATCGCGACGGTGTCGATGTGGGTCGGGATGCTGTACCCGGCGAACCCCGGAAGCCCGCGTGCTCGACGCGCCTCGGCGACAGCCTCGGCGACGTGCGGCAGCGGCAGCGAGGCCAGGAGGCGGAACCGGTCGGGGTGCGCCTCGACCACGGTCGCGCATCCGTCGTTGAAGGCCGCGACGAGACGGGCGCGCCACGCGGGATCGGGGTGCCAGATGTTCAGGGAGGCGAAGCTCAGAGCCTGCAGCTCGATGCCCGCGGCGTCCATGAGCCGCAGCCGCTCATCGAGCGCGCCGAGGAAGGTCGGCACGGCGGTGATGATGCGGTGCTGCAGGAAGGCGCGGGCGACATCGCCGTGGCGGCCCTCCTGCTCGGCGACCTCGCGCACGACGGCGACGTACTCGGGCGGGTAGTAGTGGGCGTGCACATCATGGGCGCGCATGGTCGACCTCCTCGTCGGCGAGCAGCTGGGGTGTCGGAAGCCGGGGTGTCGTCAGCGCGGGCGTGGGCCACGGGTCGGCGAGACGCGCGCGGCGGGTCGCACGATCCTCGGGGCGCAGGGCGATGGCCAGCGCCAGCTCGCCGGTGATCGCGTCGCCGAGCCGGGCGCAGAACGCCTCGGGCTCGCGGTCGGCGCTCGGGCGCTCGGCGACGACGCGGTCGACGAGCCCCGCGGCGCGAAGACGGTCGGCCGTGATGCCCTGATCGCGGGCGAAGTCGGGAGCCCGATCGACGGTGCCGTGGCGGATCACGCTCGCCCCTTCGGGCGGCAGCGGTGCGAGCCAGCCGTGCTGCGCCGCGATGACGCGATCGGCGGGCAGCAGCGCGAGGGCGGCACCGCCGGTGCCCTGGCCCATGATGACCGAGACGACGGGCACCGGCAGGGCGATCATGCCCGCCAGGCACCGAGCGATCTCGGCACCGAGCCCGCCCTCCTCTGCCTCGCGCGAGAGCGCCGCGCCCGGCGTGTCGATGACGGTCACGAGGGGAAGGCGAAGCTCGGCGGCGAGCGCCATGCCGCGGCGCGCCTGCCGCAGGGCGCCGGGGCCGAGCGGCTGATCGAAGGCCTGCGCGTGGCGGTCGAGGCCCACGACGACGACCCCGTGCTCGCCGAAGCGGGCGAGGGCGATCGCGGCGGCCTTGCCCGTCTCGCCCTCGCCGGTTCCCGAGAGCGGCACATGATCGGTGGCGGCGACGCGCAGCAGCGTGCGGATGCCGGGCCGGCCGACGCGGCGGGAGGTGAGCACCGCATCCCAGCCATCGGCCGCAGCGGGGCCGTCGTCGTCGCCTCTGCGCGCGGGCTCGACGGCGGAGCCGGTCGCCCGCGCCGTGGTGATCGCGAGCACCCGCGCGATCATCTCCCGGAGGCGACGCGGATCGAGCACGGCGTCGACGAGCCCGTGCCGCCACAGGTTCTCGGCTGTCTGCACCCCGGCGGGGAAGTCGTCGCCGTGCAGCGCTGCATAGACCTTCGGCCCGAGGAAGCCGATGAGCGCTCCCGGCTGAGCGACGGTGATGTGGCCGAGCGATCCCCACGACGCGAAGACTCCGCCAGTGGTGGGGTGCCGCTGATAGACGAGGTACGGCAGGCCCGCCGCCTTGTGGGCGACGACCGCCGCCGTGATGGCCGCCATGCGGGTGAACGCCGCTGTTCCCTCCTGCATACGCGTGCCTCCCGAGACGGGCGCGGCGAGCACCGGCAGACCGTGCGCGGTCGCTCGTCGCAGGGCCGCGACGATGCGGTCGGCGGCCACGGTGCCGATCGATCCGGCGAGGAAGGCGAACTCGCCGACGATCACCGCCACCGGGTTCCCCTCCAGCGTGCCGCTGCCGGTGACGATCGCCTCGCTCAGCCCGGTCGCCGCCCGGGCGGCCTCCAGGTGGTCGCGGTACTCGGCGCTGGCGCCCGCCGGCACGAGCGCGACCGATCCGGGAGGATCCCACGATCGGAAGCTGCCGGGATCGAGCGTGAGCTCGATGAGGGCGAGAGCGGCCGGGCGCGCGTCGTGCTGCGCGGCCCCGGTGACCGCCGTCACGGCCGCGACCCCTCGTCGAGCCAGGCGCGCACGGCCGCGTCGTGCTGGCCGAGCGTGGGGGGCGCGACATGATCACGTCGCGTGCGCTCGGCACTGCCGGCGTCGAGGTCGAAGAACCGCAGGGGCGGGCCCGGCAGCTCGATGCGCCCGAGCGTCGGATGCTCGACGTCGACGACCAGCCCCTGCGACCGCGTCTGCGGCCACTCGTACACCTGGTCGAGCGTGCGCACGATGCCCGCGGGGATCCCCGCGGCCTCGAGATCGGCGAGCACCTCGGCACTCGTGCGGTCGGCGAAGGCGCCCTCGATCGCGGCGATCAGCGCGGCCCGGTTGGTGACGCGCTCGGCGTTCGTCGCGAAGCCCGCGGCCTCGGGCTCGAGCCCGATGATGGGGCAGAGCGCCCGCCAGAGCCCCTCGCTGCCGACCGCGAGCTGCACGGCGCCGTCACCGGTGGCGAACAGGCCGTACGGGGCGACCGAGGGGTGGTGGTTGCCCTGCGCCCGCCCGACCTCGCCCGCGACCGTGTAGCGGGTGCCCTGGAAGGCGTGCACGCCCACGATGGCGGCGAGCAGGCTGGTGCGCACGACCTGCCCGCGACCGGTCGCCGCACGCTCGTGCAGCGCGGCGAGCACGCCGTAGGCGCCGTAGATGCCGGCGAGCAGGTCGCCGATCGGCACGCCGACGCGCTGCACGTCGTCGGGCCCGGAGCCGGTGAGCGACATCAGCCCGGCCTCCCCCTGGGCGATCTGGTCGTAGCCGGCGCGCCCGCCCTCCGGCCCGTCATGGCCGAACCCCGAGATCGACAGCACGACCAGCCGCGGATTCAGCTCGGCGATCGCGGCGGGGTCGAATCCGAGCCGGTCGAGCACGCCGGGGCGGAAGTTCTCGACGAGCACGTCGGCCCGCCGCAGCAGTGCGCGCAGCGTCTCCGCTCCGTCGCTCGACTTCAGGTCGAGCTCGATCGACTGCTTGTTGCGGTTCGCCGAGAGGAAGTAGGTGCTCTCACGGGCCTCGGGAGGCCCCACGAAGGGCGGACCCCAGCCGCGGGTGTCGTCGCCGGCACCCGGTGTCTCGACCTTGATGACCCGCGCGCCGAGGTCGCCGAGCATCATCGCCGCGTGCGGTCCGGCGAGGGCGCGGCTGAGGTCGACGACGACGACGCCCTCGAGCGGCCCTGTCATGAGGCGGCCTCCCCGGCATGGGCGGCCGCGGCACGGGATGCCCACGCGAGGTCTCCCGCCTCGATCGCGTCGACCAGCTCGCGGTGCACGGCCAGCCGGTGCTCGCGGTAGGCACGGGCCTCGGCGGCGGGCTCGGCGGTCGAGACGGCGGCATCGGCGAGTTCGTCCGCGCTGCGCGCGCGCTCGGTGCCCTCGTCGATGATGTGCATCATCGAGAGGTAGATGGCGCGCAGCAGCTCGTTGGGGCTGAGGGCGGCGATCTGCTCGTGCAGGCCCCACACGGCACGGATGAACCCGTCATGGTCGTCGAGCGCACGCTCGAGCGCCGCCAGGCGCGTGCGCAGCCGTCGCACCTGGGCGGCTGTTCGCGACCGTGCGGCATCGAGCACGAGCAGCGGTTCGAGAGCCTCCCGCACGGCGATCGCGTCTGCGACGGTCGTCGCCTCGCCGTGCACGCTGATCAGCGTGTGCCGCAGCCGCACGACCGGGCCGGTGCGCGCCACGAAGACGCCGCCGCCGCGCCCGGGCTTGACGTCGACGACTCCCCGGTCGACGAGCAGCCGCAGCGCCTCGCTCACGGTGGCACGGGCGTAGCCCGAGCTTGCGCGCCAGCCTTCGATGGTGCCGAATGCGTCGCCGGGCTGCAGCCCGCGCTCGGCGATCTCGGCCTCGAGGCGCGCGGCGAGCGCCTGGGCGCGCGTCGCGGGTGCCCGTGTCGCGGCGTCATCGATGACCATGCGGGCACGCTAACAGCGAGCATGCGTCCCCGTCTAGACAAACCTGCTAAACGTTGTAATGTTTTAAGCAGAATCCCCCGAGGGCACAGTGGAGTGCCGGGAAGGCAGGGCAGCGTCATGCGCATCGTCGGCTACCTCACCGCCGAAAGCGAGCGGCACCTCGCCGCGCGCGAGGGCGAGCAGCTCATCCCCCTCGGCCCGGTCGCCGCCTTCTGGGCCGACCCGGCCGCCGGCCTCGCCCGGGCGGCGACCGTCACCGAGCGCATCGCGGCGGCGGATGCGGAGCTCGCCCACCCCGTACCCGACGGCGCGCGCGTGCTCTGCCTGGGCCTCAACTACGTGGCGCATGCCGCCGAAGGCAAGTTCACGCCGCCCGAGCATCCCATGATCTTCGGGCGCTGGACGGCATCGCTCGTGCCCGACGGCCACCCCGTGACCGTGCCGGTCGACGAGAAGGGTCTCGACTGGGAGGGCGAGATCGCCGCCGTCGTCGGCGCCCCGCTGTCTGTCGTCGACGCCGACACGGCGCGGGATGCGGTGCTCGGCTACGCCGCCTTCAACGACCTCTCCGCCCGCCGGGCGCAGAAGCTCACCGCCCAGTGGACGCTCGGCAAGAACGCCGACGCCTCCGGCCCGATCGGAGACCTCGTGACCGCCGACGAGGTCGGCGACCTGCGCGAGGGCCTGCAGGTGCGCACTCTCGTGAACGGCGAGGTCATGCAAGACGGCAACACGCGCGACATGATCTTCGAGCTCGGCGATGTGCTCGCGCTGGTGAGCCGCACGATGACGCTGAACCCCGGCGACGTGATCGTCACCGGCACGCCGGAGGGGGTGGGCTACGTGCGGACTCCTCCGGTGCTGCTCGGCCCGGGCGACACCGTGACGATCGAGGTCGAACGCATCGGCAGCGTCACGACTCCGGTCGTCGCCCGCTGACCGCAACGGGCTTGGCCCCGCTGCGCCGACGGCTCAGAGCCCGAGGTCGGCGAGCGCCGCATCCATGTTGCGCAGCATGAGCGCGTAGCCCTCGTCGTTCGGGTGCAGCCCGTCGGCGGCCATGAGCCCCGGCGCTCCGGCGATCCAGGTAGAGGCTCCCTCGACGAACAGCAGGTCGTAGCGCTCGGCGGCGGCGCGCACCCAGCCGATGATCGTCTCGAGCGACGCGGGCCGGTCGGGTCGGTACCAGAACGGCTCGACGACCACGAACCGAGCGTCGGGCAGCGCCTCCGTCAGTCGCGCGAGATCGGTGTCGATCTGCTGCTCGATCTCGGCCGCCGCGACGTCGTACGAGAAGGTGTCGTTGAGGCCCATCGTCACGAACACGATGTCGGGGCGCTGCTCGATGATGAGCGCCGGGAGGTCGTCGGCGTCGAACGACCGCCGGTTGTTGATGAAGCCGAGCCCGTTGACGCTGGGGTTGAACTCGCGCCAGCCGCGCAGCTCGGCCAGCTGCGTCGACCATCGCAGCGCGAGGTCGCTCGCTCCGGTGCCGAGCGTGTACGAGTCGCCGTAGAACGCCGCGAGCGGCCGGTCGTCGTCGGCGGCGGGCTCGTTCGACGGGGCCGCGGCGGGCACGCATCCGGTGAGGATGGCGAGCGCCGCGGTCGTCGCGACCGCGACGGCCGGTGCGAGACGGGGGAGCAGTCGCGGTCGACGGATGCGCATGCCGACTATTCGATGCCCTGCGCCTGAGGGTTCGCCCGGCACGCCGCCGACGTGCCGACCCGTCGCTACCCTCCCCGGGACCCGGCCGCCTCCGCTCCTTCCCGATCTGCGGATGCTCCTGAATTCGAGTCAGTTCGATCCGCAGTTCTGGAAGGAGCCGCGAGCACATCAGCCAATGTCGTGCCGAGTCGGTGGTGCGCCGGATCGGCGATCTGGTCACCGCCGTCACGGGACGCCACTCCCGCAGGCCGAACTCCGGCAGACGAATCTCCCGCAGGCAGACGTCCTGCAGGCAGCGCTACAGCGCGTCGGCCCGCACGGGGTCGAGGGTCGGGCGCTTCGCCGTGCGGTGGTCGCCCGATGAGCGGCCGGTCAGGCGGCGGCCGATCCAGGGCAGCACGTACCGTCGCCAGTACTCGGCGGTGCGCGGGCGGGCGACGTCGGCGAGCGGCGAGCCCTCGTCCGGTGCTGCGGCCGGTGCCACCACCGGCACCTCGAGCGCGGCGAGCACGTTCGCGGCCGCGCGCGCGTGGCCGAGAGCGTTGAGGTGCAGCTTGTCGACGGACCAGTAGCGCAGCTCGGGCAGGTGCGGGTCGAACCAGTTGTCGACGAACAGCACCCCCGACCCGGCGAGGCGCTCGCGCACCGCGACGGCGAGGGCGTCGCCGCGGCGCTCGAACGTCGGCCCCAGCGGGATGTGCCGGGTCGGGTTGCCGCCGCTCACGACCATCACGCGGACTCCGCTCGCCTGGGCGTCGAGAGCGGCGGCGACGAGCCGATCGGCCACCGCGTCGATCGAGACCCTCGGCCGCAGGATGTCGTTGCCCCCGCCGTTGATGCTCAGCAGCTGCGGGTGCAGCGCGAGTGCGGCCGGCAGCTGGTCATCGACGATCGGCGCGAGCAGCCGCCCCCGGATCGCGAGGTTGGCGTAGCCGATCGATCCGCCGGCCGCGAGCGCGAGCGCCGCCGCGACGAGGTCGGCCCACCCGCGAGGGCTGCCGTCGGGCCGCTCGTCACCCATGCCCTCGGTGAAGCTGTCGCCGATGGCGGCGTAGGTCTGCACGAGGGCGGCCATCGGCGTGGGAGGTCAGCGCTTCGCGGCGACCAGCTCGGCGATCTGCACGGCGTTGAGCGCCGCGCCCTTGCGCAGGTTGTCGTTGCTGATGAACATCGCCAGGCCCCGACCACCGGGAACACCCTCGTCGGCGCGGATGCGCCCGACCAGGGAGGGATCGACGCCGGCCGCGTCGAGCGGGGTGGGAACATCCATGAGCTGAACACCCGGCGCGTGAGCCAGTAGCTCGCGCGCCCGCTCGGGGCTGATCGGCCGGGCGAACTCGGCGTTGATGGAGAGCGAGTGGCCGGTGAACACCGGCACGCGCACGCAGATGCCGCTCACCCGGAGCTCCGGCAGCTCGAGGATCTTGCGCGACTCGTTGCGCAGCTTCTTCTCCTCATCGGTCTCGCCGAGACCGTCGTCGACGAAGCTTCCCGCCTGGGGGATGACGTTGAAGGCGATGTTCTTGGGGAACTTCGCCGGTGCCGGGAACTCGACCGCGCGGCCGTCGTGCACGAGACCCATCGCATCCTGCACGATGACGGCGCTGGCCTGCTCGAGCAGCTCCTCTCCGCCCGCGAGGCCCGCGCCCGAGACGGCCTGGTAGGTGCTGACGATGAGGCGCTCGAGGCCGGCCTCGGCGTCGAGCACCTTGAGCACGGGCATCGCGGCCATCGTCGTGCAGTTGGGGTTCGCGATGATCCCCTTGACCGCCTGGTCGATCGCGTGCGGGTTGACCTCGCTGACGACGAGCGGCACCTCCGGGTCCATGCGCCAGCCGGAGGAGTTGTCGACGACCGTCACGCCCGCCGCGGCGAAGCGCGGAGCCTGGGCCTTGCTGAGCGTCGCCCCCGCGCTGAAGATCGCGATGTCGAGCCCGCTCGGGTCGGCCGTCTCGGCATCCTCGACGACGATCTCGCGGTCGCCCCACGGGATGACCGTTCCGGCGCTGCGCGCACTGGCGAAGAAGCGCAGCTCGCCGACGGGGACGTCGCGGTCGAGCAGCAGCTGGCGCACGACGGCGCCGACCTGACCGGTGGCGCCGACGACGCCGAGGTTGACCGTTCTCGCCATGATCAGCGCCCCGTTCCCGCGTAGACGACGGCGTCGGTGTCGCCGTCGAGGCCGAACGCCGTGTGCACGGCCCGAACAGCATCATTCAGCAGATCAGCACGGATGACGACCGAGATGCGGATCTCGGAGGTGCTGATCATCTCCATGTTGATGCCGGCATTCTTGAGCGTGGTGAAGAGCTGGGCCGAGACGCCCGCGCTCGTGCGCATGCCGCCCCCGACCACCGAGAGCTTGCCGATCTGGTCGTCGTAGGCGAGCGCCTCGAACCCGAGGGTCGGCTGGGTCGCCTTCAGCGCGGTCAGCACCTTCTCGCCGTCGGCCTTCGGCAGGGTGAAGCTGATGTCGGTGCGGCTCGTCGCCGCGGTCGACACGTTCTGCACGATCATGTCGATGTTGGCGCCGGTCTCGGCGACGATCGTGAAGATGTCGGCAGCCATGCCGGGAGTGTCGGGCACGCCGACCACCGTGATCTTCGCCTCGCTGAGATCTCCGGCGACCCCGGTGATGATCGGCTCTTCCATCGTCTCTCCCTCTGTACCGCTGACAACCCAGGTGCCCTCGTGGGGCGTGAACGACGACCGCACGTGCAGGGTGACCCCGTGGCGGCGGGCGAACTCGACGGCGCGGATGTGCAGCACCTTCGCACCGGCGGCCGCGAGCTCGAGCATCTCCTCCGCGGTGACGCGGTCGACCTTGCGGGCCTTCTTCACCACGCGCGGGTCGGCGGTGAAGACGCCGTCGACGTCGGTGTAGATCTCGCACACGTCGGCGCCGAGCGCCGCGGCCAACGCGACCGCCGTGGTGTCGCTGCCGCCGCGGCCGAGCGTGGTGATGTCGCGGCTGTCGCGGTTGAAGCCCTGGAACCCGGCGACGATCGCGATCGCCCCCTCGTCGAGCGCCTCCTGCACGCGCACCGGGGTGACGTCGACGATGCGGGCGGCGCCGTGGCGAGCATCCGTGATCATGCCCGCCTGGCTGCCCGTGAACGAGCGCGCGTCGTGACCCATGCTGCGGATCGCCATCGCCAGCAGCGCCATCGAGATGCGCTCGCCCGTCGTGAGCAGCATGTCCATCTCGCGCGGGTCGGGCAGCGGCGTCACCTGATGGGCGAGGTCGATGAGCTCATCGGTGGTGTCGCCCATCGCGCTGACGGCGACGACCACCTGGTTGCCGGCCGTGCGCGTCGCCACGATGCGCTTCGCGACGCGCTTGATGCTCTCGGCATCGGCGACCGAGGAGCCGCCGAACTTCTGCACGATGAGACTCACGGCGGTTCTCCTGGTCGGGAAGGCGCAGCGGCGCGGGGCGGAAGGTGGCGGCGGTGCGACGCTCGAGAACGGGCGCACCGGGGGCGCGACGACGATGGCGAGCCGTGGAGGCCGATTCTACCGGTGCGGGATGCCCGCCGCGGCATGCGGTCGACGGCGACCCGCGACGCGACCGTCGGGGCGTGGTGCCGCCCGAACCGCTACAGCGTGCGGCGCCCCTCGAAGGCGCGGCCGAGGGTGACCTCGTCGGCGTACTCGAGGTCGCCGCCGACGGGCAGGCCGCTCGCGAGCCGCGAGACGGTGAGCCCGGGCTGCACGAGCAGGCGCGAGAGGTAGGTGGCCGTGGCCTCGCCCTCGAGGTTGGGGTCGGTGGCGATGATGACCTCGGTGACCGTGCCGTCGCGCAGGCGACCGAGCAGCTGGCTGATGCGCAGGTCGTCGGGTCCGATGCCGTCGATCGGGCTGATCGCGCCGCCGAGCACGTGGTACAGGCCGCGGAACTCGCGGGTGCGCTCGATCGCGACGACGTCTTTCGCCTCCTCCACCACGCAGATGCTGGTGGGGCTGCGGCGCGGGTCGCGGCAGATCGAGCACTGCGCCTCTTCCGCGACGTTGCCGCAGATCTCGCAGAAGCGCACCTTCTCGCGCACGTCGATGAGCAGCTGCGCCAGCCGCGTGACGTCGAACGACTCGGTCTGCAGGATGTGGAAGGCGATGCGCTGCGCCGACTTCGGGCCGATGCCGGGCAGGCGCCCGAACTCGTCGATGAGGTCTTGGATGATGCCGTCGTACATCAGTACTCGTCCCGGAACGGGTCGGGCGCGTCGGCGCTCGACGGCTGATCAGGGTCGCGCGGCGTCGCGTCGGGGTCAGCGGCCGGCCGCTCGAGCCCGCCCGCGGTGACGAGCGGCGCGATCGGCTCCTCGGCGAGGAAGGTCGCGCCGAGCACCTCGCGCACGACCGCCTCACCGTACCGCTGGCGACCGTCGATCTCAGCGGGATGCGGAGCCGCGGCCGCGGCGGGCGCGGGCTCCGGCGCCGCGGGTGCCGGGCTGCTCGTTGGGGCGGGGCGGGCGGGCGTCGACTCCGTCGTGCTCGAAGGGATCGGCGCCACGACCCAGTCGGTCACGGGAGCCGCGGCGGACGAGGCGGCCGACGACGGGGCGGGCTTGCTCGGCGCCGGAGCGGGCTCGGGCGCCGCATCCGCCGCCGCATCGACGCGCACCATGAACTTGACGCGCACGCCGAGCACCTGCTGGATGGCTGCGCGCACGTGCTCGCTCACGCTGTCGGCGGGAGCCGTGCGCTGCTTGAACGCGGCGGCATCGGCCTCGTTCGGGAAGGCGATGGTGAGCACATCGCCGTCGAGGGCGGCCGGCGTCGTCGCGAAGACGATCGTCCACGAGCTGCGCTTGTGCTGCTGCACGGCGTCGAGCACCGCGGGCCACGCGGCGACGACGCGGTCGAGAGTGAGCGGCTCGGCCGGAGCGGCGGGTTCGGCCGGAGCCGCGGGTTCGGCCGACGCAGCGGGTTCGGCCGGCACAGCGGGTTCGGCCGGCACTGCCTCGGCGGCGGGCTCGGCTGCAACCGCCGGAGCGGGGGGCGCAGCCGTGGGGGCTGCGGCGGCAGCCGCGCCACCGCGGGCCGGCGCCGACGACCCCGCGCCGGCGTCGCCCCCCAGCGCGACGAGCACGCGGGCGGTCATGAGCTCGAGGTGCAGGCGCGGCGAGGTCGCCCCGGTCATCTCGGTGAGCGCCGTGTTGACGACGTCGGCGGCGCGCGACAGCTCGGACGGTGTGAAGCCCTGGGCCTGCTCGCGCATCGCCTGCAGGTCGGCGGCCGGAATGCCGTGCAGCACGTCGGCGGCGTTGTCGGCCGTCGCCTGCACGACGATGAGGTCGCGCAGCCGCTCGAGCAGGTCGTCGACGAACCGGCGCGGGTCTTGCCCGGTCTGGATGACCCGGTCGACCGCGTGGAAGGCGGCCGCCGCGTCGCGCGCGCCGATCGCCGTGACGACCTCGTCGAGCAGGGCGCCGTGCGTGTAGCCGAGCAGGGCGACGGCGCGCTCGTAGGTGACGGTCGCGTCATCCGAGCCCGCCATCAGTTGGTCGAGCAGCGAGAGCGTGTCGCGCACCGAGCCGCCGCCGGCCCGCACGACGAGCGGCAGCACGCCGGGCTCGATCGTGACCTTCTCGCTCTCGCACAGCTGCTGCACGTACTCGAGCAGCTGCGCGGGCGGCACGAGCCGGAACGGGTAGTGGTGCGTGCGCGAGCGGATCGTGCCGATGACCTTCTCGGGCTCGGTCGTCGCGAAGATGAACTTCACGTGCTCCGGCGGCTCCTCCACGATCTTGAGCAGCGCGTTGAAGCCCTGCGGCGTCACCATGTGCGCCTCGTCGAGGATGAAGATCTTGTAGCGGTCGCGTGCCGGAGCGAACACGGCGCGCTCGCGGAGGTCGCGCGCGTCGTCGACGCCGTTGTGGCTCGCCGCGTCGATCTCGACGACGTCGAGCGAGCCGCCGCCGTCACGGCTGAGTTCGACGCAGCTCGGGCACACGCCGCACGGGGTGTCGGTGGGCCCTTCCGCGCAGTTCAGGCAGCGGGCCAGGATGCGGGCCGACGTCGTCTTGCCGCACCCGCGCGGCCCGCTGAACAGATAGGCGTGATTCACCCGATCGCCGCGGAGGGCGGCGCGCAGCGGGTCGGTCACGTGACTCTGGCCGATGAGCTCGGCGAACGTCTCGGGCCGGTAGCGGCGGTAGAGGGCGGTGACCACGTGCCCAGCGTAGTCGCCACCTCGGATGCTCGAGCCGGGCATCCCGCACCGCAGCCCGGTGCTCGCGGCTCAGCCGACGAGGGCCGCGGCGGCCTGCGCGATCGCGAGCTCCTCGTTCGTCGGCACGACGAGCACGGCGACGCGCGAGCCATCCGGCGAGATGATGCGAGCGTCGCGCGACGCAGCCGCGTTGCGCGCGGCGTCGAGCGCGAGGCCGAGGTGCTCAAGCCCGGCGAGCGCCCGCGCGCGGAGCGCGGGCGCGTTCTCTCCGACGCCGGCCGTGAAGACCACGGCGTCGAGGCCGCCCAGCTGGGCGAGGTACGCCCCGACGTAGTGCCGGATGCGGTGGGCCCACACGGCGAGCGCGCGCTCGGCATCCGCGTCGCCCGCCTCGGCGGCGGCCCGCACGTCGCGCATGTCCGACGATCCGGCGAGGCCGAGCAGCCCGCTGCGGCTGTTCAGCAGAGCATCGAGCTCGTCGACCGACAGCCCCGCCCGCAGCAGGTGCAGCAGCGCGCCCGGGTCGAGGTCGCCCGAGCGGGTGCCCATGACGAGACCGGCGAGCGGAGTGAGCCCCATCGAGGTGTCGATCGAGCGGCCGCCGTCGATCGCGGTCGCCGAGGCGCCGTTGCCGACGTGCAGCACGATGAGCTTCAGCTCGTGCAGCGGGCGCCCGAGCAGCGCCGCGGCCCGCCCGGCCACGAACTGGTGACTCGTGCCGTGGAAGCCGTAGCGCCGCACCCCGTGCGCGGTCGCGACAGCGCGGTCGATCGCGTAGGTCGCCGCCGCCTCCGGCATCGTCTGGTGGAACGCCGTGTCGAACACGGCGACGTGCGGCACGCCGGGCAGGGCGGCACGCGCGGCCCGGATTCCCGCGAGGTTCGCCGGGTTGTGCAGCGGCGCGAGAGCGCTGACCGCCTGGATGCCCGCCTCCACCGCCTCGTCGATCACGACGGGTGCCGTGAACACGTCGCCGCCGTGCACGACGCGGTGCCCGACCGCGGAGATCGTGGCCGCCTCGGCGCCGAGGCGCTCGAGCACGAGCATCATGCCCGCACTGTGGTCCGCCGCATCGCCGCCCTCCTGTCCGATGCGCTCGAGCAGCCCGGCCAGAACAACCTGCTCGGTCGCGACGTCGATGAGCTGGTACTTGATCGAGCTCGACCCCGAGTTGACGACGAAGACCCGCACTAGGCCACTCCCCCGATGGTGGAGATCGGCATGGTGGGGGGCGGGGGCGTGCGCTGCGCCTGGATCGCGGTGATGGCGACCGTGTTGACGATGTCGCTCACGAGAGCTCCGCGGCTGAGGTCATTGACGGGCTTGCGCAGGCCCTGCAGCACCGGCCCGACCGCGACGGCCCCGGCGGAGCGCTGCACTGCCTTATAGGTGTTGTTGCCCGTGTTGAGGTCGGGGAAGACGAAGACCGTCGCCCTGCCCGCGACCGGCGAGCCGGGCATCTTCGACGCCGCGACGCTCGGCTCGGCCGCCGCGTCGTACTGCATGGGACCGTCGACGAGCAGCTCGGGCGCCCGCTCGCGCACCAGTTGCGTCGCTGCGCGCACCTTCTCGACATCGTCGCCCGCGCCCGAATCGCCGGTCGAGTACGACAGCATCGCCACGCGCGGCTCGATCGCGAACTGCGCCGCCGTCGCCGCCGACGAGATCGCGATGTCGGCCAGCTGCTCGGCCGTGGGGTCGGGAATGACCGCGCAGTCGCCGTAGACGAGCACCCGGTCGGCGAGGCACATGAAGAACACGCTCGACACCACCGAGACGCCCGGGTCGGTCTTGATGATCTCGAAGCTCGGCCGGATCGTGTGCGCCGTCGTGTGGGCCGCCCCCGACACCATGCCGTCGGCCAGCCCCAGGTGCACCATCATCGTGCCGAAGTAACTGACGTCGGTGACGACATCGCGCGCCGTCTCATAGGTGACGCCCTTGTGGGCGCGCAGCCGCGCGTACTCCTCCGCGAAGCGGTGCCGGTGCTGCTCATCCAGCGGCGACAGGATGCGCGCCCCCGACAGGTCGAGCCCCAGCTCGGCGGCGCGCGCCCGCACGGCCTGCTCGTCCCCGAGAATCGTCAGCTCGCACACCCCGCGCTGCAGCAGCGTGCCGGCCGCGCGCAGCACGCGGTCATCGTCGCCCTCCGGCAGCACGATGTGCTTGCGGTCGGCCCGCGCCCGCTCGAGCAGGTCGAACTCGAACATGAGGGGCGTCACCGCCCCGGCCCGCGTCACATCGAGGCGGTTCATGAGCGCCTCGGCGTCGATGTGGCGCTCCCACAGCGCCAGTGCCGTGTCGTACTTGCGCTGGCTGTCGGCGGCCAGCCGACCCCGGGCGCTCATGATGGCGCGCACGGTGTCGTAGGTGCCCGACTCGGCCCGCACGATCGGCAGGCTCGGGTCGAGCCCGTCGACGAGGCTCTGCACCGCATCCGGGGTCTCGAACCCGCCGTAGAGGATGATCGCCGCCAGGCTCGGGAACGTCTCGCTGGCATGCGCCATGAGCACGGCCAGCAGCACCTCGCTGCGGTCGCCCGGAATGAGCACGACGGCGCCCTCGGTGAGGCGGGGCAGCACGTTCTCCATCGACATGCCGGCGACGACCGCACCCAGCACCTCGCGCTGCAGCAGGGCGGGGTCGCCGCGCACGACGGTGCCGCCGACCGCCTGCACGACCGCGTCGACGGTCGGGGCGATCAGGTACGGGTCCTCCGGGATGCTCGCCACGAGCGCCTCGGGGGCCACGGTCTGCACGGCCGCGACGATGGCGTCGAGCGCCCCGGGGTCTGCCCGGTTCGCGATGATGCCGAGCAGCTGCGCGTGCTCGTGCTGCAGTTCGGCGACCGCCACCTCGGCGACCCGGCGCATGTCGTCGGCCGAGCGCGGACCCGACTCGTCGAGCCCGCGGCCGCCCGTCGACCCGCTCTCACGCCCGCCGATCACCAGCAGCACCGGAGCGCCCAGGTTGGCGGCGATGCGCGCATTGAACGACAGCTCGGTCGGGCTCGACACGTCGGTGTAGTCGCTGCCGACGATGACGACCGCGTCGCTGCGCTGCGCCACCGCGTGGTAGCGCTCGACGATCACGGCGAGCGCCGCCTCCGGGTCGGCGTGCACCGCGTCGTAGCCGACGCCCACGCACTCGTCGTAGGAGAGGTCGACTCCGTCGTGCGCGAGCAGCACGTCGAGGACGTAGTCGCGCTCTGGCGCGACGACAGACGGCGCAGCGTCGCGCACCCCGGCATCGTCGCGCCCGCGAGTAACCGGTCTGAAGACCCCAACCTTCTTCACGCGGTGGCTGAGCGAGTCGACGAGCCCCAGGGCGACGGTCGACTTGCCCGAGTTGCCCTCGGCGGAGGTGACGTAGATGCTGCGCGACATTGCGCCCAGCCTAGGGCGACGGCCTCGGAGGGCCCAGAGTCGATGGTCCCGTGCGGGAGCGGCGGGCATCCGGTGCCCACAAAAAAGGACCCCTCGCGCACCCGCCAGAGCCCGGTTACCCTTGCTGCATTTCTGCCCTGGGGGAGTTGGCCTGGATGGCGCCACGCGAGGAGCCGCCCCCAGTTTACGGGTAGCATGGCCGAGTCGTCGCGCGCGAGCGCTGCGGCCGCCCGGAGGATTCGCCTAGTGGCCTATGGCGCACGCTTGGAAAGCGTGTTGGGTGCAAGCCCTCGGGGGTTCGAATCCCCCATCCTCCGCCACACCGCCCCGCGCGAGGTGCTCGCACAACGCCGACAGGCGGGGTTCGAATCCCCCATCCTCCGCCACACCGCCCCGCGCGAGGTGCTCGCACAACGCCGACAGGCGGGGTTCGAATCCCCCATCCTCCGCCACACCGCCCCGCGCGAGGTGCTCGCACAACGCCGACAGGCGGGGTTCGAATCCCCCATCCTCCGCCACACCGCCCATCGTCGGTGCGCCGCTGGTCGCGACGCAACCGGGCCGAAAGTCTCTCGCCATCGCGCCGCGCGTGGGGCAGGATTGCGCCCAGAGCGCGTGCACTCGCACGCCCCCGACCCGGAGGGCCACCCCCATGTCCGCAGGATCCGCCGTCGAGACGCGCAGCTCGTGGCTGCCGCTGTTCGTCGTCATGCTCGCGCAGGTGCAGCTCGCGTTCAACGCCTGGAACGTCTCGATCACCGGCATCACCGAAGACCTCGGCATCTCGCCGACGACAGTCGGTCTGGCGAACACCGCGAGCACGTTCGCGGTCTCCGCGTTCCTGCTGCTCGGCGCGAAGATCACGTCGAAGATCGGCCCGCTGCTCGCTTTCCGCATCGGCGTGATCATCCCGGCGCTCGCCGCGCTTCTCATCGCCACGGCGCAGGACGGATCGGTGCTGTTCGTCGCCCAGTCGATCACGGGCGCGTCGAACGCGATCACGCTGCCGGCGCTGACGATCATCATCGCGGCCAGCTTCCAGGGCAAGCAGCAGGCCTCGGCGATCGGATACTTCGCCGCGAGCATCCCGCTCGCCCAGGTCGTCTCCCTCCTGATCGCCGGTCAGTTCGCCTCCACGATCGGCTGGCGCTGGTCGTTCGTGCTCGTCGCCTCGATCGGCCTCATCAACTTCGCCGCGAGCTTCCTGCTCAAGCCCGTGCCGCCGCAGAAGAACCTCATCGTCGACTGGACGGGCGGCGCGCTCGCCGCGGCCGCGATCATCCTCATCAGCTTCGGACTGAGCGTTATGAACGACTGGGGTCTGCTGACCGCGACCTCCAACGCGCCGATCTCGCTCGGCGGCTTCTCGGTCGTGCCGCTGTTCTTCGTCGCGGCGGTCATCTTCGCTCAGCTCTTCCTGGCCCGCACCCGCACGCGCATGGAGGAGCGCCGCGTGCCCCTGGTCAACCTCGACATCGTGGGCGAGCGCAGCGAGCGCGCGACGGTGACGGTCATGGGCCTCATGCTGTTCGTCGGAACGGCGGTCTCGTTCCTGATGCCTCTCTATATGCAGGTGGTGCAGGGCTTCGTCGGCATCGAGGTGTCGCTCGCGGTCATCCCGTACACGATCTCGATCTTCATCGCCAACACCCTGGTGGCGCGGCTCTACGGCCGGTTCGCCCCGCGCACGATCGCGAGCGTGAGCATGACCGTGGTGACGGTCGCACTCGTGTGGCTGTCGTTCACGATCGCGAACGACTGGGGCCAGGCATCCGTCGTGATCGGGCTCGTCGTGCTCGGTCTCGCCCAGGGCTGCGTCGTGGCGCTCGTGTTCAACGCGCTGCTCACCTCGGCGCCGAAGGAGAACGCGGGCGATGTCGGCGCGATCCGCGGGCTCACCCACAACTTGTCGGGCAGCGCGGGCATCGCGGTGGCCTCGGCCTTCGCGGTCGGACTGCTCACCTCGAGCGCCTACACGGCGGCGAACGAGTCGGAGGTCTTCACGCCAGAGATCGTCGAGCAGCTCAACTTCGACAACGTGAACTTCTTCACCAACGCGCAGCTCGAGCAGGTGCTGACCGAGCGCACCGACGCGTCGGAGGAGCAGATCGCCGTCGCGGTCGAGGAGTTCACGCAGGCGCGTCTCGACGCCCTGCGCACGACGATGCTCGTGCTCGGCGGTCTCGCCGCGCTCGCGATCGTGCCGGCCCGCCGCATGCCGGGCTTCCAGAAGGAGGACCTGTACGTGGGGTACCCGGAGGATCAGGAGAAGAAGGACTAGACGCTCCACGGCAGCGAACGGGGCCCGGCGGATGCTCTCCGCCGGGCCCCGTCGCGTGCGGGCTGAGCCGCGCTACACGAAGTGCTTCTCGAGCACCGTCAGCAGGGTGCGCACCGAGACCCCCGTGGCGCCGGCGTCGAGGTAGCCGTAGGCCGGGCCCTCGTTGACGGCCGCGCCCGCGATGTCGAGGTGCGCCCACGGAATCCTCGACCCGTCGGCGCGAGTACCGACGAACTCGCGCAGGAAGATGCCGGCGACGAGCATCCCGCCATCACGGTTGCCCGGCTTGAGGTTCGTCATGTCGGCGAAGCGCGAGTCGAGCTGCGAGCGCAGCTCCTCCGGCAGCGGCATGTGCCAGTGCGGCTCGCCGGTCTCGCGCCCCGCGGCGACGATCGCGCCGGCGAGCTCGTCGTCGCCCATGACGCCGACCGTTCGGCGGCCGAGCGAGACGATCGCCGCACCCGTGAGCGTCGCGACGTCGATGATCGCGTCGGGGTTCTCCTCGCTCGCGAGCACCATGCCGTCGGCCATCACGAGCCGGCCCTCGGCGTCGGTGTTCATGACCTCGACGGTCGTGCCGCCGCGCATGGTCAGGATGTCGTTGACGCGGATCGCCGTCGACGAGATGAGGTTCTCGGCCATGCACAGGTACGCCGTGAGGCGCACCGGCAGCCCGAGGCGGGCGGCGGTCAGCACGAGCCCGAGCAGCACCGCGGCGCCGCCCATGTCGTTCTGCATGCCGTTCATCGCGTCGGCGGGCTTCACCGAGATGCCTCCGGTGTCGTAGGTGATGCCCTTGCCGACGAGACCGACGTGCTTCGTCGCTCCGGCCGGCGCGTACGACACCTTCACAAGACGCGGCGGGCGCGATGAGCCCTGGCCGATGCCGATGATGCCGCCACAGCCCTCGGCCGCGAGCTTCTTCTCATCCCACACCTCGATGGTGACGGGGGCGCCCGTCGCTGCCTCGGTCGCCGCGTCGGCGAACGACTGCGGGTAGAGGTCGCCGCCCGAGCGGTTGGTCACGTCGCGCACGAGGGCGACGTGGTCGGCGATGACGCGGATGCGCTCCAGCCCCGCATCCGGCACCGAGGCCTGCGTGCACACGGTGACCGCCGCGACCGGGGCCTTCACCTTGGCCGCCGTCTTGGCGCGGTAGTCGGTGAAGGAGTACCCGGCGAGCGAGGCCCCCTCGATCATGGCGTGCACGTGCTGCTCGTCGTCGAGCCCGAACGCGAGCGCGACGGCGGCCGTGCCGGCGAGCTGGCGCACGGCCGAGCCGGCCGCACGGCGCGCGGTGTCGGCGGTCAGCTCGGCCCCGAGGCCGACCACAGCGACGCTCGCGCGCGACCCCTCGAGGGCAGGCAGGCGCACGAGCTCGTCCGCCTTGCCGGTGAGCCCGATGGCGGTCAGCGACGGCAGCAGCCCGAGCAGATCGGCGTGCGCGACGAGCTCGGGGCCGTCCTTCCCGGCCCGGGCGGCGATGACGACGACATCGACGTCGAGGGAGGCGGGGGCGGCGGGTGAGGTGGTCACCGTGGTGCTGCTCATGGTCGTTCCGTTTCTCGGGGTGGAGGGCGGGCGGGGTCGGGGCGACGGTCCGTCGCGCCCAGGGTATGCCCTCGGAGAGGGGAAGGGTATGGTGACGATGATTCCCCTCGCGGTCCGGCGCGGGGGCCGGAGAGGACCACCATGGCTCGCGCTTCTGCTCCCGTCGACGCTCCGCAGCCTCGTCGCGGTCTGCTGCGATCGGGGCCGTTCGTCATCGGGTTCGTCGGCACCCTCGGGGTGCTGCTGGCGCTCGTGGTCGGCGCCGCGATCGCCCAGCTCGCCTACACGATCACTCTCGTCTTCCTGGCCATCTTCATCAGTCTGGGCCTGTACCCCGTCGTGCTGCGCCTGCAGCGTCGCGGGCTGTCGAAGGGTGCGGCGATCGGCGTGGTGCTCGCGGCCTTCCTGGTGGTGATCGCGGTGATGCTCGTGCTCATCGTTCCGATCGTCATCGACCAGGCGGTCGAGCTCGCGCGCACCCTGCCGGCGAACCTCACCGACATCGAGAACCAGGGCTGGTTCCTCGACCTCGACGATCAGTTCAACGGGTATCCGGCCGTGGTGCTGGCCTGGGTACTGGCCTCGACCAACGACCCGAACCTCTGGCTCACCATCGGCGGCGGGGCCCTGCGCATCGGAGCCGACATCATCAACGGCGGTTTCGGCGTGCTGCTGGTGGTTGTTCTGACCCTGTACTTCGTCGGCTCGCTCGACGCCATGAAGAACGGCCTGTACGACCTCGTCCCCGCATCGAAGCGCGCCACCTTCGTCGAGATCGCGGAGGAGATCTTCGACTCCATCGGCGGCTACCTCGGCGGCCAGCTGATCATCGCCACGATGAACGCAACGTTCTCGTTCATCCTGCTGACGATCGCCGGGGTGCGCTATGCGGGCATCCTCTCCTTCATCGCGCTGTTCATCACCCTGATTCCCGTGGTCGGCTCGGTGATCAGCACCACGCTCATGGTTGCGGTCTCGCTCTTCACCTCGCCGACGGCGGCGATCATCGTCGGCATCGTGATGATCGTGTACATGCAGGTCGAGGCCTACGTCATCACGCCGCGCATCATCGGGAAGGCCATCAGCATCCCCGCCGCACTCGTGCTCATCGGCGCGATCGTCGGCGGAACCCTCCTGGGGCTGCTGGGCGCCCTGGTGGCATCGCCGGTGGTGGCGAGCATCCTGCTCATCATCAAGAAGGTCGTCGTGCCCCGCCAGAAGCTCGCCTAGGACGCATCGTGGCCGACCTCACCTGGTTGCCGCTGGTTCTGTCGCTCGCGCACGTTCTGCTGAGCGTCACGGCGATCCTCGTGATCTCGGCGCGGCGCCGCCCGACGACGGCGATCGCCTGGGCGCTCATGATCGTCTTCGTGCCCTACCTCGGGGCCCTCGCGTTCTTCCTCGTGGGGTTCAGCCGCCTGCCGCGCCGTCGGCGCGAGAAGCAGAGCGAGGTCAGTCAGGCGATCCTCGACCGCACGGAGGGTCTCGACCGGGTCGGCCACCGCGACGAGTGGCCGACCTGGCTGGGTTCTGCCGTGCGGCTCAACGAGCGGCTCGGCGCTCTGCCGATGGTCGGCGGCACCCGCGCCGAGCTGATCGACGACTACGACGCGGCGATCGCGGCGATGGTGGCCGACATCGACACCGCCGAGCAGTACGTGCACGTCGAGTTCTTCATCCTGACCCTCGACGCCACCACCGAGCCGTTCTTCGCCGCGCTCGACCGAGCTCGCGCGCGGGGGGTCGCGGTGCGGGTGCTGAGCGACCACCTCATGAGCATCCTGTACCCGCCGCGAAAAGAGACGCTCGGCCGTCTGGCGGCGATGGGCGCCGAATGGCACGGGATGCTCCCGCTGCGCCCATGGAAGGGCCAGTGGCAGCGCCCCGACCTGCGCAACCACCGCAAGCTCGTGGTCGTCGACGGCCGCGTCGGGCACACCGGCTCGCAGAACATGATCGCTGCGCACTACGGCAAGAAGAAGGCGATTCGCCGCGGACTGCAGTGGAAGGAGGTCATGGTGCGGCTCGAGGGGCCGGTCGTGCGCGAGCTCGACGCGGTGTTCATCACCGACTGGTTCAGCGAGACCGACGAGCTGCTGCCGCTCGACACCTCCCCCGTCGTGCTGCCCGACGACCCGGGGCTGCTCGACGCGCAGGTGCTGCCCAGCGGCCCGAGCTTCGAGAACGACAACAACCTGAAGCTCTACACGACGCTCATCCACAAGGCCGAGAAGCAGGTCAGCATCACGAGCCCCTACTTCGTGCCCGACGAGGCGATCCAGCTCGCGATCATCACCGCCGCCTCGCGCGGCCTGCTCGTCGAGCTGTACGTGAGTGAGATCGGCGACCAGTTCTTCGTGTACCACGCCCAACGGTCGTATTACGAGGAGCTGCTGCGCGCGGGCGTGCGCATCTACCTCTACCGCGCGCCGACCGTTCTGCACTCGAAGCACTTCACGATCGACGACGACATCGCCATCGTCGGATCGAGCAACATGGACATCCGCTCGTTCAGCCTCAACATGGAGGTCTCGGTCATGGTGCACGGAACCGACTTCGTGCGGCGCATGCGGGCGATCGAGGCCGCCTACCGGGCGGAGAGTCGCGAACTGACCCTCGAGGAGTGGGTGCGGCGCCCGTGGCCCGAGAAGGCCCGCGACGCTCTGGCCCGCCTGACCTCCTCGCTGCAGTGATGGCCGAGAGAATAGAGTCGGCGCTGTGAGCGACATCACCATCACCATGCTGATCCTCGGTGTCGTGGTGCTGGCGTTCGTGACCAACCGGATCCCGGTCGGCATCATCGCGGTGGGCGCCTCGCTCGCGCTGTACGCCTTCGGCATCCTCGACCTCGGCCAGACCTTCGCCGGCTTCGGCGACCCGGCCGTCATCCTCATCGCGAGCCTGTTCGTGGTCGCCGAAGGGCTCGACGGCTCGGGCCTCACGGCCTGGACGGGCCAGCAGCTCGTAACGCGCGGCGGATCGAGCCAGCGCGTCATGACCGTGATCGTGATGGCCGTCGTCGCCGTCCTCGCCGCGCTCATCAGCGTCAACGGCGCCGTCGCCGCCCTGCTGCCCGTGGTGGTGGTCATCGCCACGAAGATGACGATGCCCGCCGCCCGCCTGCTGCTGCCGCTCGCGTTCGGCGCCCACGCCGGCTCGCTGCTAACCCTCACCGGCTCGCCCGTGAACGTGATCATGTCGGAGCTCGCCGAGGAGGAGACCGGGCGCGCCTTCGGCTTCTTCGAGTTCAGCCTCGTCGGCCTGCCGGTCATGGCCGGCACGGTGCTCATCACCCTGCTGCTCGGCAGCCGGCTGATCCCCGCACGCACGCCCTCGACCATCGCCGTCGACCTCGGCGACCACGCCCGCACCCTGCTCACGCAGTTCGGCGGCGCGCAGCCGTTCGGTCGCGTGCGCGTGCTCGCCGGCTCGCCCCTCATCGGGCGCACGGCGCAGGAGATCGTGTTCTCCGGCGAGAGCGACGTCGCCCTGATCGCCGTGCAGTCGCCCACCGAGCGCGGCGCGCGCTCCGCATCCGCCCCCATCCGCGAGGGCGACGTGCTGATCCTGCGGGGCACCCCGACGAGCATCCGCGCGGTGAGCGACGACGCACGGCTCGAGGGGGTCGGCACCAGCACGGTGTCGAGCACCTGGGCGGCCATGGATGCCGAGTACGGGGTCGCCGAGATCGTGATCCCCCCGCGGTCGCCCGCGATCGGCGACCCGGTGTTTCCCGGCATGCTCACCGAGAGCGGCGACCTGATCATCGTCGCGATCCAGCGCGGCGGCGAAAACATCGGCGACCAGACCGAGATCCGTCTCGAGGCGGGCGACATCCTGCTGGTGCAGGGCCGGTGGGACGCACTCGACGAGAACCTGCGCGACACCTCCGTGATGGTCGTGGATGCTCCCGACCAGATCCGTCGCCAGGCGGCGCCCCTCGGGCGCCGCGCGTACCTCGCCCTCGGGGTGCTGCTGCTCATGGTCGTCGCCCTGGCGACCGGCATCGTGCCGCCCGCCGTGGCCGGACTCGTCGCCGCGAGCGTCATGGTGCTCACGCGCGTGGTGTCGATCGAGCGCGCGCACCGGTCGATCCAGTGGACGACGGTGCTGCTGGTCGGCGGCATGATCCCGGTGTCGACGGCGATCACGCAGACGGGCGCGGCCGACCTGCTGGCGACGGGAATCGTCGAGGTGGTGGGCGGCTTCGGCCCCGCGATCGTGCTCGCCGCTCTCGGCCTGGTGACGCTCATCTTCGGCCAGCTCATCAGCAATACCGCGACAGCGCTCATCATCGCGCCCATCGCCATCTCGGTCGCTGCCGAGATGGGCGTCTCACCGCTGCCCTTCCTCATGGCGGTCGCAGTGACGGCGGCGGCGGCAGTTCTGACGCCGGTCGCGACGCCGGGCAACCTCATGATCATGGCGCCGGCCGGGCTGCAGTTCGGCGACTACTGGAAGTACGGGCTGCCCGTGGGGCTGGTCTTCTTCGGTGTCGCGGTGCTGATCGTGCCCCTGATCTTCCCCTTCTAGTCCCCGCGGGGGATATGTTGTCACCACCGGCAAACTCGCCGGCCGAGTGACGAGGAGGCCCGCATGGCGGCGGAGGCCCGCATCAGCATCCACCCCGACTTCACCGTCGGTGCGATCGACCGCCGACTGTTCGGATCGTTCGTCGAGCACATGGGCCGCGCGGTCTACACCGGCATCGTCGAGCCGGGGCACCCCGCCGCCGACGCGGCCGGCGTTCGGCGCGACGTGCTCGACCTCGTGCGCGAGCTCGGCACCACCGTCGTGCGCTACCCCGGCGGCAACTTCGTCTCCAACTACCGCTGGGAGGACGGCGTCGGGCCCGTCGACGAGCGCCCGACCCGCCTCGACCTCGCCTGGCGGTCGCTCGAGAGCAACCGGTTCGGCACCGACGAGTTCATCGCCTGGTGCCGGGCGGCGGAGGTCGAGCCGATGCTGGCCGTCAACCTGGGCACGCGCGGCCCGGCCGACGCCGCCGCCCTCGTCGAGTACTGCAACCTCGCCGGCGGCACTGCCCTGAGCGATCGGCGCAAGGCGAACGGGGCGGAGTCTGCGCACGACGTGCGGCTGTGGTGCCTCGGCAACGAGATGGACGGGCCCTGGCAGATCGGGCACCGCACCGCCGACGAGTACGGGCGGCTCGCACGGCAGGCCGCGCACGCGATGCGCCGCGTCGACCCGAGCATCGAGCTCGTCGTGTGCGGCTCATCGGGGCGCGAGATGCCGACCTTCGGCGAGTGGGAGCGCGTCGTGCTCGAGCACACCTACGACGACGTCGAGTACCTCTCGGTGCACGCCTACTACCAGGAGCGCGGCGGAGACCGCACGAGCTTCCTCGCCTCCGGCGCCGCGTTCGAGGGCTTCCTGCGCGACGTCATCGCCACCGCCGATGCCGTGGGAGCGCGGCGCGGCAGCCGCACCCGCATGCGCCTCTCGGTCGACGAATGGAACGTCTGGTACATCGACGACTTCGCCGGCGAGGCGAACCTGCCCATCGAGCAGCAGCCGCGCCTGATCGAAGACGACTACTCGATGCTCGACGCCGTCGTCGTCGCCGATCTTCTCAACGCCCTGCTGCGCACCGCCGACCGTGTGGCGATCGGCTGCGTCGCGCAGCTCGTCAACGTGATCGCCCCCATCCGCACCGAGCCCGGCGGGCCCGCTTGGCGGCAGACCACCTTCCACCCGCTCGCGCTGCTCGCCCGGCACGCCCGCGGCACCGCGCTGCAATCGGCGATCACGTCTCCCGTGCTCGCGACCGCACGCCACGGCGACGTGCCGGCGCTCGCCGCCGCCGTCGTGGCGAACGATGAGGCGGGCGAGCTGGTCGTCTCGCTCGTGAACCGCGCCGCCGAGCCGCTGGCCGTCAGCATCGACCACGCCGGCTTCGGCGCCGTCGCCCCCGTGGATGCGGTGACCATGATCGCCGACGCCCACGGTGCCCGGCGCGGGCCGCAGCAGGCCGCGACCGGGGTTCCGGTCGCCCTCCCCGGCGTGGCGACCGGCGAGGGCGCGACGACGGTCACGCTGCCGCCGGAGAGCTGGAGTCTCGTGCGGCTCGCAGCGCCCGCGCTCGCGCCGACTACGCCGTGACGGGGGCTCGCTCGTCGAGACCCCAGGCCTGCCCGTAGCCGCCTTCGGCCTCGGGGCGCGCCATGAGGTCGAGGAAGGGCTGCGCGTCGAACGCCTCCGGGCCGAGCACGCCCGCGCCGCTCCACGCGCCGGTGGCGAGCAGCTCGAGCGCGATCACGGGGTTGAGCGCGGTCTGCCACACGACGCACTGGCTCTCGTACTCGGCCATCGTCCACTCGTTGTCGGAGACGTGGTACAGGTACACCGCGCGGGGCTGGCCGTCGACCCCGGTGCCGGTCACCCAGAGGCCGGCGCAGGTCTTGCCGGTCATCCGCGGGCCGAGGGTGGCCGGGTCGGGCAGACCGGCCGCGACGACATCGCGGGGCGCGACCTCGACGGGGCCGTTCTTCGACCGCACCCGAATCGGCTCGGTCTTGTCGAGCCCGAGCTGGTTGAGCGTCTTGAGGATGCCGATGAACTCGTCGCCGAGCCCGTACTTGAACGTCACGCGCTTGGCATCGAGCCAGCGCGGCATCAGCAGCACCTCCTCGTGCTCGACGTTGACACACTCGACCGGGCCGATGCCCTCGGGGAAGTCGAAGACCTCGGGCTCGCTGAACGGCGCGGTCGTGAACCAGCCCGTGCCCTTCTCCCAGATCACCGGCGGATTGAGGCACTCCTCGATCGTCGTCCAGATCGAGAAGCTCGGCGCGAAGATCTCATTGCCCTCGTCATCGCGCACGACGAGGTTCGCGCCGTCGCGCGTGCCGAGCTCGTCGACCTCGCGGAAGAGGTGGTCCACGGCGTAGCGCGCGAACACGTCGCTGAGCCCCGGTTCGACGCCCATGCCGACGAGGGCGAGCCGGCCGGCCTTCTCCCACTCCTCGGCCACGGCGAACTGCTCGTCGCCGAGCTTGATGCCGGTCTCCTCGTAGGGCTTCGAGGGGTGCGGCACCGAGAGGCTCATCGCCATGTCCATGTAGTCGGCACCCGCGGCGATCGCGCCGCGGAAGATGGGCATGACGAACTTGGGCTCGACCGCGTTCATGACGTGCGTGGCGCGGTGCTCGCGGGCGACGCGCTCGACGACGGCGGCGTCGGAGGCGTCGATCTGCGCGGCGACGAAGCGGTCGCCCTGCGGGCCGTGCTTCGCCTCGATCCAGGCGATGGTGCGCTCGGCGCGCGCGATGTCGTAGTCGCTGACGATGATGGTCTCGAAGAACGAGCGGCGGGCGGCGATCTTGGCGATGGCGTCTCCGACGCCTCCGGCGCCGACAAGCAGAATCCTCATGCGCTCATGTTATCCAGATGGACAACAAGATCGCTACCCCCTCAACGTCGCAGCGGCTCAGCGGCTCAGCGGCTCAGCGGCGGAACGGTGCTCGGCCGCACGATCACCCACAGGCTCACGATCGACACCACCGACGTCGCCGCCATGACCGCACCCATCGGCACCGCATTGGCGATGCCGAACAGTCCGACGATGGGCGACAGCAGTCCCGCGAGCCCGAAGTTCATCGCGCCCAGCAGCGAAGCCGCCGTACCCGCCTCGGCACCGTGGTTCGCGAGCGCGAGCGCCTGCACCATCGGAAAGCCGAACCCGCAGGCCGTGATGAAGAACCACAGCGGCACGACCGTGCCCCAGAACCCCGCCCCTGCCAGGTCGAGCACGATGATCGCCGTCGCGCTCATCAGCAGCACGAAGGTCGACACGCTCAAGATCCAGGCGGGCGGGATGCGGCGCGCGAGCCGCGAACTGATCTGCACCCCCGCGACCACACCGATCGAGTTCATCGCGAAGAGCAGCCCGTACCCCTGCGGGTCGAGACCGTAGACCTCTTGGAAGAGGAAGGGTGACGCAGACAGGTAGGCGAACAGGCCCGAGAACGACATGCCGCCGATGATCGCCACGCCGATGAAGACCCGATCGCGAAACAGAGAGCGGTAGCGCTCGCCGATGGAGGCATGACCGGGCGCAACGCGGCGCTCGGGCGGCAGCGTCTCGACGATGAGGAGCGCCGCGGCGATCACGATGATGACGCCGTAGGCGGCGAGCGCCACGAAGAGCCCGCGCCACGGCATCACCAGAAGCAGCTGCGACCCGATCACCGGCGCCAGGATGGGCGCCAGTCCGTTCACGAGCGCGAGACGCGAGAGCATCCGCACGAGCGGGTAGCCGCCGAAGAGGTCGCGCACGGTCGCCATGGCAACAACGCCACCGGCAGCGGCGCCGAACCCCTGGAGCACACGGAAGACCATCAGCCAGGTGATGTCGGGCGCGAGGGCGACCCCGATACTCGCGCCGACGTGCAGGCTCGTCGCGAGGATGAGCGGCAGGCGACGGCCGACCGCGTCGCTCCACGGGCCGACCAGCAACTGACCGAGGGCGAAACCGATCGTGGTCGCCGTCAGCGTCAGCTGGATCACGGCCGTCGAGACGCCGAGGTCGGATTCGATCTGCGGGAAGGCCGGCAGGTAGAGATCGATGGTGAAGGGGCCGAGCGCCGTGAGCGCACCGAGCACGACGACGTAGAGGGCCCGTTGACGCCGGGTGAGCAGGTCTCCGGGGTGCACGACCGACGTCACGGAGACAGCTCCAAGAGAAGAGGATGGGGGTGGCCGATCGGCCACCCCCATCCTACGAGGTCACGCTCAGCGCGAGGTGCTGGCCCCCGCGCGACGCTTGTTGTACACGTCGAAGGCGACCGCGAGCAGCAGCACGAGACCCTTCACGGCCTGCTGCCACTCGATACCGATGCCCATGATCGACATGCCGTTGTTGAGCACGCCGATGATGAAGCCACCGATGATGGCGCCCGAGATGGTGCCGATACCGCCCTGCACCGCCGCGCCGCCGATGAAGGCGGCCGAGATGGCCTCGAGCTCGAAGCCCTCACCGGCCTTCGGCCCGGCGAGGTTGAGGCGGGCGGTGAAGACCAGACCGGCGAGCGCAGCGAGGATGCCCATGTTGACGAACAGCCAGAAGTCGACCGAGCGCGTCTTGACGCCCGACAGCTCTGCGGCGCGGCGGTTGCCGCCGATCGCGTAGATGTGCCGGCCGAAGACGGTGCGGTTGGCGAGGATGCCGTAGATCATGAGCAGGGCGGCGAGCACGATCAGGGTCACCGGGATGCCCTTGAAGCTGGCGAGCGCGTAGGTGAACGCGCCGACACCGACGGCGATGAACACCATCTTCGCGATGAACCACGCCGCGGGGTCGACCGTCTGGCCGTACTTGAGGCGACCGTTGCGGGTGCGCACCTGCTGCACGATGAGGCCGACGATCGCGAGCGCCCCGGCGACGAGGGTGAAGACGTCGAGGGTCGACTCGGGCCCGCCGAACGAGATGAACCCGTTGCCGAGCGCGCGGTACTCCTCGGGGAACGAGCCGATGTTCGAGTTGCCGAGGGTGATCAGGGCGAGCCCGCGGAAGATGAGCATGCCCGCCAAGGTCACGATGAAGGCGGGGATTCCGACGTACGCGATCCAGAAGCCCTGCCAGGCACCGACCACCGCGCCGATGACGAGCGCCCCGATGATCGCGAGCCACCAGGGGAATCCGAGGTCGCGGATGAGCACCCCGGAGAAGGCCCCGATGAACGCGGCGATCGAGCCGACCGACAGGTCGATGTGCCCGGCCACGATCACGAGCACCATGCCGATCGCGAGAATCAGGATGTACCCGTTCTGCACGATCAGGTTCGAGATGTTCTGCGGGCGGAGGAGGATGCCGTTCGTCGTGATCGAGAACAGCACCACAACGGCGATGAGCGCCAGGAAGATGCCGTTCTTGCCCAGGTCGCTCACGATGTGGGCGAGGGTGGGCGGAAGCTGGAAGCCCGGCTTCTTCTTGGCCGGGGTCGTGACTGCGGTGTCGGACATTATCGCTGCTTCTCCAGGGTCATGAGCTTGAGCAGGGCTTCGGGGGTGGCGTCGGAGACGGGCATCTGGCCCGTGATCCGGCCCTCGGAGAGGGCGTAGATGCGGTCGCAGATGCCCAGCAGTTCGGGCAGCTCGGAGGAGATGACGATGATCGCCTTCCCCTCGCCCGCGAGCCGGTTGATGATCGTGTAGATCTCGTACTTGGCACCGACGTCGATGCCGCGCGTGGGCTCATCGAGGATGAGCACGTCGGGGTCGGCGTAGATCCACTTCGAGAGCACGACCTTCTGCTGGTTGCCGCCCGAGAGCTGGCCGGTCTTGGCCAGCACCGTCGGACTCTTGATGTTCATGCTCTGGCGGTACTCGTTCGCGACCTTGTACTCCTCGTTGTCGTTCACGAGCCCGCCGCGCACGAGCTTGCGCAGCGAGGCCATCGAGATGTTGCGCTTGATGTCCTCGATCAGGTTCAGGCCGTACATCTTGCGGTCCTCGGTGGCGTAGGCGATGCCGTTGCGGATCGCCTCGTCCACCGTGCGGGTCTTGATCTCGACGCCGCGCTTGTAGACCTTGCCGGTGATCCGGGTGCCGTAGCTGTGGCCGAAGAGGCTCATGGCGAACTCGGTGCGCCCGGCCCCCATCAGACCGGCGATTCCGACGATCTCGCCCGCGTGCACCGAGAGGTTCACACCGTCGACGACCACGCGGCTGACATCCTGCGGATGATGGGCCGTCCAGTCTTCGACACGCAGCACCTCCTCCCCGATGTGCGGGGTGTGGTCGGGGTAGCGGTTCTCGAGGTCGCGGCCGACCATGCCCTTGATGATCCGGTCTTCCGATACCTCCGCGCGGCGGATGGTCTCGATGGTCTTGCCGTCGCGGATGACCGTGACCGAGTCGGCGATCTTCTTGATCTCGTTGAGCTTGTGGCTGATGATGATCGAGGTGATCCCCTGCGACTTGAGATGCAGGATGAGGTCGAGCAGGTGGTCGGAGTCGGCGTCGTTGAGCGCCGCGGTCGGCTCGTCGAGGATGAGCAGCTTCACCTCTTTGGAGAGCGCCTTCGCGATCTCGACGAGCTGCTGCTTGCCGACGCCGATGTCGAGGATGCGCGTCTCGGGGTCTTCGTCGAGCCCGACCCGCGCGAGCAGCTTCTTCGCCTCGAGGTTCGTCTTGTTCCAGTCGATGAGGCCGAGCGGCCCCTTCACCTCGTTGTTGAGGAAGATGTTCTCGGCGATCGAGAGGTAGGGGCTCAGCGCGAGCTCCTGGTGGATGATGACGATGCCCTTGGCCTCGCTGTCACGGATGTCTCGGAATTCGACGACCTCGTTCTCGAAGACGATGTCGCCGTCGTAGCTCCCGTGCGGGTAGACCCCGGAGAGCACTTTCATGAGGGTCGACTTGCCCGCGCCGTTCTCGCCGCAGATGGCGTGCACCTCGCCGCGCTCGACCTCGAGGGTCACGTCGGAGAGTGCCTTGACACCGGGGAAGGTCTTCGTGATCGACCGCATCTCGAGGATGTTCTGGGTCACGTGCTGCCCGCTTCCTTACGTCGTTGGGGGAAAGAGCCGGTGGTGGGGAGCCTAGTGCGACTCCCCACCACCGGCCAGATTCACCGGATGGTGCGGTGCTCAGCCCTGCTTAGAGGCCGAGCTCCTCCGCCGTCCAGTAGCCGGTGTCGACGAGCGCCTCCTGGACGTTGTCGGCAACGACCGGCACCGGTCCGAGGAGGAACGAGGGCACGACGAGGACACCGTTGTTGTAGGTCTCGGTGTCGTTGATCTCCGGCTCGCCGCCCTCGAGCAGGGCGACGGCCATGCCGGCCGCGACCTTCGCGAGCTCGCGGGTGTCCTTGAAGATCGTCGCGTACTGCTCACCCGAGAGGATCGCCTTGACCGAGTCGACCTCGGCGTCCTGGCCCGAGATGATCGGGAAGTCGACGCCCACGGCGTAGCCGGCGTCGGTCAGAGCCGAGATGATGCCACGGCTCAGGCCGTCGTAGGGCGACAGCACCGCGTCGACCTTCGAGCCGTCGGAGTAGTTCGCCGTCAGGAGGTCCTCCATGCGGCTCTGGGCGACCTCGCCGTCCCAGCGCAGCGTGGCGACCTGCTCGATCTCGGTCTGACCCGACTTCACGACGAGCGTGCCGTCATCGATCAGCGGCTGGAGCACGTCCATGGCGCCGTCGAAGAAGAAGAAGGCGTTGTTGTCGTCGAGCGAGCCGGCGAACAGCTCGATGTTGAACGGACCAGCCGGGGCGTCGGGGAGCGCGTTGCCCTCGAGGTCGGTCAGGCCGAGGCCGTTCAGCACGGTCCAGGCCTGCTGCTGGCCCACGAGGAAGTTGTCGAACGTCGCGTAGTAGTTGACGTTCTCCGAGTCGCGGATCAGACGGTCGTAGGCGATCACCGGGATGTCGTTGTCGGCAGCGGTCTGCAGCACCGAGGTGAGCGTCGTGCCGTCGATGGCCGCGATGATCAGGGCCTCAGCGCCACGGGTGATCATGTTCTCGACCTGCGAGACCTGGGTGGGGATGTCGTCCTCGGCGTACTGGAGGTCGACGGTGTAGCCGGCCGCCTCGAGCTCGGCCACGAGGGCGTCGCCGTCTGCGATCCAGCGCTCCGACGAGCGGGTGGGCATGGCGACGCCGATGAGGCCGCCGCCCTCGCCCTCGCCCTCGGCAGCCGGGGCCGAGCAGGCGGCGAGACCGAAGGTCATCGCGCCGATGGCCACGGCGGAGAGAAGAAGGTTCTTCTTCACTGTGTGTCCTTTCATTGGGGATGTGGTGGTGCTGCGGAACCCGGCTCGACATCGGGCCGGGGGCCGTTCCCGGGGCGTCAGCCCCGGGACGTTCAGGGGGTAATCGGCGCGGTCACAGCGACTGCGCCAATCGGTAGTAGGCGGCGTTCGCGCGCACGTCGCGCGCGAACCCCTCGAGCGTGGTGGTCTGGTCGATCACCAGCAGCTCGACGCCGGCCATCTGCGCGAAGTCACGGATGACCTCGACGCCGACCTGGGTGGTCATGACCGTGTGGTGGGCTGCTCCGGCCGTCAGCCAGGCTGCGGCGGAGGTCGTGAAGTCGGGCGCGGGCTTCCACACCGCGTGGCCGACCGGGAGCTTGGGCATGGGCTCGGGCAGCGCGACGTTCTCGACGACGTTCGCCACGAGCCGGAACCGGTCGCGCAGATCGCTCAGCGCGACGACGAGCGCCGGGCCGGGATCGGCCGTGAAGACCAGGCGCACCGGGTCCTCCTTGCCGCCGATGCCGAGCGGGTGCACCTCGAGGCGCGCGCGCTGGCTCGTCAGCGAGGGGCTCACCTCGAGCATGTGGGCGCCGAGGATGAGCTCGTTGCCCGGCTCGAGGTGGTACGTGTAGTCCTCCATCAGCGAGGCGCCACCGGGCAGCCCGGCTCCCATGACCGCCGCGGCCCGGACGAGCACCGCGGTCTTCCAGTCGCCTTCGGCTCCGAATCCGTAGCCGTCGGCCATCAGGCGCTGCACCGCGAGGCCCGGCAGCTGGCGCAGCGACGCGAGGTCCTCGAAGGAGGTGGTGAAGGCGGAGAACCCGCCGCCTTCGAGGAACCCGCGCAGCCCCAGCTCGATCGCGGCGCCGTAGCGCAGCGACTCGTGCCGGTCGGCCCCCGGGTGCAGCTCGGGGGCGACGTCGTAGCGGTCGAGGTACTCCTCGACGAGGGTGTCGATGTCGGCATCGGCGACGGCGTGCACCGCGTCGGCCAGCTCGGTGACGCCCCAGGTGTTGACCTGCACACCGAAGCGCAGCTCGGCCTCGGTCTTGTCGCCCTCGGTGACCGCGACGTAGCGCATGTTGTCGCCGAAGCGGGCGAGCTTGAGGTTCTGCGTCGCGTGCCGGCCGGCGGCGGCGCGCGCCCACGTGGCGACGCGGTCGGTGACGGCCGGGTTCGAGACGTGGCCGACGACCGTGGTGCGGGCGACGCCGAGGCGCGACACGATGTAGCCGAACTCGCGGTCGCCGTGCGCGGCCTGGTTGAGGTTCATGAAGTCGAAGTCGATCTCCGACCACGGCAGGGCCACGTTGGCCTGCGTGTGCAGGTGCAGCAGCGGCTTCTGCAACGCGTCGAGGCCGGCGATCCACATCTTCGCCGGGCTGAAGGTGTGCATCCACGCGATGACGCCGATGACGTTCTCTGCGGCGTTCGCCTCCTGCATGACCCGCTTGATGCTGGCGCTGTCGACGAGCGTCGGCTTCCAGACGATCGAGACCGGGATGCTCGTTGCGCCCCGCAGGCCCGCGACGACCTGCTTCGACTGCTCCGCGACCTGGCGCAGGGTCTCGTCGCCGTAGAGGTTCTGGCTGCCGGTCAGGAACCAGACCTCGAGTGTCGACAGGTCGGGGATGATGCTGCGGGTCACGAGCGGGCTCCGGAAGGTAGGGCGGTGAGGGCGGCGTGCTGGAGGGCGAGGCCGGCCTCGAAACGAGCGAGGTAGACGGCGAAGCCGTCGCGGTCGGATGGATCAGGGTCGACGACGCTCTCGGCGACGTCGGCGAACACACGGTCGTTCAGAAAGGCGGCGAGGTCGCCCCCACCGGCGGTGCGCGAGGCGGCGGCGAACGCGGCGAGCAGGGCCATGCCCCAGGCGCCGCCCTCGGCGGCAGCGCCCGCGACCCCCACTGGTGTGCCGAGGGCGGCGGCGAGAGCACGCTGCGCCACGCCCTCCGTGCGGAACAGGCCGCCGTGCGCCTGGATGCGGTCGACGGCGACGCCCTGCGCCTGCAGCACCCGCATGCCGACCGCGAGGGTCGCGAACACGCTGAGCAGCTGCGCGCGCACCAGGGCTGCGAGGGTCAGAGCGCTCTCACCGGTGCGCACGACGAGCGGACGCCCGGCGTCGAGCCCCAGCACGGGCTCGCCCGCCTCGAGGGGGAAGGCGAGCACGCCGTCGGCGTCGGGCGCGGCGGTCATCGCCTCGTCGAGCAGCAGGCGATAGGCGGCGTCGGCGGTGAGGGGCGAGCCGGCGAGCTCGGCGACGCGACGCAGCACGCCCACCCAGGCGGCGAGCTCGCTCGTGCCGTTGTTCGCGTGCACCATCGCCACGAGGTGGCCCGTCGGGGTCGCCACGAGGTCGATCTCGGGGTGGATGCCCGAGAGCGCGCGCTCGAGCACGATCATGGCGAAGATGCTCGTGCCGACGCTCACGTTTCCGGTGCGCGGGGCGATCGCGTTCGTCGCGACCATGCCCGTGCCCGCATCGCCCTCGGGCGGGCACAGCAGGGCACCGGGCTGAAGAGTGCCGCTGGGGTCGAGCAGGGCGGCGCCCTCAGCGCTGAGCGTGCCGGCTGGGGCGCCGGCGGGCAGCACGGCCGGGAGCATCCCGGCGAGAGGCCCGGCGAGAGCCGAACCGACCAGGTCGTCGTAGCGGGCGAGCAGCGCGGCGTCGTAGCCCGAGCCGTCGGCCTCGAGCGGGAACATGCCCGACGCGTCGCCGACGCCGAGCACGCGGTCGCCGCCGAGCAGCTCGTGCACATGGCCGGCGAGCGTCGTGAGGTGGTGCACGCGCCCGATGTGCGGCTCGTCGTCGAGCACCGCCTGGTGCAGGTGCGCGATCGACCAGCGCTGCGGGATGGCCGTGCCGAAGAGCTCGGTGAGCGCGGCCGCGGCGGACCCGGTGGTGGTGTTGCGCCAGGTGCGGAACGGCACGAGCAGCTCGCCGGCCTCGTCGAAGGCGAGGTAGCCGTGCATCATGGCCGAGACGCCGATCGCCGCGAGGCGGGCGGGCGCGGCGCCGTGCCGCGCAGCGGCGTCGGCCGCGAGGGCGGCGTACGCGGCCCGCAGACCGGCGCGCACCGCCTCGAGGGAGTAGCTCCAGTACCCGTCGACGAGCTCGTTCTGCCACTCGTGCGCGCCGACCGCGACGACGGCACCGTCGGCGGGGTCGATGAGGCAGGCCTTGATGCGGGTCGAGCCAAGCTCGATGCCCAGCACCGCGCGCCCCTCGGCGATCACCGCGGCGCTCATCGCGTCGCCCCCGCGCTCGTGGGCTGGCCGTAGACGTTCTGGTAGCGGTCGAAGAGCGCGTCGATCGCGGCGGGCTCGATCGGCAGCGGGTCGCCGAGCTGGCGGGCGATGTGCACGGTGCGCGCGACGTCCTCGAGCATCACGGCCGCCTTGACGGCATCGCGCGCGTCGCGCCCGATCGTGAAGGGGCCGTGGTTGCGCATGAGCACGGCGCGCGAGCGGTGCCCGCGCAGGGTGTCGACGATGCTGCGGCCGATCGAGTCGTCGCCGATGATCGCGAACGGGCCGACAGGGATCTCGCCGCCGAACTCGTCGGCCATCGCCGTGAGCACGCACGGGATGGCCTCGGCGCGGGCGGCCCACGCGGTCGCGTAGGTCGAGTGGGTGTGCACGACCCCGCCGACCTCGGGCATCGCGCGGTAGACGTAGGCGTGGGCGGCCGTGTCGCTCGACGGGCTGCGGTCGCTGCCGGGGGTGTCGGGCACGACCTCGCCGTCGAGCGTGCACAGGATCATGCTCGAGGCGTCGAGCGCGTCGTAGGAGACGCCGCTGGGCTTGATGACGAAGAGGTCGGCCCCGGGAACCCGGCCGGAGACGTTGCCGCCCGTCCAGACCACGAGACCGTAGCGCACGAGCTCTGCGTGCAGCGCGGCCACCTCGTCGCGGACGCGCGCGATCGCGACCTGCACCTCGGGGCTGAGCGCGGTCATGCGCGCACCTCGGGCAGCTCGGCGGCGAGCGGGGCGGTGGTGCTCACGGGACTCCATCGTCGCGGCGGCGCGAGCGGGGCCCGACGCCGGGGTGGTTCAGGGGGTGGGGTGCCGGTACGCGACCGGCGGTGATGTGACAACCGTGTGATCGTTCACATCGCGTGGATGCACTCTAACGGCGAAACGGTCACATCTGTCAACCGGCAGCCGGTGCGAAACGATCACAAGTCGATAACATCGCCGCGGGCCGCACCGCATCACCTGCGGGCCGCGCGATCGGAGCACCGGCTCAGCGGCTCACCGGCTCAGCGGGCCCGAGCGGTCGATTCGCGGATGACGAGCTCGGGCTGCACCGGGTCATGGCTCAGCTCGGTCTCGCCCCGGAGCTCGCCCAGCAGCAGCGCGACCGCCCGCCGACCGATCTCGGCGAAGTTCTGCCGCACGGTGGTGAGCGGCGGTGCGAAGTGGGCGGCCTCGGGCACGTCGTCGAAGCCGACGATCGAGATGTCGCCCGGCACCGACAGGCCGAATTCGCGGCAGGCGTGCATGAAGCCGAGGGCCATCTGGTCGTTGCCCGCGAAAACCGCGGTGAAGTCGCGGTACCGCAGCAGCTCCAGGCCGGCGTAGTAGCCGAACGAGGCCGTCCAGTCGCCCAGGATCGGCGCGCGAGTGCGCAGGTCGGCGTCGCCGAGCTCGCGCAGGAAGCCCTGCATGCGGGCCTCGGCCTCGATCCAGTCTTGCGGCCCGGAGATGTGCATGATCTCGGTGTGCCCGAGTTCGATCAGGTGCCGGGTGGCCATGCGGGCCCCCATCACCTGGTCGACCCACAGCGAGTGCGAGGTGTTGAGCCCCGTGGCCTCGAGGGTGACGAAGGGAACCCCCACCTGCAGGTCGTTGATGGCCTCGAACACCCGCACCTGCGGAGCGATGACGATGAGCGCCTCGACAGCCTGGCTCATGAGGTAGTCGAGCCCGCTCTTGATCGAGGTGTACTCGCTCGACGAGATGTTCGTGATCGACAGCCGGTAGCCCGCCTCCCGAGCGGCGGTCTCGATGGCCTGGATGCTCGTGGCCGGACCGTAGTGCACGGTCTGCGCCGCGAGCACCCCGATCGTGCGCGACCGGCTCGTGACGAGCGCCCGCGCCGCCTGGTTGGGTCGATAGCCGAGCTCGTCGATGGCGGCCCGCACCCGCTGCAGCGTCTCGGGCCGGATGTTCGGGCTGTCGTTGAGCACCCGCGAGACCGTCTGGTACGAGACACCGGCGACGCGCGCCACATCACGGATGTTCGGGGCACGCACCCGATCGGGCTCGATCGGCCGCTCGGTCTCCGTGGTCATCATCGTCCTGTCGACTCGCGATGTGTACGTTCACATCCGCGCCCCATTATGCACGGCCCGAGCGAACTCGCACCTGCGCACGCGAGCGCGGCTCGACTAGCGCCGCGCGGCGAGGCCCTGCTCGACGTCGGCGACGAGGTCGACCACGTCCTCGATGCCGACCGAGAGCCGAACGATGGCGTCGCTCACCTCCAGCTCGGTGCCGCGCACCGAGGCATGCGTCATCTCGCTCGGGTAGTTGACCAGCGACTCGACGCCGCCGAGCGACTCGGCGAGCTGGAAGACGCGCAGGCTCTCGGCGAAGGCGCGCGCCGCCGCGGCGCCTCCGGAGAGCTCGAGCGACAGCATCCCGCCGAACAGGCGCATCTGCCGCGCGGCGAGGTCGTGCCCGGGGTGCGAGGGCAGGCCCGGGTAGTAGACCCGGCTGACGGCCGGATGCCCCTGCACGGCCTCCGCGATCGCCAGAGCATTGGCCGAGTGGCGCTCCATGCGCACGGCCAGCGTCTTGATGCCGCGCGAGGTGAGCCACGCATCCATGGGGCCGGAGACCGCCCCGGCCGCGAACTGCTGGAACTGCACCTGCTCGGCGAGCTCGGTGTCGTTCGTCACCACCGCCCCGCCGAGCACGTCGGAGTGCCCGCCGAGGTACTTCGTCGTCGAGTGCACGACGACATCGGCCCCGAGCACGAGCGGCTGCTGCAGGTAGGGCGTGGCGAAGGTGTTGTCGACGACGACGAGAGCGCCGACCGCGTGCGCGATCTCGGCGAGCGCCGTCACGTCGGTGATCTTCATGAGCGGGTTCGACGGCGTCTCGAGCCAGAGCACGCGCGGCCGCAGCCGCTCGAGCGCCTCGCGGGCCACGGCGAGGTCGCCCAGCTCGACCGTCGTCAGTGCGACCTGCCACGGGCCGAAGATGCGGCGCACGAGGCGATGCGTGCCGCCGTAGACGTCGTTGCCCATGAGCACGTGGTCGCCGGGCCGCAGCACCGCGCGCAGCAGGGCGTCTTCGGCGGCGAGCCCCGAGGCGAAGCTGAACGCGTGCGCGCCCGCCTCGAGCGAGGCGAGCTGCACCTGCAGGGCGTCACGGGTCGGGTTGCCGCCCCGCGTGTACTCGTAGCCGCCGCGCAGGTCGCCGATCGAGCGCTGCACGAAGGTCGAGGTGAAGTAGACCGGCGGCGTGACCGCGCCCGTCGTGGGGTCGAACTCCTGCCCGGCGTGGATCGCGCGCGTCGCGAAGCCCTGCAGGATGTGCGGGTCGGTCGAGGCAGCGTCGTGCTCGGTCATGCGGCACCTCCGGCGAGCGCGGCGATCAGGTCGGTGCGGTTGAGCAGGCCGACGGGGTTGCCGCCGTCGAGCACGAGAAGGGTCTCGGGATGCTGACCCCCCGCCCCTCGCTCGCTGAAGCGCTCGTGCGCGGCCTGCAGGCTCTCGTGGGCGCCGACGACCGGCAGCCCCGGCCCCATCGCGCGGGTGATCGGATCGGCCGCGGCCGCCTCGCCGCTCGCGAGCGCCCGCAGCAGGGTGCGGGAGTCGACCGCCCCGATGACCTCGCCCAGCACGACGGGCGGCTCGGCGCTCAGCACCGGCAGCGCGCAGCCGTGCGCCTCGAGTGCGGCGACCGCATCGGCGACGGTGTGCTCGCGGCGCACGTGGGCGAGCGGGCGCGCCGGGGTGCCGAGCAGGTCGGCGACGGTCGGCGAGCCCTCGGGTCGCGTGAAGCCGTGGCGGCGCATCCAGCCGTCGTTGAAGATCTTGCCGAGGTAGCCGCGCCCGCCGTCGGGCAGCAGCACGACGACCACATCGTCGGGCCCGAGCTCGCGCGCCACCTCGAGCGCACCGACCGCCGCCATGCCGCACGAGCCGCCGACGAGCAGGCCCTCCTCGCGCGCGAGGCGCAGGGTCATGTCGAACGACTGCTGGTCGCTCACGGCGACGATGCGGTCGACGACGCTCGGGTCGTACGCGGCGGGCCAGAAGTCCTCCCCGACCCCCTCGACGAGGTAGGGCTGCCCGCTGCCGCCCGAGTAGACGCTGCCGACCGGGTCGACGCCGACGATCTGCACGCGACCGCTGGCGCGGTCGGCGCTGATCTCGCGCAGGTAGCGGCCCGTGCCGGTGATGGTGCCGCCGGTGCCGACGCCGGCGACGAAGTGGGTGACGCGACCCTCCGTGTCGGCCCAGATCTCGGGGCCGGTCGACTCGTAGTGGCTGAGCGGGCCGTTCGGGTTGGCGTACTGGTTGGGCTTGAACGCCCCGGGAATCTCGCGGGCGAGCCGGTCGCTGACCGAGTAGTACGACTCCGGGTCCTCCGGGGCGACGGCGGTGGGGGTGACCACGATCTCGGCGCCGTACGCGGTGAGCACGTTGCGCTTGTCCTCGCCCACCTTGTCGGGCAGCACGAAGACGCACTTGTAGCCGCGCTGCTGCGCGACGAGCGCCAGACCGACGCCGGTGTTGCCGCTCGTGGGCTCGACGATGGTGCCGCCGGGCTTCAGCAGGCCCTCGCGCTCGGCGGCGTCGATGATGCGCGTCGCGATGCGGTCTTTCGCACTGCCGCCGGGGTTGAGGTACTCGACCTTGGCGAGCACGGTGGCGCTGATGCCATCCGTGACGCGGTTGAGGCGGACGAGGGGGGTTCCGCCGATGAGATCGACGACCGAATCGGCGTACTTCATGCGCCGAATCTACCAGCGGGGGCAGACTCATGACGGGGGCGGCGCCGGGCCCCGTCGCGCGGTCAGTACGCGATCGAGCGCTGGCCCTGCGGCAGGGGCAGGCCGGCGCGCACGAACGCCTGGGCCACCAGCTGACGGCGGTTGTCGATCTCGCGGCCGAAGTCGCGCGCCAGCTCGGGCCGGTGCTCGACGATGCGGTCGAGAACATCCACGGGCAGGGCCAGCACGGTCACCTCGGTCACCGCCTGCACGGCGGCGTTGATGCCCTGCCGGGTGAGCGAGGTGAGCCCCACGATCTCGTCGCGGGTCAGCTCGGTCACGGGCACCCGCACACCGCCGGGAGCCTCGACGATCATCATCGCGGTGCCCGATTCGATCATCCGGATGCCGTCCGGCACCTCCCCGATGTGCTGCAGCTTCTCGCCCGCGACGTAGCGCTCGACCCGCACCCGGTCGACGAACGGAGCCAGCTGGTCGGGGGTGCAGTACAGGGCTCCGCAGAAGCGGGAGAGCAGTGCGCGCCGGGCCTCGGGGCTGTCGTGCTCCACGTAGTAGTCGCGGTCGAGATGCAGGCCGGCGCGGCGGGCGGCGTACCAGAGTCGGCGACGGAACTCGGAGAGCGCCCCGTACTCCTCGCTCGGCGAGGGAACGGGGATCGTCACCTCGTACTCCCCCGCCGCGAAGGCGTCGGCGCTGGGCTGCTCGCCCTCGACGATCATCGGCAGGTCGGCGGCGACGGCGACCATGACGGCGATGACCCGCTCGGGAGGGTCTTCGGTGGCGAACTGCACCATCGTGCACGCCGAGTACGAGCCGCCCTTGCGGGTGAGGTTGGTGAACGATCCGTCGGCGAGCTCGGCGTTGGGCACGATCACGATTCCGCTGACGGTGCGGATGTGCACCGAGCGCCAGTTGACCTCGACCACCCGACCCCGCACGTCGCCGACCTGCAGGTGATCGCCCAGCTCGAAGGGCTGCTCGAAGAGCAGGAGCAGCCCCGAGAGCACCGAGCCGACCGCGTTCTGCAGCGCGAGGCCGATGACGATCGAGCCGATGCCGAGAGCCGTGAAGAGGCCGCCGATGTCGGCCCCCCACACCCAGGAGAACAGCACGGCGATCGCGATCGTGATCAGCAGGAAGCGGCCGACGTCGATGAAGATCGACGGCAGCCGATCGCGCCAGCTGCCCTTGCGCGCGGTGACGAAGAGCGCCACGTTGAGCCCGTTGATGAGCACGACGATGACGAGGAACCCGAGAACGGTGGCCACGATGCGGGTCCAGGAGGCCTCGACCTCGGCGCCCTCGGCGAGGCTGACCAGCACCAGCAGCGCCGCCACCGGGGCGATCAGATTGCGCACCAGCCGCACCACACGCGCCGCGGGGCTCGCCCGGTTGGCGAGCGACTCCTGCAGCTCGCCCAGCACGATGAGCACGATCGGCAGACCGACGATCACGGCCAGCGCCGGCCAGAACCAGGGCTCCTGCCAGACGGCGATCACGGCGAGTGCTCCCCGTCGACCCGCCAGACCCGCTGCGGGCCGGCGGAGGTCTCGATCTGTCCGGCCTCGACCAGGCGGAGGGTGGCGGGCAGGCCGGCGGCGATGCGGTCGGTGACGAAGATGCCCGACTCGCTGCGCTCGGCCTGCAGCCGGAAGGCGAGGTTCACCGCGTCGCCCCAGAGGTCGTAGACAAGGTGCGCGCGCCCGACGAGCCCGCTGCTCGCCTGCCCCTGATCGAGCCCGGCCCGCAGCGCGAGCGGAACGCCCGACTGCCGGCTGAAGCGATCGACGATGCGACTCAGCTCGAGCGCGTACTCCACGACCCGGCGGGCGCTGTCGATGCGGGGCACGGTCAGGCCGCAGCTGGCGAGGTAGCCCTTCGTGGTGGTGCGCACATGCTCGACGCCGAAGGCGCCCCCGGCGTCGTCGAACTGCTTGACGAGCTCGTTGAGCATTGCGAGCGTGTCTTCCGACCCCTTGTCGCGGCTGAACGCGTCGAATCCGATGATGTCCGCGTACAGCACCGACACATCGAGGTGGTCCTCCGCGATCGTCTGATCGCCGTCGCGGTAGCGCTGGATGACGGGCTCGGGCATGAGGGCCCGCAGCAGCCGCTCGCTCTCGCCGCGCTGCTGCTCGATCAGCTCGGCCTTCACCTGCAGGCTGCGGCTCATGTCGTTGAACGCCGCCGAGACGCGCATCATCTCGTCGCTCGAACCGGCATCGACGGTGACCCCGGTCTCGCCGGCGGCGATCCGCTGCGCGGCATCGGAGAGGCGCTGGAGCGGGCGCACGAAGATGCGCGCGAGCAGCAGCGAGAGCACCGAGACGATGAGGGCCAGGACCGCCGAGGAGACCACGAGATTGCGGGTGAAGTCGGCGACCGGAGCGAAGGCCTCGGTGCTGTCGAGCTCGGCGATGACCGCCCAGTCGACACCGGCCACCGCGACCGGCCCGTACGCGGCGAGGGTCTCGCCCCCGAGGTACCCCGTGGCGATGAGGGTGCCGGTTCGGCCGGCGGCGGCCTCGGCCACCGCATCCGTGCGCACCGGCAGGATGGCGAGCGTCGTGCCGCGGGCCACGGCGAGGTCGACCGCGTCAGCCGGTGCCCCCGCCGCCCGCGCCGCCGTCGCGAAGGCCGCCGGGTCTTGCAGCAGAAGCCGGGAGGGCGAGCGCATGATGCCGTCGGGGCCGACGAGGTAGGCCTCGCCGGTGGCTCCGAGCCCGCCGCGGCTCCAATCGCCGTCGGCGGTCATGACCGCGGCGAGGCGGGCGATCGGCAGCTCGACCGCCATCGCGCCGATGATGGCGCCGTCGCGCACCACCGGCGTCACGGCCCAGCCGGCCGGCAGGTCGAGCGACGGCGGGTACACCTCGAAGTCTGTGACGACGACGTCGCCCACCGCGGCACCGCCGACCGCCGAGGCGTAGGCCTCGGCGAGCGCCGAGAAGCGGTACGGGCCCGCGATGAGGTCGGTGCCGAGGTCGACGCCCTTGTAGGCCGTGTAGACGACGATGCCGCGGCCGTCGATCAGCAGCACGTCCTCGTAGTCGAGGCGCTCGGTCATCGACCGGAAGTAGGGGTGGTACTGCGCGTGCACGCTCGACCACGTGCTGCCGTCGCCCGCGTCGTCGACGGCGATCGCGTCGGCGAAGCCGCTCGACGGCGCGGTGTAGTGCACCTGCAGGTAGCGAGCGGCGGGGTCGCGCGGCACGAACGGTGCGACGTCGACGGCATCACCGGACGCCGCGGCGAGGGCGGGCCCGAAGACCTCGTCGTAGTAGCCGGTGAGCAGCGCCTGCTCGTCAGCGGTGAGCTCGGCCGCGTCGAGCTCCTGCGCGGCCTCGCTGAAGGCGGTCGTCGCGTCGAGCACGCTCTGCCCGCGGGCGTGCACGCCGACGGTCGCCTCGATGGTGCGGAACAGTCGCTCGACCTCGCGGGTGCGCGAATCGCGCACCTCGGCCAGGCTCTGGAACGCCGCGTCCCGCAGCGAATCGGTGGCGTTGACGTAGCCGATCACGCCCACCAGCACGTTCGAGGTGAGGCTCACGGCCAGCAGCATGATGAGCACGGTCGACTGGATGCTGAGGCCGGCCTGGCGCCGGCGACCGTGCCGCACTCCCGGCGCGGCAGCGCCCGCGGGGTCGGGCTCGACGTGGGTCATGGGTCCTCGCCATCGCTCGCCGGTGCGCACCGGGTTGCTTCACAGTAGCGACGCGCGGGCGCGAGCGGGAGGGGGCGAGCGACGCGTTCACAGCATCCCCTGCTTCTGAGCATCCCCTGCTTCTGAGCATCCCCTGCTTCTGAGCATCCTCTGCTTCTCAGCATCCCCTGTGCGTGATCTGGGATGATGGACGGCGGCGTTCTCGCCGATTCCCCGCCCGCTCGCCCCGACAGGAGCCCCCGTGGCCGACAGCACCTCCGACCTCACCGTCAAGCAGCAGCGCGAGAAGCGCCGCGCCGAGAAGGTCGCCGCGCTCAAGCAGAAGCAGGCGCGCGAGAAGCGCAACCAGCGGCTCGGCCTCGCCGGCGCGATCCTCGGCGGCACCGCGGTGCTGGCGATCATCGTCGGCGTGGTGGTCAGCTCGGCGACCCCGCCGGTCGACCCCGCCACGATCGAGATCGAGGGCCTCGAGACCTTCGAGAACCTCGAGGCGCTGCACGTGCAGAGCGCGGTCGAGTATGAGATGACCCCGCCGGCGGGCGGCCCGCACAACCCGAGCTGGCTGAACTGCGGCATCTACGAAGAGGCCGTGCCCGCGGAGTACGCGGTGCACTCGCTCGAGCACGGCGCGGTCTGGGTCACCTACGACCCCGAGCAGGTGCAGGGCGCTGACCTGGATGCCCTCCGCAACGCGATGCCGCGCTCCTACATCATCCTCTCGCCGTTCCCGGGGCTCGAGGCCCCGGTGGTCGCGAGCGCGTGGGGCGTGCAGGTGGCGCTCGACGGCGTCGACGACCCGCGCCTGCGCGACTTCATCGTGAAGTACCGCCAGTCGCCCGACGCTCCGGAGCCGGGCGCGCTGTGCAGCCAGGCGCTCGACGGCCCGGGCAAGATCTCCTGACCATGACCGGCGAGGGCACCGCGACGGCGACGGCCGGGGGCGACTCGCCCGGCGCCGTGCCGCCGTTGAGCCGCACCCGCCTGGCCGTGGTCGGCGTGCTGCTGGTGCTCGTGGCGCTCGTCGCGGGGGTGCTGCTCGGGCGCCTGTCGAGCGGTGCCCCGGCGCCGATGCCCAGCGACAGCAGCGCCGAGGCCGGCTTCGCGCGCGACATGCAGGTGCACCACGGGCAGGCCGTCGAGATGGCCCTGCTCGTGCGCGACCGCAGCGATGACGCCGAGATCCGGCTCCTGGCGCTCGACATCGCCACCGCCCAGACCCAGCAGCAGGGGCAGATGTTCGCCTGGCTGGCGATGTGGGGTCTGCCGCAGACCTCGACCGCTCCCGAGATGGAGTGGCTGTCGCGCCCGGTGATCGACGGCTCGGCCGGGCACGACGGTCACGGCGCTCATGTTCCGGGCGAGCCGATGCCGGGCGTCGCGAGCTTCGAGCAGATGCAGGCGCTGCAGAGCGCGACGGGCGTCGAGGCCGAGCGCATCTTCCTCGAGCTCATGATCGCCCACCACCAGGGCGGCGTCGATATGGCCGAGGCCGTGCTGGCGCGCAGCGACCACCCGCAGGTGCGGGCCCTGGCGGAGGGCATGGTGCAGCTGCAGCAGAAGGAGCTCGACTACATGGCCGAGCTGCTCGCCGATCGGTCGTAGCCCGCGGCCTGCTCGGCCACGAGCCGCGCATACAGCTCGCCGCGCGCGAGCAGCTCGGCGTGGGTGCCGCTCTCGACGATGCGTCCCCCATCGACCACGTGGATCTCGTCGGCGCTGACCACCGTCGACAGCCGGTGGGCGATCGCGATGGTCGTCCGGCCGCTCGCCGCGGAGTCGAGCGCGCGCTGCACGACGCGCTCCGAGACCGCGTCGAGCGCGCTCGTCGCCTCGTCGAGGATGAGCACCGGCGGATCCTTCAGCAGCACCCGGGCGATCGCGACCCGCTGCTTCTCGCCGCCCGACAACCGGTAGCCGCGCTCGCCCACGATGGTGCTGTAGCCGTCGGGGAACCCGGCGATGGTGTCGTGGATGCTCGCCGCTCGGCAGGCGGCCTCGAGCTCCGCATCCGTCGCTTCGGGTCTCGCGTACCGCAGGTTCTCCGCGATGCTGGCGTGGAAGAGGTAGGTCTCCTGGCTGACGATGCCGACGCTCGCGATGAGGGCGGCCCGGCGCAGGCGGCGCACGTCGACCCCGCCGACCTCCACCGCACCGGCGGTGACCTCGTGCAGGCGCGGGATCAGGTAGGAGATGGTCGTCTTGCCCGCTCCCGACGGCCCGACGAAGGCCACGAACCGGCCCGGCTCGACCGACAGGCTCACGCCGTCGAGGGTCGGCGGCGCGTCGGCCGATGCGTCGGGGTAGCGGAAGACCACGTCGGTCAGCCGCACGCGGCCGCGCTGCGCGGGGTCGGGGTCGACCGCGTCGGGCGCCTCCGTGATGTGCGGGCGGAGGTCGAGGTACTCGAAGATGCGCGCGAAGAGCGCGCCCGAGGTCTGCAGGTCGAGGGCGACGCGCATGAGCCCCATGAGGGGGAAGGTGAGCCTCGCCTGCACGGTGGTGAACGCGACAATGGTGCCGGCGGTCACGGCGACATCCTGCTGCAGCAGCCAGGCAGCCGCGAGATACACGACCGCCGGGATCACCGAGAGGAACACGTTGACCATGGCGAAGAACCACTGGCCGCTCATGGCCAGCCGCACCTGCAGGTCGCGCTGACGCGCGTTCTCGATGCGGTACCGCTCGACCTCGGCACCCTGCCGGTCGAAGCTCTTCGCGAGGAGGATGCCCGAGACGCTGAGGGCCTCCTGCGTGATCGCGGTCATGTCGCTGAGCGACTCCTGCGTCTGGGTGGCGATGCGCGCGCGCACCTGCCCGACCCTCCGCTGCGCGATCACGAGCACCGGCAGCAGGATCACCGCGACGAGGGTCAGCTGCCAGCTCAGCAGCAGCATCGCGACGAAGGCGGCGATCACCGTGACCGTGTTGCCGATGACGCTCGAGACGGTGTTGCTGAGCACGCCCGCCACCCCGCCGACGTCGTTCTGCAGGCGCGACTGGATGATGCCGGTCTTGGTGCGGGTGAAGAAGGCGAGCTCCATGGCCTGCAGGTGATCGAAGAGCCGCACGCGCAGCTGCGCCATGACGCTGTTGCCGACCGTCGCCGTGAGGTGGGTCTGCGCGATGCCGAGACCGGCCGACGCCACCCAGAGCGCGAGCATGGCCCCGACGAGCTGCAGCAGCACCGGCACGTTCGGCGTGCCCTCGGGCGGGAAGAGCCCGACGTCGAAGGCCTGCTGGGTGAGCAGCGGCGGCAGCACGCTGAGCGCGGCCGAGATCAGCACGAGCGTGACCGTCAGCGCGAGGGCCGCGCGGTGCGGACGGAACAGCTCGGCGATGCGGCCGACCAGGTTCGGGATGCGCGGCGCCTGCGCGTTCGCCTCGCGCTGCGCGGCATGGTCGCCCCCCGACACGCGCGACCCCCGGCCGCCGCCACCCATGCTCATGCTGCGAGCCTAGGCGGCACCACCGGGGGTCGTCGTCGTACCGGGGTCAGCCCTTCGTCGAGCCCGCCAGCAGGCCGCGCACGAAGTAGCGCTGCAGGCTGAAGAACACGATCAGCGGGATGACGAGCGAGATGAACGCCGCCGCGGGCAGTCGCTCGGTGTTGCGCCCGAAGTTGCCGACCAGCTCGGCGAGGCGCTGCGTCAGCGGAGCCACGTCGGCGGTGCCGCCCGAGAACACGAGCGCCACGAGGAGGTCGTTCCAGACCCAGAGGAACTGGAAGATGCCGATCGACGCGAGAGCGGGCAGCGACAGCGGGATGATGATCCGGAAGAAGATCTGGGTGTGGTTCGCGCCGTCGACGCGCGCCGCCTCGATCACCTCGCCGGGGATCTCGCTGATGAAGTTGTGCAGCAGGAAGATGCACAGCGGCAGACCGAAGATCGTGTGGGCGATCCACACGGCCGGGAAGGTACCGCTGATGCCCAGCACCTCGCTGAAGATCTGCAGCAGCGGGATCAGCGCCATCTGCAGCGGCACGATCTGCAGCGCGAAGATCAGCACGAACAGCGCGCCGGAGCCTCGGAACTTGATCCACGCGAACGCGTAGGCCGCCATCGTGGCGAGGATGATCGGGAACAGCGCCGCGGGGATGGCGATCACGAGCGAGTTGACGAAGTACGACCCGAGGTTCGCCGAGGAGGCGCCCTGCACGGTGAGCACGTCGAGGTAGTTCTCGAACGTGAAGCTCGGGCTGACGAAGATGTTCCACCACCCGTTGGAGCGGATCTCCTCGGGAGTGCGGAACGACGACACGAGCAGGCCGAAGGTGGGGATCGTCCAGATGACCGCGATGATGATCGCGGCGGCGGTGGCCCACGGCGAGGTCAGGCGCTCCTTCACCCGGCGGGCCTTGCCGCCGCCGGCCGCGGTGGCGATGGCCCGGGTGCTGGTCTGCTCCGAGGCGAGGGACGCAGCGGCGGGGGCGCTCATCGAATCTCCTTCTGCTTGCGCATGACGCGGACGTTGTAGAGGACGATCGGCAGGACCATCACGAACAGCACGACGGCGAGAGCCGAGCCGTAGCCCGTCTCACCGCGGTTGAAGGCCTGCGTGTACATCTCGTTGGCGACGACCGAGGTGTTGAAGTTTCCGCCCGTCATCGCGCGCACGATGTCGAAGACCTTGAGGGTCGCGATGGAGATCGTCGTGACGACGACCACGAGGGTGCCGCGGATGCCCGGCACGGTGACGTTCCAGAACGACTGCCAGGCGTTGGCGCCGTCGAGGCGAGCCGCCTCGATGATCTCCACCGGCACGCCCTTGATGGCGGCCGACAGCAGCACCATCGCGAAGCCGGTCTGGATCCAGACCATCACCACGATGAGGAAGAAGGTGTTCCACGGGGAGTTGACGAGGAACGGCTGGGGGTCCTGCCCCAGCCACACCAGGATCTGGTTGAGCAGACCGATCTGCTCGCTGAAGCCGACCTCGCGGTACTCGTACATGAAGCGCCAGATGATGCCCGCACCGACGAACGAGATCGCCATGGGCATGAACACCAGCGACTTCAGCACCTTCTCGCCGTGCGACTTGTCGATGAAGACGGCGTAGGCGAGACCGAAGATGGTCGAGAGCGTGGGCACCAGCGCCACCCAGATGAGAGTGTTGATGATCACGATCGTGATCTCGGGCTGGGTGAACATCCACACGAAGTTGTCGACGCCGACGAAGTCGGAGCCGTTCGCCGTCTGACGGCTGAAGAACGCGAGGATCGTGGTGCGGATGGCCGGGTACACCAGCCCCACCGCGAGCAGGATGAGAGCGGGGGCCAGGAAGGCGGCGAGCTGCAGCACATCCCTGCCGCGCTTCGGGGCGCGATCGGCGAGGAAGAGCACGATGCCGACGACAGCGGCGAACGCGGCCAGGCCGAGGAACATGACCCCGAACTTCTCGAACAGGTCGGACCAGAATTCCATGCCGGATCAAACCTCCATTGGTTTGGGTTGACTTCACGCTACCTGACAGACCGGCCCACCGGACACGTCGTGTCCGATGGGCCGGTCATCAGTGGTTCAGCTGCCGCTGAGGGTTACTGCGGGAACGTCGCGTCGATCGTGCGGAGGACGTCCGCGGTCGGCGTGCCGTTCACCCAGTCGACCATGCCGGTCCAGAACGAGCTGGTGCCGACGGCGGCGGGCATGAGGTCGGAGGCGTCGAAGCGGAAGATCGTGTCCTCCCCCTGCAGGATCTCGATCGACTGGCGGCCGAGCTCCGAGCCGGCGAGCGACGGGTCGAGACCCTTGTTCGCCGAGATGACGCCACCGCGCGAGACGCGCTCGTTGGCGAAGGTGTCGCTCGACAGGTAGGCCTGCAGAGCGGCGGTCGCCTCGCGGTCGTTGAACGCGGCCACGAACTCGCCACCACCGGTGACGGCCGAGGGGTCGCCCTCCGCGATCGGCGGGGTCAGGAACGCCCAGACGTCGCCGTCAGGAGCGACCGTCACGCCCTCGCCCCACTGAGCCTCGTAGAACGAAGCCTGGTGGTGCATCGAGCAGGTGCCGTCGAGGATCGACAGGCCGCCGTCCTGGAAGGTGGTGGTGACGATCGACTGCACGCCACCGAATCCGCCGTTGACGTAGTCGGGGTTGAGCAGGATCTCGCCGACGAGGTCGAACGCCTCGGTGATCTCGGGCGAGTCGAACTTCAGGTCACCCGCGACCCACTGGTCGTAGGCCTCGGGGCCGGAGTTGCGGAGCACGAGGTCCTCGACCCAGTCGGTGCCGACCCAGCCGGTGGCGTCGCCCGAGCCGAAGCCGACGCACCAGGGGCGGTACGGGCCGTCGTTGCGCTCGGTCATCTGCTCGGTGAGGTCGAGCATCTCCTGGTAGGTCGTCGGGATCTCGTAGCCGTTCTCCTCGAAGTCGGCCGGCGAGTACCAGATGTAGCCCTTGACGCTGGCGAGCAGCGGCGCGGCGTAGAAGGTGCCGTCGACGGTGCCGTAGCCCTTCCACGACTCGCTCCAGAACTCGTCGACGTTGGCCTCGACCGCGGCGGGCGCGGGCACGACGTAGCCGTCGGCGATGAGGCGCTGCAGCAGACCCGGCTGCGGGATGATCATCAGGTCGGGTGCGTCACCGGCAGCGGCGCGCACGTTGATCTGCGTCTCCGCCTCCTGGGTGCCGTTGTACTCGACCGTGATGCCCGTGCAGGCCTCGAAGTCGGCCATGCTCTCGACGAGCGCGTCGGCCTCGGTGTCGATGATCGTCGCGTACAGCTCGACGCTCTCGCCCTCGAAGGTGCCGTAGGCCTCGTACGCCGAGCAGTCGACGTCGCCGCCGGGGCCGGCGCCCGGGTCGGTCTCGGCCGCGCAGCCCGCGAGCACGAGGCTCAGGGCTCCGAGGGCCGCAGCAGGAGCGATCATCCTGCGTCGGAGAGTGGAACTCATTGTTTCCTCCTCGTTGAGGTCGGTCAGCGCGCCGATCGACGCGCGTGGTGGTGTGGGTGGTGCAAGAGATGGAATTCGGCGTCAGACGGGCCCTGGGACACGTCGTCGGGAACCGGTTCCAGGTGTCACCGTACGTCACGCCCTCCGCATGCGCAACCCGTCACCGGCGGGCCGTTACCGTTCTGTTGCCGAACTCTCCCCGAGCATCCAGTGAACCAGTCGCGGGAGAGGGCGTGAGGAACCGCTCTCACATGGCATCGGTTCCACAACGGGCTCTTTGCGGTTACACTGACCGCACGGCCGGCCCGGCGACCCGCGCACCCGCGGGGCCGGAGGGCCGTGCACCCCCATGACCGTCCAATGAAGGGCCCGGCGCCATGAGCATCCTCGCCGACGTCGCGCGCATCGCTGGCGTGTCGAAGTCGACGGCGTCGCGGGCCCTCAGCGGCCGGGGGTACGTCTCCGACGAGACCCGCAGGCGGGTCGAGGAGGCCGCCGCCGAGCTCGGCTACGTCGTCTCGTCCACCGCCGCGAGTCTCGTCACGGGGCGCACGCGCAACGTCGGCGTCGTCATCCCGTACATCAACCGCTGGTACTTCGCCGAGGTTCTCGAGGGCATCGAGGCGGCCCTGATCCGATCGGGCTACGACCTCACCCTCTACCGGCTGAGCACCGACCGCGAGCTCCGCCGACGCGTCTTCGACTACTTCCTCGTGCGCAAGCGCGTCGACGCGGTGATCTCGGTCGCGATCGACCTCAGCCCGCACGAGGTGCAGATGCTGCAGGCCCTCGGCAAGCCCCTCGTCGGTATCGGCGGGCGCATCGACGGCATCCCCTCGCTCTCGATCGACGACGTCGAGACGGCACGCCTCGCGACCGAGCACCTGCTGAGCCTGGGCCACCGGCGCATCATGCACGTCGGCGGAGACCAGAACGAGCAGATGGACTTCCGCGTGCACTCGCAGCGGTACACCGGCTTCGCGCAGGCGCTGCGCGACGCCGGGGTCACGGTCGAGGACGACTTCCGGCAGGCCGACTTCTCGATCGAGGGCGGCTATGCCGTGGGGCTCGCGGTGCTGGGCGACCCTCGCACGCGCCCGACGGCCATCTTCGCCGGGTGCGACGAGATCGCGATCGGCATCACCGTGGCGGCCCGGCAGCTCGGCATCGGGATTCCGAGCGAGCTGTCGATCATCGGCGTCGACGGGCATCCCCTCGCCGAGATGTTCGGGCTCACGACCCTCGCGCAGCATCCGGGTGCGCAGGGCGCGCGGGCGGTCGATCTGCTGCTCGGGCAGCTCGAGCACGCCGACGCGGCGCCCCCCGACGAGCACCTGCTGCTGCCGGCGGCGCTCACCGTGCGGACGAGCACGGCCGCGCGCCGCGTGCCGACCGCCTGAACCCGCCCCGAACGCGAACGAGCCCCGCACCGTCATCACGACGGGCGGGGCTCGCGCGGTTCAGCAGACGCTGGCCGGAAGGCCGGTGACTACTTGAGCACCACCGTGGCGCCGGCCTCCTCGAGCTGGGCCTTGGCCTTGTCGGCGGTCTCCTTGTTGACACCCTCGAGCACGACGCCGGGGGCGCCGTCGACCAGGGCCTTGGCCTCGCCGAGGCCGAGGCTCGTGAGCGCGCGGACCTCCTTGATGACCTGGATCTTCTTGTCGCCGGCGGCCTCGAGCACGACGTCGAACGACGACTTCTCCTCGACCTCCTCGGCGGGGGCGCCGCCACCGGCGGCGGGGGCGGCCGCGACGGCGACCGGCGCGGCGGCGGTGACCTCGAAGACCTCCTCGAACTTCTTCACGAACTCGCTGAGCTCGATGAGCGAGAGCTCCTTGAACGCCTCAATGAGCTCGTCAGTGGTGAGCTTGGCCATGATTTCTCCTTTGTAGCGGGGTTGGTGTGGTGTGTCGTCGACCGGTCAACGCCTAGGCGTTGCCGGACTCCTGCTTCTGCCGCAGCGCGTCGACCGCACGGGCGGCCTGCGCGAGGGGCGCGTTGAACATGTAGGCGGCACCGAAGAGCGAGGCCTTGACGGCACCGGCCAGCTTGGCCAGCACCACCTCACGGCTCTCGAGCTCGGCGAGCTTCATGACATCGGCGGCCGAGAGCGCGTTACCGTCGAAGTAACCGCCCTTCACCACCAGGTTGGGGTTCGCCTTGGCGAAGTCACGCAGGGCCTTGGCCACGGTCACGGGGTCGCCGTGAACGAAGGCCAGGGCCGACGGGCCGGCGAGCATGTCATCGAGCGAGTCGATGCCTGCCTGGTTGGCCGCGATCTTGGTGAGCGTGTTCTTCACCACGGCGTACGACGCGTCGGCACGGAGATTCGTGCGCAGCTGCTTGAGCTGCGCCACCGTGAGACCGCGGTACTCGGTGAGCAGGACGGCAGTCGAGCTGGAGAACAACTCCTTCAGCTCGGCGACCGATGCTTCCTTGTTCGCCATGGTGCTCCTCTGGTTGGAATTCGAGTTCTGCCGCGACCGCTTTCGCAGTGCCACCCGGAGCGCACATGGGAGAAGGCCCGGCGCACGCGCACGAGCCTTCGGCGAGCATCCGATTCAGATCACGGATGCTCGATGTCAGTTCACACACCTGCGCGGGTCGTCGCCCCTCCGGTGAGGGAGTGCACGAGCCTTCGATCGTCGCGCCTGCGAGCAGGCACGCCGATGACCAGCGGTCTACGGCAAGAGGCCAGCATACGGCACGGCCTGCCCTGCCGCCAAAACGGTGCTCACCCGCGCCGCACCGCGCACCCGTCGCGGCGCAGGCCTCACGCGGTGCCGTCGAGCCAGGAGTGCCGAGGGGCGTAGCCGAGGTCGCGCCGCGCGGCCTCGATCGAGAGCAGCGTCTCGCGCCCCTCCGGCGGCCGCGTGAGCGGGACCCCTGGGAACTGCTCGGCGAGGAGCGCCGCCGAGTCGCGGCGCATGACGGTGTCGGCGGCGGCGATGATGTAGGTCGCGTAGCCCGGCCCGCGCACGGTGAGGGCTCGCTCGACGGCCTGAGCGGCGTCGCGGCGATCGATGTAGCCCCAGAGGTTCCAGCGCCGCACGCTGGCATCGTGCTGCCAGCTCTCGAAGGCGGCGTAGTCCTCCGGCGCCATCACGTTGCTGAACCGCAGGCCCGTGATCGACAGGGTCGGGTCGATGCGGCACAGCTGGCGGCCGAGCTCCTCCTCGAGGTGCTTGCCGACGGCGTACATGAAGTTCGGCCGCACCGGCTGGCTCTCGTCGATGGGCGCCGCGGGCGGCGGCTCGTCGAGGGGCAGCCCCAGCAGCGTCTCGCTGGAGGCGTGCACGATGCGGCTGATGCCGGCGCGCCGGGCGCCCTGCAGCACGGCGATCGTCATCGCCAGGTTGTCCTGCAGCAGCACCGTGTCGGGCCGGATGCCCGGGGCCGGGCTCGCGGCGAGATGCACGACGGCGTCGAGCCGGTCGTAGCGCTCCTCGACCCCCGCGAGAGCATCGAGCACCTGCCCGGCGTCGGTGAGGTCGACCCGCACGAATCCGTCTCCCGGGGCGCCGACGGCGTCGAGCCCGGTCACGGAGTGGCCGGCCTCGACCAGGTGCGAGACGACGGCGACGCCGAGCTTGCCCGATGATCCGGTGACGGCGATGCGCATGCTGCGAGCCTACGCGCCCCCGGACGGGGGCGCGGGCGCGCTGGACGGGGGCCGCACGGCGGGGGCGAGCGGCAGGCTCACCCGGAAGACCGTCTCGCCGGGGCGCGAGGAGGCCGCCACATCGCCCCCGTGGGCCTGCACGACGGCGGCGACGATGGCGAGGCCGAGCCCGGTCGAACCGGTGGCGCGCGAGCGCGAGGTGTCGGCGCGGGCGAAGCGCTCGAACAGCACGCCCTGCACTTCGGCGGGTATTCCGGGGCCGGTGTCGGTCACGGTGATGATGGCGCGGCCCTCGAGCGTGCCGAGCGCGGCGGTCACGCGCGTGCCCTCGGGGGTGTGGATGCGCGCGTTGGCGAGCAGGTTGGCGACGACCTGATGCAGCCGGTGCTGATCGCCGAGCACGGTCACCGCACGGTCGGGCACCCGCACGACCCAGTCGTGCGCGGCCGAGGTGGCGCGAGCGTCGGCGAGGGCATCCGTTAGCAGCGCCGCCAGGTCGACGGGGTCGCGCCGCAGCGCACGCCCTTCGTCGAGCCGCGCGAGCAGCAGCAGGTCGTCGACGAGGGCCGACATGCGCACCGACTCGGATTCGATGCGCGACAGAGCGTGGCGGATGTCGTCCGGCAGCTCGTGCCCGCTGCGCCGGGTCAGCTCGCTGTACCCGCGGATGGCGGCGAGGGGCGTGCGCAGCTCGTGGCTGGCGTCGGCGACGAACTGGCGCACCTTCTGCTCGCTGGCCTGCCGGGCGTCGAACGCGCTCTGCACGTGGTCAAGCATGCGCGTGAAGGCGGCGCCGAGCTGGCCGACCTCCGTGCTCGGATCGGTGTCGAGCACGGGCAGCCGGTCGGCGAGCGCGACGGTTCCGCGGTCGAGCGGCAGCTGGGTGACGGTGGTCGCCGCCTCGCGCACCCTGCTCAGCGGCCGCAGGCCGAGGCGCACGACCTCGCGCCCGGCGACGGCGGCGACGACGAGGATGCCCGCGAGCACGGCCGCGATGACCGCGGCCAGCCGGGCCGTCGTCGAGGTGACCTCGGAGGTGGAGAGCCCGACGATGAGCACCGTCTCGCGGTCGGTCGGGGTGGCGAGCACCCGGAACTCGCCGATGCCCCCGGGCAGCCGCACTGTGGCCGGATCGCCGAGGGTGCGGGCCGCGATGACGCGCACCTGCACGCGGGTGAGCTCGCGCACGGTGGCGTCGTCGTCGAGGTACGCGGCGACCGCGGTGCCGTCGCTCTGCACCACTCCGATGAGGGAGCCGGTCGGCAGCCCGGGGCCGTCGAAGCTCTGCGCCGGGCCCCGGCCCGGGGCGGCGATGCTCTCGATGCGCTGGGCGATGATGCGCAGCTCGTCGTCGAGCTGCGCCACGAGGTTCGCGCGCAGGAAGTACACGCTGAGCACGCCGATGCCGAGGGTGGCCATCATGAGCAGCACGAGCACGCCGGCCACGAGCCGCTTCTGCAGCGACCAGCCGCTGCCCGCGAGCGGGTGCTCCGGCGGCGCGACGCCGCGCATCAGCCGACGGGCTTGATCATGTAGCCGACGCCGCGCACGGTGTGGATCATGGCCGGACCGAGCGTGTCGATCTTCTTGCGCAGGTACGAGATGTAGATCTCGACGATGCTCGAGCGACCCCCGAAGTCGTAGCTCCAGACCCGGTCGAGGATCTGCGCTTTCGAGAGCACGCGCTTGGGGTTGCGCATGAGGTAGCGCAGCAGCTCGAACTCGGTGGCCGTCAGCTCGATCTCGGTGTCGCCGCGCCGCACCTCGTAGCTCTCCTCGTTGAGCACGAGGTCGCCCACGCGGATCTCGGGGTCGGCGCGCTCGCTCACGACGAGCGAGCTGCGGCGGATGAGTCCGCGCAGTCGGGCGACGAGCTCTTCGAGGCTGAACGGCTTGGTCACGTAGTCGTCACCGCCCGCGGTGAGGCCGACGACGCGATCGTCGACCGAGTCTTTCGCGGTGAGGAAGAGCACCGGAACGTCGTTGCCATCGGCGCGCATGCGGCGCAGCACCTCGAGCCCGTCGATGTCGGGCAGCATGATGTCGAGCACCACGATGTCGGGCTTGTGCTCGCGGGCGTGCTGCAGGGCCTGCTGCCCGGTGAGCGCGGTGCGGACATCCCACCCCTCGTACTTCAGGGCCATCGAGACGAGGTCGGAGAGCGAGGGCTCGTCGTCGACGACCAGCGCCCGCACGGGCGAGCCGTCGGGGCGCGTGAGGCGGGGGGTCTCAGGAAGCTCGTCATCGGTCATGCGTCCATTCATTCGCAGAAACCTATGAGTGGCCTTTGACTCGTCTATGCCGCCGGATGCCCGCTCTCCGCCCCCCGCCCGACGCCAGGAGCCCCGGCCGCGAGGGGGATGCGGGCCGGGGCTCGGCGCCGGGCTCGAGGCCGGCGGCGCGGGTGGGGCGGGTGGATCGGGGGCGCGGGTGGATCGGGGGCGCGGGTGGATCGGGGCCGTCAGGCGCGGTGCGCTCCGCGCGAGCGGCGCCCCGAGCCGGCGATCGCGACCATCAGCCCGAAGAAGCCGACGAGGGTCAGGATCAGGATGAGGGGGAGGGAGATCATCGGGGGCTCCAGCACGGTCTCGGGTGTCCAGTGGGGCTCACCGGTTCGGGTCCGGTGTCCTCACTGTGGGGGACTCGGTTCGTCCCCCACATCCAGTGTGCGTCTTGCGAACATCGTCCGCTCGCCCCACTATGGGGGACCGCCGCGTTCACCTTTCACCTTCTGCGTGCGCGGCCGGCCGCGCCGCTCAGTCCCCGGCCGCGCCGCTCAGCCCTGGTTGGAGAACGCCGCGTCGAACGACTGCTCGGGGAGGTCCCACAGCAGCGACCGCACGAACTCGACGGCTTCGGCCGCGCCGTGCAGGCGGCTCATGCCGGCGTCCTCCCACTCGATCGAGATGGGGCCGCGGTAGCCGATCGCCTTGAGCGCCCGGAACGCGTCCTCCCACGGGACATCGCCGTGGCCGGTCGAGACGAAGTCCCACCCGCGCTTGGGGTCGCCCCACGGCAGGTGCGACCCCATGACACCGGCCCGACCGTTGCGCGGCCGCACGCGGGTGTCCTTGCAGTCGACGTGGTAGATGCGGTCGGCGAAGTCGACGATGAAGCCGACCGGGTCGATGTTCTGCCACATCATGTGCGAGGGGTCCCAGTTGAAGCCGAAAGCCTCGCGGTGATCGATCGCCTCGAGCGAGCGCACGCTCGTCCAGTAGTCGTAGGCGATCTCACCGGGGTGCACCTCGTGCGCGAACCGCACGCCCTCGCTGTCGAACACGTCGAGGATGGGGTTCCAGCGCCGGGCGAAGTCGTCGTAGCCGCCGTCGATGACGCTGGCCGGAACCGGCGGGAACATCGCCACGTACGGCCAGATGCTCGACCCGGTGAAGCCGACCACCGTGTCGACGCCGAGGCGCCGAGCGGCACGGGCCGCGAGCTTCAGCTCCTCCGCCGCGCGCTGCCGCACCCCCTCGGGCTCACCGTCGCCCCACACCCGGCTCGACAGGATGCCCTGGTGACGGAAGTCGATCGGGTCATCGCACACCGCCTGCCCGGCCAGGTGGTGCGAGATCGCGAACACCTGAAGGTTGTGGCGCTTCAGGATCTCGAGGCGCTCGGCGAGATACGCATCGTCCTCGACGGCGCGCTGCACGTCGAGGTGCTCCCCAGACGCCGCGATCTCGAGCCCGTCGTAGCCCCACTCCTCGGCGAGAGTCGCGACCTCCTCGAGCGTCAGGTCGGCCCACTGGCCGGTGAAGAGGGTGACGGGGTGCGTGGCCATGATGACTCCTTCGCGGTCGTGGTTCGGGGTCGGGATGCGTCGAGGGCGGGGAGCGCGGCGGCTAGAGGACGACCCACTCGCCGGTGCGGGCCGAGGCGAGCACAGCATCCGTGATGCGCGCAGCGCGCACGCCGTCGGCGAAGGTCGGCAACCCGTCGGGGGTGGTGCCGCGCACGGCGGCGTAGGTGTCGGCGGCGAACGCCGTGAAGGCGTCCTGGTAGCCGAGCGGGTGGCCGGGCGGCAGCACCGACAGCCGCGCGGCCTCCGGGTGCAGCTCGTCGGTGTTGCGCAGGTGCCGCTCGCTCGCGGTGCGGCGGCCGATCCAGAGCTCCTCCGGGCGCTCCTGCTCGAACCGCAGCGACTCGCTCGCGCCGTGCAGCTCGAGCACGAGCCCGTTCTTGCGCCCCGGTGCGACCTGCGACACGAGCAGGCTGACGACAGCCCCCTCGGCGGTCTCGGCGAGCACCCCGGCGAGATCCTCCGTGGCGACCGGCCCGGTGGATGCCCGCTCGGCGTAGACCGTGCGCGTGACGGCCTGCAGCCGCACCAGACGGTCGGCCGTGACGAACTCGAGCAGGTCGCACAGGTGCGAGCCGATATCGGCGAATGCCCGCGACTGGCCTCCCGCATCGGTCGAGACGCGCCAGTTGTCGTCGTCGGCGGCGAGCAGCCAGTCCTGCAGGTAGGCGCCCTGCACGCTGAACAGCCGCCCGACCTGACCCGCCGCGACGCGGGCCCGCGCCTCGCGCACCATGGGGTGGAAGCGGTAGACGAACGGCACGGTCGCCACGACCGTCGCCTCTGCCGCGCGCTGCTGCAGATCGAGCGCCGCCCCCACGGTGGTGGCGAGGGGCTTCTCGGTGACGACATGCCGGCCGGCGTCGAGCACCCGCGCGGTGAGCTCGTGGTGCGTGGCATTGGGGGTGACGACGTGCACCACGTCGACGCGGTCGTCGGCGAGCAGGGCATCCACCGTGTCGTAGGCGGTCTCGGCGCCGATGCGCTCGGCGGCCGCGCGCGCGCGTTCGGGGCTCGAGCTGGTGAGGCCGACGATGCGGGCGCCTGCCGCCCGGGCCGCTCGGCTGTGCACGTCGGCCATGAATCCGCCGCCGATGAAGGCGACGCCGAGGGCAGCGGGGCTCATGCGGGGCTCCTAGAGGGTCGAGGCGGTCGGGTCCCAGTCTTCCGGCAGAGCGGGAGGAACCGCCACCGTGCTGGCGATGTCGACAGCGCCGCCGTCGGTCTCGGCCGACTGCTGCAGCGAGACCATGAGATCGAGCACGTGGAAGGCGAACTCGCCGGAGGCGCGCTCCGGCCGCCCCGCGCGGATCGCCCGCGCGAGCTCGACCACGCCCGCGCCGCGCGAGAAGGTCGAGCCGGTGGCGGTCACCACCTCGGCGTCCGACTCCTCGAACATGCCGTCGCGCCAGATGCGCAGGTCGCCGTCGAACATGTTGGGGTCGGGCAGGCTGAGCGTGCCCTCCGTTCCGGCGATCTCGACCACCCCGACGCGCGGTCGGCTCGACTGGAACGAGAACGTCGACTGCGCCGTGGTGCCGTTCTCGAAGTCGATGAGGGCGGCCACGTGGGTGGGCACCTCGACGGGGAACGCCGTTCCGGCGCGCGGCCCCGATCCGATGACGCGGGATGCCCGCGCCTGCGACCCGCGGGCGACGACCCGCGCCGCCGGCCCCAGAAGCTGCACGAGGGTCGAGAGGTAGTACGGCCCCATGTCGAAGAGCGGCCCGCCGCCGCGGGCGTACAGAAACTCGGGGCTCGGGTGCCAGGCCTCGGGGCCGGAGACCTGGAAGAGCGTGAGGGCGGTGAGCGGCTCTCCGATCACGCCGGCCTCGATGAGCCGGCGGCCCGTCTGGATGCCGGCGCCGAGCACGGTGTCGGGCGCGCACGCCACCCGCAGCCCGGAGCGGTGCGCCTCGTCGAGCAGCGCCTGCCCGCTCGCGAGGTCGAGCGCGAAGGGCTTCTCGCTCCAGACGTGCTTGCCGGCGGCGAGCGCGTCGAGCGCGACGGGCACGTGCGCCGCGGGGATCGTGAGGTTGACGACGATCTCGATGTCGTCGCGCGCGAGCAGCTCGGCCACGGTGCCGCTCGCCGGCACGCCGTACTCGGCGGCGCGCGCCGCGGCGCGATCGGTATCGAGATCGGCGACCATGACGACGCTCACGTCGGCGGCGCGCGTGAGGTTCTCGAGGTACTGCTGGCTGATGACGCCGGCGCCGATCACCCCGACGCCGACGCGACCGGATCCCTGGCCGCTCACAGCGCGACCCCGAGGGTGCGCACGAAGCGGATGCTCTCGGCGATGCCGTCGAAGAGGTCTCCGGCGTAGGCGTCGAACTCGATGACGGGCCGCGCCTGCGGAGCGGCGGCGAGGATCGCCGCGATCGGCAGCTCGCCCGACCCCGCGGGCTGCTGCCGCTCGACCTCGCGGGTCACCGGACCGTCCTTGATGTGCAGGGCGACGACGCGCTCGCCGAGCCGCTCGAGCAGCCCGACCGGGTCAACACCGCCCACCGCGCTCCAGTAGGTGTCGACCTCGAGCACGACCCCCTCCCCCAGGTGGTCGGCGAACACCTCGAGCGCGGGCGCTCCGTCGATGCGCTGCTCGAGCTCCCACCAGTGATTGTGGTAGCCGATGCGGACGCCGTGGTCGGCGGCGCGCTCGGCCGCCTCGCTGAGGCGTGCCGCGAGCGCCGCGACCTGCTCGCGGCTCGTCCAGAGCTCCTCCGGGATGAACGGGTCGATCACGGTGGTCGTGCCGGTGCGCGCGGCGGCGGCCAGCAGCGCGTCGAGGTCGGCACCGAGCACGGTCGCGTGCGCCGTGGGCGCGGAGAGTCCGCTGGTCTCGAGCGCGGGGGCAACCTGATCGACGAGCTCGGTGAGGCCGTAGGGCTCGACCGACCGCAGTCCGAGCTCGGCGAGGCGCTGCAGGGTGCCGGCCGGGTCGGCGGCGAGCGCGTCACGCACCGTGTAGAGCTGCACCGAGGCGGGGGGACGGGTCACGCGGGGTCTCCTTGCGGGTCGGATGCCGCGGCTGCGCCGCGGTCCCGACCACTCTACGGGCGGTCGACCCCGCCCGACAACAAAGGTATGACCTAAGCCGGATCCGCCGCGAACTCCGCCGCGGGTGCGCGCGAGCGCAGCAGCCGGGCGGCGCGCGCGACGCCGTAGACCACGAGCCAGCCGATGCCGATCGTCGTCGCGACGAGCTCGAGCCGACTTCCGAACACGGCGTTCCACCGGGCCAGCGAGAGCAGCCCTCCCGTCGCCGCGATCACCGCCACTGCGAGACCCATGACGAGCGTGATGCCGCTGAGCGCTCGATGCCCGGGCGCGAACGCCACCTGCAGCATCGCCCAGCAGGCGGCGGCGAAGGCGACCACCGCGGCGAGGGTGTGCACGAGATCCTGCACCGTGAAGGTGTCGCCGAGCGGCAGCGGGCACGTCGCGGTGCACGGCACGCGCGCCGCGACGAGGAACGCCGAGCAGGAGAGGGCGAGAGTCAGCGCCGGAGTGCCCCGCCGCAGCAGCCGTGGAGCGCTGCGCACGTCGCGCACCGCCCACGCCACAAGCAGCCCTCCGGCGACGAGCAGATGAAGAGCGAGCGAGAACTGCGCGGCGGTCGGCTCGCCCAGCGCCCCCAGCTCGCTCACGTACAGCTCACGGGGCACGCTGACCCGCGCCGACCAGATCAGCAGCAGGGCGAGCGCGACGAGCAGCGCGCCGACAACGGCGAGCGCGGCATCGTGATGCCGCCGAGGGCCATCGACCACGGGCGGTCAGGCGGTGGGGCTCGCGGGCCGCAGCTCCGCATCCCTGATCGCGTGCCGTACGCCCGGGCCGCGCTCGAATCGCGAGATGCGGATGACGCCTGCAGCGACCAGACCGATGACGGCAGCGATGAGGATGACGTAGAAGGCGACCGAGAGGTACCCGTTCGCCGAGTTGGTCGGGTCGAGGAAGGGGTACGGATAGTAGGGCCCGTCGCGGAGCGGGTCGAAGGTCAACGGACCGCGGATGAGGGTATATGCGACCCAGACGAGGGGGAAGGCGACGATGGTGCCGATGTGCTTCCAGGCGAGACGGTGCCGGCCGGGCGCGAACAGCCAGTCAATCACGAGGTAGAGCGGACCCCAGACGTGGAGGATCTCGTTCGACCACTCGAGGGTCGAGCCCTGCGGCAGCTCTATACCGCGCAGCAGCAGGTTGTAGACGATGCCGGTCGTCGCCATGTAGGTGGTCACGACGGCGCGCAGCACCGAGATCCAGTGCGGATCGCGCCGCAGGAGCGCCAGGCCGACGGCCATCGTGAGCACGACCACCGAGGCCACGTTCGACTCGATCGTGAAGAAGCTGAAGAAGTTCACGAGCCGAAAGGGGATGTCGGTCAGCCCCTGAGCCGTCCAGAACTCGATCGACGTGACGATCTGGCCGACAACGGCAGCACCGATGGCGACAATCGCGCCGAGACGGAGGACCAGGAACAGAACGGTCACGAGAGGCCTTCCCGACGACGACGACAGTTGCTCGCTCATGCTACGTGCCCGCGCCGGAAACGCGAACGGCCCCGCCGAAGCGGGGCCGTTCGTGCGTCATGCCGCAGCCGCGGCGGCGCAAGAGAACCGCACTGGCTCACCTCACGCCACCACCGACGACGTGCGCCGCAGCAGCGGCGGCGCACTGATCAACTCAGACGGCGTTGACGTCGAGCGGGATGCCCGGGCCGAAGGTCGTCGAGAGCGAGCCCTTCTGCAGGTACTTGCCCTTCGAGCTCGACGGCTTGAGGCGCATGACCTCGTCGAGCGCCGCCTTCAGGTTGTCGTGCAGCTGCTCCTCGGTGAACGTGGTCTTGCCGATGATGAAGTGCACGTTCGCGTGCTTGTCGACGCGAAACTCGATCTTGCCCCCCTTGATGTCGGTCACGGCCTTGGCGACGTCGGGCGTGACGGTGCCCGTCTTCGGGTTGGGCATGAGACCGCGGGGGCCGAGCACCTTGCCGAGACGGCCGACCTGGCCCATGAGCTCAGGGGTCGAGACCGCCGAGTCGAACGCGGTGTAGCCGCCGGCCACCTTCTCGATGAGCTCGACGCCGCCGACCTCGTCGGCGCCGGCCGCGATGGCCGCCTCGGCCGCAGGGCCGGTCGCGAACACGATGACTCGGGCGGTCTTGCCCGTGCCGTGCGGCAGGTTCACGGTGCCGCGCACCATCTGGTCGGCCTTGCGAGGGTCGACGCCGAGCTTGAGCGCGACCTCGACGGTCGAGTTGGTGTTCTTCGAACCGGTCTCGCGAGCGACGGCGACCGCCTCGAGCGGGGCGTACAGCTTGCCGGGCTCGATCTTCTCGGCCGCGGCCCGGTAGGCCTTGGACTTCTGTGCCATGTTGTGTCTCCTGTAGGTGAGTTCGCGGTTGACGAGCCTGGCTGGCTCTCCCGCTGGGTGTGAAGGTGGAGGGGTCGAGCTACTGCTCGACGGTGATGCCCATGCTGCGAGCGGTGCCGGCGATGATCTTCTCCGCCGCCTCGATGTCGTTGGCGTTCAGATCGACCTGCTTCTGCTCGGCGATCTGCCGCACCTGCTCCTTGGTGAGCTTCGCGACCTTCACGGTGTGGGGCGTCGACGAGCCCTTCTGCACCCCCGCGGCCTTCTTGATCAGCTCGGCGGCCGGCGGGGTCTTGAGGATGAACGTGAACGAGCGGTCCTCGTACACGGTGATCTCGACGGGGATGACGTTGCCGCGCTGGGCCTCCGTCGCGGCGTTGTACGCCTTGCAGAACTCCATGATGTTGACGCCGTGCTGACCGAGCGCCGGGCCGATGGGCGGGGCGGGGTTGGCGGCGCCGGCCTGGATCTGCAGCTTGATCAGACCCGTGACCTTCTTCTTCGGTGCCATTGTTCTTCTTCTTTCTGTCGAGCGGAATCCGGATGGATTCCGCGCTCCCGCCTGCGCACCCTCTGCGCGCCGCGGTGGACTGTGGGTGAGGTGGTTCGAACGACCTAGAGCTTGGTGACCTGGTCGAACGACAGCTCGACCGGGGTCTCGCGCTCGAAGAGCGAGACGAGAACCGTGAGCTTGCCGCTCTCGGGCTTGATCTCGCTGATCGTGCCGGGGAGTCCGGCGAACGAGCCCTCCTTGATGGTGATCGTCTCGCCGACCTCGAAGTCGATCTCGGCCGGGATCACCCGCGCGGCCACGCCGCCGCTCTTCGCGCCGCCGGCCTTGGCCGGAGCCTCGGCGATCTGCACGGTCGACTTGAGCATCTGGAAGGCCTCGTCGAACCGCAGCGGCGTGGGGTTGTGGGCGTTGCCGACGAAGCCGGTCACGCCGGGCGTGTGGCGCACGACCGACCAGCTGTCCTCGTTGAGGTCCATGCGGACCAGCACGTAGCTGGGGATGCGCACGCGGGTGACGAGCTTGCGCTGCCCGTTCTTGATCTCGACGACGTCCTCCATGGGAACCTGCACCTCGTAGATGAAGTCCTCCATGTTCATCGAGATCTTGCGGTTCTCGATGTTCTGCTTCACGCGCTTCTCGAAGCCCGCGTAGGAGTGCACGACGTACCACTTGCCCGGCTTCATCCGCAGCTCGAGCTTGAACTCCTCATAGGGATCAACCTCAGCCGGATCGGCCTCGTCCGCGGCTCCCTCCGCGCCGGCGCCGTCGCCCGCCTCGTCGTGCGTGGCCTCGGCAGCGGCATCCGCCTCGTCGGCCGAGTCGATGTCGAGGGCGTCGTCGACGATCGCGTCGGCCTCCGGGTCGGCGGCTGCCTCGAGCGCGTCGAGCAGACCGTCGAGGTCGGGCTCGTCGCTCTCATCGACGATGTGCATCGCGCGGTGCTCGACAGCGTCGGCGGCGTGCAGGTCGGCCTCGAGGGTGTTGCCCTCCTGAGCCTCGTCCTCCTCCGACGACTGCTCAGCGGCGGTCGAGTAGTCGAGGTCGCTGGGGAGCTTCTCGGTCACGGTGCTTTCTCTCTCTCGTTGCGGGACGGCGGGGCGGGGGGCTAGAGCCCGACCGCCGACGTGCCGTCACCGAAGACGAACTGCACGAGCCACAGGAACACGATGTCCAGGCCCGAGACGATCGCCATCATGATGATCACGAAGACGAGCACGACGAGCGTGTAGGTGATGAGCTCGCGGCGGGTGGGGGTGACCACCTTGCTGAGCTCGTTGACCACCTGGCGGAGGAACAGGGCGATGCGCCCGAAAGGCCCGCGCTTCTCGGCGCGCTCCTTCTTGGCGTTCGCGACGACGTCCTCGCCGGGCTCGTCGATCACATTGCTCACGTGATGCTCTCCTCACGACTCATCGTCGTCTGGTCTTCGGTCGGCGGCACCCCACGGGCACCTGTCACCGTCGCACCCGACGGGTTCCAGGCGGAACCCGTCGAGCCGACGACTCTGCAGGGCGGACAGGACTCGAACCTGCAACCTGCGGTTTTGGAGACCGCTGCTCTACCAATTGAGCCACCGCCCTCTGCGGTGGATGGCTGACCTGCAGGCACGCCGAAGCATGGCAGAGATCAACTACCTCGACCCAGTGTAGGCGACGCGGCGGGCTGCTCCAACCCGGCCCCGGGCATCCGGATGCTCGCCCCTAGAATCGCAGGCGTGACCGCCGACTCCGCCCGCATCGCCCGCCGCATCGCGGCCATCGCCGAATCCGCGACCCTCAAGGTCGATGCCCGCGCCAAAGCCCTCAAGGCCGCGGGGCGCCCCGTCATCAGCTACGCCGCGGGCGAGCCGGACTTCCCGACCCCCGCGCACATCGTCGAGGCGGCCGTCGAGGCCGCGCGAGACCCGAAGAACCACCGCTACACCCCGGCGGCCGGTCTGCCCGAGCTGCGCGAGGCGATCGCCGCGAAGACGGCGCGCGACAGCGGCCTGACCGTGCCCGCGAGCCAGGTGATCGTGACCAACGGCGGCAAGCAGGCGGTGTTCCAGGCCGTCGCGACCATCGTCGACGAGGGCGACGAGGTGCTGCTGCCCGCGCCGTACTGGACCACCTACCCTGAGGTCGTGCGCCTCGCCGGCGGCGTGCCCGTCGACGTGTTCGCCGGAGCAGAGCAGGACTACCTCGTGACGGTCGAGCAGCTCGAGGCCGCGCGCACGCCGCGCACCAAGGCGATGCTGTTCGTGAGCCCCTCGAACCCGACCGGTTCGGTGTACAGCCCCGAGCAGACGAAGGCCATCGGCGAGTGGGCCCTGCAGCACGGCATCTGGGTGATCAGCGACGAGATCTACCAGGCCCTGACCTACGACGGCGTCGAGGCCCTGTCGATCGTGCAGGCGGTGCCCGAGCTCGCCGACCAGACGATCCTCGTCAACGGCGTGGCCAAGACCTACGCGATGACCGGCTGGCGCGTGGGCTGGATGGTCGGCCCGACCGACGTCATCGCGGCCGCCGCGAACCTGCAGTCGCACCTGTCGAGCAACGTCGCCAACATCTCACAGCGCGCGGCGATCGCCGCCCTCACCGGGCCGCAGGATGCGGTGGCCGAGATGCGCGCTGCCTTCGACCGTCGGCGCAAGGTCGCCGTGGCCGAGCTCAACCGCATTCCGGGCATGATCACGCCGACGCCGACCGGGGCGTTCTACGTGTACGCCGACGTGACCGGGCTGCTCGGCCGTGACTGGAAGGGCACGACGCCGACGACCTCGCTCGAGCTGGCCGACCTCATCCTCGAGCACGCCGAGGTCGCCGCGGTGCCCGGCGAGGCCTTCGGGCCGAGCGGGTACCTGCGCTTCAGCTATGCCCTCGGCGACGCCGACCTGCTCGAGGGCATCCAGCGCGTGCAGGCGCTGTTCGGCACGCGGTAGGTCTCAGGCGGCGGTCCGCAGCGCGACCCGTGCCCCCGCCTCAACCGCGTGTGCAACGCGGTCGAGCGACGACGATCGCAGGCTCCACTGCTGCCAGTACAGCTCGACCTCGATCGGGTCCCCTCCGATGAGCACGAGGCGGCCGTCGCTGAGCGCCGCATCGCACTGGGCATCGGGCAGCATTCCCCATCCCGCGCCGAGGTGCACGGCGGCGGCGAACTCCGCCGAGGAGGGGATCACGTGCCGCGGCGGCTCGTCGGGGTCGACTCCGCACGCCCGGAGGTAACGATGTTGGAGATCGTCGTGCCGGTCGAACTGCACAAGCGGAGCACGGCGCAGCCACTCGGTCCCCCGCCCGCCGCGGTGCCGCGCGACGTACTCGGGGGTGGCGGCCGCACGGTAGCGCATCGACCCCAGCGCCCTCACAACGCAACCAGCCACCGCCTCGGCCCGTGCGGTCACCGCCGCCATGACGTCACCCGACTCGAGCAGCTCTGCGGTGCGGTTCTGATCATCGCGGTGCACCTGCACGACGAGGTCGTCGGCGCTGAAGAGAGGGCTGAGTGCCGGCATCAACCAGGTGGCCAGGGAGTCGGCATTGACCGCGACGGTGACGACCGCGACCCCCGTGTCGCCGGCACCGAGCTCGGCCCGAGCTTCGTGCTCGAGAAGCGCGAGCTGTCGAGCGAAGCGCACGATCGTGCGGCCAGCGGGGGTCGGGCGCACGGGCTTCTCGCGCACCAGCAGCACCTGACCCAACTGTTGCTCGAGCGCCCGCACTCTCTGGCTCACGGCCGATGGCGTCACACGCAGTCGTCGGGCGGCTGCGTCGAAGGTTCCGAGATCGACGACGGCGAGGACGGTGCGGGCGAGCTCGACCGAGAGATCCATGAAGTGAGACTAATGGTCATCCAGAATCATTAACTGGAGTGACGGCCGAGCCGACCGTAGTGTCGTGGCATGACCGCAATCCTTGCCGGGCTCGGGCTCGGGCTATCGCTGATCATCGCGATCGGCGCGCAGAACGTCTTCGTGCTGCGGCAGGGCATCCGCCGCGAGCACGTCGTCGCGGTCGTCATCATCTGCGCGGTCTCCGACGCGGTGCTCATCGCCGCGGGCATCGCCGGGCTGGGCGCCCTGCTCGAGGTCGTGCCCTGGCTGATCGACGTCGTCCGCTGGGCGGGCGCAGTCTTCCTGGTCGGCTACGGGATGCTCGCCGCACGCCGCGCGTGGCGCCCCCCTGGCGCACTCACCATCGACAGCGCACCGCCGCAGCCGGCGAACAGCACATCGCACGCTGGGGCGGGCGACGGCCGCCCGGCGACCATGGTCGCGTCACCGACCCGCCTGCGCGGGGTGCTGCTGACGGCGCTGGCCCTCACCTGGCTGAACCCGCACGTGTACCTCGACACGGTGTTCCTGCTCGGGTCGATCGCGAGCACGTGGGAGGAGCAGCGCTGGTTGTTCGGCGCGGGCGCCATGCTCGGCAGCGTGCTGTGGTTCACCGCGCTCGGCTTCGGCGCGCGCTACCTGGGCCGCTGGCTGTCGACCCCGCGCGCGTGGCGCTGGCTCGACGCCGGCATCGCGGTCGTGATGGTCGCGATCGCCGTGTCGTTGGTCTGGCCGCGCTAGCTGTACCCGGTCATGACGTTGGTGACACACGGCTGATCGGTGGCAGGCCTCCGCAA
>VFQP010000449.1_pt1 | contig 81550 bp, 137 predicted proteins | sample 3512351 | NCBI WGS metagenome assembly VFQP01 (sample SAMN10412372, study PRJNA504923) | tailings metagenome | isolation source: Relicate 1 Philex TSF1 revegetated site | place: Philippines: Tuba, Benguet | collected 2017-08-29
GGGAATGAAAGGGGATGAATAGACCCTTGCAACAGAGCGTCATAGTGCATGAGCACCCACATACAATCAGGCATAATAGTACAAAAGAAAACAAATACACTACCAAAATAGGAAAACACACACGACGAGACACGTACAAAATGACAGAGCACGTTGGTCATACACACACGCTACGTACAAAGATGGCAAATCGCTTGCACTCCTCCACATCACGCGTGTTGGCATTGTGGCGAGCACCCTGTGTTGTATGAAGAATAAGAAATGAATTCCTGATAGTGCATGGCAGCATCCACACAGTGTAACAACACAACCCACCAACACAACCCACACACCTTGATAATCAGCAAGGGATGCCCCTGACGGTCCCTCGCATCGGTGTAAAACACCTTGTTCATCGCCAGCTCCCCAGTCACCTCATCCCGTCGCATGCTCCCCAAGTGGCAGTCGTTGCCTCGCCACTGGGCATAGGTGGATAGGCGTTGTGCAGCGGCCTCGGGTTTGTTCTTCTCAGCATGCAGGAATCGGGTCAACTGTACAGATGGAGGTTGGTTGAGCTCACCATCAGATTGTCGCTTGTCCTGCAGTATGCTTGCAATAGATATGCAATGCAAATGGCATCGAAATACAGGCGAAATACGGCGAAACAAACACCATCTCACCATGGCCTCATCCAAAGGTTCGCCTCCTGCCAGCAGCAGGCCTTTAGCATCGGGATATTTTTGGTCCATCAACGATGCCATTTCTTTGAGCAATTCAGCTTCGGAAGCCACGGGCTTTTTCGACTTGAACATATTGGCTCTTGATGCCAGAGATGCCAAGGGTTTGACCAGTTGTATGTTGCAGAAATCAAGTTAATAACGCATCAAGCAAGCCACCAAAACCAGCTGCACGACCATCAGAAAAAGCAATTGTTTCAATTTTATCCAACATGCCCTGCAGTGATGGGTCGAGTGTTTCATAGGCGTTTCTGTAAAACGCACACAGCGTGTTGTAGAGCTCTCTATTGGCCTTGCCAGGGGTGAGTGCCTGTAGAGGGGATTGTGATGGTGTTGTGAAGCAGAGAAAAAAGTACTGTGTACACCTCATCATCTGGATGTTCTGGATGTACATGCGCTCACACACACTTGCACCCCCACAACACGTCAACATACCACAAGCAAGAGTCGTGCAAAGTGTGCAGCAGGGTCTTGGCACTCGGAAAACGCTTCCAACAGGGGCCCACACCGATCCCCCCCTTGCTCGACCATCTGATCACATGCAAGCAAGCTCTGCAGCACCGCCCGCAGCAAAAACAAACCCTGCTCATGAGAATCACCCCCCTCATCTGCAACATGCTTGACAGCTGCAGCAAATGGGCGCAAGCTGCTTGCTCGCACGAAAAAGGGTGTGGCTGCCGCGAGCCCCTTGGCATCGTATATGTGTTGCGCAACGCAATCATGGACTTGTGCAGCATCTGCACGGCTCCCCTGACATGCAAGTATCCATTTCAATGCTGCCTTGGCAAGTGCAATGAGCTGATCAACCATCCCTGCGGCAGCGGCTGCGTACAGGATTGCCATGACACGCTGCAGTGACCCCGGTGTGACTGCCACCTTGTCTGTTTCATAGTCGCCAATCAGGAGCTGGCCAAGTTCTGCACCACAGGTGGATTGAGCAGCACCAAACTGTATGACAGCTGCTCGGGATGCCAACTCATAGCTGTTTTCCAGTTGTTGGCGGCTTCGCATGCGATGGTAGACCGATTTGAGTACTTGCTGTGCTTCATAGTATGCACCTGATGATACTGTCTCTGCAAAGCGCACCAATGCCTGTGTTGGAAAGAGCGAATGATCAGCATTGCATTGTGTGGCTCTTGATCGGCATGTGTGGTCTGCATACCTTGGACACTGGGGCTGGCACTTGCTCATCCATCTTGTGGTGATTTTGTTGTGTGTGTGATTCTAGAGACTTATTCATGAAAACAGTTAGATGCAAAACAACACTCCATGACACACACCATGTCCACCCCATCGCCCAACCCAACGCCAGACATTGAAACACTCATCAACAGAGCCCAGCGAAATATAGCAGAGATAGAAGCAGCACAAAAGGCAGGGCGTCCAATAGTCCCTGAATCTGTGAAGAAAACACGATCTGGCAAAGTCTGGCCACTTGCAATTGCATTTGGCTTGTACTTGGCAACAGTTGAAACACACTGGAGGAAGGGGAGAGCATGGCAGGTGCGTTGTGCATGGGTAGACCGAACATTGCGCTGATCACTGTTCACGTGTGCATGGTGAACACAGGCACGTGAAGAGGAGCTGGAGGCTCGCATTGCGCAACTGGAACAGGCGCTTGGGAGCAGCACGTATGTTGTGGGAGATGCTACTCTTGTACAAGTGTGTTTTCACCATGGCATCCACACATCCACAGACCACCATCCCCCGTACAAGACCCATCGCAGCGCACATCATGGTTGGGCGCTCTGTTTAAAAGTGGCTCCTCCAAAGAGGGTAGCTCCTCTCCTCCCTCAGCAGCAGGCAGTAGCCCACCATCAAAGCCATCTGCAAGCCCACCAAGCATGGTGTAGGAGCGTCTTGTCACCCGTTGACGATGGTGGTGAATACACGATGGTGGTGAATACACGATGGTGGTTATTGAGGCCACTCAATGAATAATGTGTTGTACTTGTTATTCTTTGTGGTGCACGAATGCACCCTATTTGCTCCTCTTTTGCAGAATTGCTCTCACATTGTGTTTTGATGTTGATGCACTGGTATAATGCTGCAGCACACATGGTGCAAACAACACACAATGAGTGCAGGTCATTGCTGAATGTCACACACATTCACGTATAATAACTGTTGCACATGCACATTAAATACACAGACAATCATAATCATCATGATGCCCTCTTCACAGCTACTCCTGCTCCATTGGCGCTGCACCATCAGCACCACAACCATCAGCACCATCAGCAGCACCGCCCTCTTGCACAGGAGGTACATACCCAGGCGCACACCCCCGCAACACCTCCAGCCCCTCTGCCGCACTGCACAAAATACACGAATACATGGGCCCCCCTCCCCCCGGGGCGGCCACCTTGGCCGCCATGTACTCGTCATACGTCGCCAACCCAGGCCGCACATCACACGAAAAGTGGCTCTTGCGTCCACACACATCACATGCAATCCAGTTGGGTGCTGCTGCTTGCAGAGACGCACCCCCGATGGGTTGCTGTGGGTCGAAATCGTGCTGCATGGGGACATTGCGCTCATGGCAGATGATGCACAGATCCCGACAAAGATCGCGGGGATTGGCTGCTTCATAGTCGAGGAGAAAGTTTTGATAGTGTTTCTTCAGTGCATGGCCCACTGCAGTTGCCTTGTTGTCTGCAGTGTAGTTGCGGATACGCTCAAAAATGTGTCCCTTCCAGTTGATGCGAGTGCCCACTCTGGTGGTTGTTGGAGTGGGTAGGGGTGTTGTGTGTGTTGTGTGGGTAGGGGTGTCGTGGGGTGGGTGTGCATGTGCACATCCACAATGCACATCCACAATGTATTGCAAGGTGTGTTGACGATGTGGAAACATGACCATGACAATGCCCTGCATCGTGCACCACACATACACACACACCGTATCCCCCCACGCATGACCACTTGTCGGTATAGATTGAAGAGGTCAAGTGGACGACCATTGAGTATGGTGTCAGGGAATGTGTAGCGATTGATATCCATACCCTGATTACGTGTGTGTGTGTGTGTGTGTACATGTATGTAGAGTGTACATGGTCAAATATTTAAAGAAGTCTACATGGTCATGTTTGTGTTTAAAGAAGTGTCATGTATGTATGTAAAGAAGTGTACATGTTTGCATATGTACATCAACATACGTGTACATCAACATGCATGCACATACACACAAACCAACACACATCCATGCACCACCATCACCACCATCATTCCCCACCACACACACACACACCTACCTACCTTGTACCAGCACAAGAATGCCACCAAATCATCATAAAACACGTGTTCATCACACTGTTCCAATGGTGGGCGGTTGCTCTGCCATACTATGCGTTGACGAGGGTACTCCAGTATGAATGCCTCACGTCCACCACCACCATACTGACGACCAGCTGTGTGTGTATGTGTGTTTGTAGGTGGGTGGGTGGGGTTTTGGATGAAACACGTATGTGTGAGAGTATGGAGGAGTACAGGTGGTATGCAGGAAATGATTATGTAGCATGTCAAATACCCATGTCACCAGAACAACAACAACCCCTCTCCCCATGAACAACCCCAGCACCCCACAACCTCTCCCCATGCACCTTCTACCAGGGAAAAACACACACCACATACACACCACATACATGTGCCATATGTGTCCAGCATGAGCCCCTGCAGGGGATCCTCATCAGCCAACAGGCTCTCCACAGGGACCTGCTCCTCCTCAGGGGGTGCCGCATACACCACATCCCCCGCCACATGCACCACGTGCTTCCACCACCGACCATCCGCGGCTGTATACCCCGCAACCCAGCCACTCCCCACCCCCGCCACCCCGAGCGCGATGAGGGGCCGGTATTGGGGGTTCCCTGGAAGGGCCTTGAGTATGCTGGCTGCCCACACGCTGGTGTGAAGGAGGAGGTCGATGGTGGGGACGTCGGTGGGGGTGATGCGGGGGGGGGGGAGGGATTGGCCGGGGCCGGGGAGGACGAATTGGAGGGAGAGGGCGTCGGTCATGAGGGTACAGCGAAGTGCGTGTTGTACAAGTGCTTGATGTTGGATGACTGGGTGGGTGGGGAGCGGGGAAGGGGGTGGGGTGCGGGGGTGTGCATGTATTGTGTGGGTGGTGTGAGAATAGGATGCTTGTGTTGGGTTGGGTATGGTTACACACCCAGGTACACACCATGATAGACACAGTAGTGCATGTTTGCCATTCAACACAGCCCATCACAACCAATCAAAACATCCCCTTGAGACAAAAACCATACATCCCCTTGGCACATACCAGCATCCGGTGCACCCAGCACCACACGCACAGTCACCCCACTCGCCATGGTGCATGTACACACCACCGCAGCCAGCCCCTCAGGTACATGAGAGGGCACTGACTCTGCCTTGCTGATGGATGTGACAGTGAGGGTGCGAGCTTCTAGTGCCAGCAGTGCTCTCAGTGCCTCAGCCAAGTGCCTTGTGTGGGATTGTTGTGGGATACGAAAGTGTAATGAAAATGAATGCAATGAGAAAGTGAAATGGTGGTGGTGGTGATGGGTTATTGGTGGTATACATGTGTGGTGGATTATTGGTGGTATACATGTGTGGTGGATTATTGGTACACATGTGTGGTGTAAAAAGGTATGCGCTCTCTTCAACCTACACATACCCCACACACGAGATACACACATACACCCTACACACATACACCCTACACACATACACCCTGCACACTTACGCCCCGCACACAAGATACACACATACCCCACACGATGTACATCCAAGATATCACGACGTCCACACACAGACACCTTGACCTCAGCACTGGGTGCCAGCAGCACCACATCCTCCCACCCAGACACCAACACACTCCCCTGCTCCCCAACCACCCCGGGCAGAGCCGGGGGTGGTACACTTGCTGGGCCGGGGAGGGTTGGGGGTGTGGCTGAATACAAGCGGGCGAGCAGTGGGGGAAACAGGGTGCCGCTCTGGAGGCATGCAAAGTGGACCTGCGCAGCATGGGTGGCAATGGCAAAGGCCTCTTCAATGGTGATGGAATCGTAACAGAGGAATGCGAAAAAGATGCGTGCAAAGTGGCTGGCGACGAGGGCGTGGGGCGTGGTGGTGCGTGGCCAGTACATGGCGTGGGGAATGTTGGCCTTGACAACCAAGGACGTGGCTGTGTGTGTTTGATTTGGTGGTTGATGACGGGAGGTGTGGTCGAGCGCCACACATTGTGTTGTCACGCACCGTTGACCTCAGACGCGGCTGCATTGAAGAATACAGTCTGTACACTGCTGTCAGTAAACATGGACGACAGCTGTGTCGGCCCAATTGCAGCAGGGCGGCCTGTTTTGTGAGAGTGGGGTGGTGCAACCACACCAACACATCATACACCTCATCATCACACCTCAGCAGCTCACTATACCTGATGATCCAGCGTGTTGTAGGATCAAGCTATTGAGGGTGGGTGGCCTGTCCTCCTTGTGCTGCTGATACCCTGCCGCCAAGTAGACGAGCGTAGGGGCAAACATCTTGAGCTGTAGCTTGATTTCCTCCACTGTGGGTGAATATAGCACCTTGACGCTTCCCTGGGTAGTGATACGGATGTAGAGAGCACGTGATGAGATGCTAGTTGGTGCAACACTTATTGATGGTTGCAAGCGTGATGCATACATTTGGACAACTGTGAAGGAGCTCCTCGACCGGTCCCAATCCTTGTTCATCTGCACGTAATGCAGTATCTAGAGTGGATGCAGCACACACTGCCAACACACGCATGGTTGGTTTTGCAGTGATTGGGGAGTGATTGGGATGCTTGTGGCCCACCAAGTTGGTGAGCATATCACGTACTACAAGTTGTTACAGATAATCATCCAATACAGTACTGATCATCATCATGTTAATTTGTTCTTAATCCAACAGTGCAAACCATCAATACATCCAGCCTTGCTCGGCGTCTTGTTCACGCAAGATGTGGCAGGCATGTCTAAAAGATGCCGTAGACACAAAGCCATGACACTTGGATCGACGCATCGTGGACTGCACCACGGGCACCATGCGTCGGTGGGGTCCATCCATGTGTGTGTGTGGTCGATGGACCGGCCGTGTGCTGCTGCAGACACGATCCGAGGGTGGTAGTGGTGGTGGCAGGTTGTGGAGCAATGGCGTGCGCACAACAGGTGCTGTTGGTGCTGGGATGGTTGCTGCTATGCCGAGGTCAAGCTTGGCGATGGGCAGTGACGAGGGGCGCTGGGTACTGCGCAACAACAAGGGTGGGTAGGCTGCTGCACCTGTGTGTTTAGGAATGCATGTGTGGTGCATGTACATGAATGGTGTGTACACTCTGGGCATGCACACGCTGCTTACACATCATACCGTAGGGTTGCATCATGGGATTGGTGGGGGGAGGTGGTGGTGGCATGTGTGCCTTGGTTGGACCCCGTGGAGGTGCTGCCATGCATCCAGGCATGGGGCTTGGTGCAGGAGGCGTTGTGCGTAGCTGCATGAGCGCCTCCAGGGCTTGCATGTCATCATCCTGCTCCGGCACTGCCGGCCATGGTGCATCCTCCTCCTCCTCCACCACCACCAGTGCGGTCGTCTTTGCTGCGGCACGTTGTGCATCTTTATTCAAAGCAGCTTCAGTGTTGTTGGTCGTTTTTGCTGAAACTATTGTGCTTGTCACCACAGTTCCAGTGGTGGGCGCAATCTCGGGGGTGTCAACTGCTGGAGTTGTACCACGAGTCCTCAGGGGTGCTTCTACAGCATGCCCCGTATCAGCAGGTGGTGTGTGGTCATGGGCTTGTTGTATATTGTCCACAGCATGCTGGTTGTGTTTTTCTTGCTGTTGACCATCATCATCATCACGGGAAGCACCAGATGCATGTTGTGCATTGCATGGCACGTCGAGTGCAGGCACATCAGCATCCTTTGTGGTGGCAGTGGTGGTCAATATCCCAAGCGTGTCATCAGAGGTCACACAGTGTTGTTGTTGTTGTTCATTGATGACAAGGGTATGTGGCGCACACACCCCGTCCCCTGCAACACGCGTGGTGGGGCTGGGCACACACGTAGAGCCTGGTTCACACATATCGTCGTCGGACGACAAGGGTGGTGTTGCATCGCAGTGGTCGATGGGCAACACCGTGGGCGTTGGCGCTGCAGCATCCCCACCATTAGCAGTTCTGTGTGACGCACATTTGCTCGTAGTGTGTATACACATCACACAGCATCATCGGTATACACAGTGCATACCGTGCTAGCTCTACAGCAGCAGGAGTGTTGGTGTGTGGGGTGTTGGCGTGCGATGCCATGCCGAGCACTGTTGGTTTGAGCACACTGTGTGGCTGCTTGGTTTGCTCACTGGCAGCAGGGCTATTCATGTTGGGTGCCATGTTTTCCTTGCCATCCCTAGGCGTTGGAGTGCCATACGTCATTAAACTATACAACACGATGCACCCCGTTTGAAGCAGTGCTGTGGCATACCCGTGGTCGTTGTCCTGTCCATTTCCCTGGACATTAATTTGCCTTTGTTTCTTCACAGAGCGCTCGTGCCTGCCTGCTTGTTGTGGCCGTTTTGCAGTGGGATCCACCAATGTCACAGCCTCGCAAAAGTCGCTCAAGCCTCGTGTTCCGACTGGGTTGTCTTCAATACGCGCATCCCATGCCCATGGCATCAAGCCTCGGAGCTCACGGAGCATTCGGGAGCCGTTTCTGGAGGGCTTTTTTGCTGGATTGTTGTTGGGGTGGTTGTTGGTGGTCTCTTCTAGTTGGCAATCACCATTGAGTGGATCCATGATGGTGATTTGGAGGAGATCTTGGAGGTATTGGTGCACGGGTGTGCAACTTCGATGAAGATGAATGGATGACAGGGTATTGTTGTTTGAAGTCTGATGTTGTTGTTTAATATCTCTGATCGTTGTTGTGTGATGGCATTCAAGTATTTTGTTCAATCAATTTTCAATAAGCAACCCCCAAAATTGAACGACGACGCTTGACACGTTTGCCCACGATATGGAATGTACGGCACGCATTTTCATACTCTTGACACCTGAATCTGCATATGGGGTCCACTTGAGTCTGAAAATGGGGTACATCAGTTTCGCCAACAGTATGTAAAGGAGTGGTATTGTGTCTATAAACAACACTCATCAGTTCATCCATTATTCTCCATTATTCAATCTCATCACGTACATTCAATCATCAACATGTCGGAGGTACAGAAAAAGATGGACGCTTTATCACAGGCACGTGGCTGCTGATGAGCATGCCTCCATCATGCTGCCTGTGTAAAAAGCACCCTCAACACATTGCCCCCCAACACAACAGGAGGTGTCCAATAGCATTGAAAAGTTTGAGAGACAAACATTTCGTCCTATGCAAAAGGCAGCGTTTTTGTGTTCAGCCAAGTGCTGTGACAGCTCCGCCAACCAGCAGCAACTCAACGACTGGTATGCATTGCACACCATCATAAATGCACACCATCATATATGCACACCATCTCATATGCACCATTCACAAACACTCCCACAGCATACAAGGGTGTCAGCGCACCATCCATGCAGCACAGCAGGCAAGCAACGCCATTGTGCAGCAGTTTCAGGAGCGACTGCAGCGGTGCACAGTGCGGTGCCAAGATGAGGCACAGGAAAAGCTCCCCACCTCACCTTCTGAGAAGCAGCTAGATTCTGCACGGGTATGCTGGGGTGGGTTCTTCTTGTGTATCATGGTGGGTTTTGTTGTTGTTGTATCATGCCAGGTTTTCTTGTTATGTGTCTTGTTGTGCAACGCAAGGCAGGGCAGGGTGGCACAGATGTATTCTGTACAGCAAACCTCATCTCATTTGACATAAAAACCTGCAGGCCAGCTTGGGCAAATGCCTGGAGGGATGTGCAGACCAGTACCGCAAGCAAGTGCCCAAACTCATCTCAGACATGCAAGCACAAACAAAACAATAATACTAGCATACAATAGCAGTTGAATGTAGTTTGTTGTGCACCCGTTTGTTCTGCACATGCACGCATTTTTTTTTTGTGCACTGTGTTGCACTGCAGTACACATTCTGGCACGGAGAGCGTGGTACTTGCACAGGCCATTGGTAATTGATGATACAAAAGAACACACATGCTGTCAATCTGCACACATGGTGCTGCAGCAACACATTGCCATCATCAATTTACAACGAGTACATACATATACCCGGAAAAATACAACCATATGCCCGAAGAACGTGCCCCGACGTATGTAGAAAGTACACAACAAAACCACACATGATCCGCCTCCTGTTGTCCCTTAAAGAACACCCCACTGAAACAAACACCCCAGTGAACAAACACCCCACTGAATACACTAGCGTTACGCCGTACACTCTGAGTACATGTTGTTCTCATCTTCATAATACCGACCCCTTTTGTAACGGTCCTGTGAAGAACTCGCTCCTCCTTCACGTGCTGGCTGTGCATACTCCACAGGGGCCCGGGGGACCTTGCGGCGACCGCAGCCCTCACACACAGGACCCCTGTGCAATGCGGAAGATAATGTTTGGTATTGTACATGCTCACTACAATACATGCAGACATGAAAAACTATCAGTACATTCAGGTATCAGTACATGCATACAATAATAAGTATCAATACATACAATAACAAGTATCAATACATACAAAAACAGTATCACTACCCACAACCAACCACAACCATCAACATCCCCCCACATACACATGCAGCAGCTCTGCCGGCTCCACACCCAGCAGCTCCTCACATGTCTCACACGGAATGGGCTCATTATGCAGGCTACGAAGCGTCCTGTACAACGCAGCAGTGACCACCGCATCCATGGCACCATACCGCAATTGCTTGGCATTCAATGATCGGGCATCCCAATCTGATCGGGTGATCCACTTGTCTTTGGTGAGGCTGTACCTGAGAATGGTCTGTGCCAGGTTTGCTAGCCCAGTGCGAACATACCCCAGGCGACGAGCAACTTCCTGCACGTCGATGAGCTGCCCAAACACTTCCCGCCCCACACCAAAGGTTTCACGCAATTTGTCATCGTCGCAGCGGTCCCATGCAAAACCAATAACAGTGTGACGCCTGTGTGTTGATGGGTTGTTGTGTATGTGTTTTGTGCATTTGTACTGAGCATGTGATAGGTAAGGCTGTATGCACCCATGGTGTGTATCTTTGTATGCACCATGAACACCATGAACAATGGCACAATCGACAATGGGCACGGGACCAACAGTAGCAACACCCAATACACCCAATACACCCAATGATGTCATCAAAGCCCCCAATCATCATCATCACCACCAAAGACAACAAAGCCTCCTATCATCACACCTGAAAAATTCTTCCAGTGCAGGGGGCAGCTCATCGTTGCGGCGCAAGTATCGAGTGCGAATCAGCAAGCATGCACCCGGTGTCGCAATCTGAATCAATGCAACTGGGTTGGATTCATATTTATCATCAGGGCGCCATTCCTGAGTGGATGTGTTTGATGATGATGGATGGTATGTTGAGTTTCAACATAGCATTATGTACACATTACTTAAACATTACTTGCAATTCCTAACAGCAGCAGCAGCACCACTTGTGTGACTCGCTCATTGCATCCCCTCTGAAAACCTGTGCAAACCCAAACCCATGCAACAAAGTAGCCACATACCAAGTCCATGGCCATGACTTTGTCCGTGGTGCTCTCCTCCAGCATGGCAAGCCCATTTCGCAGCCCTGCCTCTGTTTCCACCACCATGACTTGGTATGTGGATGGGTCACCCAGGCGTCGGTCTACCACACCCGAATACAACACGCCACTGGCAAACGACGAGTGCACGTGCTGCGCAATTTCCGTGATCCACATGGCATAGTTTCGCATGGATACTGAACACCATTCCTGCCCATCGCAGTGGGTTGCACAGGTTGCCATGGTGTGTTGTTTTTTGGCGAAGCGGTGCTCGAGCAGTAGGGCAGCACGCTTTCGCTTGAGACTGGGCTCACTGTTGTGCGCCTCTAACGCGCACACCATGCAAATGTGCGCGGCAAGCTCCTATTCCGACGGTAGAGCCGCCAGGAGAGAGTGCTGCTGCGTGGGGAACGGGAGGATGGCAACTGGGGGATGAGATTCCGCTGTTCTGGTTTTCGTTGTGAGACGCTGGTGTGTGGATAAATGCTGGTATTGTTTTGACGCTGTGTCACACGATGCCACGCTGTGTTATTGGGAAAATGGTGTTGCATAATTTTTATTTAGCAGCACAAAAAACTCTCCACATTGATATCCAACATATCCCTCACTGTTGTGTACTGTTTGTTCAAGCAGTTTGTGGGACTCTGCTTGTGTGACTTGCACAAGATGATGCAACGTGTTGATGCACATCTCTAATAAGCTCCTCTAGCCCTTTCAACATGGCAGCTAGCACAGAAGAAACAGAAATCTATACAGGGCCGGTACGTTGCTGATCACCACAGTTGTTGGAGACACCCAACACACACACACACACACCGCCATCACCCATGTAGAACGGAGAGCAGCGTGTAAAAAACGGAGAGGTGGTCATCCCCATTGTCACAGGCACCATTGCCCAGCAGCTCCCCAAAAGCAAGGTATTGCACTGAGAAGTGGCATTGTTCTCGGGGGAACATACACCCCCCATCAGGCCCCGCCTGTACACACCCCTTACACACACCCACCCTCTCACACGCATAGGGCTTGCCAGGTGAAGCCACACACAAGTGGGTCTTCTACGTACGCTCACCACAGGGGCATGATCTGTCCGTGTTGATACGCAAGGTTACTGTGCTCTTGCATTCCAGTTTTGCCAATCCCAAACGAGAGTTCACCAATCCACCATATGAAGTCGAAGAAGCTGGTTGGGGTGAATTTGAAATTGCCATTGTGGTATGTTGATGTGGTGATGTTGGGGTGGCGGTGTGGTTGAACAAGGTGGTCCCACAATACCACTCCCATTGTACTTGTATGTATACTTGAACAGCACATCTGCACGTTGTACATAGTCCCTCTCACATGTCTCACGTACACACATGTTTCACATACACGCATGCTCACATGTTTCACATACACAGTTGTCCTTGCATGCTTGTGCACAATGTGATGATATAGAGCTCACTCATAGACTGAAGCTATTTCAAGATGCAGTGGGCACTGTGCTTACTAAGAATAAACAGGTACACGAGGTGGTGGGGTGGGGTCGTGGTGGTGCCCAGTGTTTGTATGCTGTTGATAGTGGGTGTGGTGTAGGTAGTGTAGGTATGGTGGATCCCTGGGATACACAAATCATACCAACATCATGATTATACATACGCACGTAATGCACATAGAACACACACATACACAATACCTCACACACACAATACCTCACCCCTTCACATCGCCTCACACACACAACACCCCCCCCCCCCCACACACACACCCATAAACAGGTTGTCTTTGAGCAATATGTGGAGTTTTACAACATGTCCAAAGTGGCCCCCCGCATGGAACCTGCACATGCTGCCATTGATCCCACCTGCTTTGTGACCTTTGATGAAGTTACTGAACTGAAAAAAATCAATGCTGCACGACAAAAGGTTGCATCAATAAGTGGGCAGATCAAGGCACAACTGGACGGGGGTGGGGATGGAGGGGACGGGGGAGGAGGAGGGGAGGCGGGGGAGGGGGAGGCCATGGTGGAGGGGTGAGTTTTGGAAATATGTCAAGGTATTGGAGAGTATTGGGAATTCCATTGCAAGTATATGGACATTATGATGCATGTGTTGTATGCACCCAATGTTGTTGGGTGATGTGGTGATTTTTTCTTGGTGTAACAAACATGGTGGTCGTCACCTGGCGTAACAAAACATGGTGTTTTTTTGTGGTAGCTCAGTGCATGCACACATAAATTGGTGCTGCTGTTGTTTACAAGATTGTACGTGCCCTTATATGTGCCTTTATAAGACACCAAGAAAAGAAAGAAACATGACACACACAGGGTTCTCCACAATACCACAACATTAAACCAAAACACACACCTCATGCACCCGTCCGCATTCCCCTCTCTGTTGATCCATGTACTTTGATCATCCATGTCATTTGATCCATGTCATGTCTCATCGACTTGATCCATGTCACCTTATCATCGACTGGAACTGCGACCACCATCAACTACCGACTGGAGCTACAGTCACCACTCCTACCTACCAACTGGAGCTACAGTCACCACTCCTACCTACCGACTGGAGCTACAGTCACCACTCCTACCTACCGACTGGGGCTACAGTCACCACTCCTACCTACCGACTGGAGCTACGACCATTGCTGCTTCTAGGACTGGAGCTACGTGAGCGTGAGCTGGAGCTGGTGCTTGAGCTGCTGCTGCTCCTCCTGGCAGGGAGTCGAGGAGGGGAACGGCTGCGGCTCTGTTGGGGGGAGGGGAAAGGGGAATGATTGATGGGGAGGGAGAAGAAGGAATGAGAGGGGAGAAGGGGGAATGAGAGGGGAGAAGGGGGAATGAGAGGGGAGAAGGGGAAAGGAGAGGGGAGAAAGGAAGGGAGACAATTTTATGTGTGCATGCATGTACAATTATATATGTCTACTGTATGAAAAGCATTCCAAGAACAGTGCCCAGAAACACACCCAAAAACACACCCAAACAACATACGCGACGTGGTGGAGACCTTCGACGAGGGGATGGTGATCGTCGATACGATGGTCGTCGAGGTGGGGATCGAGATCGACGTCAGGGGGGGCTTCGTCGTCGTGGGGAGGGGGAGCGGCGGCGTGGGGGGCTCCGACGATACCCTGGTGTATTGCAATACACAGAGATATTTGTGTGTGAATCAATGGTATTAGTCGCCAATGGTAGTGTAACAACATGATGTGACATGATCAGACAGGCATACAACATACGAGTGCAGTAACTGTGTGTATGCATGTCACCCATCAACATGCAGCACAAGTACAGAACATCCACACATGCATGCACCACACACACAGCAGTTCCAATCCATACCACCACGAGGGGGGCTCCTCGGTCGACCAGGGGGGGACCTGCGCCGCATGGGGGGGGGTCCACGTCGGGGGGGACTACGTCGGCGGGGTGAGGGGAGGCGTCGACGTGGTGGTGACCGAGGCCGCCTGGGTGGGCTCTTGTTCCGGGGGGGAGAACTCTTGCGGGGAGAACTCTTGCGTGATGGTGGGCCACGAGCACGAGGCACCACTACAAATTGCACCCTGTTGAGAGGGGAGTGGGGGGAGTAGTGGGGGGAGTAATTGGTGGAGTGGTGCGAAGTGTGGTGGGTGGAGTGGTGGGTGGAGTGGTGGGTAGTGTGGGCAGTCAAGCACAGTCAACATTTAAACACATGTAAATGTGGTTTGGTTCACTCTCAAACCACACACATGCCCTCCCTACACACACCCCACGACACCCACACATACGTCACGACATTGCCATCAATTTGTCCACCATTCATGTGCTCCTTGGCCTTTTCAGCATCAGCACGTGTTGTGTACTCCACATAGGCAAACCCACGTGGTAGATTGACAGCCTTGTCCATTGCCAGCTCCACGCTCTTCAAATCACCCCATGTGCTGAAGATTTCACGCACATGCTCTTCTGTGACGTTGCGCGTGAGATGGCCCACATGCAGCCGGGATTGAGGCTGTAAAGGAGGAGGGGGGGGGGATTGTGAACATGTTGGTTTATTGTGGGTGCACATGCACCACGCACTACAAGTACCTTTGATGGGCCAGGGCTGCGTGAACGGGATCGAGACCTGGAGCATGTGCTTGGGGTGAGATTGTGGAACAGAGTAGTGAAAAGTAGTACAACTGTTACCTGTCAGATCCAGAGGAAGAAGAGCTTGAAGAAGAGCTTCCACTGCTGCGTGAAGATGAACCACTGCTGCTGCTTGATGAGGAAGGCATGCCTTTATGGAACAAGGTTTGCCAGGTCGATGTATTGCTGATGGTGGTGGTGGCAAGTATACGTATTATACGTATTGACAAGATGGTGTGTTGCGTTGCAGCAGCCACAAGCAACAATTGATGATGTGGAAGATCTTACACCACAACAACCACTTGCATAACAACCTAGTGAGGCAATAGCATTTCTTGTAACAGCATAACAAGTGTTGACAAACAATATGACGTGAACATGTATATGTTGTGAAAAAATCGATCAATATCATGACTGCAGGCGTTGCTGCAACATAGTGCTGCAACATTGTCGGTTGTATGCCGGCTGCTCTCCCAGTTGCTGTGTCCGCTGCGTGCACCTGCTGATGCCCACCACACGTACAAGCACACATGCACAACAGCTGAATGCGCATGGTGAGGGGCGCCCATGACGCCTATTTTCACACCAACAACGTGATTGAATTACCATGTGCAGAATTCATCACACTACAACTCTCAATAATTCATATGATTTCAGACAACAACAACTCAGCTTTATAAAACATGCCCACATCACGTGCATGGGGTGATGGGGAGGTCTCCAACGACGACAGTGAGCCCCTCACCCCACTCAGGTACGTCCAATACGTTGTCAATTACGTGTTATAGCATACAAGGTCTATCTCATCGACTAACGACCCGTGGACATGTCAAATCCGTGCCTCGCCACAGTGTCACCCAGTCTATCGACATGCTTTTAGACACCATCTTTGAAGATCCATATGAAGGACTCCATGCAGCAGACGACATGCACAGACCACCCGATAGACCACACAATTTTTTGTTCAAGCACACATGTAACCAGGCACATGTGGGAGCACCTCTCCCTCCAATCACGGTGTTGGTGTTGCTGCCATGGGCATTTTCACGCCTGGGAGTTGTGCTGGCAGCAGGCACTGTCATCGTCACTGTGTTGGTGAGCCATGCCGCCAACATGATGCTGCATGCTCGTCGAGCACACACGTCACGCATGGGATGGAACACAAGGAGAAGCAAGGCCATGCTTCATTGGACAGTCGCCCTTTTTGGATGTGCTGCTGCAGCATTGTGTACATTGTGTGCTGTGGACATACTAATTGGTATGCGAGTACATGTTGTGTGTTTTGGATGATGATGATGGTGCGGGTGATGATGGTGATGGATATGCACGTGGTTTCTGTGCACACAGGCAATGGGTTGCTCCCTGGGCTTGTACAAGACATGTTGTACGGACATGCATCCGAGCAACCTGCTGCAGCAACGAGTATGGTCGGCCAGCATCTGATGGTGATGCCCAACACAATCAACGACAGCATCACAGTGGTAGCTGATACACCACAGCATCCATACAGTCATCGTCATGTGCATCGTGTACACTTGCCAGATTGGGCACTTTCACGTCAACTGTGGGTATGTGGGTGATGTGTGGGTGGTGATGTATGATGATGATGTACACTCAATCATGGTGCACTGATACCCCATGAGACACACATGCACAACAATACACCCTCCCTCCCACACACAACAGATCATCATCATCATACTATGTACGCTCATCCCCATGTCCACCCCCCGCATCCGCCATGCATACACATCATCCTCTGCCATCACCACCATCCACCACCTTGCCACCATTGCATCCACCACCCTCCTTGCTGCCCTGGGTGTACTGCTCTTCACATCATGGTGCGTCCAGGGGCAACTCGCACCATTGTGTCTGTTGCCAGGATGTGGGCTTGCGCCACGCCCATGGACCGTGTTGCCACCATGGGCAGATACTGCACTACAAGCCGCAGCACTGTCATGCGTGATATTGGGAGGGCTGCTTCAGGCACATGTGTGGCATTTGGCCGCACTGCAGCTCCCCACAGAGCCCTCCCGGGGGGGGCTGTATGGTGGGATGACCGGGCATGCGACACATCATGTGGCGGCGCATGTCCCCCACCCAGCGTCGTGGATGGTGGTTGGTGGGTGGGCGGTGGCGGCGTGTGTGGCAGGGGTGGGTGGGTATTGTGTGTTTGGGTTGTGGGTGGCGGATAATGTATTGGTGAGTTTTAATGTAGAGGATTTGATACCACTGGCAGGACCACACTGGCTAGCACTGGTATGTTGTTGTTATGGTGGTTGGGGTGTTGGTTGTGTGTACTTTATCCCGGAGTGTATTGAACATGTTGGTTGTGGGAACTATACACTGTAGTACACTATACCTTGATGTGGCCTTGTACATTCCCATATACCCCAACAACCCCCCACCACACAGGGCGTATCAGTCCTAGTCAAAACCATTGTTCTCTGTTCCCTGATCACGTCCTGTCCTACATGGTTTGCCCTTGCACGACACCATGTACTGCGTGCAGCCTGTGGCGCCAACACCACACGGGGCTCCTACCAGTCCCTCTCGGGGCCCCCCCTTGAGGGGCCCCTCTTGGGGGAGGGATGGGACAGCGCATGCGGGCGTTGTGTGGTGGCGGTGTTGCATGTGGTGTTGGTGGGTGGGTGGTGGGGGATTGCTGCGGGGGGGCAGGCACTGCAAGTGGTGGCGGCGTTGATGGGGGGCCTGTTGGGGGAGCCCTTGTTGCTGGTGGTGCCGGCGGGGATTGCGTGGCGGTCTGGTGGGTGGGGGTGGCGGGTGTTGGCGGTGGTGTTGGGGGTGTTGGGGGTGTTGATGGGGGTCGTATCTGTCACGGCGGTGGTGTTGTCATAATGGAGAGTGGGTATGTTTGTGTTGGGGGAATTGTGTGCATATGAGCACAGATGTATGCAAGGATGCATATGCAAGTATTTTGAGTTGTAGTTGTTCTATTGCTGTATTGCTGTATTGCTCTTCGAAACATGTGTGATGATAATGATGTTGCTGATGATGTGTGTTTGTGTCGAGTGTATTGATGTGCGGGTGTTTGATGTGGTGCAGCCATACCACCACCACATGCATGCAGCATGTATGACATTTGTATATTTGTACACTGTGTGCTGCAGTTGTCATGTGTAGCAGTTGGGTGCGTAGAGTGTGTTATTGTGGGTGTGCAATGTGGGTGTGTTTCCACATGATGTGTTTCCATATGATGTGTTTCGATATGGGAGCAGCTATTTTTCTTTTTTTTTCTTTTTTTCCGTTCCCAAGCTTGTCGTGCTGCAATGAGTTTGCACAACAGTGTGCGATATGCAGAGGAACATTTGTAACTATGAACATGCCTCCCATGTACTGCAATTGCACGTCACATCTCTCGTGGCATGCGCAGTCAAGAATGCCCTTTACTTTGTCTGAAATGCACTATTTCGTTTGGAATATGTTCTGCACCATCCCCCTTGGTGTGCCCTGGGCAGCAGCATCCAGCCTCGCAACCTCCTCTTGGGTTAACTCCCACCCAAGTGCCCCCAAATTGTCCTTCACCTGCTCCAACGACTTGGCCCCGGGAATTGGCATCGTGCCCTTCCGCATGCACCAGTTGAGTGCGACTTGAGATATGGATTTGGAACGTGCGTCGGCGATATCGCGCAGCGTGCACAGCAGGGTGGTGGCGCCAGGGAGGACTTGTTTGAATATGGCCCCCCTGGGGCCCTTTGGGAGTTGCTGTTTTTGTTGGGTTGATTGGGACATACCATACTTATCTGAGGGGGGGGGGGAAGCACGTTGGGGTTGGACAATAAGGAGTGTCACCAACACACATCCAGTACAAGCATCACACCCATACTCCCATTTCCCATCAAAACATCATCAAAACACCACCAACAACACATGCATCATCAACAACAACCAACACACCAGTCAACATGCCCAACGCCAATGGACTATAGGCAATCATGACCAAGCCCAGCTCCTCACACACAGCCCTCAACTCCTCCTGTTGTGGCCCACAACTCAACAAACTGTACTGCACCTGCACTGCTGCAAGAGGTACTTTGCGGTCAGTCAGGTAGGCATGTATTTTACGGAGCTGCTGTGGACCATAGTTGCTGACCCCTACTGCTGTGGCGAGGCCCTGAGAGAGGGGGGGAGGGGTGTGTTATGGGGAGGGGAGGGGTGTGTTATGGGGAGGGGAGGGGTGTGTTATCGGAATGGTGTTTCTAGGTTGTATTCTCAGGGAAGAGGGGGAAATGTGTGGGTGTGAGGAATGTGACTGGTGTGCAGCCCTGTTTGCACACACACAACAGCCTTATTCGTACACGCACAGCAACCCCACATCCCCACAGCAACCCCACATCCCTACAGCAACCCCACATCCATACAACACCCCCACAGCAACCCCAACCTCTTGATGTATGGCAACCAATGAGTCCCATAGTACACGTTCTTGTAGTGGTTGATAGTTTGCTGTACTCCAGTGAAGCTGTACCAGGCCCAGGGAGGGGACACCTGTCCTTTGTAATGATGCCTTGCATGCCCCTACAAACTGTTGTATACAAGAGGGGAGGGGGATGTGTGAGGGTGTAGTGATGCCTTGCATGCCCCCACAAACTGTTGATTACAAGGGTTGTGTACACGGGTTGTATACAAGAGGGGGGGAAATGCAGGTGTGGGTAGGCATGCACAACACACACACGCATTATTGTACATCACTGACAGTACACACAGATACGTACACACCACACACATATGTACACACACCGCACACATATGTAGACACATGAAAAAAAAATATACACACATACTCACATGCTCACACACCACACACATATTCACACACCACACAGATACTCACACCACACACATATGTAGACATATGAAAAATACACACACATACTCGCACACACACGCACACACACGCACACACATGCACACACACACACACAACACACCTGTCCAGTTGTGAGTCGCCATGGGTAGGCTGCCAACTTGGTTGCAAATACAACCTGTTCTTTTGATACAGGCCCCCTGTATGCTTCTAGAAACTGCCCGAGAAGCTGCTCACTACGTCCATTGAGGCGACCAGTGCCTGTGTGGGGATTGTTTGATGAGGAGGAAGAGATTGTTTATTGTGATGATGAGGAGGAGGAGGGGATTGTTTGATGAGTAGGAGGGGTGTTTGATGATGAGGAGGAGGGGATTGTTTGATGGTGATGAGGAGGAGGGATGTGTATCATGTTGTAATAACAATGAGACGAGTGCATACAACACATACACACTATACAAACACAGCACTCTCTCTCTCTCTCTCTCACGCACACACACACACACACAACACACACATACACACACACACACTCATGAGAGCATACCATATGAATCAGCAGTGTCCCAAAAATTGATACCAGCATCTGTTGCTAGGTTGAACACTTGTTGCAATTCGTCATCCATAGATTCATCATATCCCCATAGAAATTGGTTGCCCCAACTGTGTGAGGTGTTTTGGTTTGTTTTGGGGGTGTTTTAGGTGTTTTGGTGTGTTTGGGGGGATGTTTGGGGGTGGGTATGCGCATGATGATACATGACATGCTGTGTATGCATGTGGTGTATGCTGTGGTGTATATGTGTACACCATCACCAGCACAAAACCACCCTGTCTCATCATGCATGCACATCGCATGTCCCTCAGCACTTGCACCTACATACAAACCATACAGAAATCAAAACACAAACATACAAATTGATAGACAGACAAACAGACATCCAAAAACAATCAAACAAATGGACAACGAAACAAGCAACCAACAAACACACCTCCATGTACCAAGTCCCATGGGGGATACAGTCAGTGGACCCATGCTGAGGCAATCACGGGGCCGCACCTTGCCCGTTGTTCCACCTGCTCCTGCATTTCCACCTCTCCGAAACAAGTCAAGGAGGCTCTGGGTAGTGATGGTGGTACGTCGAGGTCGGGAAACAGGTTGGCGTGTGGTGGTCCATGGGGTGGACGGTGGATGTGCATGTCTGTGGATCATGATCTGGGTTTTGCAACGTGTGTGTTGATGCTTGTATACTGTTTGGATGTTTTTGGATGTCGTTTGAATGTTGTTTGGTCACAGGTTATCGTCACAAAGCCGAGGTTGCTGCTGTCAGTGTGAGGAAGAATGAATGAGAAATGGTTTTTCAGGAGCACTTTGTCGACAAGTTGTCAAAAAAATACATTGGCGTGCACCTTTCAGCATTGCCTTATCGCCACCATGTCGAGCAAGCCAGATGTCCCTGTATGTAGCCATTTTTGCATGAACTCTGTGATGCAACATGTCACACCAACCCACCGTCATATATAGGTATTCTGTGGCAACTTTGAGTATGATGCATCTGAAAAGGAGATTTTTCGATTGTTCGACAAGTATGGACCAGTGGACCGTGTGGACATGAAAACTGGTGAGCACCTGGTGATCATCCAGCCATTTTCTTTGCAATGCCCATGTCCCTGATCACCCTGACCGTATTTCCCATGTTGTCATGTGCCATGTTCCACAACACACCCTCTGCATGCCGTACCTCCTCTGCATGCCCTGTCGCCAATGCACATCCCACATCCCGTTGCACTACCTGTACCACCACGCCCTTTTGTGAGCCCATCCACCCCATGCACCCTTGCACATGCCCCACCTGCACATGACCTGTTCATCCTCCCTTGTGCCTGTCAATGACCGTTTGCATCATCCCACCATGATCCACCATGATCCACCATGATCCACCATGATCCACCAATCCCCGACCCCCACTTGGACCCTTTGATTCCACCAATCAGGCTTTGCATTTGTCTACATGCAGCATCGACGGGATGGAGATGACGCCATTGCTGCACTGGATGGGTATGTTGTTGGATGGGTGGGCAACAAGGGGTGGATGCACAGATTCTTCAACAGATTGTGATACGTGTTGTCTAGTGTGTGTTATAGTGTTGCTGGTGTGCATGTATCAGCCAATGCATATGCAACACACAGGCGTGAGTTTGGTTACAAGCGTCGCCGTCTTAGGGTGGAGTGGGCAAAGGTGTGTTGTTGTCATCATTGTGTGTGATGATATGTACTATTCTTGTCCTATGATTACCTTCTTGCTCTTACAGTTTGCTGCTCTCTCTCTCTCTCTCACACACACACACACTCCCCCCCCCCCCCCCACACACACACAGGGTCATGCGGACAACAGGCGGAGGGATGATGATCGCAAAACAAAGCAAACCCCCAACACCACGTTGTTTCTCACAAATTTTGATTTGCGCACAAGTGAACGGGACTTGGAGAGGATATATGAAAAGTATGGGCGACTGGTTCGTGTGCAGATTAAAAAGACGTTTGCATTTGTAGAGGTATGTATATTGGGAGGGGTGTGTGCTGGGAGAGGGTAGGGGTGGGGGGAGAGGGATGTGTACCTGGGGGTAGGGGGAGGGGAGGAGATGTGTGCTTGGGTGTGTGGGTGTGCTGAGGAGTGTGCACAAAGATATGTATACATGATGTACATGATACAATGATGTACATGCATGGTGTACATTATATTATGGGTGTATGTATACACACACACACGCAAAGATCACACTCACAAACTCACGTCAAACGTAACCACACACCAATACAGTATGAGCAGCTGGCAGACGCAGAGCGTGCATATCGTGACACAGTGGGCATGGACCTCGAGGGGCGCTCCCTTGCTGTGGAATACGTAACCACCCAACCTGGTGGTGGTCGTGGTGGTGGTGGTGGTGGGCGGTACCGAAGCCGGAGCCGGTCCCCTGCATACAGGCGGCGCTCCCCGAGCCCAAGACGCAGAAGCAGGAGCCCACCACCACGACGCCCAAGCCCTCCAAGCCCACGCCGTAGGTCACCCGCACCCAGGTGTGTTGCTGGTGTGTTGTAGCACGATGATGTGGAGAACCATCCTTATCCGTGGTGATGTGATGTATGGACACCCACGCACACAGTCCCAAGGGACACCGTCGTTCGCGCTCGCGCTCTCCCCCTCGCCGTGGCTCGCCTCCTCCCAGGGGTTCGCCCCCTCGTCGATACTCCAGGTCACGCTCACCCTAAAGAGGAGCAGGGTAGCTCGAAGTTGACGAGTTCTAGTTGTGTAATTGCAGGCTTGTAACGAACATTCAGAATTCGTTATCATGCTTGTCCTGCGACATTGCATTTTGTTGCATGAATTACACAAAGCAGCAGCCCAAACGTGCAAACGTGGTGTGTGGCATCAGCCTAGATCTAGATCGTTTATGGTTGAAGCTGCATCTCAAGCCTCATCGTCTGTCTATCCTAGCAAAGTAGGTTGTACTGCCGATTTATTGGATTATTGGCAGACGCATATGTTCTTTCAAAACCATCTTGATGGTGGAGGGTCCCTTGCCACCACCACCAACACCCACCAACACCACAGCCTGTGTGTGGGGTAGGCGTCATCGTGCTTCGTGAACACAACAACACGCCCCAAGTACTCATAATAAAAAGAGGCAAGCCACCAGAGTATGGATCATGGACTGTCCCAGGAGGCACACTGCAGCTGGGGGAAACTATAGTGGAATGTGCCAGACGTGAGGTGCTGGAAGAAACGGGGCTAACCATCAGCATGGCACCGTTGCCAACACCACAATCCCCCCTGCGCAATGCACTCGCTGTACCACAGGTGTGTGTGTTTTGTGAAGTGGTGAGCAAGTGGCGTGCTAGCATCATCATAGTGTGAACACACATACCATGAGGTGCATACACATGATATGAATGCACATACCATGAGGTGAATGCACATCACAGTGCACACACACACATGCACTTTTTCACCACCATTTACAAACATCACCTTCCACATGCAGATATTTCACAACCATATACAAACATCCATATACAAACATCCCCTTCCACATGCAGATATTCACTGCGGTGGATGCCATCTTCCCAGATGAAGAGGGTCGGGTAAAGTATCACTATGCCATCCTCGAGGTTGCAGCTGTACCACAGGATGATGGCGACCCACCCATAGTAGCTGGTGATGATGCCCTTGAAGCTGTGTGGATGGATGTTGCAACACTCAAGAGTGTGCCAAGTATGTGGGGTGTGACATACAATATGTGTGACATACAATACATGTGACATACAATACATGTGACATACAATATGTGTGACATGCAATATGTGTGACATACAATATGTGTGACGCTGTGTTGGGCGGACATCATCATAGCAGCACATCATCACACAGGAATGGGAAGTGGTGTACCAGAGGTGGTGGACATGGCTGTGGAGCGATACTTGACTTGAACATGAGTGACCAACACGAGCTAGTCTACAGATAAACTTTTGTGTGTGTGGGTATTGATTGTTTTCTTGTGCATTGACCAAGACACATGCGTGTTTATACTGAGAGCGCTATTCATTGCGGCACGCCATTCAGTGTGTACCAACGTTGTATCACGTAGATTACCACGTAGAAAGCAATTCAACATGCCGTCAGTTGTATGCTTCAAGGGAATTTCGCAGCGTACCAGCCTCCAACATGCACAGCAATCATCACGTGTGCACAAATGCAACGTGCGTGGACGTGGTCGTTTGCATTGCAGAGCTCAGGAAGCAGATCAACCACAAGATCCTGCACGTGTACAGCAAGCACTCCAAGAAGCAATGAAAGACCCCCAGGTATGCAGTGAGGGGTGTTTGCAGGGTATTGAGGTGCACCTGAGGTGCACCGAAGTTGCATCAATGCGATAATTGATCAAGTGCACCCCACGGATGTGTGTACATCCGCCCTGCAGACACCCCACCCACCAACGCACCCCCACTCACCCAGACTCGTGCCCGTATGGAGCAAATGCAGCAGGCAATGCAAAACCCAGAGGTACAGCGTCAGATGCAGGAAATGGCAGCCTTCATGTCAAACCAGTCTGTCATGCAGCGCATTGCAGAGCTGAGGGAGGATCCGGAACTTGGCCCCATGTTTGAGGAGATCAAGTCTGGGGGCATGCCTGCATTGATGAAGTTTATGAATGATCCCAAGGTAGGTGGGTTTTTGTACTGCGTTGATGTGTTGATGTTGCGCATACCTATGTTGTTATTGGTGTTGTTGTTGTTTTGTTGCAATACATGTATACGATCTATACACACACAACATACGATCTATACACACACAACATACGATGTATACACACATGACATACACACACACAACACACACACACACCCAACACACACACACACCCATCCTCATGACCAACAGGTGCTTGCAAAGATTGGTGAAAAGCTGGGTGACCTGCCCAACACAGTTGCAGCACAAGCAGGGGCATCTGGTCCCAGTGTGATGCCTGCTGAGCCTGAGATCAACAACCTGCTCGATGCTGCTCGGTATGTGTGTAGAGAGTTGTTCTTGTAGAGAGTTTTACTGTGTTGTTGTCGTGGTGGTGGTGGTGGTGGGTGTGGGTGTGGAGTGTTATGGTAATGTATTGTTGTTTTGTTGTGTAGGATGGTGGGATGTCACATGGTTGCTGTTGTTGTAATTGTACGTTTGAGATATCATCATCCTCCAACACACCCCATCCTCCAACACACACCATGTACATTACTCACCATCCTCCAACATACACATCATCCTCTATCAAAACACCAGGGCGGGGGATGTGGAGGCAGTGGAAGACTTTGTAGCAATTGGAAAAGATATCAATGAACAGGATGGTGAGGGACGAACTGCACTGCACTATGCTGTTGCATATAATCATGTACGTGTATTGCATGTTATGTAATGCATGTATGCATGTGCATGTAATAGTGTACGATGCATGTGTGGCTGGGTGGGGGAAAATGTGTATTGTGTATTGCATATCTCCCATTGCAGTCATGCACCCTGCACATACATTCACATGCGTACACACACGCACACACACTCCCTCTGTCTCTCTCACACACACACATATGTTCACGTGTTCATGGATGCATACACACACATACGCTCACCATCTCTCATACACGTACACCTTCCCTGACTCCCTCTCACACACATTCACTACCCATACTCCCAGGTGGAGGTAGTCAAGTCGCTGTTGGCTGAGTCAGCGTCGGTCACAGTCACTGACGCCCAAGGCAACACTGCACTGCACTATGCTGCGGGGTATGGTCGTGTGGATGCACTCAAACTGCTTCTTGATGCTGGGGCTAATGCAGCTGAGGTCAACGGGAATGGGAAAAATGCATTGGAGTTGGTCAAGTACGTGGTGGACCCATGGGGGAGGGTGTGTGGGGGGTGGGGTGGGGGGGTGGCAGGGATGGTGGGAGCGATGATGGTAAACATTGTGCTTTGTTTATGAAACGCATGTGTTTTTTTCACTGTTCATATCCTCCATGTATCACACAGGCTTGCCCCAGCAAACCCCATCAACCAAGAGGCAGACCTCCTGGCAAAGCTGGACGCTGCTGTGACCGCATGATATGGGTGCAGTGATGAGAGTGGATTTGCTGAACAATGAGAGGGTTGGCGAGAGTGACAACATGGAGAGAGCATTGTGGCAGAGAGGGAGTGGTGTGCTTTTGTTTTTGGAGAGCACAACAGGATAGTTTTGATTGGGGAGAAGAGGTTGATCATCATACAGTCACGAGTTGCAAGTCCCACGCTCTCAAATACGAAATGAAACAACCCAACCTAAACCGTGCACACATGGGAAAACAACAAACCACGTCAACATCATGTACAATACAAAAACAACAACCAACATCATCATCATCATCTCATTAGCTCATCTGGTCTCGCATAGACCGAAACCCCTTGAGTTTCCCCCTGCCTTCCCCCCCCTCTCGTTTCTTCACCTCCTTTTCTTCCTCCCCAGCCGACCCATTTTTCCCTTTTCTCCCATCCTCCCCTTTCCTTTCCTCCCCTTGAGGACCCCCCAACGCCTCCATGTTCATAGACTCCAATGAAGCAGCCCTATTCACCTCCTCCGCCTCTGCAGCTGCCTGCGCAGCTGCCGACCCATCCACTGGTATCCCATCCACTCGAGCCACCCCTCTCAATGCAGACGCAAACCCAGGGTCGTCGATTTTCACCCACACCCCATTTCGAAGCTCCTTGGGTGCAATGGGTGTGTTGAGGGCAGCCGTCGCAGCTGCTGCCATCTCTGCCGAGGGTATGCGGCGTAAAGAGGGGGTTGCTGGTGATGGTGGTGGTGGTATTGAGGTGGATGTGGAGGCGGCAGCTTCTGCAGCGACTGCTGCCCGGGCCACCTGCAGCTCCACATTCCCTCGACTTGATGTATTTGTAGGCGTAGGTGGTGGGGTAGATGTGGGGGAGGGGCTGGCTGTTGTCGAGGATGTGTTTGCTGTCTCAGAGAGTGAGCTGCTGCCTCTTGGTGTGATGACATCATCATTATGACTGTCACCATAGGCACTTGCATATCGGTCAATGCTGCTGCTGTCACCCAAACACACTGCCGACCCCTGTGCAGCAGCCACACCATTAGGCTCAGGCACATCACCACCTGTCTCTGCTGCGCGCACATCCTCACGTGCACCTGGGGTACCCTCCCTCACCGCACCCACTGTGGTTGAGAGGGCCCCACCGTCTGTGGAGGAGGGGGTCACTGCTGTGTCCCTTGTTGGTGGAGTTGCAGCAGGAGCATCTCCCACCTGCGGCTGTCGGGAGGGTGGGGCCCCAGGGGCCCCTCCCTGGCCGGGAGGGGGCCCCGGTGGGGGTGCCAGGGGTGCGAGTGGGTCGGTGGGCTGTGCTGGTGGACGGGTACGTGTGGTGCTTGCAGTGGTGGTTGTACTGGTGGTTGGAAGGGGTGATTTGGGTCGGGGTGTGGGATCTGGTTTGGCAATGGTCTTGATGGCCTCCACACGTGAGCGCTGGGCATCTTGTGCTATTGAAACGATTTCTGGTGGTGGGGATGGTGCCGTGACACTCCCATTGACGGCGCCAGTAGTGGTGGTGGTGGTTGCTTGCACAGGTTGTCGGGGGGTCTCAGTTGTCTTCTGGTGTGTGTGTGTGTAAAAAGGTTGGGTCTTGCACATTATACCAGCACAATACAGAGCATACATGTTGACCAATACAAACATGTTGACCAATCATGTTGACCAACACATAGCAACACCCACCCACACATTTCCCAACAAGCATCTCCACTACGCACCTACCTCCTTTCTCGTCCACAAGGTGGGCCCGGCGGCCCCTGCTGCCACCGTCACAGGGTCCCTCGCTGGCGTGGATGTGGTTGGTGACGTGGAGGGCACGGGTGATGTGGAGGGAGCGGGTGATGTGGAGGAGGATGATGTGTCTGCCCGTCGCCAGAGAACTGTCTTGTCAGCAGCAAGAGACTGTTGGGCAGCTTCATAGGAAGATTCGGCAGCCGACCTGGCAATAGCCCATCGAGAGGAGGCGCGTTGGTCCTCGGGGGTGGGTGGTGATGGGGATGGTTGGGGGGGGGGTCGGGCGAGGCTGCTGCCATTAGTGGTGGTGGGTGGGGGGGATTCGCGTCGACGCCAGAGCACAGCACCACCCTCATCACCCTGTGTGTGGTGGTAGTGGTGTATTGGCGGTGGTGGTGTATTGGTGGTGATCGTTGATGCTGCTGGTTGTTTGCTATAAACAAAAAATTGAATACCACACAACACATCCAACATATACATATCCAACATATACACACAACCCCCCCCAGACACACAAAAACACCCCACCCCCCCTCACCTCAAAACTGGTGCCAATGGTTTCGTCAGTTGGGTACGCCCTGGGTGGCAACCCGTTGACCACCCCGTTGACCGCCCCGTTGACCACCCCAGGCTCCACGTCCCCATCAAACGAGGTCCCCACCACCTCCCCATCATCCACCCCAATGGTATTCACATCCTCTCGCAGCCGTGCAGCACCCAGACGATACAACGCAGCAGCCTTGCTCGCACGCAGTGACTCAGCAGCCACACGCAACGACTCGGCAGAGATCACCGCGTCTTCTGCGTTGTATGTACGTGGGTCTGTTGCTGCGCCTTGTGCTGCTGCTGCTGTCACTGTGAGGTCAGGGTTGCCACCCCTTGAGGAGGAAGATGCACTAGAAGATGCCGGGGAAGCGGTGGATGAGGAGGAGGGGGTTGGTGACCTTGGAGGGGCCGGTGGTGGAGGAGGGGCCCCTGTACGCAAGTCGTTGCTGTTGCCCTTTGTGAGGGGCACGATGTCATTGGGTCGGGTTGCCATGTACATCAGTGGCAACCCTGCGACTGCTATGATTGCAGCTGCACCAGCCACCACATCCACACTCAGCGAATCCACTTCACCTCGGGCCAATTTCTTCACCCCCATGCTGACTGTGTTGACTGCAGAATTGACTGGTGCGACCGCCTGTTCTACATTGCGTGCAGCGGTTCTCACGCGCTGTACGCTGTCATTGATGGTGGATGCCCATGTTTGGGAGAGCTGGGTTGCGTTGTCCACACCTTCATTCCACTGGCGGGTGAGGTTGGTGGGGGTGATTTTCTCGGGGAGCGTTGTGGCACCCTATGTGTGTGTGGGGGGGGGGAGAGAGGGTGTATAGTGGTGGTGAGCAGTAGGTCCAGTAGTGTGGGAATATTTGTGATGGGGAGACTGATGTATACCAAAGATATATACAGGAAAACAGCTGCAGATAAAGAGTTGTACCAATTTCAATCTCAACACGTGTGTGTTTGCATTCACATTTCTCACACACATTGCACATACACATTTCTCACACCTTGCACACAAAGATGCGCACATATAACAAAAACACCTCTCACCATACAGCACACACCTGTACAACACCCTGTACACCAGCAACAAGCTGTTCCTGCAGTGCTGGGGATGAAAACAGCTCCTGCACCTGACCCAGTTCAGGAATCACACCCTGGAGCTTGGGGAGATATTTTTGCAGGTTGGGGTCAAATTGAGCCAGATCAGGCAACAGCTTGCGGAGCTCCTGGGTAGGTTGTGTATTGAGTGGGGTGTATTGAGTTGGGTGTTGCGTGGTGTGTTGTATTCAAAAAGGTATGCATATAAAAAGAGTGATCACATCATCATCATCACAAGAATGATCACATCACAAAAGAATGATACGTTGTTTGTGAAAGACAGAGTGAGGATGCACCCAACACCCAACACACATCAAGATCATATACAGTAGTACCACCCCCTCCTTATCCAACATACACCCTTGTCACACCCACTCCACATCTACCTCATACACCATATCTCCCACCCCCCCTCTACATACATCCTTGAGCTCTGGGTTGTCATCCACTCTATCTGAAATAGCACCCAGCAGCGCATTCACTTGTGCAGTGAGTTCTGGTGCGGGGGAAGCTTCAGGTGCAGCTGCTCCACTGCTGCCCTCAGCTGGGCTATCCAAGTCGGGCAACAACACGCCTGCTGCACGAAGCAGTGCTGCAGTTTGATCCTCCTCAACAGGGGTGGGAGGGGGTGCTGTCTCTGAGGTGATGATGCTCTCAGAGGGGAGCACCTCAACGGGGGTGGGAGCGGGAAGCACCTCAACGGGGGTGGGAGGGGGTGCTGCTTCTGCTTTGAGCATCTCAACGGGAGCACTGGCCACCTCAGCAGTGGGGGTGGGTGGTTTTGTGACCTCAGCAGTGGGTGCTTTTGTCACCTCAACCGAAGCATTGGCCACCTCAGCAGCAGGTGTGGGTGTTTTGGTGACCTCAGGGATAGCAGGTGGTGTGCTGGGCGGTGCTTGCAATGCACTGATTGTGCTGCTGAAGCTGCTCACAGCGGCGCTTGCTGCAGCATCCTCTGTTGCCTTGGCTGGTGAGGAGGCCTCTGCTGTGACTGCAGCTGGCTTGGGTGTGTCCACTGGTTTGGGTGTGTCCACTGGTTTGGGTGTATCTACTGGTTTGGCAGCCTCTGTGGGCTTTGCCTCTGCAACAATAGCAGCTGGTTTTGCTGCCTCCACTGGTTTTGCTGCCTCCACTGGTTTTGCTGCCTCTGCAACACTGGTGGCTGCTTTCATAGTAGAAGAGGCCTCAACAGCCGTGGTCGTGTCTGGGGGCATCGTGGTACTCTCCACAGTAACAGCCTCCTTTGCAGGTGTTTTGGTCACTGCAGCCACCTTGGTCTCCCCTTTGCTCTCTGCTTTGCTGTCTCCTTTGCTCTCTGATGACACAGCAGCAACAGGCTTGTTGGGTTGCTGGGTGGTTTTATCATCCAAGCTGCGTACGTCCCCTGGCTGAGCCATTTCTGATGGTGCACTGCGTCTGCTGGTCTGCAAGATGCTTTCCAACAACTGCAAGAGCTCCTCGTCGGTCAGATTTTCCAGCCTGGTTGGTAGTGGTTGCGTGTGTGGTGAAGGTTGCGTAGACACGTCACGACCAACACACAATACCTACCTTGTGCGCAGTTGCAGCTCCAGCAGCTCCTCTACAATGCTGCGATCCACTTGCAGTATCGATGCAGGGCGTGCACTGTGTGGGAGACGAGCAGGAGGATGGTATACAAGATCCACATAGATCATCGATCGCTTCTTGGCGTGCACTGTGTACCACAACCACAACCAACCACAACATACTATGCTGCGTCCAGTTGAAAGGATGCTGGGGCGGCAAGCAGCCCCATAGATATCGCAAGTGCCACTGCAAATTGCTTTTGCAGGTCGAGTTGCGTGACTGTGGTGCCATGGTCGTTTTTGGTGATGCTGGATGTTGCTATGTTGAGCCTTGTAGCACGTGCTGGCGAGGTGAATACAACCCGCCTGGCTGCCAAGCCACACGGGGTCAACGAGGATGGCATGTGTGCTTTTTGTGTTGGGTTGATAGCGTTTTGAGGTGCGTCACTGGCCTTTCCAGTGCCTATGCATTGCTGCAAATATGAAACTATGTTTGTTGTGAACGAGGCATGCTGGTTGATAGCGCGCGGGCGTGTTGTAGTTTTTCACTTGTTTGGACTTGGCAGTCAGCCAAGTGGGTATGATGTTATATGGTGTGTTGTACAGTGGCTATTAGGGGTATTGCAGCTGCATCCTATGCGCGTCTGCACACCAGTTGACACACACAGTTGCTTCCATGGCGTGATTGACTCCTGGTAGGTTGCTCTCACGCTGCATTATTACTCAGCAACCAACAGCAGCACCATGGTATGCACTGCGTTGTATCGACCCATACATTCGGCGCGCATACAAGCACGGACGTGCACTCCCATCGTGTTTGTATACAATCCCCCAACAATCATCAGGCAACACTGCAGTCCCCCGCCGAATTTGAGCAGCACTATGAGCACATCCACCGCATGCAACTTCATGCCAAATGGATTCAGCTGTTGCGGGCACAGCGGCTGCAACAACTGCACGCAGAACTGGCACGATTGCCCACCACTGCCCAGCAGCACGTCGACATGCAAGCACAGCACCTGGCAGTACGTAGCTGTGCATCTGCATCTGTGCACCTTGCACCATGTGTCTAATCCAACATATCTTTCATCACAGCAACTGCAGCAGGACCTGCAGGTGGCCACTGACGAATACAATACAGCAGCCTCCTCACACAAACAGCTCATTCAACAACTACTTGACCTACACAAGCAGCATGTGGCACACATAGAGCAGCGTGCATGTGCACAAATAACACAACTGCTTGATGCATTCTCCATGTACGTGTGTGTATGTGGGTGGGTGGTTACACTGAACATGTTTCACTGGGCAATCACTACATTCCCCATTTTCCACCTCAACACCTCTTCCTCCTACCTCCTCCTCCCCCCCTACAAACACAGTGATCACACCACACGTGAAAAACGACTGGGCACATACATCCCCATCATGCAACACATCCTGCATGCAGCAAGGGCCCATTACACCCAACAACAACGCCATGCAACACTCACAGCTGAAAACGCCATGCAGGGATTGCAAAATGCAGCTGCCGATGCGTTGACCACCGTTGACCTTGGGTACCAGGAGCGTATGCGGGTGCTCCAGGGTGCCTATGATGACCTACAGAGGGGGTTTGATGTGAAATATGGACAGCAAGTACAGCAGGCGGCCATACTGGAGCGACAAGATGCGGAGATGAGGCAACAGGTGGGGGTGTTGGGTCGGGTGTTGAGTGGGTTGAATGCAACGGCGGCACGATGGCGGGCCAAGGTATGGAGGGACCTTGGGGTGGGGGAGTGGGTTTTCTTGTACCATATGGTGTTGCGTGATTGTTTGTGTGTGTTTTTGTGTATTATTATTTTTTGCCTGTGTGTATGCATATGTGACATGTACAGTCACAATACACACCGTGTACACGCATTTTGGTTTCACCTCACAGCAACACACCCTTCATCATCCTCACCACCACCCTTCATCATCCCCATCCTCACACACCCTTCATCACCGTCCTTGTCACACACAGTTATCACACCTGTCAATGGACTGGGAGGCACGGAATGGAGCCCTTGTAGCTGAAAAACAACGATTGACAGAAATACACACACAATTACGCAACCGACTAGTGCGTTTTCAACAGTCATCTCAACAACGGCTGTGTATGATGTGTACACAGTGGTAGGTTTGTATTGTGGTGTGTGGGTGTGTGGGTGGTGTGGTGTGGGGAGTGCAGATGAATGATGTCAATATCATGCACTGTACAATGATGTCAAACATAAAAGTCAAGTATGTCGTAATATAAACATTATAGTAAGTATGCCGTATCATAAACACTACCAAAAACACTATGGTGATTGGCCTTGATGGTGATTGGCCTTGATGATGATTGCCTTGATGATGATTGCCTTGATTATATACGTATCACAGTGAGGATGTGGAGCAGCAACTCAAGCAACATGTGGACTTACTGCAGTCAATAGTCAACACAGTCAATGCATGTGAGACATTCAACGCAAGTGACCCAGTCAATGCAGATGACAACATGGGAAAATGCAAAATAACCAGTGCAGAGCATACCACTACACATGCAATGAATGAAAACATACAAACAGCAGTCAATGCCCAACAACAACAACATCCTCCTCAACAACAACAGCAGCAGCAGCAGCAGCATCCTGCCCACCACAACCAAGCAGTGCACCACACATCACCTATGCAGTGTATTGCACAGTCTGCAGCATGCAAGTGGAACATGTTGTCTCATGTGTATTGTGCACTGAATGCGGTGTGTTGAGGTGATTGGGTGTTGACCATGATACACACACTGTGCACAATCACACTTGATGAATACAACTACATACACCGTACACCATCACACAAACTGGACACCATCACACACATTGTACATTATAACTTACACCAGCACACACACACACTGACACGCTAAACATCATCACAGGAACAGTTGGCTCTTGATGCTGCACAACAACGTGTACATGAATTGCAGCATACACGTCGGGTGCTGCAGGTATGTGGTTGTGTGTGTGCACGGAGGCAGTATAGTGTATATACACTCGTCCCCTTTTGCACACCGTACTGTAGCATGGTTCTTCATCATCCCCTTTTTTTCTCATCATCCCCTTTTCATCGTTCCCTTTTTTTTCATCATCCCCTTTTCATCGTTCCCTTTTTTTTCATCATCCCTATAGCCCTTCATCATCCCCATTGTCCATCATCATCAACTTTTTCTTCTCTTCATTATTCACTCACAATAGCGCGTATCCACACACAATAACAATCACATAAACACACACAGGCAGCACTGCAGAGTCTTCACGCAGCCTCTACACTGCAACCACACACCACGTCATTGGTCACCCAATTACCACACAAAAGCACATGAACATTGTGTGATTCGTGAACATTGTGTGATTGGACAGCGTCTGACCGTTGTTCTTTTTGTTTTGGACTGTTGACCATTGTTTTTGTGATCACCAAGCGTGGTGTTACTCATATACATCATACACACACCAAAACAACTATATGTGCCATTCTTAAACACCCACCCACAACATACTCATGGCTGCACTTCCTGTGAATGCCACACCAACCCATCCACACCCTTCTCTACACCCCCATCAGCACCCCCATCAGCACTCTTCGTCGTCCAATACCACCAACGTTGATGGGGCCAACTGCCCAACACCACTCGATCCACATGATCCACTGCCAACACCAAGAGCCCAAAGTGCTCCAGTGCAACTGCGTCATCCCAGCTCCCCTCTTCAGGGCCCCACAGGCCCCCCGGGGGCCCGGAAACCGGCGCTGCAGCAGGGGGGGTCCCTTGGGTTGCAGTGGCCCCCCCAGCCCCCTCCTGCTGCTCGTGCAGTTGAAGCCGCACCCCCTCCTGCTGCAGGGCCCCTTGTGATTGGTGCGCACCCGGGCCCGGGGCCGCAGGTCCCTCCAAGGGGGTCCCTGGCGCGTGGGGTGCCGCGAGTCCTGCGCGCAGGGCCCCTGGCAACCTGGAAAACATGTCGAGACGCTGCTGGTGCCAGTCAGTGGCTACGAGTGTGGGGGGTAGAGGGTTATTACCATTATCAAGGGTACCACCACTACTAGCAGTAGTGTCTGCTGGGGTGTCGAGTGAGGGGCTGAGTAGATGGAGAGTCCCTGATAAGCGAAACTGGCTGTTGGTAATAGGAAACCACCAGTTGAGGGTGGCATTGCTGTTTTGTAACAGTTCATGTACCTGTTGAGATGAGTATGGGTGGGTGGGTACAGAGAGAGATTGGCAGGAGTTGTGTGTGTGTGGCAGCAGGTGTGTATGTATGGTGTGTGTGCATGCTGTATGCTGCATATAAATACATCACAAGAGGTATCTGCTGTACAATAGATAATACAAGATACGATACCTTGGTTGTGCGAATGTCAGTGGTGATGATGGGATCACCGCGCACTGTAAACCCACGCACCACTACTGTGCGAGCAGTTGGCATTGGGCGCCCATCGCGAGGGTGCAGTGCACAGGTAGCCAGTGTAGCATAGGTTGCCTTGGGTGTTTCCTTGACCTATGGTGGTGGGTGTTGAGGTGAGGTGATGATGATCATGGCATGATTGCACACATCAATGCATCTCAACACGTACATTGGTGACAAATTCGTGTGCTAAATGGTGCAGCCAAGGTATACAGGATACATCAAAGGTGCCAGGGGCAGTGCCCAACGTCCTGAAAGACATCGTGTTGTGCCAACATATAAAAAAATGAAGGAATCCTGTTTTATCATGTGTTGTTTATAACTAAATCTTTGTATGAGTTGTGCAGCCAATCACACCCCGGTATTCAACAGCATAGCACCCTGTATCGTGGTCAGCATTGCTGGTCAAACAATCATCAACAAAGAAACACTATGGCTTTTCATGTACATGCAGTTGCCTGGATGCATGCACAACAACACCAACCTTAACAACACGCAATATCCAGCATGCCCAAGCCAACGAGCAAACGGCAGCGCAAGCAAAAGAATCGCAATTCACTGCGCCAAAAACAGACTGCCGCCAGCGATACCACACGACATGGCGCACCACCCATCAATGCGCAGCCATCTGGTGCAGTGTTGGACGATGCTGCTGCAACGTATGAGACTTTATATCCTGGGGGTTTGACTCACAACAACCGTGCTCCATCACCACACCACACCTGTGCTACTGCTGCACAGGATACCTGTGGATGCAGAGGACCTGCAACCCCTGCAAGAGGATAACAGCAATGCACTGATACTTCCAGCCTCACGCAAGCGCAGCGCACCAGATGCAGCCACTGACCCAGATGACGCACCATCATCAACGGGCCCATTGACCAAGGCACAAAAACGCAAGCTGCGCCGCATTGCCGAGGAAAAAGCAGCTCGTGCACAGCGTGCACACGCCCTTGCCATGATCCAATCCCATGCACTCGATGCACAGGCAGCAGGGCTCATGCAACGTACTGCAAAACGTGGTCAACGGTCAACGGTCAAAGAATCGTTGAAACGTGATTTGGCACTGCAGCGAGCAGGGTTGCCGTTGCCACGGGGCAGTCGGCTGTTGAGGCAACGTACTGTTGGTGGTGAGGGGGATGGGATGGGGGAAGAGGATGGGATGGGATCCGAGGAGGAGGAGGAACAAGAGGTGTGTGGGGGGGTGCTTTTTTATGCAATCACAGTACCATGGTTGTGTGGAGTATGTATCATATTTGTATGGTTATCTAGGTATCCCATGTACAATATACCAACCTCCAGCTCTGCCCAACACAGTTGGCTGCACATCGATACACCACCAACCCAAGTCAGCAGAATGATGATTACGAGAATGATGACGATGAGAATGATGACGAGCATGATAAGATTGATGATAAGAACAAGGACAAATCACTTGCTCGTACTGCAACCACCAGTACCCATCATCATGTAGATGAGGTTGATGAGGTAGAAGAAACACCACAAGAGCGTCATGCTCGTCATCGTGCAATGGCAGAGGCCACAAAACAACACCTACGTCAACATGGTGTGTGATGGGTTGTGTGTGGGGGGGTTCATGTGTGTGTGAGAGTGAGTGAGTAGGTATACATACAATGCATGCGTATCATATACACACCAAATACCAATTGCATACATACACAACAACAACAGCAACCCACACATCCACCCCCCGCCCCAACTCCTCTCACACCCACAGGTCTACTACAAGATGATGATGATGACACCCACACCCACACCCATACACACACACACAACCCCACCGACACCCCCCACCCCACCCACCCAATCCGAGTGGTCCACTTTGCCCGGCCTGACACAATACAAGCAGTACGAACCAACCTCCCCATACACGGAATGGAACAAGAAATAATGGAAGCAATACACACCTCTGATGTCGTGCTCTTGGCGGGGGCAACTGGGTGTGGGAAAACCACCCAGGTCCCACAATTCCTTCTAGAAGCAGGGTATGGGTGTCCGGAGTATGTCGAACGGACAGGCATGGTGGGTGTGACGCAGCCGAGGAGGGTGGCGGCGATATCAACAGCCAGGCGTGTGGGTGAGGAGCTGGGGGAGGTGGGGATGCGTGGGTTGGTGGGGTATCAGGTATGGTGGTGTGTGGGGGGGGGGGATGTGTGTGTGTGTTTTGGGGATGTGCAATTTGTATCTGCATAGAGAATAGTACAATGGACATTACATTGACAATGCTATACAATTGACATCACATTTCCCCACCACCCCTGTCATTTCCCTCACACACATCCCCCCTCTCATTTCCCCATTTCCCACAGGTTCGTTATGATGCCAAGGTGGGCCCTGATGCACGTGTCAAATTTATGACTGATGGTATTCTGCTGAGAGAATTACAAGGGGATTTTTTATTATCACGATATAGTTGTCTGTTGATTGATGAGGCACATGAACGGTCACTGAATACGGACCTGTTGATTGGTATGTGTATTGATGTGGGTGGTGGTTTGTGTATTGATGTGGGTGGTGGTTTGTGTATTGATGTGGGTGGTGGTTTGTGAGTACGTGATCTTTACTTTGTACAATAGGCAATATTGCGGGTATTCGTGCATGTATATTTGTTTCTGACATTACATTATCATGCAGGTACACAAATATGTGGGGGTGATGTACACCAATCACCCTTGCCCATCACCCATGCACACCTCATCCCCCCCTCACCCCCACAGGCCTCCTCTCCCGAGTCGTCCCCATGCGACGCACCCTCTACACCCAATGGGCATCTTCCCCCGCATCTTCCCGCCCACCTTCCCCCCAAGCATGGCCCCTGAAGCTCATCATCATGTCGGCAACACTCAAGACAGACGATTTTCTACTCAACCCCCGTTTGTTTAAAACACCACCACCACTCATGGAGGTGCCGGCTCGACAGTTTCCAGTCACTGTGCACTTTAGCAGAAAAACCGAATTGGTGGATTATGTGGGGGCTGCATATAAAAAGGTGCGTTGTTGGGAGGGGGGGGGGGGATGAGGGGAGTGGGTAGGTAGCAGTGGGTGGGGGAATTGGTATTGGTGTGGGTACCTGTGTGTTTGTTTGCAGTTGCCAAGTTTGGTCAACACTACACGCATGGTCAACACACATGTGTTGTTCATCATGCATACAGTCTTTTACAATACCCCTTTCCCCCCACCTCTTCATACCACAACCACCACCACAACCACAACAACAACAACCACAGGTGTGCAGTATACACCGCAAGCTACCACCTGGAGGCATACTCGTGTTCTTAACTGGTCAACGTGAAGTGTGTTCTCTTGTACAACGACTGCAACAGACATTCAACCAACAACGTACACGACGTGGTCAACGAAATGGCAGTCAACATGATGGTCAACAGCAGGAGGAAAACACACAGGATCAACAGCACAAGGAGGAGGGTATGGTGTTGTTTGGTGCTGACGCTGCAGATGCTGCTGATAGTGGTGGTGAGGGTGGTGATGATGTCATGATGGGTGGTGATGGCGTGATGGGTGGTGTGCGCGGGAAAGGGCGCAAGGGCCATGCACAACACGCTGGGGATGAGGAGGATGATATGATGTTTGATGATGGTATGTTGAGGTGGTGAGAGGTGTGGTGTTGTGAGGGATGTGCACAACAAGAAAGCATATTGATTTGTGTGTGTATGTGAGTGGCATCATTATGTACCCTATGCACTGGGATACACAAAAGTATATGCACACAAGTGCACACTCCCCAAAACCATACCCAAAAACACCCATGTCCCAACCCCCACCCCCCACACACACTCCATCCCCTCCACACACACAGCGTCGATGATGTCTGATGAGGAGCTGCTACAAAGTGGGAGTGATGAGGATGAGGTTGTGATATTGGGTGGGGAGGGGATGAGTGAGGAGGAGATACAAGCAGCAGAGGCAGCATTTGAGACGCAACTGGTGTGTGTTGGGGGTTTATCATTGGTGTGTGTGTGTGTTGGGGTGTGTGTTGGGGCTTATTATTGTGTGTGTGTGTGTGTTTGTGTGTGTACTTGTGAACAGTGTTGTGGTGCATCGCATGTATGTATGGTTGTGTGTGTGTGGTGTTGTTTGTACATGCCTGCATACAAGTGTAAAACACACACACACGTCCTTCCCTTGTTCTACCTTCAACACAGATTGCGGCATCTGCACCCCCCCAAACCAACACCACCAGCACCATCGCAGCACATCAGGACAAACCCCCAACACACACCCAAGAGGAAAAAGGGGGTGGTACTAGGCAACAAGAGCAGGAAGGGGGTACAATGCCAGTGCATGTGCTCCCCCTGTACGCCATGTTGCCACCCACACAACAAGCACATGTGTTTGCACCACCACCAGCCGGGGCAAGGCTTATTGTTGTGGCGACAAATGTAGCAGAGACATCATTAACTATACCAGGTATGTGTTTTTGTGATTGGTTTTTTTTTTGTATGTTTTTTTTGTGTATGTTTTTTTTGTGTATGTTTTTTTTGTGTGTGTGTATGGCGGCAAGTAATTCAAACACAAAGAATAACACCCACCCCACCCCACCCCACCCCCTCCCCACACACATCACCCACAGGCATCCGGTATGTAGTAGACACAGGACGCAGTAAACAAAAACTTCAAATGTCAGACAATGGAGCAGTCACACGCTTTCACATTGACTGGATATCGAAAGCATCTGCCCTACAACGTGCTGGTCGGGCAGGTCGAACAGGCCCCGGGCATTGTTATCGGTTGTTTTCATCTGCACATTATAATGATACGTTTGCGGAGCATACAGCACCAGAGATTGTGAATACTCCGCTGGAACAGGTTGCGTTGTCGCTCAAGTCTATGGGTGTGGACAAGGTAGGTGTTGTATTGTGGTGTTGTATTGAGGAGGATTGTATGTATCAATGTGATCCCGTTTTCATTGTTGTGCATGTCTTGACACGCATTGCATGTGTGATGTTCAATGCACATATGTGGTCTTCTATGCACATGTGTGATCTCCTCAATATCTATCTCTCTCACACACACACAGGTAGCCAACTTTCCTTTCCCAACCCCACCCCCTGCTGATGCCCTCACTGCTGCTCTAGACTGCCTACGTATGCTGGGTGCACTCCAATACACTGGTCAACGCAAAAATGAACATGGTCAACGCATGGGAGAACCATCATCTGGTGGCGTTGACCATGATGTAGGTGGGTTGTTGGCATTGACACCACTGGGAGGGCGCATGGCAAGGCTACCACTGTCACCACGACATGCACGCATGTTGCTGCAGGTTTGTGAGTGTGTGTGTGTGTGTGTGCAGTGTTTCCAGTGTGTGTGGTGTCTCCAGTTGCATTGTGTGGCATGGTGTTTGATGTTGTTTTGCTTTATACCTAAAGCGCAAGACAGCACAATTACAGCACAATTACAGCACAATAACAGCACAACAACCAGCATATAGACACATGCATGCTCTCATACCCATGTAATTCATACTCATGTGATCCACTTGTGATTCACTTACGCACACAGGTTGTCTCCGATATCCCGACCACCACCACCACCACCAACAACAACAACAACAACACCCAAGCACATCCCTGGGCAGTCGCACTGGCTGCAGTCATGTCTGTCGAATCCCCCCTCATGCATGATCAACCAGGAGCATCCGAGTCACAGCGGCAGCGTGCACAGCATGCACAGCGTGCTTTGCAGCATCCTGATGGGGAGCCACTGACGGTGGTGGGGGTGCTGGCGTGGTATGAGTCTGCTGTAAATAAAGCACAGTTTTGCAGGTAGGTGGTGGAGCGTGTGTGAAGTGGTGGTGGTGTGTATGTAAAGTGGTGGTGGTGTGTATGTTTGGTGGTGACTGTACTGATCATGTGTTGACTGTGTCGATCATGTGTTGACTGTGTCGATCATGTGTTGACTGTGTCGATTATGTGTTACAACCAATCACTACACACCCTCTTCACAACTGCATATGCATGCACACCATCCACACGCACACACACCACACCTTTCACACAGGATGTATGGTATACACCCAAGACTCATAGCAGAAATATCGTCCCTCTACCACCAACTCACATCCCTTCTCCACACCCTGCTTCCACCCCTACCACGTGACCCCGCACACCCCAACACACCCCGATACACCCTCCTGCCACCTGGCACAACACCCATTGGTGGTCAACATAAGGGTGTTGTACAATTGCATACACCACACACTACACAGCACACTAAAGACCACAATGCACCACACAATATACAAAAAAATACACCAAAAAATACGCCACACACTGCAGCACAACACACTGCAGCGCAACACGCAGTACAAGGCACACACCTTCCTGTGATGCTCCCCCCACCTGCAGTGTCTCATGTGCTGCGTAGGGCAATGGTTGCTGGATGGGTTGACCGAGTAGCGAGGAGGGTCAAACCAGAGCACCTGCTTTTGAGAAACGCAGAGGTGTGTGTGTGTTGGTGTGGGTGGGTGTGGGTGTATGTATGTGTGTATATGTGAGTGTATGAGAACGTGTGTGTCTGTGAGTGTATGTGCTAGCAACTGTGTTTCACATGCAGGGGTGTGTTTCCTTTCACACACCTGCTTTCCCTTTCCCACACACACCTCTTGTACCACCCCCACCATCATGCACCCCCACCTAGCCATTCCCCTCACGTAACCGCCCCTCATTCCCAACACAGGACAACGCGCAAGGTGTGCACGTCAAACGAAGAGCAGTACGATACCAATGCGCCTTTGTACAACAGCAAACAGTGTACCTCCACCCCACAAGTCCCCTTGCAGCTGTTGCACCAGAGTATGTTGTGTTTACAGAGGTGCTGCAGACGGACAAGCGCGCGTACATGAGAGGTGAGGAGGGGTGGGTGGGTGGGTGTTGTATGGGAGGGTGTGGTAGGTGGATGCAGGGAGGGTGTTGATGGATGTAGGGAGTGTGTAGGTGGTATGGTAGGTTGACATTACATGTTGACATGAACAAACACGCATGTGTAGCATAATACACACGTATAACCTACAAGCATGCGTGTATACACATACCCACTTACACACACACTTACACTTGCACCCCCCAATAAATCAGGTGTGTGCACAATAGACCCAGCATGGATATACCAAGTGGCACCCACGCTGTGCACGCTGAGCCCACCCCTCGACACCCCACCCCCTGTCTACGACCCCGAGCGCGATGTCGTCCTCGCACACAGGGGGGTCACCTTTGGCCCCCCATCATGGGCCCTGCCGCCCCTGCAGGCCCCCCTCCCACCCAACCCACCCCCCACGGTCCCTGCTCCCACAGCAGTGTTTGCAGCGGCGCTGCTGGGGGGGGCCGTCGGGGGGGCCGTTTGGGGGGCCCTGCGTGGCATGTTGGCGACGCCCCCCGAGTCGCTGCTGTCTGCCTCGGGGCTGGCTCAGGCACGCTGTGTGGAGTTGCTACATGCACTGGACGTACACCAGGTGTCTAGTAGGAAGCGGCTGGTGGGGGTATGGAAGCAAAATCCCTTGTTTTTGCAACGGGAGGTGTTGTTGTGGGTGCAACGTGGGGGTCGGGATGGTGTGGCTGCTCGGTGGGTGAAGATGGTGGCGGAGGTGATGGAGATTGAGGAGCGAGAAGAGGGGGGTGGAGGCGGTGGAGGTAGAGGGAAGAAGAAGAAGAAGAAAAAGAGAGAGCGCATGGGAGTGTAATTGATGCTGTGTTGCTTAATGTGTGATTTTATATTTTGTGAGACGACTCATTCTTTACCTCAACAAATACAATGATGAATACTGTATATGACGAATTAACATGAATGTCAATGTATCAATCACTGCAACGTCATTCTGCATGCCAATCATTATCAACATCATTACAAGCACCATCACGTCCCATCATCATACCCATCATCACCAGCACCATCAAGTCCGATATTGTCAAGCTGGTTTGTCACATCCCTGTTGTCATCCCTGCTTTCACATCCCTGTGTTTTCACACCCCTGCTCGCAGTGCTGTCATCCCCCCTGTCATCCCTGCTCTCAGTGCTGTCATTGTTCCTGTCATTGTTCCTGTCATTGTTCCTGTCATTGTTCCTGTCATTGTTGCTGTCATCATCATGTGATAGTGCCAATGATGGAGATGTTGACTTCTGTGTTGACTGGGCAGGTGGTGTGTGTGTGGTGGTGACTGAAGCCTGCAACACCCTTGGCTGCCTGTTGTATTGTATTGTGTATTGTGTATTGTGTATGTATTGTGTGTATGGATGGATGTACAGATCCACACACAACAGCCCTCAATAAACACTGCTTCCCTCATATACACCGTTTCCCTCATATACACCATTTCCCTATGCACACAGACCTGCATTATACACACCACTACCACCACCACCACCACCACAACAACAACAACAACACCAGCCACCACCAATACCATACCGTATGGACAACAGCACCTCTGCCCTGGGTGCCTCTTCATCCAGCCTACTCAAATGCAACTGAAAGGCAGGCACCACCCACCTCCCAGTACTCCCCTGTGTGCCAGCCCAATTAAAACTCCCGAGCCTGCTTTGACACTGGGGGCAGTAGAGTTTGCCCTGGGTGGCCCCACTGGTGATGCCCTCCATCCAACAAAGGGGTTCTGTGAAGAGAGAGGTTTCTTGCTGGTCATGGGGGTCTTGGTTTTTACTCTGTGGAGTATAGGGGGTGGGGGAGTGAGGTGGAGGGGTGGGGGAGTGAGGTTGAGGGGTGGAGGAGTGAGGTGGGGGGGAATGTGTGTGTGTGTGTGGGGGGGGGGGGGGGGGGACGTGTGTGGAGGGGAAGGTATGGGTGTGGTGGTGAGAGGTATGGGCGTGGTGGGATGTGTATGCATGACATCAACATGATATACTCAGAAAACAAACATCAACACTATGACCCATACCCACCACCCACCCAACTACATACACTCGCAACACCTACCCACCTACATACATGCACACACATCATCTACCCACCTACCCACCTACCCAAAGCTTGTCACGTTTTCGCCAGTCAAATTCCTGTTGACCACCCCCTCTAGGCACTGGCAGGCAATGACGTTGATGTGCCAGTAATACACGACACTTGCGACATCGATAACTGGTCTCCTGAGCACCATGTGCATTGTCAGGTGATGCAAGGGTGTTGAGGTCTACATATGCCGACTCTGACCATTGTTGTGTGACCTAGGGATGTCCATGGATGGGTCGTGGGTGGTTGATGGGCGGTGGGTGGAATGGGTGGGTGGTGATGGGTGAAGGGGTGGGTGGTGTATACACAACCACACCACCCAGGACCACTCCCCTCTTTACCCTTGACAACAAACAACAACAAAACAACAACAACAAACCAAACAACAACATTATACCTCCATCATGCGCACAGTCTGACCATACGCCGCATGTTGTCTGTCACATGTAAACCCCATGTGTTGCCAGGCATCCAGTTGGAGCATAAAGCCTGGGTTGGGATCTGCACATGCACGTTTGCCCTGTACCACATGCAGCATATCATCTGCACTGGCGTTTCGTAGCTTCATGAGGTAGGCAAGCAGCACCTGGGATGCATTGTGATGGGTTGTGATGCATTGTGATGGGTAGGATACAATGATATTCATGATAGTATGATATTTATGATACAACGATTTTCATGATATACTTGTACACAATGATGCAATGAAACCAGGGCACAATGAGACACAAGAATGACACAATGAATGACATACAGTTTCATGATACGATACATGATACTTCAACAAATACACACCACCACCACAACAGTCAGTACCGTGACGCTGCGAGAAACACCTGCCTGACAGTGCACGAGCACCCGGTTGCTGCCCTGGGAGCCTTCCTCTAGAAACTCACATGTCCATGGAAAGTGGCGCAGGAGGTTGGCAGAGTCCATATCGAGCACACGCAACTGTTGGTGAGCCGTTGATGATGATGACGCTGATGCATGGCTGACAGACCCATCGTGGGTTTTGTGCCAGCTCAACTCATCATACCTTTTTGTGGTGCTGGATGCCATGTGGTGTTTCTATAGGGTTGGTCAAGACTGACTGTGGACAACAAGAGGCAGGAGGTTGAGGTTGGATGAGGATGCTCAAGCACGCAACGCTGTCTGCGTACCAAAATGTGTGTAATACGCAATGGTATTGCCCATTTCAAGCTGTCAATGTCGCCCAAATACACGCCTGTGCATAGGATTGTCGGGGAAGTATGCTTGCAGCATCACCATTGTTTGACTTTTGGTTTCTGCTCTGTCCTGGAGTACACACACCTGGTATGACTTCCGCAACACAGTCGGGGAGCTGCTCCATGATCGTTGACAGTGGTGGTGATGATGTTTGTACATTGTTTTGTATACAGTATACTGCAAACGAGAATTTTGCAAACACAACTTTGCATACCTCCTGTTTATGTAGCACAAACACTGTGTAGCACTAGCCAACAGCTCCAAAATCATATAGCACATCACCAGATCGCCAGTGTGCACCATGACGCCATCATCACATTTTATAGAATTCTTCCAGCTTCATCACGGCCATTTAGACACGCAGCAACGCAGCCTATCATCCGTGCGTGGTAAAACAATCACGTACAGACCGCCAACCATCGACTTTTGCACATCCCAACTCTTGGCGTTGCTGCTGCAGTACCCTGGTGGGGTCACCCAGGCTGTTGCGCGTACGCACCTCAACACCCGCTACATAGAACAGGTATGGAGCAACAAAGTGGTCGAAACAACATGTTGTTTGTACACAGAGTTGCAATGTGTGGTCGTCTGTTATAGATAGACGCATCATCTGTATTTTCTGTTGGGTTGAACCTTTTCTGTTGGGTTGTACCTATTCTGTTGGGTTGTACCTATTCTGTTGGGTTGTACCTTTTCTGTTGGGTTGTACCTTTTCTGTTGGGTTGTACCTTTCCTGTTGGGTTGTACCTACATTCTTTCTCTCCCTCAACTCATCACAAGGATGCGGATGAACCCAGCAGCACAAGTGCAGGGCAGCCACAACAATTGCTCTCTTTGAAGAAGTTTTTGCATCATGCACAACGGGATGGCAGGGGTCAATCCATGTCCACACCCCGCCCACTGCAGGCATGTTTTTCGTGGTCTTTTAAGGTTTTTCAAAAGGCTGGTCTGTTGGTCTTGGTTGAGTGGTGGTGCATGATTATGTGTTATTTGACAAAGTACGTGTTGCAAGCCGCTTCATTCAAGTGGACACAATTGCATACATTGAATACATACATTCAATTGTTCTGTGTACGACTACTCTATGTGAGGGGGAAAAAAGACTAGGTACCCACAATACACCAGTGACTCACCCCCCACGCACACACACTGTTCACACACAGGCTGCATTGGTTGGTGTGAAAACAGACACGACTGTACAGGCCCCTCTTGTACACCTCCCTGCGGGCCCCCTCGCGCATGAGGGCCCCTCGTTACTGGTACTCTGCAAGGACCCTACTCGTGTTGATGACCCTGCTGCTTGTATAGACATGTATGTAGCCATGCATATGATACCAGTGCTACAACAACTGCAACTCCCAGGTCTGTTTTTGGTTGTGTTTTTGGTATGTATTTGGGTGTATTTTGGTGTGTTTCGGTGTGTTTTTGGTGTATTTTTGTTGTGTTTTTGTTGTGTTTTTGTTGTGTTTTTGTTGTGTTTTTGTTGTATTTTTGGTGTGTTTTGGTCTGTTTGTAGCACACACAAGCTTACTTTTTAGTCAAACAGCATCCACCATTTTTGGTTTTTATTCTATACACCAACACACTCTTCACAATCTCCACACTCTCCACACTCTCCACACAGCCACCATATACATTCGGGCCTCTGGGTGCATCATGCCACCACCCCGTCCATCCCGCCCCACCCCACCTGCTGCACGTCGCATCCTCCCACCCAGACAGCTGGTCCTGTGTGTACCCACCCTCCACGATGCATACACCATGCTCCACATCGACCCCACAGCGCCCCTGCCCCACCATGCGCTCACCCAGGTTGTCGCAGCAGGGGCCGCCATACCCAATAGGGGCCCTCCGCAGCCGTGGGGCCCAGTGGTGTGTGGGCGGGTGGTCTCAGTGGGGCCTGTGCAGCATGGTGCAGACACAAGTCATGGGTTGCGTGCTCGGGGGATGGTGAGCCGCTGTGTGATGTTGGGGGATGTGGAGGGGGGGGGGGCTGAGGTGGCGCTGTGGCTGTATGATGCACAGGTGTGTGGGCGGGTGTATAAACGTGTGGGGTTGATTTTTTGTATGTGTGTATTGAAGTGTGTATTGTTACATTTGTACATGCAACACCACACTTGTACAGGTGGAGTTGGGTGACTTGTGCATGCCAGGGGAAACACTCCTGTTGCAGTCAGTAGCAATTGCACCTGCACCTCAGTCAGTAGCAATTGCACCTGCATCTGCCAGTGAAGCTACCAAGCAAGCAGCTGTACACCAACAAGCCTGGTTGGAGGTGTGTGGGGTCTCATGATGCAGGGTGTACATGGAGATACATGACAGATACATACACACATACACACATGTACACACACATACACAATCAACACAGCTTGGACCATCATACCTGGTTGTCGTGGTGCCAAGAGAACCTTCTTCTACTACTGCTGGTGTTGCTGCTGTTGCTGATGGTGGTGGTGCTGCAAATGGCAACCCAAAAATGGGTGCATATACACACCCTACAAACAACAACAACAAAGAGAACCAACCGACAGCAGAGGATGATGTAGGCAATGGTCAATCACAAGCACTGATGACATTGGATACACTAGTAGAACAACAACCAACAGATAAGCAGGCATGTACTTTGTTTATGCACTGTATGTATGCACTCGACAAATGCCTATGCTCAATGCATGTGGAGCAAACTGTGTTGTTTGTATATGTATGTTTATTGCTCGTGTGTTGCCTCCTGATGTGTGTGGTTGTGGTGTGTCATAGCACACACACACCTACGCCCAACACCCTTGCAACACCCACCATGCGACACACATAGGTGATGGTGGTTGCGAGGGTGGTTGATATACAGGTGGGGCCAGGTAAGACACGTCATCATGGTGGGCAACAGGATATAGTACTGCAACTGGAGGTGTGTTGTTCTGTGTGTATACATTTCGCATATATACCCCAATGCATGTACACCATACATCCATACACCGTATATACAATCATACATATACCATGCAACTACCAAGCACACACTGTACACCACCTACACCACCACACGACACCAGGATGCACGAAGCACAATGCAAGTAACAGCGAGTCTCCATTGCAGGGGCCCTGCAGGGGCCCTCGTACAGTCACTGTGGCCTGGTCACTGGATACTTTTACAATCAGCCACTTGTATACAGCAATCCACCACCTGTATACTTAACCACAACATGCACACCACCACCAGCAGAGCCCCTCTTGCCCACCCATGTGCCCATGCAGCACCGGGCCCACATACTGCACTAACCAGTGATGCTGCGCACTGTACTGGTGTGACGGCTCAATGTGCTGGTGTGACACTTGACTGGGTACAGGGGGCCCCAGGGGCCACTGTGGTCAACCTGTCGAGCATGCCGGCACTGTTGACCACATCCCACATGTATGCACCACTGGTGCCACTGTCACAGGTGGCTACTGTTGCTGCGGTATGTCTCTTGCTATTTGGTTGTTTGATGGTGATGGTGGTGGTGATGGGGCAAACATGTACCATGTGGGGGCTGGTTTGTGGGTTGGTGTGTGGGTTGGTGTGTGGGTTGTTGAATCTTGTATGCATTCAGGATAGCAGTACCATACCGATGTCGGAACGTGTTTTGTGTATATTATGCTTGTTGCATTCCAGATACACACCCCAAGTACACACACACACACACAAAGTACACCCCCTCTGATGCAGACACAAGATATGTGTGTATGTGAGGGTGTCATACAGCAAGTGACAGGAATGACCCGTGTTGCATTACACAAGGTTTGCTTGCGAGCTACAGAATGTGTGTCTGTTGACCTAGACGATGATGATGGTATGGCTCAGCAGGTGGATGGTGCTCGTGTATTGTACTGTGCATACATGGTGTCTTGTACATAAACGCTACATGATACTGTCAACATGAAGCATGCATGGTGCGTGTGCTATACATGCACATGTATCCTGTTGCATCTTCATGTGCATGTACATGTGCGCCCAGCTGCATACCATCAACATGTGCACCCTCTCTCCAACAACATGTGTGTCTAACAACAAGGTCCAACACCCTCTCCCCAACAGACATGTTTGAGGGTCTGGAGCCTGCTGTCAAGACACAAGGGGCCCCTGCTGCTGCAGTGCGCTTTTGGCACTGTGGATTGTGTAATGTCGAATGTGGTGAAAATGCAGTACAAAAGGCGGCATATGCAATGGTGCTTCATGTGGGAGACGCAACGTCATCCGTGACGGTGCATGTTCCCCCATCGTGTGGTGGCATAGAATCGCTACTTGCGCGATGCTGGGATGCGCACCAAAGGGAGGCGTCTCAGGTAGCCACGCAAGTGGTGACGGACGATGTGGACCTGACAGAGCATGCACACGCAATGCAGGGTGCGCGTTTGCGTCTGTCAGTGTGTTGCACGACGGGTGGTGGGTGTGTTGCTGCACGGGTGTTGTTGCAAAATTCTTGTTGACGATGCAATTTGCTACATTTTGTGTACGTTGGTTATCATGGTTATTGGTTCATACAGAAAGTGTAAAACATACACGTGAACAGCACTGTTGTGGGTGTTTGAATCTGCATACACAACAAGATGGCACGAGCTGGCCTGCGAACTCGAAAGAAGCAAAAGTGCGTGTCGACGATATTGGTTGTTGATTGATGATGCGTTGATGTCACATGGAGCTTGCACAACCTTGATGCATCACCATCCATCACACAGGGTGGATGAGCATGCTCCTGTCTCAGATGACGAGGAAGCAGAGCATGCACCTGACACCTCTGAAGATGACTCAGAGGAAGAGGATGTAGAACAAGTGAAAGCAACCACACAGGTATGGTGTGTGCATGTGGTTGGTGTCGGGTCAGTGTCAAACGCACAGCTGTGCTCTACACACCCAGAATCGTGGTAGGAAACGGGAACGTGCACCAGCACGCACACAGCATGCTGATACCGAGCCAGCAGCGACCCTCTTTGGTGCGCGAATGATACTTGGGTGATGCCCTGCTTGTGATCATCAACATCATCATCATCCACCTCAACGCACGTGTCTTGCATCACAGAGGCTGTCCAAGCCAAGCCCAATGCCATAGAAGCCACTGCCAAGGTAGGTTTGGTGGTTGGCGATACACCATCCTGATGTCTAGCATGGCATACACTGTGATGATGACAATATGTGTCACAGGCATGGGCAGACAGGTACAAGCACAACAACCGCAATGCTGCAGTGCACGAGCTGCTCATGTTTATCATCGAGGTATGAGGTGGACACACTCACTGCTATCAAAATCAGCTCCCATCCCACCATCCCTCCACGCACCTGCACAAAGACGTGTGGTGTTGCACATTTCAGTGCACGCATTATCCAAGAGCATGAGGACGATATGGACAAGCTAGTGAGTTCAGTGGCAGATGCTGCTATGGAGCAGGGCCTCCAGGATCACTTTGGTCGTAGTCGAGCAGCACTTAAATTTCGAATGCAGTTTGAGGAAATGTGCAAGTGCTTGATGCAGGCCATGTTTGACGTTGGTGTGGAGCTGGACAATTTGCTATTGGATGCGCTGCAGCATGTCGCAACGGCCCTGTCAACGTATATTGTGCTGTTGGGGTGTGGGGGGGTGTCGATTGTGTGTACCTGTGTATGTTGAGCATGTGCTACGTGTATTCATACGCTACCCCCACGCCAATCACCCCCTCAACAACCACCCTCCTCCCACTAGGCGACCCCTGCGACACCTGCGCTACATGGGTACCCTCTTCACAGCCCAGCTCGTGCGTGGCTGGTGTCAAATGCTCACCACAGTGGACATCCACCGAGAGGATGCACAGCGTGACATTGAAATCAAGCTTCGTGCGCGACCTGCAGGGCATCAGGATGTGGTGGCACGTCAGCAGCAGCAGGTGGAACGGTGTGTGCAGAAATCTGAACAGATATCCAATCAGATTAGCAGGGTATGGCTGGTTTTTGTAGTGCAAGGGTGGTGTGTTGTGTGCATGTTATTGTATGTGATGCGGGGTGCACGGCTGTAAAGTGAAATGAGAGTTTTTACGGTTGTGTATTTGGAGGGTTGGTGGTTTGGGCACGTACGCACCTTGCCAATATGTGTGTATGCCACGCACATTATGAACAGCACAACATGAACGAGCACCGTTGTGTTGTGTATTGCACCATACCACCACACCCCAACACCCCCAAACAAACAACACAGTTGCACAAGGATGTGTTGGCGGCTCGGTATCGTGATGTGGCACCTGAGGTGCGCACCATTGTGGTGTCTGTCATCGGGGAGCTGTGCAAGGAGCGCCCGGGGGATTTTCTGCAGGATAGTCACCTGCGCTACATTGCATGGGCCCTATCTGATGAGGTGGGGAAAACAAACAAACAACAACACAGGGGGGGAGGGTGTATGGGGAATACGAATACAAAGGGGGGAGAGCATTGGAAACCTTGTATTGTGCTGGCAATACATGTGATTATTGTGTGCATAATTGATTGATTATTGCTCTTGTTTACTGTTCATTCTTGTTCTTCCTGCACCACACCCACTTGTCCTCACCCACCACCTACACATGCACACCCATGCACCTACACATGCACACCCACCACCTACACACACTCCCCCATGCACCAACCCTCACATGTGCAAAACACAGGCAGCTGATGTGCGTCTGGTTGCTGTGCAAGTCCTCCTACAGCTCTATAGCAACCCCGACAATGCATCCCCCCTGCAGCCCTTCAAGGCACGGTTTCTGCAGCGCTTTCAAGAATTGGCGTATGATGTGGACGATCGGGTGGCTGCCAAGGGGGTATGTGGGGGGGCATATTGTCATACCTTCACTTGCCTACGCTTGCCACATTGTCATCATGATGATAACTTACCCATCATCATCATAATGATCACCAACCCATCATCATCATCATGATCACCAACCCATCATCATAATCACCCCCAGCTTGAGTTGCTAGCACGTCTTGTACAATGTTCCGAGTTGGATTGGGGTTCCGCTGCAACCATGTGCAAGATGCTGTTGGAGAGCAGTGATGTGGTGCGCACTGCTGCTGCACAACTGGTGGTGGCCATAGTTGACAAGATGGGGAAAGATCACCTGCAAGAGGTATTGTTTGTGTTTTTATGTTGTTATCTTTGCTCCTGCACACATGTACATACTTACTCTTTCTCCCGTACATACTCTCTGTCTCTCTTTCACACACACACACACACACAAACAAACCCCTACAGGTTGCTGCGGCAGTCAAGTCCACCACAGCCCGAGGCACACCCCATCCCCCCGCCCCCACCAACCCCAGCTCCGACTTGGTACAGCTCTCAGCACTTGTGCGTATCGTAGCAGTCATGGCAGTGGAGCAAGACATGGAGCAACAAGAACACCAGGCACAGCTGCGGGAGGTGTATGCAAAGCAGGATGTGGAGCCACTGCCGTCAGACATGGTGCAGGGCATCGTGGATGTGTTGTATGACAAGTATGATGATGGATTGGGGGGGGGAAGGGTAGATAGGGGGAGGTGTTGTGTGATGAGTATGATGACAGGGGGGGTGGATACACATGGATAGAGGATGAGGATGTAATGGTGTATGAATGTATATTGAGATTGTGTGTGTGTGTATGTGTGTCCAGTACACCACACTTTGCAATGGTGTCATCATGGCTGCTCCTTCATGCATCATCCCCTTCAAGCATTGTCCCCTTTGGTTTCTAACATACAGGTTCCCTTCTCACACACAGGCTCCCTGCATTGAAAAACTGGTCCCTCATGATCCAACACCTCCAAAAATCACATAGCGAAATGACAGGGGAGCTCGACCTCCTCACAACAGCACTGCTGCAGGTGTTGAGGGCAGCAGTACACCGTGCAGTACAACCTGCACCTTCTGGTTTGACCAAGTATGTTTGTTTGTTGACTATGTTGTATATGTGTGTTGTTTGTTCATGTTGTTTATTTTTGTTCCTATTGTATGTATTTGTATCATGTTGCATACAAAATTCATGTACAAGAAAAAGACCACCCCATCCACTCAAAATCACATCCCTCACAATACACCCCTCACAACACAGCAAAGCTGCAGCTGATTGGAACAAATCTGCCAAAAACGAGCAATCCTCCATTAGCAGTCTCTTGGTCGATCACTTCCCCAAGCTCCTTGCCCGGTTCAAGTCCTCAGCAACCCAAGCCACCCCTCTCGTCACCCTCCTCAATGACGTCGAATACAACGTATACAGCTTGAAAAACAAAGCAGCGCAATTCGAATCACTGCTCACATCGGTGGTGGATATCATGTTTATGCATACCGATACTGCGCTGGTGGAAGGGGTATGTGTGGCACTGGCTGCTGCAGCTGAACATGCACCAACGGTGTTGCAGGCTCGGGCGGTGGGGGTGCTGGACAAGGTGGGGGTGCGGGTGCGTCGGGGTGTGTGTGGGGCGGTGGATGCACTGCAGGAGATGGAGGAGGTGGTGGTGGACAAGGGGATGGATGGGTCTTCTGTTGAGGAAAACAACCAGGTGTGTTGGTGTGTAGGTTTGTTATTTGTATGTGGTGTTGTACACATGCAACACACTATGTTGGATCCTTGTGTGTGTTTTGTGTGTATGCTTCATATTCTTTGTGGTTGCTTTATCCATCACCATCCTCTGTCCCCTATGGTGTTTGTCAGTACACCACATGCACAAAACCCTGTCAAAACCACACACAACACAGGTTTTGTTCACTGCCCGTGCATCTCTCCTACGCCTGCATCGACTATCAACACACAGCAATGTATTGGCAGATGACAAGGATGTGTACAAAGCCATACGCGCTGTGTTGGAGGTATGTGTGTTTTTACTGATTGTGTTTGCATGTTTGCTTTGCATTTTTCATGCATGTCCATGTGTGAGCTTGTCATCACGCTATGTATATATGTAAGCATCTCTCATCAATACTCTCTCTCTCTCTCCCACACTCGCCCACACTCGCCCACACACACACTCTCTCTTCCCCCCCCCCACACACACTCTCTCCCACACACACTCTGTCTCTCCAGGATCTTGCCCAAGGCAAAGAATATGGCCCCTCCATTGCATGCCTTGCTCTTTTATGTGGCTTTACAATCCTACTATGGCACATACAACAACTCAAAGCAGCAGCAACTGGGCAGACCACCACTTACACCACCACCCCTGTTGTGAGGACTGCTATTGCCTCGAAGAGAGGCCGCAAGGGGGGGCGGGGAGAGGGGGACCCACAGCAGCAGCAGGGGGCACTGGTGCGTGCTGTGACAGACATGCGGGCGGCGTTTGTGATGCATGCTGTTGATATTGCCGAACACACCAAGGTACGAAAGGAGTGGGGGTGCGGGTGGAGGGGGTGCATTGGACTCCTGATGGAGTGGTACATTGATTTTCACATACACACTTTTGTGCCTGCTGATGATGACAAAATGTGCCTGTGAAATATATGTATATATATAATATGTATAGCAAGCACATGCAGCAATTATCCACTCCGCACACCATGACAACCACCCCCCACCTCCTCCTATATACACATCCCACACAAACACACACACATCACACACTTCACACACTTCACACACATCACACACTTCACACACATCACACACATCACACCACCCACACCACCCACACCACCCCCACAGCACCTTGTCGTCAAACAAACGGCACTTGGTGTTCTTGCAGACCTGTTTCTCCTCCTCAGCCCCACTATGACATCCTCTACACCTGGTCTTGAGGGGCTGGTGTTGGCTGACTCAGAGGCTCGTGAGGGACTTGAGCAAATATGGGCAATAGCTGAACCACTGCTCAATAGGACGGTATGGGGGGTGGAGGGATAGGGTGGGGTGGGGTTGGGGTAGGGGTGGTGTATTGTGTGAGAGATGATGTATATGGTTGGAAGGAGATGTGGATGTTTGTTGAATGTATATACATGTTGAATGTGGGTATAGTAGCCTGCTGTAATATGTAGTGCTCTCATGCTCTCATGCATACCCGCCCCCCTTTAACAACAGGTTGCTGGTGAGGGCGGTACATTCATCGAACCGCCAGAAGCCCACCCATTCTCCTCTGCCAAGCTTGCTGCAGTGGCTGCTGTGGGTCGACTTGCCCTGCACTATGACGGGCCTGAGGGACAGTGGCTGGGGGGGTGCATATTGAGTCACATGACTGCGCATGGTGAAATTGTAGGGGACGCAATTAGTGAGGTGCTGAGGGCCCTGCGTCGAGGCAAGGGGGCCCAGTATACAGCAGCATTGTTTGAGTCTGCATTGATGAGTGTGTTTGCTGCTGATGAGGATGGGGAGGTGTGTTTTGGGGGGGGGTGCCTTTTGGGGGGGGGGGAGGGGGTCAGGGAAGTGGGCATGACACTGGATGTGTCATATGTATTTGCTACACCGTACATGTTTGGTACACCATATATGTTTGCTACACCACCACCATTACACATGCAAACATGAGTGTACATGCTCTCTGGTTACATTGTATGATTAGGACATACATACTTTCTGCCGTTTGCATATACACACACATTGACACAAAAACACATACACACACATACACACACATACACACATAAATACAAATACACACATAAAAATACACACACAAGAATATACACACACAGGTCAGTGAAGTGCTGGTGGGCATTGCACAGGGTTTTGCCAGCCGACTCCAAGGGCGTGATGACTCCAAAACAATTGCCTCTGAAACATGTCGTCGACTGATGGATGTGGCAGTGGGGGAGGGGAATGCAGGGTTGCTGGTGCTGGCTGTGTGCTTTGCTGAGGTGGTGCCGGCAGACAAGGTGTGATGTGTGGGGGTGGGGTTGCATGGGTGTGGGGATGGGAAACATGGGAATGTGCATGTGTGGTTTTAGCGGTTCAAAGCTTGTGTTGACATACAAAAGTACAAAAGCGTGTAAAGATATGTGTGCATAGACATGGGTGTATGTACATGTTTTGTATAGACATGAATGCACACCCACATCAGGCAACCGAGTTGATCACACAATTGCAAAACATGTATGCTGATGACACACCCGATGAAGATGAAGAACAATGGGAGTCGTACTTTGCATTGCTGCATACACTGCAGGGCCGAGTGGAACACAAGGTGTGTGTGTGTATGCATATGTATGTTGTAGGGTATTAATTACACTTGAAAACACATCCGTACCTACCATGGTGTGGTGGTGTCTTCCCCACAACACCTACAACCATACTCTCCTCTCATCAATTACAGCGACGTGCACGACGCAAGGCGCCCAATGGCAAAAAGGCAGTGCGCTTTTTTGATGATGAAGAGGAAGAAGAGGAAGACGATGAAGAGATTGAGGAGGACGATGATGAGGGGAATGAAGACCACGTGGCGAAACACCCCTCCGCACAGCGCCGCACCTCCACTCAACCTGCAACAAATCAAACACACAGTGAACAACGAGCACATCGAGCAGCACGTCGTGGTGGGAGCCCAGCACCCACCAACCCATCCCCAGCCCCTCGTGTAGCACAATTCACCCGTCGCAAGCACGCCCCAACAGGGCCCCCGCTGGGAGGGAGTCAGCGCTCTGTGGATAATGTGCGGGGCCGTTTTGACGCATCCCCCTTGTCTTCGGCTGATAATGATGGACAGAACGATGCACAAGAGAACGACGAGGGTGCACAAGAGGACGAAATCATGCAGGAAGAGGAGGATTACAACATTCCATCTGATGCTGAGACTGAAATTACCAACTTGAGGGTTGTGCGTGCTCGCCGCTGATCCCACTGTTTCATGATGATGATGATCCTGCACATACCACATATGTGCACATGATGATCCTGCACATACCACACACGTGCACATGGTGATCCTGCACATACGACACAGTACCTGCTGACATGTTTTTTGTGTATGTTTGCTGTTTTTTGTGTATGTTTGCTGTTTTTTGCGTATGTATACAGACACATATGTTTGTCAATCCCAGGTTAAATAATGGTAAGAGTGGATGCAAGAGCCCATAGCAACAACGTACAAGTCAATAACTATCAACCTCATGAGATTGTTCAACAGTGCACACAACCTTGGCTGACTTGGGGATTTGAACAACAAACAGATTATTTTGCTGCAGTGAAATTCACGTCACGTCATCTGCTGTCTCTTTCTCTCTCTTTAAACAACAACAATGGATGCCCTCGGTGTGGTGTGCTCCCATGCTGTCTCATGCTCTTTCATGCAGCACCTGCCTTGGCATCTTCCTCCCATCTTCCTCCGGCACCTCTGCCTTGGCACCTCATGCAGCATCTGCCTTGGCATCTTCTTCCAACAATGGTGTGTTGCACATGGGGCATGCAGGGGGGCGTGAGTAACTTGTTGCTGTCAACCACCACTTGTCCGCACACTGTGTGTTTTTTGGTATAGTGATGACATGTGTGTGTGTGTGTCATGGTGAAAAAACACAAAATCTCTCATCACCATCCACAGAAAACATAATTTCACAGAAAACGTACAGAAAACGTACAAAAGACGATTTTCATATACATGCTAGCAACACCAAAACAACGCATCACCGATGCCCCTCCCCAGCATCATCTCACCACCAGCACACAACACCCACACCACCACCACACCACCACCACACCACCACCACACACCTCCACATGAAAGCGGTGTTTGCATGGCAGCACTCGCATGGGGTCCCCTGACTCGTAATCTTCACAGCATATGGAACAACTGCTTGCACTGGAGCCCCCGTCTTGTTCCAGCTTCATCACCAAGTCGTTTTTCTCCACCACACCTGTGACATCCACCTGCAGCTCTGTTGCTTTTGCCTGTAAGTGTAGGTGTGGGTGTGGAGAAGAGGAGGGTGTGTGTGAATGTATGGGTGTGGAGAAGAGGAGGGTATGGGTGTCTGCAGGAGAGTGTGGGCATACACATGGATCAATACACAAAACACACATGCACATGGAAAACACCACCACAAATTCCTTACAAACCCCCACAAACACTCCCCACACACAAACACTCCCATACACCCCCCCTCACAAACACCCCCCCCACAAACACTCCCCCCCACAAACACACCTTGAGTTCAGCTATGCTCATCTCCTCCAGCTCACGCCTCGTGCAAAACGTTTCAATAGGCAACGCACGCACTGCCTGCTCGATCGCCTCCTTGGTGCGCAACGACCGGGCCCTCCGAGGGCCCCTGTTACTCCGCGTGCGCTGGGGGCCCCGGGGCCCTGTTGCCGAAAACACACCCAGCAGGTCCCCTAGCGGCCGAAAGGTGCCTGCCAACCCCTGCTGTTGCACTTGCCTGGTGAAGCCATACAGGGCAAAGGCAAGCATGGCGGCCCCTGTCAACACAGGGACCAGGGACTCCAGCGACCACTCCTCCTCCCCATCATCCACTGGGGCACCTGCACTGGAAGCTGCGCCCCCATTGTCAGAGGTGGGTGTGGCGGGGCGGGCGGTGGGGGGCCATGTGTAGTAGTGTACATTGGGGGCCAAAAAAGTGTTGCTGGAGAGGAAAAACATAAAGAGGAATGCAAGGACTGGGAGGAGCAGGGGGAGCATGCCTAGTGGGCTATTGCCGTTGAACGAGAAGAAGATAATCATTGGGTGGGGGTGTTTTTGGATGTTTGAGTGTGGGTGTTTGAGTGTATGGGTGTGTCAATGGGTGTATAATTGGGTGTATATATTGGTGTGCACTACACCTCGGCTAGGGGCTAATAGAATAGGCCAATGATGGCAATGGCTGTGTAGGCAGCAAATGCAATGCCAACCTGTGTGTGTGTGTGTGTGTGTGTGTACATACATGTTGTATGTGGGTCAATGGATCACGCACATGGACTTGTGGTCGTGTGTGCTAGCAGTGGCACAGTGCGCATGGTCGTGTACTACATCAGGTATGATACCAGCTCGTCATTATCACCACTACCATGGCAATCACATGTACAGGCAACCTACCAGGATGGGAATGACAAGGTCACGCTCCTGTTCTTCTTCTCTTACAGCGGGTTGGTTGTCCACAGGAGGTGGTCGTGGCTCGTCACGTTGGGCTTGTTCCTAATTGTACGTGATGTTTACGTGATGTATACGTGAGAGCAGTAGAATGCAGATGCACACCACGGCAACACCACCCACCTTGTTGTCTGTTGTTGCGCGAACAAACCCTCGAACGAATAATGGTCGAGGGGATGGTGGTTGAAAACGACGAGGGGCGTGCTGCTGTTGCTGGATTGAAGGGAACACTGCAGTGATGGATCTGCAGGTGGTGGGCAATGCAATCATGGAGACTAGGTGTTGTGTTGCATGATGTCATGTGTGCACAAAATAAAAGAACAACACACTCATATGGAACACTGACTTTTCGCACACCAGAATCAAAAACCAATGTATCAGCCATTGATTCAACCAATGTATCAGCCATTCCAGCGTTGACTGCAAGTGTCGGTCAATCAAGCCGCATCTGCTGTTAACCGTGCACCACGCTCGCCACAGCCTCAATAATCACTTAACTACGACAAGCAGTATGGCTGGCTCCAAAATGGCGGGGTCCAACCGTCCACGTCCTGCAGGTGGCAAACGCAAACATCCATCAGCCAATGGCAAGCAGCACTCCAAGGTGTGGGGTGTCCACACACACCGATGGGTGTAACACGCAGGAGTGTACAAAGCATTTCTACATGCATACACACACAGAAACACAAGCAAGCACCAGCAACAGTCACACCAAACGTTGTGGATGTGCCAACCGATGAAGACGATGACGCCCAGATGCTGGAGGAAGAAGACGTTGCATTTGTCCAGCAGTATGGTCGACGCCTCGGGTTTCTCGCAGACCTCAATGCAGCTGCACTGTACGTTATTGACGGTCGAGTGTGTATGCCAACCTCACGTCATGTGATCATCACCCACCATCTCAACCATTTCATCACACAGCACACCCACCATGAAGCCCAAAAAAGATGGTGCTGCTCAGCAACAAACAGGGCATCATGCACATACGGCAGGTGATGGTGATAGTCACAGTGATGATGATGATGATGGGGGTGGTATGGAAGCAGGGTACGAAGCACACCCACGAGGTCTCCTCGAGGTACGTGGCACTCTCATCATGGTGTAGTCAACACTCTCATCATGGTGTAGTCAACACTCTCATCATGGTGTAGTCAACCATTCAAATCACCATTCCAGTCCCTCCATTGCCACACCTTTATCTACATCTACACCCACACCCACATCCAACACACACCACATCCAACACACACCAATCCAAAACACACCACATCCAACACACACCACATCCAACACACACCACATCCAACACCCCCCCCACACACAGGAACAGGCACCCAAAGTAACCCCCCTCCCCATCAAGGCACCTGACGGCAGAATCACAAACCCCCTAGAGGGCAAGCCACCACGTAGATCAACAGCACTACTCCCAGCAGTACCAGGCATACACATCCACGACCCCCATGCTGCTGCGTTGGGGGGAAAAAACCTTGCAGGAAAGAGTGAAATGAAAGCAGGGGGGAGTGAAACGAAACAAAAACGAGGGAAACGAGAGGGGAAAACAGGTGGCGTTGATGGTGAAGAGGAGGAAGATGACGATGAGGAGGATGAGGATGAAGATGATGGGTTTGGGGGAGATGCAGCAAAGATGACAAAGCAACAACGAAGAGCAGCAAGGAAGAAAGCAGCTCGAGATGCAAAACGAGCAGCAACTGGTGATGGTAGTCGTGGTGATGATGTGCAAGGGCATGGTGATGTACAAGGGCGTGGTGGTGTGCAATTTCCCTCAAAAGCAGCGAGGCAGGAGGCTGCCAAGGTGCAGATTGCAGCAGCGGCACAAAAATTGTTGGTACACCCGGAACAGAATGTAAAGCAGCTGAGGGTGTTGAATGCCTTGCTGGGGGATGCTGATCCAATGGTATGTGTGTTTGTGTGTAATTGTTTGTGTTTGTACATATGTGTGTCTGTACACGTGTGTGGTTGTGTACGTCTGTCAATTTGTATGTGGATGTGGTCGTTTGTTTTGTTGGTGTGTATCTTTACACATCCCATGTACACCACCCGCCCACAAACACAATCCCCCCTCCCTCCCACCCCTCTCCAGGTGTGTCGGCTGGCGCTCCTGTCAGCTGCAGCGGTGTACAAGGACATCCTCCCTGGGTATAAAATACGCCTACCCACTGAAAAGGAGCTCGCGATGCCTGTGAGCAAAGAGGTTAAGGTGCTGAGGGACTATGAGTCGGCGTTGTTGAAGGGGTATCAGACGTACCTGAAGCACCTACTCAAGGTATTGTGGTGGGGGTGGTGGGGGGGAGGATGAGGATGATTGTGTGTGTATTGGTGTGGGAGATTGGGGGTGGTTTCTGTGTGTATTTTCTGTGTGACTTCTGTGTGTTTTGTGTGTTTTCTGTGTGTTTTCCGTGTGATTTTCTTACATCCTCTCTCTTTTTGTGTGTGTTTTCTGTGTGTTTTCTCAATCTGTGTGTGTTGTGTACATGTCCACAAATTGTCTCATCATGAAAGCAACATGCACATACCCACATACACCCCACCCACCCACACCACCCCTCTCCACAGGCCGCCACATCATCCACCACCCACGAAGCACGAGCAGCATTACGATGCATGTGCCTACTCCTGGACACCCACCCATCCTTCAACTATGCAAGCGACTTGCTCCAACTCATTGTCACAAACACAGTGCACAAGGATGTGGGTGTAGCCACCATGTGTTGTGATGCAGTGGAGCAGTTACTGGGGTCGGATGTGTTGGGACAGCTGTCCCTCGAGGCGGTACAGTTGGTCGCTGATGTCATCAAGCGTCGCAACTGTGTGGCGTGTCGGCCGAGGGTGTTGATGTGTTTGTATGCGTTGCAGATTGATGCGCTGCAAGAACCTGTTGGCATGGGTACGTGTTTTTGTGTGTGTGTTTTTGTGTGTGTGTTTTTGGGTGTGTGTTTTTGGGTGTGTGTTTTCGAGTGTGTTGCACGTTTTCATGCATTGGTGTATTATGTTTATCTGTGGTGTACATATGTACTTGTGCACAACATATTCTCCACAACATCTTGGTCTTCTCTGTGTAGGCACGTTGCTTGCACACACATGCATATTCTCGATCATATATGCATATTCTCGATCACACACACATAGGGGGCTCCTCCAGGGACAAGCAGCATGGGAAAAACAAGGGGAAGAAGAAACACAAGGGGAACAAAAAAGGAGATGAGGTGGATGATGCATTTAAACAAGCAGCTGCAGCACCCGACAGGTGTGTGTGTTGGTGTGTGTGTTTGTATGTATTCAACCACAAACATGTGCAATACTACGCACACATACTTGCCTCGAATACATAACAACACCTCACCCACCCCAACAATCACCCCACCCCACCCTGCCAACACCACCCCTGCCAACACACACACACACACACACACACACACACACACCAATACGTAGGGAAGAACGGCAGCGCTTGCAAAGCAAAACCCTCGAAGCACTCTTTGAAGCACTCTTCCGAGTAATTAAGCATGCTGCCAACTCAGCAGCACTCACAGTGACCCATGCAGGCCCCCTCCAACCCTCTGCATTCACATCCAAATTTCCCCTGCTGCGCGTTGCACTCGAGGGGTTGACCAAATATGCGCACGTCATTGATGTTGACTATTTCGAAAGTTTGTTGACCGTGTTGACCAGCTTGGTCAACGCACCTCGACTGCCACCTACAGAGAAGTTGTGTGTGTTGCTTGCTGCATCACAATTGCTGCGGTATGTCTGTGGTGGGGTGTAGGTGTGGGTGTTGTGGCATGTTTGCTGTGGGTATTGTTACGTTGTTTTCATTTCTTTCTGTCATAATAGATACTCTCAATATGAAATTATAATTATCAACACCATGTAAAGTATGGATGCAGTGTGCATGGTACAACACACACACACACAAAACACACACACAATCCCCCCCAACACACACAGAGGTCAAGGTCAATCACTCACCCTGGACCAGCAGCAGCTGTACCGCAGCCTGTACCGCATGCTGGATGACATAATCCTCGTATTCCAAGAGACAGATATACCTCCCGGGGTGGACACGGATGACACACACACAGCATCACACCATGATACACACAATGACACACAAACTACAAGACACAGTCATCCCCAGCAGCACCCTCCACCACAGCATGCACAGCATGCGACCACAACCACCACAACCACCACTTGTATGGATACCACCACCAATGTAGCACATGCAGCAGCTGTGTTGTTGAGTGGTATGCTGCTTGATCGCAAGTCACTGGACAGTGCTCGTATGGTGGCGTTTGCCAAAGCAGTAGCTCGGAGTGGGGTGTTGGTGACAGAGAGTGGCATGGCTGCGGGGTGTTTATCTGTGCTGCATCGCATGCTCAGGTGTGTGAGAGCATGGGTTTTTTGTTGTTGGTTTTTGTTGTGTGGGTGGTACAAGGTGTTCTTTTGTTGTGAGGTGGTTGTTGTGTGGGTGTGGGCGGTTGTACCTGTCCAGTGGATGTGTGTGGTGGTGTTTGTGTGGCAGGGTGCATGCATGTCTGACACATGTACCCTACTCATACACACATACATGCCTCTCACGCCTACTCATACACACATACATGCCTCTCACGCCTCATCCGAGTGTGTCTACAATCACACACAGGCGTTACAGCACGTTGCAAGGCTTGCTGGAGGACCCCGCATCAGGGCCCCTCGCAACTAGTGGACCCCTGTGGACCGCCGGGGACGAAGAGGGCACCCCCCTGTCAGCCACCGCACGTGCCGCGGCAGCTTCTCCCCTGTGGGAACTCAGCCTATTGCAGCAACACTATCACCCCCATGTGGCTGCTGCTGGGAGAGTGCTCGCTGGTGGTGGTAGTGGTGGTGGTGGACAGGGGGGAGGAAAGTCCCATGGGGGGTCCCAGTGCGCGCTGCTGTCCAGTTACCATACACCGGAAGATGCTGCAGCTGCGTATGATACGACACGGGGGCGTTTTCGACCACCACCAGCAGTACCCAAAACACCCAAGGGTGGGGGTGGTGTAGGGAAACACCAGGTATCACATGTGTTTGTGTGTGGGGGGGTGGGCACTTGCCTTGTTGCAAATCATTCAGCGTACAAAACAGTGCAAATACCCCTCGTACGCAAGTACCCCTTGTGTAAGTATGTCTCCCACCCATACTGATGGTTTGACCATGCGTTTGACCTACTTTGACTGTATGCTGCCACATTTCTATCATGCCACAATTCGATCACATGCAGGATGAAGCAGCGGTGGTGCAACGGTTGATGGCCTTGGATGAGAACAACAACAACAGGGAACAAGGGGGGAATGTTGAGGAAGACCTCTTGGAAAATGAATTTGGCTGGCACTTTCGGTATGTGGTGTGTGGGTGGTGTTGCTATATGGTATTTTTGTGTCTGTGTGTGTCTGTCTGTTTGTGTGTGTGTTGCTATGTGCTGTTTGCAATAGGGTGTTGCAAAGTGACGAGCGCGTGTGTGTCCTCTCCTCTCCGGCCCACCCATGTAATTCAACCACAACCACCAGGATGACAAGACTGCACGCAGAGCATGAACAACTGCGCCGTGAGCTTTTGGTCATGCAGACGAAGCTGGCACATGCAGCACAGCGGCACTGATTGGCAGCATGTTCCTGTGAGTGTGGGTACCAGCATCCGTGAAGACACCAAGAACATCCACTTCTTTTTTGATAGAACGTGAACGATGGTTAGTAATTATAATAATTATTGTACATTCGTGTACAATTCGTAACAATATAGTTTCAGTGAGAACGACGACAATGGCGTTTGCGACAAAAGCTGTGGCAACGTGGACGGTTTCTGACGTGGGGGAGTACCTCGATCAGCTGGAACTGACCCACTTGAAGCCAGGTGATACACGCATGGTTGATCAACGTGCATGCGCGTGAACATAAATGCCAACACAGAACCGTACAGTACCGTACAATACCCTAAACTCGATCCCCCCAAACAGCGTTCAAGGAGAACGCAGTCAGTGGGGGTGATCTGCTATCACTGACAGAAGAGGACTTTGTCAACGATCTCAACCTCACCAAGCTTCAATATCGCAAGATCAAAACTGGGTTGGAAGCATTGCAAGGGTATGATCGGAGTTGATCTAACCCATCGACCCAACAACCCCAATCATACTAGATACCCACCCCACCAGGGCTGCTGGAGATCCCACAGCAGTCCCCAAGCCTGCAACAGAGCCTAGCAAACCTGAAGCAGCAGTTGGGTATCCAATGCCCGCAGCTCCAGTCCCTGCAGCATACCCCCCAGCCCAAGGGGCTCCTCCCCCAGGGTATCCCACCTCGAGTCCCTATGGCGCGCCCCCCAACACAGGCGCAGGTGCACCGGTCCCCGGTGCCCCCGTCTACACCACCGGAGCAGGCGGCAGCGCCGGTGGGAGCGGCATCCCACCTCAAAACCGCGCCCAGGCTGGCAAGCTGCTGGAGACTGCCAATGCCCAATTGATGCAGGCATTGGAAGCAGTGAAATCAGCACAAAAGACAGCAGGTGGCATGATGGCTGCCGATGTTATTGCCATGCGGCCAAGGCCATTTATGGGTCCCCTTGGGAGGGGGGGGAGGTTTGGGCCCAATCCCATGATGACTGTGGGCAATGTTGCTGCCAACAGTGCTGAAAATGCCAAACTCGAGGTATGTGTTTGTGGGGTGTTTGTGGGGTGTTTGTGGGGTGTGTTTTGAGGATGAAGTGCACAATGTGGTCATCTGATTTCCACATGCTCGTACACACCCGCCACACAGAAAGCAGACATGCTGGCCAACCAGGCAGCACAGTACATCGAGCAGGCACAGCAGTTGGTGCCCCAAATCCCTTCGATTGATATGGCGGGGGTGAAGCAGTTGAAGAAGGGTATTGCAGGGGCCGTGTTGGCACCTGGGTTGTCTCAAGCAATGCGTGCGGGGCAAATCGGCAAACAAGCAAGTGCATTGCAAACGACCATCACACAAGTGCAGTCTGCCCAGCGCTGGTTGGCAAATATGCAATAATGAGGTTGTTTGTTGTTGCGGTTTTTATGCCCAAACTGAAAAACTACATATAGGGTATATTTGTTTTCATCATTGTAACGAATAATCACAAACAACACCCAATTTCACAATGACGTTCCTTACGAAACCAGTGACAGACTGGTCTGTCGAGGAGGTCGGCTTATTTCTGCACTCGATAGATCTTGGTCACTTGGAGGAACAGTTTCGCCTCAATGCGGTGAATGGGAGGGATCTGTTGTCGTACGATGTCGATGACCTGGTTCAAGGTGGCCTTTGTACGGTCATCCAGGGCAAAAAGATTAAAAACACCATTGCGTATGTGGGGTCGTCTGGGTGATGAGTCATAGACACATAACAAGTACATCCTGCGGCACAGGACACTCCCTGGTGGTGGAGGGGCTGCTGCTGCACCACCACAAGCTGCTGCGCCTGTACCAGTAGCTGCCCAACCACCCCCCGCATCAATCTACCAACAACCCCCAGCTGCATATGCACAGCCCCCCCCGATGGGTGTTCCTGTGGCTGTACCTACAGGACCTGGACCCCAGCAGCGGGCACAGGCATCCTCGTTGTTGGGATCTGCAGCCCAAAATCTACAACAGGCCATTGAATGTGTCAATAGCGCACGATCCACTGCAAGTAGGTTTTTTTTGTGTGTGTGTTCTTTTCGTTGTGCTGGTAGTTGATGGAGTGCACATGTGTTGCAGTGTCCATACCCACCACACCAACCATCCACACCCGCCCACCACACCCACCACACCAATCACACCCGCCCACCACACCCATCCACCAATCCAATCACAGCTGCAATGACGGGCGTCAACTTATTGGCTCGTCGTGGCCCACGTAATCGCTCTGCAATGGGTACAGTGGCTAATCTAGCAGCAAAATCAGCACAAAATAGTCGACTGGAACAGGCTGACATGTTTGTCACAAATGCATGCAACAGCATCATGCAGGTAGGTTGGTGTGATGCATGTAGGTTGGTGTGATGCATGGGATGTATGGGATGTGTGTACTGTGTGTGATGCATGTGTGTGTGCAAAAAGTGTGGGTTTGCCCACACGCACGCACACTGTACATACACCTCCACATACACACCCTGCATGCAAACCACACACACCTTGTACACATGCACCCTCTCTACATCACACTCACCACATGTACACATGTCCTACATTACACTCACCAGGCACAGCAGCTGGTCCCTCAGATTCCCTCCATTGACATTGCTGCTGTACAATCCCTCAGGGGGGGTGTGGTGCGCTTTATTGTGGCCCCCACATTGTCCCAGGTGTGTTGTGATTTTGTGATAGGGATGGTGTGTACACACTGTGCTTGATATCCACACTGTGCTTGATAAACACCATTTTCACACATGCGTACACCTTACACCAACACCCACTACACCAACACCCATTATACCCACCACTCACCACCATCACAACAGGCATCCCGTATGTCTGCCATCTCTCAACAAGCACAGCGCCTCCAAACCACACTCACACAAGTTCAGTCTGCACAGCGATGGTTGCAAAACATGGTCTGACCTCAAAACATGGTCTGACCTCAAAGCATGGTCTAAACTCGTCCATCAAGCCCAAGGAAGGGCATCGTGTTTCTCTGTCATCCACCCTTTCATTACCACCTCAATCATACATTCCACACATTCCCCTCCACCCCACATTCCCCACCACCCCACATTCCCCTGCACCACACATTCCACACATTTCCTGTCTTGTTGAGACGAAAAATCACGTGCCCAATTCGCTACACATTCATTACGCAGAGATGATAATGTACCTGGTGTTCCTGACAATGCTGCTGCTGCTGCTAGTGCTCACAAGAAGAACCCCTCACACAAGAAGAACCCCTCTTAATACTGCTGCTGGTGGTGGTTGCGCCTCACAATACTGCTGCTACGCACAAGAATAACAATATCATACACTGTTGTTGCCACACGCTTCTACTCTCCCCGCATGCTTCTACTCTCCACACATTTTCGACTTTCCTTGCCTATTGCGGATAGTATAATATCATACAATGTTGTTGCCACATGCTTTTCCTTTCCTTCCCTGTTGCGGATAGTATAGCTGCATGCCTGTAGCTCAACACTCACCGAGTTGTTCCCCACATGTTTGTTGCTGTGGTGTGTTTCCAGTTGTTCTCTGTGCACTCACAATACATGGTTTATGGTTGATGTGCCAATAGAGCAAATAAGTTTCCCTTTTTGCATATTGCCGCTCATGACGCATTGTTACAGGACAACACCATGTACATACAAATGGGTTTTTCATCTCACTGTATCTCACAGTTGGGTTTTTCATCTCGCTATATCTGTGTCTCTTTCCCCCTCGCTGCAATCACATACACTCTCATCCTGTACTCACATACAAGCTTTCAACACACTCTCACAACTGTGCTACAATGCAGGCAGCACGGTTCCTGCACATTCCCCAAATCCCACTCGGTACCCGGCCCCCTGACACCAGCCCGTCAAAATGACCTCATCCCCGTCTTGCAAGAATGTTCGTTGCTGCCCATGCCCCACGTCCAACGCATCTCTTCCACCCCAGGTGGCCTCCAGCAAACACCCCGCACCCCCTGCACCCTGTGTGTTGCGTCCGTGGGAGCACCGTTATGTAGCAGAACTGTTTGGTGGGCACCTAGACATGCACCTGGGGTTCCACACCACATGCATATGTTGATATGCACGTTTCCAACTTTCCAAATGCCTCACACCGTTGTGCTGATGGTGCCCGTGCCCAGCAGGTCTCCAGGACGCAGATTGCACCCCCCTATTGTATGATGGGCAACCATCTGTGCCAGCGTCCAATACCTGGTGTATGGACAACTTTGGTGTTGTTCTTCTTGCATGCATGGTGTTATTCTTCTTGCACAACATGCTCTTGCATTACACACACACGCAGCACGTACAAGTGCTTGAAATTGCTGGTGGTCACAACATGCCGATGTGTTGCACCTGCAGGTTGCAGCAGTGCCTGCAGTTGAATGTCATAGGTGCTGCGAACAGGGTCCTTTAAATACGGCAGGGGGGCTGGGTCCTGTGGGGGGGGATTACACACAAACGGCTTCAGGGCAGCAAGGGGGACCACCCAGGGGGAAATGCTTGTCGCCTGTGTTGTTTTTGACCATGCGTAAACCAAGATTGCATATGCCAACAATGTTGTGATAATCACACATTTCCACGTACAAAGTTTTTGCCATTAAACGGCCCCAATGGAACATATTCCCACTTTTGCACATCCCGTGCACTCCAGTCATTCAACAAGACCAGGCCAAACACATGGTCAAGTGCGTTTTCTATTGGTATTGGGTGGCCAAGGGTGTTTCCTTGGCCTACCACTGCTGCCTATGTATGAAATTGTATGAAACTGTGTGAAAACAAGTGAAGTTGTATGTAAATGAGTCCTGCTCAAAACATGGGGGAACATGGGGTTGCCTTTTGTACCCACCCAGTTTCAAAACACATGCATGCGCACCATTTCCAATTCAAAGTCCAGCACACGGCTTGGCACACACTCAACCCCACTGTCACTTTGCACCTGACCCCTGTTGATGTCAACATGGTGATACATATTGGTTTTCAACATGGTGAGTTATTTTGTGTGCTGCTTGGCAGCACCGATGAGCTTTGGAGCCCAGTATACAGCTTCTTGTCAAAGTACAACCACATTACCAACTCCTATCAGCAGTACATACTCAAAACCACATCACTGACCAGTCTATCAGCAGTACATACTCAACCACATTACAGTCTATCAGCAGGGTACAGCAACGACCTTGGCCGGTGTATTGGGTGCCCAGAAACGATGACTGATGATGCACGACCATGGTAGGCAACAGGCAACTGGCTCCTGTTTGCAAGTGTACGTCCTTGTATGCATGTATGTGTTGTGTGTATGTATGCTGTTCCTTGTATGTTTGAATGTGTGTATGTATGTTTCCTCAACCAACTTGCGTATGTATGTTTCCTCAACCAATTTGTATTGGGGCCACATGTTTCCTTGCAAAACGCCTTGCACAAAAACACCTTGCAACAAAACACCTTGCAATACAGACCAATACACACCAATTGGGCTGCAAGGGGGTGTCTGCACCTCTGAACAGTCGAGTGCAGTTGACTGCATGTTCTTTGGAGAGGTAGAAATCAGTATAATCACCTATGCACAAAGGGAGGTGCATGGTCACCTCCTCCTGGGTCACATGGTTGTACAGTGGGAAACACAAGGGAAAAGAGGTGAAACATATACAAGAGGGGAAACACAGGGGAAACATTACAAGATGCGTCCCACACATATGCTTTGTACTGACTGCATGACATCGACTACAATTGATCCATGTGCCCCCCCCCAAAACACACCTGTGGCACCAGCACTGCCTGCTGCAGCTCCTTGTTGTCACGTAGAGTTGCGCAATCAGCAGAGAGCAATGTGGTGACCTGTGCGCGCGTGTCTGCCCACACAGACGCGCCACAGGCAAGAAACGCATTGAGGCTGTCCTGTAGTATACACAGAGTATGATGGTGCAGCGTACGTTTATTCCACCCCCATTGCACAACAACAACGCTGGTTGATCACGTCCAACACACCTGATCAAAGCATGTTTCCTGTGCAATTGCGCCTGTAAACAATGAATGACGCACTACCGCAGAAAGATCGAGCACAAGTGTTGATATAGCAACGCCCACGCGTTTGTTGGGGTTGGTTTTGCTGGAAAACACCCCCAATGGAAGGTTGTTGATGGGGAAGTGACTGTCTGGGCTTGTTGGCAAGAAACACGACAGCATCTTGTTGGTTGATTACAAACACAATTAATGTCGCTATGATTTGCGTTAAACATTGTTTTTTGATTTTTTCTTCTGGCTTGCTGAGATCGCCTCGACAAGTGTCTGACGTTGCTTGTCCAATGCGCACAAGTCTGCCTCCAAATGTGCTGTGTGTGTGATTGCACTGTGTGTGTGCACATTTCAAGCGCATCATAGCCATCATCATAGTTCATGCACATCACAGAAAGGCAGCAGATCACAGGCATACCAATATGGCGGGTGGCTGCACATGCTCGTGCCCCCGTGACCGCCAGGTGGGTGCGCCCCGCAGCCACCTCCTGCCTCAGAGCATGCACCTTGCGGCATAACACAGCTTTAGCACGTATACCATACCGGGATGCCTCTGTCATGCTGTGCTGCACTGCTGTGCATGTCTGCATGGCCCGCTCTGCCTGGTGCTCAGCGTCCACCAGCGCAGTGCGCAACTCCAGTAATTCTTGCTGTTGGGGTGATGCACACATAATGAGACAACAGGGGCAGACTTTTTTCCTCATGACTTTTTCCTCATGACTTTGTTCCACATGGACAACCATACATAAATCAAACTTGCACTACACTTGCACCATGCGTGCACCACACAGCACACCACACACACCTTGTCAGCTGCAGATGTGGCAACAGCTTGTTCCAACAGGCGTTGCGACTCTTTGAGATGTGCAGCAAGGTCGTTCACCTGATGGTATGATATGCATACTGTTTGCTTAACGATGATGGTGATTGCGTTGTACTGTGCCTGCCTCCTGCAACCCAGTCAATGCACCCAGTCACTCATTGCAACCCAGTCACTACACCCATTCATGACCTCATGTATGCCGTGCTTTTGTACACCCGTCACTACTGTTTGCAAATCCTGCACGTGCGCCCGCAGTGCTGCCTTGTGTGTTGGAGGTGTGACACATGTGGAGATGTGACACAAGTGCAGGCATACACAGCCATGTGCTCCCCCAACACGGGGGGCACCACGTACTTGTTCGGCTATGAATGCATGTAAGAGGGCATGGTAGTGGCGAATGATGCTTCTGACCAAGTTGAGCATCCAAGGGCTGCGTTGTGCCTCACTCTGCATGTAGTGTTTGATGGGTTGATTGATTGTGTTGATGGATGCATACTCACATGCATGCATACCAAACGTGCTGGGTCACAATATTGATGCACAAGCTCCACAGCAACCTCTCTCGGTCTGTGTGCACGATGTGGCAGGGATGTATATTGGAAAGATGCATATGAAAAGGTTGGCGCAGGAAAAGTGTATCGGGATGGTGCATCGTGATTTCGCACTTGAGTGTGCAGAGTTCTTGGACCAATGTAGCATTTGTTAAGCGGGCCAGTGCAGCGTTGACTGGCCGTTGACTGGCATTGGGATGTGATTGATGGCACACACAGGTGCATGATTCGCTATCCATATTGCGCATTGCAAGGATGGTATGGTATTATTTTGTGTTGGTTGTTGGCTGCGATACAGTGATGAATGAAGCTTGACATAGGCTATTTTTGACCAACACTGTTTCCACTATTTATTCCGTGTACACATGCCAAAAAGACTATCATAAAACGCACATACCAAAGGCTGCCACACCGCAACCTTTGAAAATACTCAATGCGGCAAATGTACTCAAGCAACCATCGTGTCGAGCATGCCACCACAAGAGGAGCAGCACAATAGCACAGGTTACCATCTTTCCCCGACACTGTTGTTCCTTGGTGGTACTGCTGTAACATTTGCAGGTGTGGCAATGTACAAACACAAACACTATTTGTGTCTCACCAGTTGTCACCCATCATCTTCGCCCCTCACCGACCAGGTGCAATACTGTGTGGCACAGCCTACCTCGCATCCACACGCAAGTCCCTTGTAGAAGAAGGCATCGATCTGCATGCTCGTACCCGTGCCGTCCCCGTCGCAGCTCGAGCGCTCCTCTTGAGCACCACTGGCTGTGTTGCATTGGGTGGCGTATCGTGGGTGGCTTTTCAGTGGGCAGGCGGTACGTTGGTGGTGGCTGGCTGTACGAACCACACCAACAAGTGCTGGAATTGATGGAAAGTGGCTTTTCCTACACTTTCCTGTTTGTGGGGCACACGTGTCTCTGTGCACCATCTGTCTCAACAATGACACACCCTTGCACAGGTGCCACAGCATCCACAGTACAGCTTGGCACTGCACAGCAAGCTGCACAGCTTATTGAACAACAGCGTGAGGCAGTGGCAGCCGAGTTTCGCAAGGCACTGCGTGGCAGTGGTGATGAGAGGAATGCTCCTTGACGAATTGTAGGAATTGTGTAAGCAACATGCTACAGTATAGTAGTGCATGAGTGTATAATTGCGGTATAAATACTGGTATAGACATGGTAAACACAATGGTATGATTGTCATGGCTACCTTTATTGTAATAGATAAGGGCTACCTTATTGTAATAGAAAGATGTGTTGGCAACACACATGTGTGTGATGATCGAGTGCACGTGTTTCTAGTGTTGTTACCTGGTCATCCACAACATATGTTGCTTTGTTGTCTACACCTGGTTGGCAAACCCATCACAAGGCAAACAATCATTCGCAAAACAACCAGGTTCAAAAACATTGTAGTACACTCATACAACCACCCAGTATGTATACAACCACCCAGGGCTTTTGAGTGACATACGCATTTCATTGCATGCAGCATGCAGCACTCACACATCCAATAACAATAATAAGGATAATAAAATTAATACTCAAACACAAAGTTACAGTAACAAACATATCTACGTGCATTTGTGCGGATGCATTGTGCAATTGAACAATACCAACAGGTACACAGGCAGGAGCAACAAAGTACAAACGTTTCTATTTACGTACAGACTTACAATTGCCATATATTCCACCACTTTTCACCCCACAATAACCACACACGCACATTGTGTATGCTATACACCATCATCGCATGTGCTATACACCATCACATGCGATGAGTGCTACATCCCACCCCTACTCGTGCTTGCAACAGATTCTACATTGTATTGTTGCGTACCCACAACACGTCGGCGGCCAGTCAGCAGTCTATTGGCTTCTGCTGTTTGCAGAAAGGATGTCCTGGCCCTTTTATCCCACAGAAACACACATATACCTGTGTTGGGTATTCATGAATATGCATACATATTGTGCATACATATTGTGCATACATGCGATGATTATGCATACATGATGATTATGCATACATGATGATTATGTATATATGATTGGTGCTATACACAACCTTTGCATACTATACACTGACAGTCCCCACAACATCTATACACTGACCCCACCTGGCACATAGGCAACCACCACAGCATGTAGAAGGATCTTGAATGGGGTGGCATTGTCCTCTGCAATCATAGCAAAACACCCAATAATATGTGTCACCAAAGAGTATGACAATTGCAAGTGGAAACGAACCTGTGGGTGTGTGTAAGATTGCACATGGTGTAGTCAACAAGTGTGCCTGGGATTGTGTGCATTGTATGTATCTTGACTCCATCTTAATCACAGAGTGCACGCACACATACACTCGCATGTGTCTTTATACATTCACACACCCAAAATCTCATCACACCTTGTTTTCAAAGGCGCTAAATACGGCAGCAGTCATGCCATAGTTGAATATGGCTCCACCTGCACTGTTGGCAGTCTCATCCTCTTGTACAAGGCATGCCAATATAAAGCATATCAAACGTTTGGTCAGTTGCAAGTGTTCTCGATACCTGCTGGCAGGTGTGTATGTCTTTGGGTGTTTTGACAGTGCATGTGTGTAGCCCACCATACTTGTAAAATTGTGATGGCCGTGACCAACGCAGTGCTTCAATGGTTGAGGTGAAAATCAAATATGTTCGAATGGTTGTGTGAAAGGGGATGGGCTGCCCTGCCCGAGGTGGGGAAGACCGAGTGAGAGAAGTGAGAGCTCAGTCTCTTCAGCCTGCGCACATACCTTTGACAATGTTTGCTATGTAGTATGTGGCGATAACAAGCACTCCCAGACGGCAACCCATCCTTTCCAACGATGCGACAGCATGGTTTTGATATTCTGCAAAAGCAGCTTCAAGCGCAGGCTGCACGTGTGTCAGCAATATAGGGTGCTGGGAAGGCACCGTGCTGGACGGCATGACATCGGGTAATTGTCTGTTTTTCTGTTTTTTCGTTTGGCCGGAGAAATTATGTCATGGGCATTGCCTTTCACCTTGTCACTTTTTGACACCCCAGTGGAATCATCATGGATCCACAGCACACGAGGCAGGTGCTGGAGTTGCTGTTTCCTTCAGCAGTGCTCGACGAAATTCTGACACGACACGCGCATCCCGACAAAAACGCCAGCATGCAGCAACTACTCAACAACATGTACCCTGAGCACGTGCAAGCGTTGCTTTTCAGCAGACTCAAGCAGACGGGGGGCTGCAACGACCACCAGAACTCGCAGACACAGCATGGCGAGTGCAGCAAGGGGCACAGTCGCCAGCACCAGCAGGCAGCAAGCACGAGCCGATTCGAGATAGAACAGGAACCCGTGGAAAACCAGCAAGAAGCGTTTGCACAGGCATGGGACTTGCGATTCCCTCCACCTACAGAGAACGCATTTGGCTACTGGATTTCCCAAGCACAAACCAAAACCGATCAGTTTGCTGCGGCAGGTGTGTTGGCGGTGGGTTCTGTGTTTGTGGTCGCCAGCTCATCCACCATCACATCATCATCGGACAACCACAGTGTTTGTCTTACTGGCATCCACGTCATACGTGTTGGTGGCCAAGAACGTGGCACCTCAATACGGTCTCATCGCATGGCTGCAGATGGTGCCTTCATTGCTCATCACCATCCTCCTCGGCGTGGCAGTTCCCTTTGCCCACCGCACAGCACCCATGTGGTACACAACACATCGTGAGCCCCTGATTGCTGTCTTGCGTGCGCTCAACGTATTGCAAGTGCTTGTGCACAAGCGCATTTTTCCCTGGGTCCATACGCAGGGCACCCTCCCCCTGGTGTTGCTTGTCTCCTCAGGCACGCTCCCGCTGGCGGCACCTGCGATACGTCACCGCGTGCGATTCAGCCTGCACATCAAGCTGCACAGCATATTGTCACTCCTGTGTGCCGTTTCTGTGCTCGCCCATGCCAATGGTGTTGTCTTGCGGGCACAGCAGGGGCTGTTGAGCGTGTTTTTGGCATGGGCTGTGCCCAGCGTGGTGGTGTACTGGATCGAGGCACAGGCACGTCGTGCATTTGTGTCCAACTATCACCAGCGTGTGTGGGGGGGTGCGCTGCGGGTTGGGGGGATCAAGCCGTCTGCGGTGGGGAAATTGTATTCAAAATCATTGTGATCTGGGGTGTGGTTGATATGTGTGGTTGATATGTGTGGTTGATATGTGTGGTTGATATGTGTGGTTGATACGTGTGATTGATACGTGTGGTTCACATGTGCAGAGTGATACTGCAGAGTGATGCTGCTACTTATTGATACTGCTGCGACTGCATCGGCTGTAATTTGATGATGATATTAACAGCCAAAGTTTGCTGATGAAGTTATCCAGTCTTGCAGCACGTGACAGCAGTCAGCAGCAATCAGCAGCAATCAGCTCGTGTTGAGGTGTTCTCCCTGAGAAACTCTCGTCAAAGCCGCCGTATAAATTTTCTTCCCGGTTCATCCCACACAAATTACAACATCATGCCTGGTCAACTTGTAGGCTTTTCGATCCCCCAAACCCCAGAAAACAGCGAGGGGTGGGGGCCAACAACTGTGCCAGATGAACTGAAAGACATTCCATTTGCACCCTTTTCCAAGGGCGACAAGCTTGGCAGGGTGTCTGACTTCACCTCGCAGGGATTCAACAAGCAATATGGTGCGGGTATTGATGTTGTTTGAGAGACACAGTGGTGGAGCAGCAGCCATCATATTGATATGTTGCACACTGGTATGTTGCACACTCGGTTGTGTTGCACCCACAGGACGTTATGGACAGCGTGTGGATCCCATCAATCCAGTGTTTAACTTTTTCCACAACGAGCAGGTATTAAGGATGGCATGTACATCAAGGAGTACCTCAGGCAGCTTGGTCCCACCTCAACATCCACACCTCAACAGGAGGACGACTTTCACCTTGTGGACAGCAAGCCAGTGCAGCGCGGTCGTGGCCAGCGTCGCTTCCAGCCCAACCGCTTTCAGCAGCAGCAACAACGCCGCGATGCCGACAAGCGAGGGGAGGGTGATGGCCGACAACGTCGCCAGCAGCAACAGCAGCAACAGCAGCGCAACCGCTTTGGTGGATATCGCGACAACCAGCGGGTATGCAGGTTTTTATGTATGATTGTTGTGATGGTTCCTGCACAGCTGGTGTTCCTGCATCATCACGCTCCTATGCATGTTGGAATGTGTGTCATCCCCTCTCCACACACACACCCTCCTCCCCCCAGCAACAATACAACAGCAGTGTGGACATTCGACCAGACTGGCGAGTGTTGGAACAGGTCAACTTTCCTGCCCTCACAAAATTGGCGCTCTCTGTTGATGAACCTGAGGATCTGTCATTCCGAGGCACGCTGTGGCAATATGACAAGGCGTTTGATAGGCTCACTGCCAAGAATACAAAGCGCTTGGAGCGTACACAGCGGGTATTCAAGGCACCTTCAACGAGTGAGGATCCCATCTTGAGGTTTGTATGATGTGATGATGATGATGATGTGATGTGATCATGTGATGGTTGCACACATGCATTTGTTTTCATATGCATATGGATGTGCATATGTGTAGGATTCCCAGTATGTGCAGGAAACCACACATAGTACATCAAACACCAATCACAACCCACCGCCTCCTCACCAACACGCACCCCCATGACCCGCCCCCCCCCCAACAAAAATACAGTGCCCTGGCAGCACAAGGAGCCGCCCAGGTCTTTGCCACAGACACAGTCCTCACAGCCCTCATGACCACCCCCCGCACCGTCTACCCATGGGACCTGCTCATCGTCAAGAAAAACAACCAAGTCTTCCTGGACATCCGCCCAGGCAGCACCCTTGGTCAACTCTCGGTCAACGAAACTGCCCCGGACGCAGCCAGCGATGATAAAGACGCCATCAACGGCATGCAGCAACTCATGAACGAAGCTACAGCAGTCAACCGCAGCTTCTCACAGCAAGTGTTGCTGTTTGAGGGCGAAACACACGAGTGTGGGGAGCCCCACCCGTTTTCCGCCACAGGGGGTCCTGGGGGTGCCCCTGGGGGGCAGCAAGAGGCACTGGCAGGGACCGCCTTTCGATATCGCAAGTGGCACTTGTCGGACACTCTGGACATTGTGGTGCGGTGTGAGGTGGATGGTGTGACGAGTATCAAGGGGCAGGATCAGTTGTTGTTGATCAAGACGCTGAATGAATATGATTCGAGGGTGTCGGGGTTGGATTGGAGGCAAAAGTTGGATACACAGCGGGGGGCAGTGTTGGCGACTGAGCTGAAAAACAATGCAGCCAAGGTAAGGTTGAGTGTGTGTCATGGGACACGTGGGGTGTGTAGTGGGACACGTGGGGTGTGTAGTAGGACACGTGGTGTGTGTACAATAATAGACAAGCATCATGGGCATGAATGCATTGTGGTTGCTGTGTGTGCTTGTCACACAATGGTGTCATGTGACACACACAGTACCATGTAATGCTGCACATACCCTTGTACACTAGCCACACACACATCCTCCAGCACCACACCCACACTGTTCATCCCCACACATCTCCAGCACCACACCCACACACACCTCCACACCTCTACACAGGTTGCACGATGGACAGCACAGGCACTGCTGGCATCCGCAGACATAATCAAGCTTGGGTTTGTGTCTCGTATAGCGTCTCGTGACAACTCTGCACATGTGATTCTTGGGGCGCAGAATGTCAAGCCAAAGGAATTTGCACAGCAGATTAGCTTGTCTATGGAAAATTGCTGGGGCATTGTGCGTGCTATTGTGGATTTGATCATGGGGCAAGAGGACGGCAAGTACTTGCTGGTCAAGGTAGGTTTTGTTTGGAGATTATGTGTGTTGGTTATGAATGTGGTACTTGATGAAACAATGAAGGAGGGGGGCTTGTGGGGTTGTGTAATGTGGGGACATGTTGGTCACAATATGTCATGCATGATATTGTTGTTGACTTTTGCAAGACTGTGCATGTTGACCATGCGTGTTGACCATGCGTGTTGACCATGTTTTGACTAACTGCACACACAGGACCCCAATAAGCCTATGATTCGTTTGTATGAGGTGCCCGTAGATGCGTTTGAGGCCTCATATGGTGATGATGACAAGGAGGAAGAGGAGGAGGAGGAAGAAGAGGTGTGAATGGGTTGTGTGTTGGTGTGAGTGTGTATGGTGTGTATGTGTATGGTGTGTGTGTGTATGGTGTGTGTGTGTATGTTGTGTGTGTGTGTATGTTGTGTGTGTGTGTGTGTATGTTGCGTGTGTGTGTACGTTGTGTTTTCTACGTAGTGCACAGCATGGTGCATGGTGTGTTTGCATGGTGCATGATTGCATGTGTATCTCCTATCATCTTTTCACAGGAGGAGGAAGAATTGTGAGGGAGGATACAGCCGGAATAGTTCATATCATGCATAGTGCATGTCGTACAATGCCAAGAGTTCATGTCATACAATGCATACTAGGAGTGTGGGTCACACAAGGACAATGCACCTTGTGCTGTGGTGATACGCTGTGCTGATAGTGATATGTGCGTGCAACAAGTGTTGTTGGTGCTTGGTTGCATGTTTATTGTGTTCACCTGCAGCATGTGAGGAGTGTAACAAAAAAACAACACGATGGAAAACGAAAAGCAACAAGAGCACACGCGTGGAAAATTGTTGGCATTTTGTATAAACATACAATCATAAAACTACAACACGTGAACCTACAATACTCATTGCCATCATCACACATCATTTTTTCCCTAGATCAATGCACCATACAAAATATACTGCTTCTACTCAAACATCCCTTGTCCTGCACCACCCATCCCCCCAGCGTCCCCCATCATCCCACCCTCTCCAGAGTCTTCCTCCTCCACCTCCACCCCACCACCCCGCCCTCGACCACGACCCCTTCCCCTCCCCCGCCCCCGACCACGCCCACCACCTGCAGCACGCACAACCATGGGGACGT
>VFQP010000450.1_pt1 | contig 81299 bp, 75 predicted proteins | sample 3512351 | NCBI WGS metagenome assembly VFQP01 (sample SAMN10412372, study PRJNA504923) | tailings metagenome | isolation source: Relicate 1 Philex TSF1 revegetated site | place: Philippines: Tuba, Benguet | collected 2017-08-29
AACCGTGGCCACCTCAACCCCATCAGCTTTTTCCACCACGTTGACGGACGTGACCTGCCAAAATCGCCTCGAGAGACGGAACCGACCTTTGGCGCCCTAGACCCGGCCGTCCATTGTCTCTCAAGTACGATACCCTCGAGGCCCTCGCATGTGTGGCCGGAAAGGCGGGCCTTTCCGGGCGCAGGCCCTCAAACCCCGAAATCGTCTGCGACACGCAGACTGGGTGGTTGGGGCGCCAGGATTCGAACCTGGGAATGGCGGTACCAAAAACCGCTGCCTTACCGCTTGGCGACGCCCCAGCCGTCCACTCCGTTAGCCCGGCCGCGTCGGGCGATCAACGTGGCGGGGAATGCGACAGGCCTTCACCAGCCGTTCACCGCCATGCCGCATCCTGCATCACGCGGGGCGGGAAGGCGCCTGGTCCCGCGTCCCGCAAGAGGCGGAGTCCGGCCAGGACAGGATGCCGGCCGCCCGCCGACCCGTCGCGGCTCCCTCCCCATGTGCTGGCTGTGCCTGGCCCCGCAAGGCCAGGGCCATTCCCCCGCCGCGCCGCGCTTCGTCGCCGATGCGCCCCAGGGCGCGCTTCAGGTCACACCACAGGGTGCGGCGCCGCGGCTGCATCTCGCGGCCTCCGGCGACGCCCGGGTGGATGGGCTGCTCAGCGGCTTCGCCTGGAGCAGCACGGGCACCGTCACCTTCGCCTTCCCGGACAGCGCCGCCGACTACGAGGCGTTCTATGGCGCGGGCGAGCCCACGCGCGGCTTCGTGCAGGCCGGCAGCGCGCTCCGCGACGCGGTGCGCAAGATCCTGCTCGGCGACGCGGCTGGCATCGCGACCGGGCCGGGCAGCCCCGGCGCCTCCGTGCTCGGCTTCACCAACCTGAACCTGGCCGAAAGCGGCCAGGATACCTGGGCGCAGATCCGCGTCGCGCTCTCGGCCGCGCCCTCCACCGCCTGGGCCTACTACCCCAACGGGCGCGAGGGCGGCGATGTCTGGTTCGGCAGCCGGCACGATTTCAACAACCTCCGCCTCGGCACCTGGCATTTCGTCACCGCGATCCATGAACTCGGCCATGCGCTCGGCCTCAAGCATCCGCACGAGGCGTCCAACGGCTTCGCCGCGCTGCCGGTGGAATGGGACAGCCTGGAATTCACGGTGATGTCCTACCGCTCGCGCACCGGCGCATCGGTCTCGCTCGGCTACACCAACGGCGCCTTCGACTATCCGCAGTCCTGGATGATGCTCGACATCGCGGCACTCCAGGCGATGTACGGGGCCGACTACACGCATCGCGCCGGCAACACGCGCTATTCCTGGGATCCGAACACCGGCGAGACCTTCATCGACGGCATCGGCCAGGGCCGCCCCGGGGAGGGCAGCGTCGGGCAGACGAACCGCGTCTTCCTCACCATCTGGGATGGCGGCGGCGTGGATACCTACGACCTCTCCAACTACGCCGCCGGCGTGCGGGTGGATCTCGCGCCGGGCGGCTTGTCGGTGCTCTCGGCGGGGCAGCTCGCCGTGCTCGACTTCCGCGACGGCACGCTGGCGCGCGGCAACGTCTTCAACAGCCTGCTCTTCGGCGGCAACACGGCCTCGCTGATCGAGAACGCGATCGGCGGCGCGGGGGCGGACACGCTGCTCGGCAATGTCGTGGCCAACCGGCTGGAGGGCGGCGCCGGGCGGGACCTGCTGAACGGGCGCGAGGGGCCGGACGTGCTGATCGGCGGTGGCGGCGCGGACACGCTGATCGGCGGCACCGGCCATGACCTCTTCATCGTGCAGGACGCGCTCGACACGATCCTCGAGCTGCCGGGCGAGGGCATCGACACGCTACTGGTGGACACCGGCGTGGCGATCACGCTGCCCGACGGCGTCGAGATCCTCCGCCTCGGCGGCGCGGGCCGGATCGCCACCGGGAACGGCGCCGGCAACCTCATGGTCGGCAGCGCGGCGGGGGATTGGCTCGACGGCCGCGGCGGCGCCGATGTGCTGATCGGCGGCCAGGGCGCCGATACCCTCGCCGGCGGGGCCGGTGCCGACCGCTTCGTGCTGCGGCCGGGCGACGGGATGGACCTGATCCTGGATTTCGCGCCGGGCCTCGACCAGCTCGCGCTGCTCGGCTTCGGGCTGGATGCGGCGAGCGTGCTCGGGATGCTGGGCGTGGCCGGCGGCGGGCTCCAGCTCGCGCTCGGCGGCGGGGACGGGGTGATCCTGGCCGGGCTCGCGCCCGGCGCGCTCACGGCCGGGGACCTGATCCTCGGCTGATCAGTGCCAGAGCCCCGGGCGGGCCAGTTCCTCCGCCAGACGCGCCGCGGCGGCGTCCAGCAGGCGCTCGCCCTTCGCCGCGCTGGCTGCCCGCGGGTCGCCCAGCACGCCGGTCTCGGTCATCTCCGCGAAGGTCCGGTGGCGCTTGAAGCCGGGCGGCGCCGGCGGGGCGGCGCGATGCGGCACGGCGCGGGCCAGCGCGTCTTCGCGCACACAGCCCGGATGCAGCGCGAGCACCATGGAGGTCTCGGCCTCGCAGGCATGCAGGACATTCGCCTGGGTCTCGAGGATCGCGCCGAACTCGGCGGCGGCCGCCGTCCAGTAGGTCACGCCGACCACCGGCACGCCGAGGCTGCGGGTCAGCACGATCGCCGCTGTCGCCACCGCCTCCACATTGCCGCCATGGCCGTTGACCAGGCAGAGCCGCCGGAAGCCATGCCGCGCGACGGAGCGCGCGACGCCGCCGACCACAGCGGCGAATCCCGCCTCGTCCAGCGTCAGCGTGCCGCCGAAGGCCATGTGGTGCTCGGCGAGCCCCGACCACACGCAGGGCGTGACGAGCGCCGTCGTGCCGGCGGCCGTCAGCTTCGCCGCGGCGCGCTCGGCCACCGCCGAGGCCAGCCACATGTCGGTGCCGGTGGCGAGGTGCGGCCCGTGCTGCTCGATGGAGGCGGTCGGGATCAGCACGACCGTCTCGGGCCTGGCGCGGGCCTGGATCTCGGCGGCGGTCAGCCGCGCCCAGGCGATCTCGGTGTCGGGCATCGCGTCTCTCCTTCGGGCCAAGGGTAACGCGGGCGCGACGCTTGCGCCCAGCGCCGGGCGCGGCATGTTGCGGCCATGCGCGCGCTGCTCCCCGCCCTGCTCGCCCTCCTGCCGCTGGCTGCCCTCGGGCAGAGCACGGAAGCCGTGCATGGCGGGCCGGTTCGCGCGCTCGCGCTCTCGGGCGGGGCGCTCGCCTCGGCGGGGTTCGACCAGTCCATGATCGTCTGGGACCCGGCGAACGGCCGGGCGCGCGCCGTGGTGCGCTGGCATGCCGGGGCGGTGAACGCGCTGGCGCCGCTGCCGGGCGGCGGCTTCGCCTCGGCCGGCGAGGATGGGCGCATCGCGCTCTGGCCGGGCGCGCCCGCGCAGAACCCCGAGCGCGTGCTGGAAGGCCATACCGAGCCGGTGGCGGCGCTGGCGCTCGCGCCCGATGGACGGTCCCTCGGCTCGGCCGCCTGGGACGGGACGGCGCGGCTCTGGTCGCTGGCGGAAGGCGCGGCCCGGGTGCTGGAAGGCCATCGCGGCAATGTCAACGCGATCACCTTCCGCCCGGACGGCGTGCCGGCGACGGCGGGTTTCGACGGCACGATCCGGCTGTGGCCCGAGGGCGTGGGGCAGGTGATCGCGGAATTCGGCCTGCCGCAGAACACCCTCGCGGCGCTGCCGGACGGCACGCTGGCGGCGGGCGGGGTGGACGGCATGCTGCGCCTGATCGCGCCCGACGGTGTGGTGCGGGAGGTCCAGGCCGGCGCGCGTCCGATCGTCGCGCTGGCGGTGCCGCCGGACGGGTCCGTGGTGGCGGCCGCCTCGCTCGGCGGCAGCGTGACGGTGTGGGAGGTCGGCTCGCTCCGGCTCCGCCACACGCTGGAGGGCCCGGGCCTGCCGGTGTGGTCGGCGGTCTTTGCCGCCGATGGCCGCAGCCTCTGGACGGGCGGGACGGATCGGCGCGTGCGCCTCTGGGATGCCGCGACGGGGCGGCCGGTGGGGCCGCTCGGCGGGGAGGCGGAGCAGGCCGTCCCGGAAGGTGCCGACGCGCATGGCGCGCGGGTCTGGCGCGCCTGTTCCGCCTGCCACGCGCTCAGCGCCGAGCACGGCAACATGGCCGGGCCGCATCTCGCGCGGCTGTTCGGTCGGCGCATGGGCAGCGTGGCGGGCTATGCCTATTCCGAGCGGCTCGCGCGCGGCGACATCGTCTGGACGCGGGAGACGGTGGGCGATCTCTTCACCCGTGGCCCGGACACGGTGACGCCGGGGACCAAGATGCCGGTGCAGCGCGTGGACAATGCCGAGGACCTGCGCGCGCTGCTGGATTTCCTCGAGGTCGCGACACGGTAGGTCAGCGCCATTCGCTGCGGCCGGTGTAGCGGCCGGCGCGGTCATAGTGGCGGAGCGTGCTGCCGCGCGCCTCGCTCCGGCCCGTGGCGCGGCCCTGCGCATCGTAGTGGCGCGCCGTCGCGCCGCGCTGCTCGGAACGGCCGGTATAGCGGCCGGCCTGGTCGTAGAAGCGCGTCGTGTCGCCCCGGTGCTCGGCGCGGCCGAGGTAGCGGCCGGACCCGTCGTAGCGCCGCTCGGTCTGCGCGGCGGCGGGCAGGGCAAGCAGCACAAGGAGCAGGATGGCGATCGCGCGCATGGCCGGGTTTCCTCCCGCGGCGATCATCGCCGCGGCGGATGACGGAATCACGGCAGCAATCGGTAGATCGTGACCTCCCGCAGGGTGCGGTCCTCCAGCTCCAGGCTGGTCGGCACGGCATGGCGCGCGATGGGCGCGAGCCCCGCGCCCGGCAGGTAGGCGCGGCCCGGATCGGCGACCCAGACCTCGCAGCGCGCCGCCATGGCGCGCAGCCAGGGCAGGATATGCGCCGTCATCGGCGCCTCGTAGCAGACATCGCCGGCGAGGATGATGTCCCAGCGGCAGTCGGCGCCGACCACGTCGCCCGCCGCCGGCGCCACCGCTACGCCGTTCAGCGCGGCATTCAGGCCGATCGCGGCGATGGCGAGGGGGTCGATCTCGGCGGCCTCGGCCGTGGCGCCCGCCAGCGCGGCGGCGATGGCGGCGATGCCGCAGCCGGCGGCGAAATCCAGCACGCGCCGGCCGGCGAAACGCGCCGGGTCGTCCAGCACCGCGCGCGCCAGCGCCTGGCCGCCCGGCCAGGCGAAGGCCCAGAAGGGCGGCTCGATGTTGCGCTCGCGGAGCCACGCCTCGCTCGCCTGCCAGATCGGCGTGATCTCGGTGGCGAGGTGCAGCGCGATCTCCGGCACCAGCGGCGCGCGCGCCACCGTGGTGTGGGCGCGGATGAACGCCTGCGCGTTCACAGCCGCCCGATCAGCAGGCCCAGCGCGATCAGCAGCCCGGCCTCGCGGTTCAGCTTGAACAGGCGCAGGCAGCGCGCGGGATCGTGGATGTCGAGGGTGGCGACCTGGAAGGCCAGCAGCGCCGCCGCCGGCAGCAGGGCCGGCGCGAACCACCAGGAGAGCCCCGCGAGCCAGCCGGCCAGCAGCAGCAGCGCCAGCGCCGCGGCATAGCAGGCGGCGACGAAGGGGCGCGAGGTCGCCGCGAATTTCCGCGCGGTGGAGCGGATGCCGACCAGCGCATCGTCCTCGCGGTCCTGATGCGCGTAGATCGTGTCGTAGCCGAGGATCCAGAAGAAGGCCGCGAGCCAGAGCGCGAAGGCCGCCGGATCGAGCCCGCCGGTGGCCGCCGCCCAGCCGGTCGGCGCCGCCCAGGAGAAGACGAAGCCCAGCACCGCCTGCGGCCAGTCCGTCACGCGCTTGGCCAGCGGATAGAGCGCGATGGGAATGAGCGAACAGAGGCCGATCAGGATCGCCGCCCAGGACAGCTGGAACAGCACCGCCGCGCCGACCAGGCAGAGCGCGCCCAGGAAGGCGAGCGCCTGCCATGGCGTGACGGCGCCGGAAGCCAGCGGCCGGCCGCGCGTGCGTTCCACCTGGCGGTCGAGATCGCGGTCCCAGAGGTCGTTCACCACGCAGCCGGCGGCGCGCATCGCGAAGGCGCCGACCAGGAACAGCAGCGCGAGCCACAGGCCCGAGGCCCAGCCGGGTGCCGCGGCGGCGAAGGCCCAGAAGCCGGGCAGCACCAGCAGCCAGGCGCCGATCGGCCGGTCGAAGCGGCCGAGCAGCGCATAGGGCCGCCAGCCCTCGGGCAGCCGCGCCACCCAGCCTTCGGCCCGGATATCGGTGAAGCCCCGCATGCGGCATACCTGCGGGCGGAAGCCGCCCATGTCCATCCCGCGCCTCTTTCTCGACGACACCCTGGCCGAAGGCGCCGAGGCGGAGGCCGCGCCGGGCCAGGCGCATCATCTCGGCACCGTGCTGCGGCGGGGCCCGGGCGATCCCGTGCGGGTGTTCAACGCGCGCGAGGGCGAGTTCGCCGCGACCATCGCGCATCTCAGGAAGGACCGCGCGCGCTTCCTGATCGGCGCGAGGCTGCGCGCGCCGGAGGCGGAACCGGGGCCGATCCTGCTGGTCGCCGCGCTCAAGCGCGACGCGATGGACTGGGTGGTGGAGAAGGCGACGGAGCTCGGCGCCGCGCGCATCCTGCCCGTGCTGACGCGCCGCAGCGCGGTGGACCGTGCCAATGCCGCGCGGCTTGCCGCCATCGCGCGCGGCGCGGCCGAGCAATGCGAGCGGCTTTCGGTGCCGGAGGTGGCGGAGGCCGCGCCGCTGCATCGCATTCTCGATGCTTGGGAAGGCGGCGCGCTGGTGCTCGCGCAGGAACGCGGCGCGGCGCCGGCGCTGCGCGACGCCGTCGCGGGACTGTCATCGGCGCCCGCCCTGCTGGTCGGGCCGGAAGGGGGCTTCGAGGCGGCGGAGCTTGACGATCTGCGCCGGCGTGCCTTTGTTGTGCCGGCCGCGCTCGGCCCCCGCATCCTGCGGGCGGAGACGGCGGCGGTGGCGGGTCTCGCGGCGTTGCAGGCGCTGGTCGGGGACTGGGCCGAACGGTAGAGAACGCCCACACGATGTCCAATCCCGGCGAGGCCGACCTCACGCCGATCACGTCGCGTCAGCAGCTTGCGGCCTGGTTCGCCGCCGGCGTGAAGCCGCGCGCGCAATGGCGGATCGGCACCGAGCACGAGAAGTTCGGCTTCCGCCGCGCCGATCTCGCCGCGCCACCCTACGAGCCGGGCGGCATCCGCGCCATGCTGGAGGGCATCGCCGCGAAGGGCTGGGAGCCGATCCTCGACCGCGGCAACCCGATCGGGCTGAAGAAGGGCATGGCCTCCGTCAGCCTCGAGCCCGGCGGCCAGTTCGAGCTCTCCGGCGCGCCCATGGCCGACCTGCACGAGACGCAGATCGAGCTGATGGCCCATCTGCGCGAGGTCCATGAGGTGGCCGGCCCGCTCGGCCTCGGCTTCGCGCCGCTCGGCTTCCACCCGCTCGCCACGCGCGAGCAGATGCCCTGGATGCCGAAGGGCCGCTACGCGATCATGCGGCAATACATGCCGAAGGTCGGCGGCATGGGGCTCGACATGATGCTCCGCACCTGCACGGTGCAGGTGAACCTCGATTTCGGCGACGAGGCCGACATGGTGGAGAAGCTGCGCGTCAGCCTCGCGCTGCAGCCGCTGGCCACCGCGCTCTTCGCCAATTCGCCCTTCATGGAGGGCAAGCCCAGCGGCTTCCTCTCGCTGCGCGGCAAGACCTGGACCGATACCGACCCGGACCGCACCGGCATCCCGGCCGTCGCCTTCGAGGACGGCTTCGGCTTCGAGCGCTTCGCCGACTGGGTGCTCGACGTGCCGATGTATTTCATCATGCGCGACGGCAAGTGGATCGACGCCGCCGGGATCCCCTTCCGCGCCTTCATGCAGGGCAAGGCACTGGACGGGCATCGCGCGACGATGGGCGACTTCGCCGACCATGTGACGACGGTGTTCACCGATGTCCGCCTCAAGCGTTTCCTCGAGATGCGCGGGGCGGATGCCGGCAGCGTGCCGATGCTGATGGCCAAGCCCGCCTTCTGGACCGGCCTGCTCTACGACGGCGCGGCGCAGAAGGCCGCCGCCGCGCTGATCCGCGGCTGGACCGTGGAGGAGATGCGCGCCTTGCGGCAGGAGGTGCCGAGGCGCGCGCTGGCGGCGACGATCCGCGGCCGGGCGCTGCGCGACATCGCGCGCGACGCGGTGGCGATCGCGCGCGACGGGCTGCGCGCGCGCGGCCTCGGCGAGGAGGTGTACCTCGCCCCGCTCGAGGAGATCGCGGCGAGCGGGATGACGCAGGCCGAACGCTGGCTCCTGCGGCATGAGCGCGCCTGGGGCGGCGAGGTCGCGCGCATCTTCGCCGAAGCCGAGGTCTGATCAGCCGGGCAAGCGCGCGGCGAGCGCCGGGCAGCACCTTCGCATCGCCTCGCTAGCCGGCAGGCCGAGCGCTCGGCAGGCGACGAAGGCGCAGGCGAGATTGGACGAGAGCACCGGCACGCCCACCGCGTCCCGCATCCATTCCATCGCATCGAGCGTTGCCGCACCGGTGCCGGAGATCAGCACGGCGCAATCCGGCGGCGGGCGCAGCCTGGCGAGGCCCTCGGCCACCTCCTCCGGCGTCAGGTCGTAGGCGCGGAACGCGTCCGAGAGCTTGAAGGATTCCACGAGGTCGAGCCCCGCCGCGCGCCAGTAGCGCTCCGAGCGTTCCGTCAGCCAGCCCGGATAGGGCGAGAACAGCAGCATCCGCGCGGCGCCGAGTGCCGCGAAGGCCGCGGCGATGGCGCGCGCGGCGAGGATCACCGGGCGGCCCGCCTGGGCCGAGAGCCGCGCCTGCAACGCCTCGTCCTGCTCGGGCGGCAGCGCATAGCTCGGCCCGGTGATGCCGACGATGACGGCATCGAGCGCGAGCGCGCCGAAGCCGCCGAGCGCGGCCTCGACATGGCCGAGATAGACGGCGTTGCGCTGTTCGAGCGTCGTGTTCGGCATCACCGGCAGCCGCGCGACATGCAGCGCCGCCTGATGCGGCAGCAGGTGCCGGACCTCGGGCTCCACGGCGGGATTGGCGGAAGGCGAGAGGAGCCCCACGCGATGCGTCGGGAACCAGTATCGCGTCCTCACGGCATCCCTGCCTTCGCGATGTCGAGCATGCAGGCCTCGCGCGCCCAGGCGCGGGCCTGGTCCGGTGTCAGCGCGGCCATGCGCGCGACCTCCCCGGCGGGGTCGGCGGCGACGCGCGCCTCGGTGCGCGGCAGCAGCGCGCCGCGCACGGTCGCCAGCCGCGCCGCGGCCCAGGCCTCGAGCAGCGCGTCATCGCCGCCGCGGAGCACGCGATCGAGCGTGGCGGCGAGCGTCATCGCGTCGTGGATGCCGGCATTCATGTTCATGCCGCCCCGCGTGTTCGTCAGATGCGCGGCATCGCCTGCCAGCAGCACGCGGCCGGCGCGATAGGCCAGCGCCATCGCCTTGCGCACGCCATAGACGTCGCGGCCGATGATCGGCAGGTCACGCAGGCCCGGCAGGAAGCGCGCGATGCGGGCGCGCGCATGCGCCTCCGCCATCGCCTCCGCATCGCTCATCTCCGGCGGCACCCGGAAGATCAGCCGCCAGACCTGCGGCATCCTGAGCAGCGAGCACGACCCTTCCGCGTCGTAGAGATAGCCGAGGCCATCGAGGCCGGGGATGTGGTCGCGCAGGTCGGTGGGCGTCAGCAGCCGCAGCACGCGATGCGCGTAGTCGTTCGTCTCGGCGCCGATCCCGGCGAGCCCGCGCAGCGCACCGGAGGCGCCGTCGCAGCCCACGGCGAAGCGCGCGCGATGCGTGCTGCCATCCTCGCTGCGCAGCGTCACGCCCTCATCATCCTGCGCCATCGCGGCGATGCCGGCGCCGAAGCGCACCGTGCCGTGCGGCAGCGCGGCGAGCAGCGCGGGCGTCACGTCCTGCTGTTCGCGGTGCCAGCGGAAGGGAAAGCGCGTCTCCGCCGCGAGGATGCCGAGATCGAGCGAGGCGGTCGCGCCGCTGTCCACGCGCTGCCACAGGATGCGGTCGATGCGGACCCCGCCATCGCGAAGCCCGGCGAAGACGCCGAGTTCATCCAGCGCCTCCAGCGTCGGCGGATGGAAGGTGGAGGCGCGCGAGGCGGCGGAGAGACCCTCGCGCTTCTCCAGCACGGTGACGGCGATGCCGCGTCGGTGCAGCGCGAGCGCCAGCGCGAGCCCGACCGGGCCGGCCCCCGCGACGAGGACGTCAGCACGCATGCGATTCACGCCTCCGGCGATCTCATGCGGATCAGTCGGCCTTCGCGCCGGAGGCGCGCACCGCCTCGCCCCAGCGCGCGCGCTCCCGCGCCATCATCTGCGCGAGCGCGGTGCGGCCCTGCGGCATCGCATCCGCCTCGCGGCTCGCCAGCACCGCCGCCCAGGCCGGCGATTCGAGCACGCCGCGGAGCGCGGCTTCCAGCCCGGCCTGGATGGGCTCGGGCAGCGCGGAGGGGCCGAACACGCCGTACCACGGGCTCGCGTCGAAGCCGGGCAGCGTCTCGGCGATCGCCGGCACCTCGGGCATCGCGCGGAAGCGCTGCGCGCCGCTGACGCCGATCGCGCGCAGCGCGCCGCCGCGCACCTGCGGGGCGGAGGTGCCGAGCCCGTCGAAGGCCACCGGCACGGTGCCGGCGATCATGTCGGTCAGCAGCGGCGCGCTGCCGCGATAGGGCACATGCGTCATGGTGAGCCCGGCCGCGGCGCGGAACAGCTCCATCGAGAGATGGGTGAAGCTGCCGACGCCGTTCGAGCCATAGGGCATGCCGCCCGGCGTCGCGCGCGCCTTCGCGACCAGTTCGGCCACGCTGGTGACGTCGGGCAGCGCGCGGGGCGAGACGACGAGCAGGTTCGGCTGCTGCGCCAGCATGGCCAACGCGGTGAAATCGGTGTCGGGATCGTAGCTCAGCCGCGCGAACAGCGCCTTGTTGATGGCGATGATGCCCTGCGTCGCGATCAGCAGCGTCGTGCCGTCCGGCGCGGCGCGGGCCACCGCCTCGGCGGCCAGGTTGCCGCCGGCGCCGGGCCGGTTCTCCACCACCACCGGCTGGCCGAGGCGCGGCTGCAACTGCTCGGCGCAGGCGCGGGCGAGGATGTCCGTCAGGCCGCCCGGCGCGAAGGGCAGCACGAGGCGCACCGGCCGCGCCGGCGCCCAGCCCTGCGCCCGGGCGATGGCGGGCGTGGCGAACAGCGCGAGCGCGGCGCGGCGGGTCGTTCGGATCATCGGGGCTCCTCGGGTCAAAAGAAGGTGCGGATCGCGCCGGTGACGCGGAAATCCTCGTCCACCAGCGGGATCACCTGCCAGCGGTCGAAGGTGGCGCAGGGATGCGCGACGCCCAGCACCACCGTGTCGCCGACGCGCAGCAGATCGGTGGGCCCCAGCAGGTAGGCGTGCTGGTCGTTCATGCCCGTGATCTTGTGGAAGGCGCCGAAGGCGGTGGCCGCGCCGTCGCGGATGCGGCGCAGCGGCACCGGCCAGCCGGTGTCGAAGCCGATGTCCCGCTTGCCGCAGGTGAGGATGGCGCGGCCGGGCTCGGGGATGGATTGCACCAGCGTCCAGACCTCCATCGCCGGTTCCAGGTCGCCGGGCGGGAAATCGAGCGCGGCTTCCGCGCGCATGCGGCGGTACTGCTGCTCGTAGCCCAGGCTGTCATGGGTGATGTAGCAGCCGCTGCGGAGCACGCGCCGCACAGGCTGGCCGAGATCGCCGGCGGCGGCCAGCCGCGGCGCAATGCGGTCGAAGAAGGCGGTGCCGCCGGCGGTCAGCAGGATTTCCCCGGTGCCGAACAGCCGCTCCTCGGCGCAGGCGCGCGCGGTCGCGACGAGCAGCCCGAGGAAGGCATCCACCTGCGCCGTGTCCGGCAGAAGCCCCTCGAAGCCCTCGATACCGGCCAGCGCCAGGCCCGGCGCCGCGGCGATGGCGCGCGCGACGGCGAGCGCGGTCGCCGCATCGCGCGCGCCGGTGCGGCCGCCCATCGTGCCGACCTCGCACAGCACCGGCAGCGGGCGGGCGAGCCCGGCGCGCGCCGCGCCGGCGGCAAGGCCTTCCACCACCGCCAGCGAATCCGCCAGCACGAACAGCTCGAAGGCCGGATCGTGCAGCGCCTCGAAGGCGGCATCGACCGCGACGCGGCCGACCGGCTGGTTCGCCCAGATGGCGCGCTTCACGCCGAAGCGCCGCGCGACGTTGAGCTGGTGCATCGTCGCCACCGTGATGCCCCAGGCGCCTTCCGCGAGCTGGAGCGCCCAGAGCTGCGGCGCCATCGTCGTCTTGCCATGCGGGCAGAGCGAGAGCCCGTTGCGGCGGGCGAAGTCCCGCATCCAGGCGGCGTTGTGCCGCAGCGTCGCCTCGCGCAGCAGGCAGAGCGGCATCGGCATCTCCGGCGCACGCCATCCCTGCGCGCCGATCTCGTACAGCCGCAGCCGCGCGTCGGGCGGGATGCCCTTCACGGTCGCGTCCAGCGGAAAGCCGGCGATCGCGGCATCGTGCGGCGCGAGCGGGTCCGCCATCGCCCCCGCGTCCGGCATCGCCATGCGACAGTTCCCCTTCCCTCGGGCCCAGCCTACAGGCCGTGCGCGCGGCCCGCCAACCCGTCAGCGGCGGCGGAACAGGCGGCGGAGCAGCCCCCAGAGCCCTTCGCCGCGCGGGGCGATGCGCTGATGCGCCACATGCGGCCGGCGCGAAGGCGGCGGCAGCGCGCTGGCCACGGTATGGCGGCCGGCATCGCCGGCCTCGATCAGCCGGCGTTCGAGCGTGATCACCTGCGCCACCACCTCGGACGGCGCGCGGTCGGCCAGGTGCGCGGCCGTGTTCGCCGCGTCGTCGAAGGCCTCGGCCCGGCGCAGCGCATCCACCACCCGCACCGTCTGCTCCGCGCTGAGCGCCGGTCCGCCGCGCCAAAGCGCCACCGCATCCAGGCGCCAGGCGCGCGCGAGGTCGGCGCGGTCCAGGTCGTCGGCGACCCAGGCCGCCTGGAGCGTTCGCTCGGCCGCGGCATGCAGCGCCCCCGTCTCCTCCAGCACCAGGGCGGAGGCGAGGAAGCGGCGGGCAAGCGGGGGGATGGAGGCATCCGCCAGCAGGGCGCGGAAGGGGGCGGCGCGCACCGCCTCGGCCGCGGCGGGATGGACCTCGGCGATGTCGGGCGCGGCATAGCCGCAGGCGGGACATTGCTGGAGCCAGCGCGCCATGGTGGAGCGTACCGGCTCGCCCGGGCGCAGGTCGAGGTCCGGCGGCTGCTCCGGCGGGGCGGGACGAAAGGGCGGTTGCCGGCTCTCGGTGCCGCAGACTCCGCAGCGGATCGAACCTGCGGGCGCGGCCCTCGACCCGGGCGAGGGGATCTCGGCCATCGCGGCCAGACTAGGCTCGAAAGCGCCCCGGGCGAAGGGGGAACGCGCAGCGGTGATCGGCCCGCGAAACCAACGACACGCCCTTGCCATTGCGAAGCCGGGCATCGGCTCGGTAAAGCTGGGAGCATGCCGCGTGGCGACCTCTTCCCCGACATCTCGCCCTATGAGACCGGGCTGCTCCCGCTCTCGGGCGGGCATGTCATGTACTGGGAACAGGTGGGCAACCCGCGCGGCCAGCCGGTGCTGTTCCTCCATGGCGGCCCGGGCGCCGGGGCAGGTGCCATCCATCGCCGCTTCTTCGACCCGGGCCATTGGCGGGTGGTGATCTTCGACCAGCGCGGCGCCGGCCGGTCCCGCCCGCTGGGCGAGCTGCGCGAGAACACCACGCCGCACCTGGTTTCCGACATCGAGGTGTTGCGCCGCTTCCTCGGCGTCGAGAAATGGCTGCTCTTCGGCGGCTCCTGGGGGTCCACCCTGGCGCTGGCCTATGCCCAGGCGCATCCCGACCGCGTCGCCGGCTGCGTGCTGCGCGGCGTCTTCCTCGGCCGGAAGGGCGAGGTGGAGTGGTTCCTGCACGGCCTGCGCCGCGTCTTCCCCGATGCCTGGGCCGCCTTCGCCGAGCACATCCCGCCCGCCGAGCGCGACGACCTGCTCGGTGCCTATCTGAAGCGCCTGCGCGACCCCGACCCCCTGGTGCATGGCCCCGCGGCGCGCGCCTGGAGCCTCTACGAAGGCTCCTGCTCCACCCTCCTCCCGAGCCCCGAAACCGTGGTGAGCTTCGCGCAGGACCGGAGTGCGCTCGGGCTGGCGCGGATCGAGGCGCATTACTTCGCCCACGACCTGTTCCTGCCGCCCGAGGGGCTGCTCGGCGGCATGGACCGGATCGCGCATATCCCGGCCGAGATCGTGCAGGGCCGCTACGACATGGTCTGCCCCGCCGAGACGGCCTTCGACCTCGCCGCCGCCTGGCCGCGGGCGCGGCTGACGGTGGTGCCGGATGCCGGCCATTCGGCGCTGGAGCCGGGTGTGCGGACCGCGCTGGTCTCGGCGGTGGAGCGCTTCCGGCGGCGCGGCTGACCCGGCTGGCGGCCGGCGAGCGGGGCGCTCAGCCCCGGCAGGCGAAGATCCGGCCCATGGCCCGCGCCGGCGCCGGATCCACTCCGAGCGCCGCCAGGCACCCCCAGACGCCGGCCGAGGCGGCATCCAGCACGGGCAGGCCGAGTTCCGCCTCCAGCGCCGGCACCACCGGCCAGCCGGGCAGGTTCGTGCTCCAGATCAGGATCGCGTCCGGCCGGTCCCGCGCGACGGCGCGCACCGCCTCGGCGATCGTCTCCGGCGCGGAGTGCGCGGCGGCGAGGTTGTCGGTGTGGCCGAGGCCGCGCGCCGAGACCAGGGTGGCGCCGAAGCCCGCCGCCGCCTCCTCCCCGTAGTCGGGCTCGCCGGGCACGACGAAGCCGAGCCTGGTCGCGCCGAGCGCCGCCAGCAGCCGCGCGGTGTCGAGCGCCGCGGTGGTGGCGCGGCAGCCGGCGGCCTCCGCCATCGCCGCGCACAGCGCCTCGTCCTGCGCGAGGCCGAGCGCCGCCCCGCGCGAGCCGTTCCAGCACACCACCTCCACCTCGGCATGGCCGAGCTGCCAGGCGGCCTCGCGATAGGGCGCGGCGTCGTAGCCATCGGGCGGCTGGCCGATGCCCGCGCCGTGATAGGGGATGCGCGCGAAGCAGGCGTCGAGTTGGGGGAAGTGCCGCAGGATCGCGATGGTCGCCCGCTCCACGCTGCGGTTGGAGGAGGGCAGGATGGTGCCGAAGGCGCGGCGCATGGGGCGGTCTCCTGGGGGGGGCGGCGCGGTGCGCTGGGCGGGTCAGCCGCCGAAGCGGGCGAGACGCGGGTAGAAATCCTTGAGCGTCGCGTAGAGCGCGCGATAGGCCGCATAGGCCTCCGTATAGGCGGCCCCGGCCGCCGGGTCCGGCTCCACCACGCGCGCGGGCCGGACGAAGCGCGCCATCTGGCCCCAGTCGGGCAGCGCGCCGATCGCGACGCCGGCGACATAGGCGGCGCCGAGGCAGGAGCCGGGATGGCCCTCCAGCAGCTGCACCGGCCGGCCGAGCACATCGGCCGCGATCTGCATCCAGACCGCGCTGCGCGTGCCGCCATCCGAGGCGACGATGCGGGTGACGGGGTAGCCGATCTCCTGCGCCACATCGACGTGATGGCGGAAGCCGTAGGCCACGGCCTCCAGGAAGGCGCGCCAGAGATGGCCCTGACCGTGATGCAGCCCGAGCCCGACCAGCGTGCCGCGCGCCGCCGGATCCTGGATCGGCGTCTTCTCGCCGAGGAAATAGGGCAGCAGCACCAGGCCCTCGCTGCCCGGGGCCACCTCGGCTGCCAGGGTGTCCAGCCGCGCATGCGCGCGGTCCCCGGCCAGCGCCGCCGCCGCCTGCTGGTCCCGCGCCAGCGTCGCGACGAACCAGTTGAGCAGGGAGCCGGAGGAGACCATGCAGCCATTCGGCATCCAGAGGCCCGGCACCACGTGGAAATCGAGGAAGAGCCGCGGATCGGGCCGCGGATCGGCGGTGGCGAGCAGCACGTCGCCGGCGCCGCCGAACTTGATCAGCAGGTCGCCCGGCGCCGCGATGCCGGCGACGAAGGCCGAGGCGACATGGTCCGCCGCGCCGGCCACCACGGGCGTGCCCGCCGCGAGCCCGGTATGCGCCGCCGCCGCCCGCGTCACCGTGCCGATGATCGCCTCCCCGGGGCGGAGCGGCGGCAGCGCCTCCGGCCCGATGCCGCTGAGTGCCACCAGGTCGGGCGCGATGGCGCCGGTGGCGAGGTCGAGGAAGCCGGCTTCCAGCGCCCAGTTCCGCTCCAGTGCCGGCGCGCCGGCGAGCCGGCCGGCGATGAAATCGTAGGAGCCGAGCACGGTGCGGATGCGCGCGAAGGCCTCGGGCTCGTGCCGGGCGAGCCAGCGCAGCCGTGGCGCGACGAGCTGCTGGTTCACGCCGTTGCCGGTGCGCGAGAGGAAGCGCACCGGGTCCACCTCCCGCGCCAGCGCCGCGACCTGTTCGCCGGTGCGGCCATCGGATTGCTGGATCGAGCGCCGCACCGGCCGGCCCGCGGCATCCAGCGCGACGAGAGCGGGGACCATGCCGGTGACGCCGACCGCCTTCACATCGCCGGGTGCGATCCTGGCCTCGGCCAGCAGGCGGCGGCAGATGGCGCCGGTATTGGCCCACCATTCCTCCGGGTCCTCCTCGGCCCAGCCGGGGTGGTCGCTGTGCAGCGTGACCGGCGCATCGGCCAGCGCCAGCACCCCGCCATCGGTCTCCGCCAGGATGCCGATGGTGGAGGTGGTGCCGATGTCGAGCCCGAGGACGACGGCCATCAGCGCAGCTTGCGCACCTGGTCCATGAAGCGCGAAGCGCGGTCGCGGTCCACCGGGGCCCAGGTGTCGCCGCCCTGCTTGAAATGCGTGCCCACCACGCAGCCATCGGCGTGCTTCAGGATCTCCGCGACGGTGTCGATCCGCACCCCGGTATTGGCGAAGACCGGCGTCGCGGGCAGGGCGCGCTTCACCTTCGCGAGATCGCTCACCTCCACCCCTTCGCCGGTCATCCCGCCCGAGACGCAGATCACGTCGGCGAGCGAGGAGAAGACGGCGCTGCGCGCGCGCGTCTCGATCGGGCGCGTGTCGAGCGACGCGGCGAACTCCGCGTTGATGTTGAACAGCAGCGCGAGGTCGGGCCGGCCGAGCCGCGCGCGTTCCTCGAGCGCGGCCGCCGCGTCGGGCGCCCAGACGCCCATGTCGGCGGCATAGACGCCGGTGAAGATCTCGCGCGCGAAATCGGCGCCGGTGGCCGCGGCAAGCTGCACCGTCGCGAGCGGATCCCAGAGGTAGTTCACGCCGAAGGGCACGGTCAGCAGCGATCTGAGCTGCCCGATCGCCGCCGCCATGGCCACGAGCCCGGCGGATGAGGCCTTGGTGCGGTAGGGCCGGTCGCCCTCGTTGCCGAACATCACCGCATCCACCCCGGCCGCTTGCAGCGCCGCGATGTCGCGCGCCGCGCCGTCCAGGATGCGGCCCATGCCGCCCGCGGCGTCATAGGCGGAGGAGCCCGGCAGGGGCAGGAAATGCACCATCGCCACGATCGGCTTCGCCAGCCCGAGCAGCGCGCTCATGTCATGTAGACTCCGCCCGTCACGTTGACCGCCTGGCCGGTCATGAAGCGCGCCAGGTCGGAATGGAGGAACACCACCACGCGGGCGACATCCTCCGGCTCCTCCAGCCGGCCGAGGGGTGTCTGCGCAACGTATTCGGCCGTCACCTGGTCCGGCGTCAGGCCGCGCAGCGTGGCCTCCCACTGCACCTCGCGCTCCTGCATGCCGGTGCGGACGAAGCCGGGGCAGACGCAGTTGGCGCGGATGCCGGCGGGCGCGACCTCCCGCGCCAGCGCCTGGGTGAAGCCCACCACGGCGAACTTGCTGGCCGAGTAGTGCGCCAGCAGCGGCGCGCCGACCTTGGCGGCGAGCGAGGCGGTGTTGACGATCGTGCCCTTCGTGCCGCGCGCGAGCCAGCGCCGCACCGTCTCCCGGTTGGTCAGGAAGACGCCCTTGGCGTTGACCGCCATGTTGAAGTCCCACTCCGCCTCCGTCAGGTCCTGCACACGCTGCATGGTGGAGACGCCGGCATTGGCGCAGACGAGATCGAGCGGGCCGAGCACGGCCTCCGCCGCGTCGAAGGCGGAAGCGGTCGCGGCGGCATCGGTGACGTCGAGCGCGAGGCCCACGCCGCCGATCTCCTTCGCGATGCGCCGCGCCGCTTCCTCGTCCCGGTCGGTCGCGGCGACGCGTGCGCCGGCTTCGGCCAGCGCGCGCGCGATGGCCGCGCCGATTCCCGTCCCCGCGCCCGTCACCAGGGCGCGGCGGCCCTCCAGCAATCCGTCCGGCATGCGACGCCCGGCTCCCGCATCCGCTTTTCGCTTGACGAGCATGCCCCGCCGCGCATTTCGGTGCCAGGGGTTGGCGAGGATACGGATGGACGCGCTTCTTGAGGCCGAGCGGGCGCGCATCCGGCGCGAGCTCGAGATGATCGAGGTGCCGCCGCGGCGCTGGGTGAAGGAGGTTCCGGGCACGCTCGATGTCGTGGTGGTGGGTGCGGGACTCAGCGGCCTCGCCATCGCCTTCGGCCTGCTGCGCCAGGGGATCGAGCGGCTGGTCGTGCTGGACCGCGCCCCGCGCGGGCGTGAGGGGCCGTGGCGCAGCTACGCCACCATGGACATCTTGCGCTCGCCCAAGACGCTGACCGGCCCCGATCTCGGCCTGCCCAGCCTCACCTTCCGCGCCTGGTTCGAGGCGCGGCGCGGTGCCGCCGCCTGGGAGGCGCTCGGCAAGATCGGACGCGAGGACTGGGCCGACTACCTGCTCTGGTATCGCGAGGTGCTCGACCTGCCGGTGCGCAACGACACGGCGCTGCTCGACTTCGCGCCCGATGGCGATGCGCTGGCGCTCGGGATCGAGGGGCCGGCGGGGCGCGCGCGGCTGCGGACGCGGCGGCTGGTGCTGGCCACCGGGATCGCGGGCAATGGCAGGCCCCATGTGCCCGACGCGGTGCGCGCGCTGCCGCCGGACCGCTGGTGCCACAGCGCCGCACCCTTCGAGGGCGCGCGGCTCACGGGCCGGCGCATCGCGGTGCTCGGCGCGGCGGCCTCGGCCTTCGATTGCGCGGTGATGGCGCTGCGCCACGGCGCGGCCTCGGTGGACCTTCTCGCCCGCCGCGCCGTGCTGCCGCATGTGGAGGCGCTGGCCTGGGCGAATTTCCACGGCTTCATGGGCGGGCTCGCCGAGCTCGACGATGCGCGGCGCTGGCGCTTCATGCGTCGGCTGGTGGAACTCCAGGCGCCGCCCACCGCCGAGGCCTTCGCCGAGGCCACCGCCGATCCGCGCTTTCGGCTGCATCTCGGCGCGCCCTTCGCCGGGGCGCGGCTCGAGGGCGAGGAGATCCTGGTGCAGACGGAGGCGGCGGCCTTCCGCGCCGATCTGCTGATGCTCGGCACCGGCTTCGCGGTGGACCTTGCCGCGCGGCCGGAACTCGCGCCGCACGCGCCGCAGATCGCCCGCTGGGCGGATCGCCATGCCCCGCCGCCGGGCGAGGCGTGGGAGGCGCTCGGCGACTATCCCTATCTCGGCCCCGGCTTCGAGTTCACCGAGCGCGAGCCCGGCCGCGCGCCGCATCTCGGCCGCGTGCACAACTTCACCGCCGGCGCCATCGCGAGCCTCGGGCCGGTCTGCAACGGCATCACCGGGTTGAAGCACGGCGTGCCGCGGCTCGTCGCCGGCGTCACGCGCGGCCTGTTCGTCGAGGACGCCGACCGCCACCTGGCCGACCTGATGGCCTATGACGAGGGCGTGCCGCTGGTGCCGCCGGCGCCGCGCTGAGCCGCGCCGCCTGGTGCTGCCCAGCCGGCGGGCCCTGCCTGCCCGCCGCGCGGGCAGCCGCCGCCGGCAGGCGGCACGGCGCGACGGATTGGGCATTGCGGACGGGTTAACCTGCTGACACCATCGCGCCGTCGGGTTTCGGAGCGGCGATGACGCATCTGGCCTTGCGCGGCCTCACCAAGTCCTTCGGCCAGAGCGTCGCGGTGGCGGCGATGGATCTCGACGTGGCGCGCGGCGCCTTCGTCGCGATGCTCGGTCCGTCCGGCTGCGGCAAGACCACGACGCTGCGCATGGTGGCGGGCTTCGTCGAGCCGAGCGCCGGCCAGGTGCTGCTGGCGGGGCAGGACATCACCCACGCCGCCGTCTGGGCGCGCAATTTCGGCTTCGTGTTCCAGAACTACGCGCTGTTTCCGCACATGACGGCGGCGGACAATGTCGGCTTCGGGCTCAAGGCGCGCCGCATCGGGCGGGCGGAGCGCGACCGGCGGATCGGCGCGGCGCTGGAGATGGTGGGGCTGCGCGCGCTGGCCGGCCGCTATCCGGCGGAACTTTCCGGCGGGCAGCAGCAGCGCGTGGCGCTCGCCCGCGCGCTGGTGATCGAGCCGGAGCTGCTGTTGCTGGACGAGCCGCTCTCCAACCTCGATGCCGCGCTGCGCGCCGAGATGCGCGACGAGATCGCGCGGCTGCAGCGCCGGCTCGGCATCACCACCCTCTTCGTCACGCATGACCAGGAGGAGGCGCTGTCGCTCTCCGACCTCGTCGTGGTTATGGACCGCGGCCGTCTCGTGGAAGCGGCGCCGCCGGAGGTGCTGTCCGAACGCCCGGGGCGGCTGTTCACGGCGGAGTTCCTCGGCGCGCGCACCGTGCTGCCCGGCCGGGCGGAGGGCGGCATCTTCGTCACGCGCGGCGGGCTGCGCTGCGCCCTGCCGCCGGATGCCGCGCCGGGTGCCAGCCATCTCGTGCTGCGCGCCAGCCGCCTCGGGCTCGCGCCCGCCGGCAGCGCGGTGGAGGCGCCGCTGGCCAGCCCGGTGGTGATCGAGGACGTCACCTATCTCGGCGACCAGCGCCGCTGCACCGTCGCGGCGGGCGCCGAGCGCATCCAGGTCCTGCTGCCGACCAGCGCCGAACGGCCCGAGCCCGGCGCCGCCGCGCTGCTCGTCGCGCGGCATGACGCCATCGCCTGCCTGGCCGAGCCGGCCGGCAGCACCTGACCCACCCCGACCGACCAGGAGAGCGCGCGATGAAGCCCGATCACAGCAGCAGGATCACCCGTCGCGCCCTCGGGCGGCTCGCGCTCGGCGCGGGCGCGCTGCCGTTCGCGGCGCCGGCGGTGTTCGGCCAGAACGCGCCCTCCCAGATCCGTCGCGGCGACGAGCTCGTCGTTGGCATCTGGGGCGGCATCCAGGAGACGATCACGCGCGAGATGATCGCCCGCCCGATGGAGGAGCAGTACGGCATCCGCATCAACTACGTCCTCGGCGGCACGCCGGAGCGCCGCGCGCGCGCCATCGCCGAGCGCGGCCGGCCGAGCTTCGACCTGATCTACCAGAACATCTTCGAGGCGCGGGAGCTGATGGATGCGGGCGTGACGCAGCCCTGGCAGGACAATTTCGCCAATGCCAGCCGGATGTATCCGCTGGCGCGCGCATCCGGCTACGGCGTCGCCTTCAACGCGATCAACATCGTCTACGACAAGACCCGCGTGCAGACCCCGATCACGAGCTGGGCCGATCTCTGGCGCGAGGACATCCGCGGCAAGGGACGGCTGATCTGGGCGCCGTTCAACGCCATCGGGCTGTCCGCGCTGCTGGCCGCGAACCGGATCAACGGCGGCAACGAGGACAATGTGAACCCGGGCTTCCAGGCCGTCGCGCGGCTGCGCCCCTTCGCCGCGATCCAGAGCGCGCAGGAGCAGATGTGGAACTTCATGGAGCAGAATGTCGGCGACATCTCGATCGAGTTCCGCTCCTTCACCACGCTGCGCCGCGACCGGGTGAACCCGAATGTCGAGGTGGTGCAGCCGCGCGAGGGCCAGCCGGTGGCGATGAACTTCGCCTGCATCCCGGTCGGCGCGCGTCGCCAGGCGGCGGCCGAGGAATGGGTGAACCGCCACCTCTCCGTCGCGGTGCAGACGCGCTACGCGCAGGAGATCTATTTCGGCCCGACCAACATGGACGTGGTGCTGCCGCCCGACCTCGCCTCCCGCGCGGTGTCCTCGGAGGCGGAGGTGCGTTCGCTGATGAGCTTCGACATCCAGAAGGTGAACCAGCGCGTCCAGCAATGGAGCGCGCGCTACAACCGGGAGATCGTCGGGTCCTGACCTGCCGGTGGCACCCGAAGGCCCCGTGACGGCGGCGGGCATCGCGGCGGGCGCCGCGGTTCCCGCCCGCGACGCCCCGCCGCGGCCCGCGCTGCTCTTCGCGCCGCTCACGGCGTGGCTGCTGCTGGCCTTCGCCGCGCCGCTCGCGATCGTCGTGCTGCTCTCCTTCCAGGAGCAGTCGAGCCCCTTCGCGCCGCTGGTGCTCGAACTCTCGGGCGAGCAGTGGCGCTACCTGTTCGACGATCCCTACTATATCGGGATCACCATCGACACGGTGCTGATGGGGCTTGCCGTCGCGGGCTTCTGCGTGCTGCTCGGCTACCCCGTCGCGCTCTGGATCGTGCGGATGCCGCCGGCCTGGCGGGCCGCGGGGGTCGCGGTAGTGCTGATCCCGCTGCTGACCAATGTGGTGATCCGCACGGTGGGGATGCTGCTGCTGCTGGCCCCGCACGGCTTCCTGAACGCGATCTTCGCCTGGTTCGGCCTGCCTTCGGGCTTCAACATGCTGTTCACCTGGGGGGCGATCGTCGCGGCGCTGGTGCAGGTCTTCATGCCCTTCGCGATCATGGCGCTGTTCGACAACCTGCAGGCCATCGACGGGCGGCTGAAGGAAGCCGCGGCGGCGCATGGCGGCCGGCCGGTCCGCACCTTCCTCGACGTGACGCTGCCGCTTTCGCTGCCGGGCATCCGGGCGGCGCTGATCGTCACCTTCCTGCTCGCCTCCACCTCCTACGTAACGGCGACCTTCCTCGGCGGGCTCAAGATCTGGGTCTCCGGCATGGTGGTCTGGAGCGAGGCGCTGCAGGTGCTGAACTACCGCTCTGCGGCGGCGATGGCAGTCGCGCTGCTGCTGATCGGGGTCGCCTTCACGGCGGCGCTGAACCTCGTCACCTCGGCGCTCATGCCCTGGACCCGCCCCGGGCGGCGCCGCATGCCGTGGCTGCGCCTGCCGACGCTTGGCGGCCCGCTGATGCGCGCCTTCGACGCGGTGCTGGAGGCGGTAGGCCCCTGGATCGGGCGGCTGCTGCTGACCATCGCGCTCGCGCTGCTGGTCTTTCCGCTGGTGCTGGTGCTCGTCGGCTCCTTCAACAACGTGCCGGAGGCCTTCGTCGCGGACTGGAGGGGCTTCACCTTCCGCTGGTACGTGAAGGTCTTCACCGATGGCCTCTACAGCGTGCCGATCCTGAACTCCTTCCTGCTCGCGCTGTCGGCGGCGCTCGTATCAGTCCTGCTGACCGTGCCGGCGGCCTATGCGCTGGTGTTCCTGGCGCCGCGCGGGCGGGAGCTGTGGTTCTCGGGCTTCATGCTGCCGCTGGCGCTGCCCGGCGTCGCGATCGCGATCGGGATGCTGTTCCTGCTGCAGGCCTTCACCGCGGTGCCGCCCTTCCTCGGCCTGCTGCTGGTGCATGTGGTGCTCGTCTCGCCCTTCATGCTCTCGATGCTGCGGGCGAGCCTGATGCAGATCGACCCGGGGCTCGAACAGGCCGGCATGAGCCTCGGCGCGCGGCGTCTCGAGAGCTTCCGGCGCGTGACGCTGCCGCTGCTCGGCCCCTCCATCCTGGTCTCGGGCGTGATCGCCTTCCTCGTCTCCTTCGGCGAGGTGACGGTCACCGCCTTCCTCACCACGGCGCGGATGCAGACCCTGCCGGTGCGCATGTTCGCCGACATGGGCATGGTCGCGGAGCCGACGATCAACGCGATCTCGGCCCTCGTCATCCTTGGCACCATGGCGCTGCTGGTGCTGGTGAACCGCGTCGTCCGGCTCGACAACGTCTGGCATCGCTGAGGCCCGCGTGTTCCACGATCCGCCCATCGTCTGCCTCGGCGAACGGCTCTACCGGATCGAGCGCCCGTTCGGCCGCATGCCGCCGGGGCTTTCGATGCACGAGGTCTCGCAGGTGGCCGTGGACAGCAGCGGCTGCGTCTTCGTCTTCCGCCGCGCCGATCCGCCGGTGCTCGTCTTCTCGCCCGAGGGCGCGTTCCTGCGCGCCTGGGGCGCGGGCCGCTTCGCCGACCCGCACGGCATCGCGATCACGCCGGACGACCGCGTGATCCTGGTGGACCGGGACGCCCATGTCGTCTCGGTCTGCAGCACGGCGGGCGAGGAGATTCTCCGCCTCGGCACGCCGCACCGGCCGCGCCATGGGGCGCCGTTCAACCATCCGTCGGACGCGGCGGTGGACGCGGCGGGGCGCATCTGGATCGCCGACGGCTACGGCAATGCCCGGCTGCATGTGTTCGATCCCGAGGGTCGCCACCTGGAGAGCTTCGGCGCGCCGGGCCACGGGCCGGGCCAGTTCACCACGCCGCACGGCATCTGGGTGGACCGCCAGGGCCGCGTGCTGGTGGCCGACCGCGAGAACCATCGCGTGCAGGTGCTCGACGCGGAGGGCCGCTTCCTCGCGGAATGGCGTGATCTCTACAAGCCGATGGACATCTGGGAGGATGCGGAGGGCGGCATCCTGGTGACCGACCAGATCTCCCGCCTTTCGCGCTACGCGCCGGACGGCACGCTGGAAGGGCGCTGCCGCGCCGCGATCATCTACGCCCATGGCGTGTGGGGCGATCCGCAGGGTGCGATCTACCTTGCGGAGCTCCCGCCGATCGACCGCATCGCGAAACTGGTGCCGTTGCCGCGCAGGGCGTGACGTCGCGCGGCGCGCGGAAGCGCGCGGCCGTCGGGACGGGTCACGGCGGCGGCTCCGGCGCGGGGCGGCCCATCGCCGGCGCGGGCGGCATCCCGCGGTCCACCTGGCGGAATGGGCCGTCGGGCCCCGCCGCGGCCTGCAACAGGCCCCAGCCGAAATGGAAGTACCAGCCATGCAGCGAAAGCCGGCCATCGGCGACGCGCTCGGCGATGAAGGGATAGGTGTGGAGATGCCGCAGGCTGGCCAGCACCGCCGCCTGCTCGGCGCGGCGGGCGATCAGCGGCCGCTCGGCCTCCGTGACCAGCCCGTCCATCTCCTCGCGCACCTCCGCCGCGACCTCGACCCAGTCGGAGACGAAGTCGAAGCGCTGCCCGCCATGATCGTGCTCGAGCAGGCAGCGCACGCCGGCGCAGAAGCTGTGGCCGAGCACGATGACATGCCGCACGCCAAGCGCCACCACGCCGAACTCGATCGCTGCCGAGGTGCCGCGCGGCCGGTGGTCCGGCTCGTAGGTCGGCACGAGCGCGGCGACGTTGCGCACGACAAAGAGATCGCCGGGCTCGGCGCCGCAGATGATCGCCGGATCGGTGCGGCTGTCCGAGCAGGCGATCACCATCACCTCCGGCCGCTGGCCGTCGAGCAGCGTGTCGTAGAGCTCGTGGTCGTTCTCGAAATGCTGGTCGCGGAAGCGGTCGAAGCCGTGCACGAGGCGCCGCAGCGCCCCGCCCGCAGGCCGGAGGGAGAGCGCGCCGGCCATCTCAGGCCGCCTCCCGCCCGGGGCTCGGGCCGCAACGGCACAGATGCGTCCGATCCGTCATCGCGTTCCCCTCAGCTCCGGCGTTGCCGCATCTCCGCGGCGATGGCGTGGCAGGCCGCCGCGTCCAGCACGCGGCGCGCGACCGGCAGCACCTCCGCGTCCTCGGCGGAGAGGCGCTGGCGGTAGAGCTGCACGAAGGCCAGCACCGTCGCGGCGAAGCCCTCGGCCGGGGCGTGGCCGGCCGCGATCGGCGCCAGCGCGTCCCGGACCTTCAGGCGAAGCTCGCGCAGCGCCAGATCCTCCGCGCCGAGCCGGAGGACCAGCGCGGCCGCATCGGGGGCGAGGCGCGGCAGCAGGCTGTCGGCCTCGTCGGTCAGGTGCAGCGGCAGCTCACAGGCGAGCCAGGCGATGAGCGCCCGCGCGATCGCTGGCTGGGCGGGCCCGTGCGGACGCCGCGCCAGGCGCTCGAGATGGCCGAGCAGGGCGCGCTGGCGGCCATGCTCGGCAAGCAGGAAGGCGCAGGGGTCGGCGAGCAGGTCGGGCCCGAGAGCACCGAACTCCGCCTCGGCCGCGTCCATCGCACCGTTCCGCTACTGCACGAGCGGGAAGGAGGCCGCGCCGTCGAAGGCGTAGCCCTCGATCCTCGCCCGTGCGGCGAGCACCGCGAGATACTGGCGCGCCGCCGCTTCCCAGGAGGCGCGGGCGAGGTCGCGCGCCACGAGATCGGCCACGTCCTCGAACGCCGCGTGCCGGGCCGGCAGGTGGCGATGCAGCAGCACGACATGCAGGCCGTAGCGCGTCGGCACGACATCCGGGGCGACCTGGCCCGGCGTGGCGGCGGCCAGCGCCGCCTCGAACTCCGGCACGGAGGAGCCGCGCGCGATCCGCCCGAGGTCGCCGCCCTCCTCGCGCGAGGGGCAGTCCGAATGGCGACGCGCGAGTTCCGCGAGCCGCCAGGGCGCCGCCGTCACCTCCGCGAGCAGCGCCCGCGCCCGCGCCTCGGCGTCCGCCCGCTCCTCCCGCACCTCCGGGTCGGCGGCGATCAGGATATGGCTCGCTTCCCACGCCTCGGGTTGGCCGAAGCGCGCCGGATGGGCGGCGAACCAGCGGCGGCAGGCCGCCTCGTCCGGCGTCGGGAGGCTGATCTCGCGGGCGAGCAGGGCGCCGATGACCGCGTCCTCGTCCGCCTCCGCCTCCGCGCCGGCGATGCCGCCCGTGCAGGCCGCGTCGAGCAGCAGGCGGCGCACGACGAGCGCGCGCGCGGCCGCGTCCCAGGCCGCCTCGGCGCTGCCGGCCGGGTGGTGCTGCATCTCCGCCGCGATGTCGCGCGCGGTGATGACGACGCCGTTCACCGAGATGTCCTGCTCGGGCAGCGCGGGGCCTGCCGGCTCGGGCGCGCGCGGTGCCGGGCGCGGATGGATGTGGACCGCCATGGCGCTTACTCCGCCGCCACGCCGGGCCGGGCGACCGGCCCGGGGCGGGCGGTGGCGCCGCCGCGCACGCGCACGATCTGCCAGCCGCGGAACAGGAACCAGACCGGCGCGGAGAAGATGTGGACGAGCCGGGTGAAAGGCGTGACGAGGAACAGCGTCATGCCGAGCACGAGATGCGCGTGGTAGGGGAATTCGAGCCCGCGGATCAGGTCGGCCGCCCCGCCCTGGAAGGTCACGATCGCCTGCGACCAGGCGGAGAGCGCGAGCATCGCCGAGCCGTCCTCGTGCCCGAGCGAGAAGGGCAGCGTGACGAGGCCGAGGCTGAGCTGCACCCACAGCAGCCCGAGGATGAAGGTGTCCGCGTAGGTCGAGGTGCGGCGGATCCGCTGATCGTAGAGCCGCCTGTGCAGCAGCAGCGAGAGCCCGACGAAGCACACCGCGCCGGCGATGCCGCCCGCGGTGATCGCGACGAGCTGCTTCTGCGCCGGCGTGATCAGCCACGCATAGGCCCAGTGCGGCGTGAGCAGGCCGAAGAAGTGGCCGAAGAACAGGAACAGGATGCCGAAGTGGAATAGGTTGGACCCCCAGCGCAGCTGCCGCGCGCGCAGCAGCTGGGAGGAGCCGGAGCGCCAGGTGTACTGGTCGCGGTCGAAGCGGATGAGCGAGCCGATCACGAACACGCCCATGCAGATGTATGGATAGATCCCGAACAGGAAGGCGTGGAGGTAGTCGGTGAAGCCGTTCCAGAGCGCGGACATCGCGTCCTCCTTCAGCGGATGGCGTGGCTGCTGCGCAGGGCGCGCAGGCGATCGATCATGGCGCCGACCTTGGCGCGGGCGCCCTGCCTGTCGGGATCGGATTCGGGGCCGAAGACCACCGGCTCCGCCTCCCACGCCGCATCGAGCGCGGCGAACTCCTCGGCGTCGCTGCGCTCCTCCTCGGCCGTCGGCTGCTGCGCAGGGCGGAGCCCGGCCTCAGCCAGCACGGCGGCGAGCACGGCGGCATAAGCGCGCGAATCCGGCGTGCCCCGGCCGACCAGGCGCGCATGCAGCGCATCGAGGATCGGCGCGCATTGGGACAGCAGGTTCGCCGCCGTCTCCGCCGGCGCATGCGCGCAGAATTCGAGGAACAGCGGAAGGAAGTCGGGCAGCTCGCGCGCATCGAGCGCGAAGCCCGCCTGCTCGTAGACCTGCGCGAGCTCGATCATCGCGGGACCTCGGTTGCGCGTGTCGCCGTGCACATGCTCGAACAGGTGCAGCGAGGTGCCGCGGCCGCGGTCGAAGAGGCGCACATAGGCCTCCTCGCGGTCCAGGCCCTCGCCGAGCGAGAGCCGGCGGACCAGCCGCGCGAGCCGCTCCGCGAGCTCGGCCCGGAAGCCCGCCCGCGGGATCGCCTGCGCGATCTCCGCGAGGTCCACGCGCAGCGCCGCGTCGGGGTAGCGCAGCAGGACGGAGAGGATGGCGAGGCGCCGGTTCATCGCGTGCCCTCCTTCGCCGCCTCGTTCGCCTCGCGGATCGCCGGCGGCGCCATGCGCCCCGCCGAGGGGCCGGAGGCGCTGAACAGGTTGCCGACGGTGCGGCCATCGTAGCAGCCCTGGCCGAAGCTGAAGCCGCAGGAGGACTTCAGGTCGAAGGCGTTCTCCGCGTATTCGCGGTGCGTGGAGGGGATGACGTAGCGGTCCTCGTAATTGGCGATGGCAAGCGTCTGGTACATCGCCTCGACCTGCGCGGCTGTCATGCCGACGCGCGCGAGGATGGCGGCATCGTCCCTGTTCTCGACGGTGCGCGCGCGCATGTGCATGCGCATCGCCATCATCCGCTGGAGCGCGCCGATCACCGGCGCCTCGGCCCCTGCGGTGAGCAGGTTGGCGAGGTACTTCACCGGAATGCGGAGGCTCTCGACATCGGGCAGCCCGTCCTTCCAGCCGACATGCCCGGCCTCGGCGGCCGACTGCACGGGGGAAAGCGGCGGCACGTACCAGACCATCGGGAGCGTGCGGTATTCGGGGTGCAGCGGGAAGGCGATCTTCCAGTCGATCGCCATGCGGTAGACCGGGCTTCGGCGCGCCGCCTCGAGCCAGGCCTCCGGCACGCCATCGGCGCGCGCCTGCGCGATCACCTGGGGATCCTCGGGGTCTAGGAAGAGGTCGAGCTGCTCCTGGTAGAGATGCTGCTCGTTCTCGACAGACGCGGCCTCGGCGATGCGGTCGGCGTCGTAGAGCATCACGCCGAGGTAGCGGATGCGCCCGACGCAGGTCTCGGAGCACACCGTCGGCTCGCCCGCCTCGATGCGCGGGTAGCAGAAGATGCACTTCTCCGCCTTCCCGCTCTGCCAGTTGTAGTAGATCTTCTTGTACGGGCAGGCGGAGACGCACATCCGCCAGCCGCGGCACTTCTCCTGGTCGATCAGGACGATGCCATCCTCCTCACGCTTGTAGATCGAGCCGGAGGGGCAGGAGGCGACGCAGGCCGGGTTCAGGCAGTGTTCGCACAGCCGCGGCAGGTAGAACATGAAGGTCTTCTCGAACTCGCCGTAGATCCGCTTCTGGATGCCCTCGAAGTTCCGGTCGGCGCTGCGCTTGCGGAACTCGGTGCCCAGGATCTCCTCCCAGTTCGGGCCCCACTTGATCTCCATCCGCTCGCCGGTCAGCAGGCTGACGGGGCGGGCGACCGGCATCGTCTCGCTTTCCGGCGCGGTCTGGAGATGGGTGTAGTCGAAGGTGAAGGGCTCGTAGTAGTCGTCGATCTCCGGAAGGTTCGGGTTGGCGAAGATGTTGGCGAGGATGCGCCACTTCGCGCCGATCCTCGGCTGGAGCTTGCCGTTGCGCTTGCGCGTCCAGCCGCCTTTCCAGCGGTCCTGGTTCTCCCAGTCCTTCGGATAGCCGATGCCGGGCTTGGTCTCGACGTTGTTGAACCAGGCGTATTCCACGCCCTCCCGGCTGGTCCAGACCTGCTTGCAGGTGACGGAGCAGGTGTGGCAGCCGATGCACTTGTCGAGGTTGAGCACCATCGCGATCTGCGCGCGGATCTTCATGGCCGTTCACTCCGCTGCCTTGAGGTCGGCGGCCTGGGGCGTCACCCGCGGGCCGTCCAGCCATTCGACATTCGCCATCTTCCTGACGATCACGAACTCGTCGCGGTTCGTGCCGATCGTGCCGTAGTAGTTGAAGCCGTAGGCGAGCTGCGCGTAGCCGCCGATCATGTGCGTCGGCTTCACGGTGGCCCGCGTGACGGAATTGTGGATGCCGCCGCGGGCATGCGTGATCTCGCTGCCCGGCACGTTCACGATCTTCTCCTGCGCGTGGTACATCATGATCATGCCCTTCGGCACGCGCTGGGAGACGACGGCGCGGGCGCAGAGCGCGCCGTTGGCGTTGAACGCCTCCACCCAGTCATTGTCCTCGATGCCCATCGTCCCGGCGTCGGTCTCGCTGATCCAGACGATCGGCCCGCCGCGCGAGAGCGTGAGCATCAGCAGGTTGTCGGTGTAGACGCTGTGGATACCCCATTTCTGGTGCGGGGTGATGAAGTTCAGCGCGACCTCGGGGTGGCCGTTCGGCCGCGCATTGTGCAGCGCCTGGTGCGCGCGCAGGTCCACCGGCGGGCGGTAGAGGCAGAGCGCCTCGCCGAAGGCGAGCATCCAGGGATGGTCCTGGTAGAGCTGCTGCCGCCCGGTGAGCGTGCGCCAGGGGATCAGCTCGTGCACGTTGGTATAGCCCGCGTTGTAGCAGACCTCCTCGCTCTCGAGCCCCGACCAGATGGGGGAGGAGATGATCTTGCGCGGCTGCGCCTGCACGTCGCGGAAGCGAATCGCCTCGTGCTCCTTCGGCAGCGCGAGGTGGCGATGGTCGCGGCCCGTGGCCTTGCCCAGCGCCTCCCACGCCTTCACCGCGACGTGGCCGTTGGTCTCCGGCGCGAGCTGCATCAGCACCTCGCAGGCGTCGATGTCGCTGTCCATCCGCGGGAGCCTGCCCTCGACGCCGGGCACCTCCACCTCGCCGTTCAGGTGGCGGAGGAAGGCGACCTCCTCGCCCGTCTTCCAGGCCATGCCCTTGCCGTTGTTGCCGAGCTTCTCCATCAGCGGGCCGAGCGCCGTGAAGCGGGCGAAGGTGTTCGGGTAGTCGCGTTCCACCACGGTGACGGCGGGCATGGTCTTGCCGGGGATCGGCTCGCACTCGCCCTTCTTCCAGTCGCGGATCGCATGGGTCTGGCCGAGCTCGGCCGGGCTGTCATGCATCAGCGGCGTGAGCACGACGTCGCGTTCCTTGCCGAGATGGCCCTGCGCCAGCGCCGAGAAGCGCTTCGCGATGCCGCGGAAGATCGCCCAGTCGGTGCGGCTTTCCCAGGCCGGATCCACCGCCGCCGACAGCGGGTGGATGAAGGGATGCATGTCCGAGGTGTTGAGGTCGTGCTTCTCGTACCAGGTGGCGGTCGGCAGCACGATGTCGGAATACATGCAGGTCGTGCTCATGCGGAAATCGAGCGTCACGAGCAGGTCGAGCTTGCCCTTCGGCGCCTCCGCGTGCCAGGCGGCCTCCTCCGGCTTCGTCGTCCCCTGCTCGCCGAGATCCTTGCCCTGCACGCCGTGCTGCGTGCCGAGCAGGTGCTTGAGGAAATACTCATGCCCCTTGCCCGAGGAGCCGAGCAGGTTGGACCGCCAGACGAACAGGTTGCGCGGCCAGTTCGCCGGATGGTCGGGGTCCTCGCAGGACATCTCGAGCGTGCCGGCCTTCAGCGATTGCGCGACATGCTGCGCCACCGGCACGCCAGCCGCCTCCGCCTCCGCCGCGATGCCGAGCGGGTTGCGCGCGAGCTGCGGCGCGGAGGGCAGCCAACCCATGCGCTCGGCGCGGATGTTGAAGTCGATCAGCGCGCCCGTCATCGGTATCGGTGCGGTGGGCGAGAGGAGATCCTTCACCTGCACCGTCTCGTAGCGCCACTGGTCGGTATGCGCGTACCAGAAGGAGGTGCTGTTCTGCTGCCGCGGCGGCCGCGCCCAGTCGGTGGCGAAGGCCACCGGGATCCAGCCCGATTGGGGGCGCAGCTTCTCCTGCCCCACGTAGTGCGCCCAGCCGCCGCCGGACTGGCCGATGCAGCCGCACATCACCAGCAGGTTGATGATGCCGCGATAGTTCATGTCCGAGTGGTACCAGTGGTTCAGCGCGGCGCCGAGGATCACCATGGACTTGCCGCGCGTCTTCTCGGCGTTGTCGGCGAACTCGCGCGCGACGGCGACGATCTGCGCGCGCGGCACGCCGCAGACCGCCTCGGCCCAGGCCGGGGTGTAGGGCGCCATCGCATCGTAGTCGGCTGAGCCCGTCACGCCGTAATTGGCCAGAAACAGGTCGAAGACGGTGGCGACCCGCGCGGTGCTGCCATCCTTCAGCGTGACGCGCATCACCGGCACGTCCCGGGTCACGGTGTCGCCGAGCGCGGTCGGGTTGAAGAAGGCCGGCGCGCCGTCGCCGAAGTAGGGGAAGGTGACCGCAGCCTGCTCGTCGCCCGCGAGGCTCAGTCGCGGCGTGACCGCCTCGCCGCTCGCGGCGTCGCGGCCCTCGAGGTTCCACTTGCCCTGTTCTCCCCAGCGGAAGCCGACCGAGCCCGTCGGGACATAGGGCGCGCCGGTGGCGTCGTTCACCGCGACCGTCTTCCAGCCGGGGTTGTTCGTCTCGCCGGCGTCGTTGGCGAGGTCGCTGGCCCGGAGCTGGCGGTCGGCGACGAGCCGGCCGTCCCGCTCCGCCAGCAGGACCAGCATCGGCATGTCGGAATAGCGGCGGCAGTAGTCGAGGAAATACTCGCCATGCCCCTTCGCGTGCCGCTCCGTGAGGATCACATGGCCCATCGCGAGCGCGAGCGCGGCATCCGTGCCCTGCTTCGGGTGCAGCCAGAGATCGGCGAATTTCGATGCCTCGGAGTAGTCGGGCGTGACGGTCACCACCTTGGTGCCGCGATAGCGCGCCTCGGCCATGAAATGCGCATCCGGCGTGCGCGTCTGCGGCACGTTGGAGCCCCACATCATGATGAAGCCCGCATTGTACCAGTCGGCCGACTCCGGCACGTCGGTCTGCTCGCCCCAGGTCTGCGGCGAGGAGGGCGGCAGGTCGCAATACCAGTCGTAGAAGGACATGCAGACGCCGCCGATCAGCGAGAGGTAGCGGCTGCCCGCGGCATAGGAGACCATGGACATCGCCGGGATCGGCGAGAAGCCGATCACGCGGTCGGGCCCATGCCGCTTCACCGTGTGCACATTGGCCGCGGCGATGATCTCCTCCGCCTCCTCCCAGCCGGCGCGGACGAACCCGCCCTGGCCGCGCACCTGCTGGTATTCGCGCCGCTTCGCCGGATCGTCCTGGATTGACGCCCAGGCCTTCACCGGATCCGCGTGCAGCGCCTTCGCCTCGCGCCACAGCCTGAGCAGGCGCTTGCGGATCATCGGGTATTTCACCCGGTTCGCGCTGTAGAGATACCAGGAGTACGAGGCACCGCGGGAACAGCCGCGCGGCTCGTGGTTCGGCAGGCCGGGGCGCGTGCGCGGGTAGTCGGTCTGCTGCGTCTCCCACGTCACGATCCCGCCCTTGACGTAGATCTTCCAGGAGCAGGAGCCGGTGCAGTTCGCGCCATGCGTGGAGCGCACCACCTTGTCGTGCGCCCAGCGCGAGCGGTAGGCGTCCTCCCAGGCGCGGCTTTCGGTCGTCGTCTCGCCATGGCCGTTGGCGAAGCTGCCGGCGTATTTCCGGAAGTAGGTCAGGCGGTCGAGGAAGTGGCTCATGCTCGGTGTTCCTTCCCTGTCATTCGGCTGGCATGGCCGCGGCGGAGGGGGGCTTGCGCTCGACGTCGTGCAGCAGGCCGCCGCGGCGCGTGTAGACCCACCAGGTCACGGCGATGCAGAGCAGGTAGAAGACGAAGAAGCCCCACAGCGCCGCGACCGGCCCGCCGGTCATGGCGATCGAGGTGCCGTAGCTCTTGGGGATGAAGAAGGCGCCATAGGCCGCGATCGCGGAGGTGAAGCCGATGATCGCGGCACTCTCCTTCTCCGCCTGGGTGCGGCGCCGGGCGGCATCCGCCTCGGGCATCAGCCGCGCCATGTCCTTGCCCATGATCGCGGGGATCATCTGGAAGGTTGATGCGTTGCCGACGCCGCTGGCGAAGAAGAGGAACATGAAGGACCCGAAGAAGCCCCAGAAGGCGCCCGGCTGGTCCTTGATGCCGATGAAGTGGATCACGCCGTAGACGCCGAGCGCCATGGCGACGAAGACCCAGAAGGTCACGCGCCCGCCGCCCCAGCGGTCGGAGACCCAGCCCGTCAGCGACCGCGACACCGCGCCGACGAGCGGGCCGAGGAAGACGAAGGCCAGCGCGTCCACGCCGGGGAACTGCGTGCGCGCCAGCAGCGGGAAGCCCGCCGAGTAGCCGATGAAGGACCCGAAGGTGCCGGTGTAGAGGAAGCACATGATCCAGTTGTGCCGGCGCTGGAAGATCACCGCCTGGTCGGCGAAGGAGGCCTTCATGCTGGCCAGGTCGTCCATCCGGAACCACGCCGCGAAGGCCGCCGCCGCGATGAACGGCACCCAGACGAAGCCCGCATTCTGCAGCCAGAGCGTGGTCTGCGCCTGGCCGATGCGCGCGGTCTGCGGTTCGCCGCCGAGGGCGCCGAACACGCCCGCCGTGATGACCATCGGCACGACGAACTGCACCACGCTGACGCCGAGATTGCCGAGCCCGGCATTGAGCGCGAGCGCATTGCCCTTCTCCCGCTTCGGGAAGAAGAAGGAGATGTTGGCCATCGAGGAGGCGAAGTTGCCGCCGCCGAAGCCGCAGAGCAGCGCGAGAGCCATGAAGATCCAGTAGGGCGTCTCGGGATTCTGCACCGCGAAGCCGATGCCGAGCGCGGGCAGCATCAGCGACCAGGTCGCGAGCGTCGTCCAGAGCCGGCCACCGAAGATCGGCGGCATGAAGGAGTAGAAGATCCGCAGCGTCGCGCCCGAAAGCCCCGGCAACGCGGCCAGCCAGAAGAGCTGGTCGGTCGTGAAGGCGAAGCCTACCTGTGGCAGCTTGGCCACGACGACGGACCACACCATCCAGACCGCGAAGGCGAGCAGCAGGCAGGGGATCGAGACCCAGAGGTTGCGCCTCGCGATGGCGCGGCCTTTGGCGTCCCAGAAGGCCGGGTCCTCGGGCCGCCAATCCTCGATCGCCCGCCCGCGCAGCGCGCCGGCCTGCGCCGGGCCGTGGATGGGCTGCATCTCCGGCAGCTCGGGCAGCCCCGCGAGCGCCGAGGCCGCCGCCTCGCGCTCCATGCGCAGGATCGCGAAGTGCATCCACACCAGCGCCACCGCGCTGATCGCGAACAGCAGCATGAAGCAGGACTGGCGGATGCCCGTCAGGTCGTTCAGCGCGCCGAAGACGATCGGCAGGATGAAGCCGCCGAGCCCGCCGATCAGGCCGACGATGCCGCCGACCGGGCCGACACGGTTCGGGTAGTAGACGGGGATGTGCTTGTACACCGCCGCCTTGCCGAGGCTCATGAAGAAGCCGAGGACGAAGACCAGCACGATGAAGGCGCCGACGCCGGTCGCCAGCCGGAACTCGATCGGTCCCCTGATGCCGTCCATCACGTAGGTGGTCGGCGGGTAGGAGAGGATGAAGCTCACCAGCACGGAGACGCCGAGCGTCCAGTACATGATCCGCCTGGCGCCGTACTTGTCCGACAGCACGCCGCCATAGGCACGGAAGATCGACGCCGGCACGGAATAGGCCGCGCCGATCATGCCGGCGGTCGCGATGTCGAAGCCGTAGGCGTCGATGATGTAGCGCGGCAGCCAGAGCGCCAGCGCCACGAAGGCGCCGAAGACGAAGAAGTAGTAGAGGCTGAAGCGCCAGACCTGCACGTTCTTCAGCGGCTCGAGCAGCGCCGAGATCGGCTCTGGCTTCGCGCCGGCGGCGCGCCGCGCCGCGAGCGAGGGATCGTCCCTGGTGCCGAACCAGAACAGGACCGCGGTGACGAGCAGGCCCACGGCCCAGAGCTGCGCCACCATCTTCCACCCGAAGGCGACCATGATGACCGGGGCGAGGAACTTCGTGACCGCCGCGCCCACATTGCCCGCGCCGAAGATGCCGAGCGCGGTGCCCTGCTTCTCCGTCGGGTACCAGCGCGACACATAGGCGATGCCCACCGCGAAGGAGCCGCCGGCGATGCCGACGCCCAGCGCGGCGAGCAGGAAGGTCGGATAGTCATAGGCGAAGGTGAGGAGGAAGGTGGCGAGCGCCGCGGCCACCATCACGCCCGCATAGACGACGCGCCCGCCATACTGGTCCGCCCAGATGCCGAGGATCAGGCGGATCAGGCTGCCGGTCAGGATCGGCGTGCCGACGAGCAGGCCGAACTGCGTGTCCGTCAGCCCGAGGTCGTTCTTGATCTGTACGCCGATGATGGAAAAGATCGTCCAGACGGCGAAGCAGACCGTGAAGGCGATGGTCGAAAGCCAGAGTGCGCGCGATTGCGCGCCCGGCTCCGGTGCAGTCCAAGCGGCGCTCATGCCACCCTCCGGTTCCAGCAGCTCCGGGTCAGCAGAACCCCGCCGCCGGACCCGGGAGGTTGATCGAGATCAACCTCCGACGCGGGCAAGCATGTGATCTTCGCGGTCAGGCGATCCCGGCCAAGTGGAGCCATGATCGCGGACAGGCGGGGCCTTGATCGGCGTCAACGAAGGCCGGCGCAGGCCGGCGGATGAGCGGCATCGGCAGGGGAGGCGAGGGGCGGATGGGCAGGCGCGAGACGACCTACGCCATGATCGAGCGGGCGCCCTTCTTCCAGGCCGCCGGCGCCATGGCGATGGCAGAGCTGCTGCGGCCGAGCTTCACGCAGTTGCTGCCGCGCGGCACGGTGCTGTTCGACCAGGGCGAGGAGCCGGAGTTTCTCCATCTCCTGCTCGAGGGCAGCGTGGGGCTGCAGGCGAAGGGCGATCTCGGCGGCACGACCGTCGTCGAGATCTTCGGCAAGGGCGAGGTCTTCCTCGCACCTGCCGTCATCCTCCGGCTGCCCTACCTGGCTTCGGCGGTGGCGCTCACGGAGGTCCTGGTTCTCATGATCCCGGCCGAGCATTTCAGGACCACCGTCCGGGGCTCGCTCGAGCTGAGCCGCGCCTGCACCGAGCTGCTGTCCCGGCACTGGCGGCTGATGGTGGACCAGGTCGTGGACCTGAAGCTGAACAGCGTGGAAGTTCGGCTCGGGCGCTTCCTCGCGAGGCGGGTTTCCGAGGAGGCGGGCGCCGGTTGCGCCTCCCTCCCGGAGCCCCGCGCGGCAATCGCGGCGCGTCTCGGCATGACGCCGGAGACGCTCTCCCGCGCGCTTGCGGCGCTCGAGGGCCGGGGCACGCTGCGGCGCACGCCGGACGGGCCGGCCGTGGCCGACCGCAGCGCCCTGCTGGGCCGCAGCGATTCGCCACGTCGGCGCCGGCGCGCGCCGGACGCGACGTAGGGAAGTTCGCGCGGCCTATCCGGGGCTCCGCTCGGCGCTCATCCGCGCCAGGATCCCGGGCATGCGCGCGGCTGCCTCCGCCTGCAGCGTCTCGAACAGGCTGTTGCCATGCGCGTCGATGCCCACGGTCAGCGGCCCGAGACCCTGCACCGAAAGCCGCACCAGGCGGTAATGCGCGACGAGGTCGTTCCACGCGACCTCCTCCACCGCGCGGATCGCGGCCGAATGCAGCGGCGCGCCGCCGCCGAGGAAGCTGAGATAGACGCAGCCCACCTCCCGCATCGCCGTGACGCAGGCGGCATCGAGCCCGCCCTTGCCCCCGACCGCCGTCAGCCCGTAGCCGCGGATCAGCCGCGGCATCAGCGCGTTGAATCGCGTGCTCGTCGTCGGGTTCATGTAGAGGATCTCGAGCCTGCCATCCGGCGTGTCCTGGCTGTAGCTGCCGAGATGCAGCAGCGATCCCCCCTGGATCGGGAAGGGCGGGCCGCGGCCTTCCTCCAGGCAGGCGAGCAGGCGCTCATGCGTGGGCAGTCCGGCGGTGATGACGATCCCGCCATCCACCAGCACCATCTCGCCGGCGCGGAGTTCGCGCGCGGCCTCGCGCGTCAGGGGGAAGCGGATGGTCTTCATCTGGGCATCCGATTCAGCTCTCCGGTGCTCGGCGCCCTTGGCACCTCCGCCCTCCGACCATCGGATGCCCATCCGCGCATCCGATTCAGCTCTCCGGTGCTCGGCGCCCGTGGCGCCTCCGCCCTCCGACCATCGGATGCGGTCATTCGAAGCGCTCCACGCTGCCGTCATCGTGCAGGCGCGCCCGCGTGCGGCGGTTGATCCAGCAATTGAAGCAGACGGCGACCGGCGTGTAGCCATGGCCGGAGGCGTAATCCACATGCACGGCCAGCGCCGTGGTGTCGCCGCCGGTGCCCATCGGGCCGAAGCCGGTGGCGTTCACCGCGCGCAGCAGCCTCGCCTCCATCGCCGCCAGCACCGGCTCGGGGTTGGTGGTGCCCACGGCGCGCATCGTGGCCTTGCTCGCGATCTTCGCCGCCACGTCGAAGCTGCCGCCGATCCCCACCCCGATGATCACCGGCGGGCAATGCTGGGAGCCCGCCTGCATCACCACCTTCATCACGTATTCCTCGATCTGCGCGAGGGAGGGGAAGGAGAAGGTCTCGAGCGCCGCCCAGCGCCCGGAGCCGAGCGCCTTGGGCTGGCACAGCATCTCGAGATAGTCCGCGCCGCCGGCGACGTCCCAGGTGACGAGGGGCATGTCCTTGCCCTTGTAGCCGCGCTCATTGGTCAGCGGGTTGGTGACATGCTTGAGCAGCGGCGGGCGGATGCGCGCGACCAGCTCGTCGAAGCCATCGCTGATCGCGGCCTTGATGTCGCCCTCGAGCCGCGCCGCGGTCCCGATCGTGACGTGATAGACCGGCACGCCGGCATCGGAGCAGACGAAGCGGTCCTCCGTCTCGGCGCGCTGCGCGCTGCCGAGCATCATCTTCAGCACCTCCCGCGCACCGGGCTGCGTCTCGCGGTCGAGCGCCTGGCGCAGGCCGAGCTTCGTGTCCTCCGGCACGCGGCGCAGCGACCAGTCGTAGAGCTGCGCCGAGAGCAGCTTCACCGCCTCGTAGGTGATCGGCATGCGGCCGCCTTCCCCCCGTTCGTGCCGCGACTTTAGGGCTGGACGTGGCAGGCCGATAGCCTATAAGCCATAAAGCTGGCCTTTTGGCTCAATGAAGGTGGGGAAGCGTCGCGCATGAAGCTGCACTGGTCACCGCGTTCGCCCTTCGTGCGCAAGGTCATGGTCGCCGCGCACGAACTCGGCCTCGCCGACCGCATCACCACCATCCGCACCGTCGTCGCCATGACGAAGCCCGCGCGCGAACTCCTGCAGGAGAATCCGCTCGGCAAGATCCCGACGCTGGTGCTGGAGGACGGCACCATCCTCTACGACAGCCAGGTCATCATCGAGTACCTGGAAAGCCTCACGGAGCGGAAGCTGATCCCGCCCGCCGGCCCCGCGCGCTGGCAGGAACTGCGCCGGCACGCGCTGGCCAACGGCTTCCTCGACATGCTCATCCTGTGGCGCAACGAGCGCGAGCGCACGCCGGCGAGCCAGGCGCTGCTCGACGCCTTCCGCCTCAAGACCGATGCCGTGCTGCCGGCGCTGGAGGCCGAGATCGGGGATATCGCCGCCGGCCCGGTCGGCCTCGCGCAGATCACCATCGCGATCGCCGGCGCCTACATGGATTTCCGCTTCCCCGATCTCGGCTGGCGCAGCCGATGCCCGAAGCTCGATGCCTGGCAGCGCGGCTTCGAGGCGCGGCCCTCGATGCAGGCAACCGCGATCGTGGACGCGTGATGGCCGGCCCGCTCTCCCATCTGCGCGTGCTCGATCTCGGCCGCATCATGGCGGCCCCCTGGGCGACGCAGATCCTCGCCGATCTCGGCGCCGAGGTGATCAAGATCGAGAAGCCCGGCGCCGGCGACGACACGCGCGGCTGGGGCCCGCCCTTCCTCAAGGACGCGGAGGGGAAGAACCTGGATGCGGGCTATTTCCTCGCGGTCAACCGCGGCAAGCGGAGCGTCACGCTCGACATCGCGCGGCCCGAGGGCCAGGCCATCGCGCGGCGTCTCGCGGGGCAATGCGACATCGTCGTGGAGAACTTCAAGGCCGGCGCCCTGGCGCGCTACGGCCTCGATGCCGCCAGCCTGCGCGCCGCGAAGCCCGCGCTGATCTACTGCTCCGTCACCGGCTTCGGCCAGGACGGGCCGCGCCGCGACCAGGCGGCCTACGACTTCATGATCCAGGCCATGGGCGGGCTGATGAGCCTGACCGGCGAGAAGGACGGTGCGCCGCAGAAGGTCGGTGTGCCGATCGTGGACCTGATGACGGGCATGTATGCGGCGGTGGCCATCCTCGCCGCCGTGGCGCGCCGCGCCGAGACCGGCCAGGGCGAGACGATCGACCTCGCCATGCTGGACGTACAGGCGGCCTTCCTCGGCAACCAGGCGATGAACTGGCTGATCGGCAACCGCGTGCCGCATCGCGCCGGCAACCGCCATCCGAACATCCAGCCGCAGGACGTGTTCCCGGCGAAGGACGGCCATATCGTGCTCGCCGTCGGCAATGACGGGCAGTTCGCGAAGCTCTGCGCGGCGATCGGCCGGCCCGAATGGGCAGCGGATGCGCGCTTCGTCCGCAACGCCGACCGCGTGCGGAACGAGGCGGCGCTGACGCCGCTGCTCGCGACCCGCTTCGCGGAGTTCACCCGCGCGGAGCTGACCGCACTGCTGGATGCCGCCGGCGTGCCCTGCGGGCCGATCAACACCGTGCCCGATGTCTTCGCCGACGCGCAGATCCGCCATCGCGGGATGCTGCGCGACCTGCCGCATGCGCGCGCCGGCGCGGTGCCGCAGGTGGTGAGCCCGATTCGCCTGCAGGACGCGCCGCTCGGCTTCGAGGCCGGCCCGCCCATGCTCGGGCAGCACACCGCGGAGGTCCTCGGTGCGCTCGGCATCGGCGCCGCGGAGCAGGCGGCGCTTGCCGCGGAGGGCGTGATCTGATGGCGCCGCGCATCCCCCTGCCGGGCCGCGACGAGCTGGACGCCGCGCAACGCGCGGTCTGGGACAGCGTCGTCTCCGGCCCGCGCGGCCAGGTGATCGGCCCGCTGCGCGCCGCGATCCACAATGCCGAGCTCGCCGCGCGCTGGTCGGCGCTCGGCGAGGCGCTGCGCTTCCACACCTCGCTGCCGAAGCGGCTGTCGGAACTCGCAATCTGCGTCACGGGGCGCCGCTGGTCGAGCCAGGTGGAATGGCACGTGCATGCCCGCGTCGCGGCCGAAGCCGGGATCGCGCCTGCCGTGCTGGAGGCGATCCGGCGCGGCGAGCCGCCGCCCTTCGAGCAGGCCGACGAGGCGCTGGTCTATGATTTCGCCCGCGCGCTGCATCTGGAAGGGCGCGTGCCCGACGCGGTCTATGACGCGGCGCGCGAAAGCCTCGGCGTGCGCGGCGTGGTCGAGCTCACGGCCCTCATCGGCTACTACGTGATGGTGTCCATGACGCTGAACGCGCATGGCGTGCCGCTGCCCGACGGCGTCGCGCCGCCGGTGCCGCCGCCCGAGCGCGGGCTGTTCGAGATTCCGGCGCGCGAGGACTGACGCCGCAAGCGGGAAAGGGAGGAAAGGCATGCTCAGGAGACGGACCGCGCTTGGCGCGATGCTGCTGCCGGCGTTCGCCGCACCGGCGCGGGCGCAGGCCTTCCCGGACCAGCCGGTGCGGATGATCGTGCCCTTCGCCGCAGGCGGCCCGGCCGACATCATCGCCCGCCTGATCAGCCGCGTGATGGGCGAACGGCTCGGCCGGCCGGTCGTGGTCGAATCGCGGCCCGGCGCGGGCGGCTCGATCGGCGTGGATCTCGTCGCCAAGTCGCGGCCGGATGGCCACACGCTCGTCCTCGCCAGCAGCGGCGCGGTGGTGATCCTGCCGCATCTGCGCAGCAACCTCCCTTATGACCCGCTGCGCGACATCACGCCGATCAGCCAGGTGCTCGGCGTGCCGCAGATCGTCTCGGTGACGCCCGGCCTCGGCATCCGCACCCTCGCCGAGCTGATCGCGCGCGCGAAGGCCGAGCCCGGACGGATCGCCTTCGGCTCGGCCGGCATCGGCTCCTCCCTGCACATGGCGGGCGAGCTGCTGAAGCTGCGCGCGGGCGTGGACATCACCCATGTGCCCTATCCCGGCGCGGCGCCGGCGGTGACGGACCTGATCGCCGGCCGCATCCAGCTTCTGATGGCGGATACGCCGGCGCTGATCGGCCATGTGCGCGCCGGCGCACTGCCGGCGCTCGCCGTCACCTCCGCGGAGCGCCTCGGCGTGCTGCCGGACGTGCCGACCGCGGTGGAGGCTGGCGTGCCCGGCATGATCAGCGAGACCTGGTATGGCCTGCTCGGCCCGGCCGGCCTGCCGGCCGACCGCCTCGCCACGCTGCACGCCGCGCTGACCGCGGCGCTGCGCGACGAGGAGACCAGCCGCCAGCTGCTCAACCAGGGCGGCCGCATCGTCGGCAGCGCGCCCGCCGAGTTCGCTGCCTTCATCCGGCAGACCCACGCAACCTGGGGCGAGGTGGTGCGCGCCACCGGCGTCCGGCTGGAGTAGACGCCATGCGCCGCCGTTGCCTGCTTCTTGCCGCCGCCGCGCTGCCGGCCGCGGTACTCGCCACCGGCGCGCGCGCCCAGGGCTGGGTCCCCGCGCGCCCGCTTCGGATGATCCTGCCCGTCACGCCGGCCGGCACCGCGGACACCGTGGCCCGCATGGTCGCCGAGCCGATGGGCCAGATGCTCGGCCAGACCGTGCTGATCGAGAACCGGCCCGGCGCGAACGGCCAGATCGCCGCCGTGCAGGTCGTCCGCTCGGCGCCCGACGGCTACACGATGCTCTACTGCACGCCGGGCATCCAGATCCTCAACCCGATGATGATCCGCAACATGCAGTATGATGCGGCGAACGACCTCGGCCCGCTCTGCGCGCTGATCCGTTCGCCGAAGCTGCTCGTGCTCCGCCCCGATCACCCGGCGAACAGCGTGGCGGAGCTGATCGCGATGGCGAAGGCGCGGCCCGGGCAGATCAGCTTCTGCAGTTCGGGCATCGGGTCCTCCGCGCATCTCGCGGTGGCGATGTTCGCGCAGATGGCGGGGATCGAGCTGCTGCACGTGCCCTATCGCGGCACCGCGCCCGGCGTGCAGGACATCATCGGCGGGCGCATCGACTTCACGCTCGACACCGCCGCCTCGCTCATCCCGCTGGTGCGCGACAACCGGCTGAAGGCACTCGCGGTCAGCACCCGGGATCCGGCGCGGATCGCGCCCGAGCTGCCGCCGATCTCGCGCACCCTGCCCGGCTTCCACGAGGCGTCGTTCAACTACCTCGCGCTGCCCGCGCGGACCCCGCGCGAGGTGGTGATGACACTTAACGCCGCGGTGAACCACGCGCTGCGGCACCCGTCGGTGAGCAGCCGCCTCGACAATCTCGGCTCCGAGGCGCTCGGCGGCACACCCGAGGACCTCGCCGCGATGATCGCCGAGGAGACCGAGCGGTGGCGCAGCGTGATCACTGCGCAGAGGATCAGCATCGAATGAGCTTCGAGACGCTGCGGCTGGAGGTCGCCGACTTCGTCGCGACGGTCACGCTGGACCGCGCGCCGGTGAACGCCATGAACCGCGCGATGCGCGAGGAGATCGTGCGCGTCTTCGACGAGCTGCACGACCGCGAGGATGTCCGCGCCGTCGTTCTCACCGGCGCCGGAAAGGCCTTCTGCGCCGGCGCCGACCTCAAGGAACGGCCGAACATCAGCGGCCCCGGCGCCTACCCTGCGCACAACCGCCTGACGCGCGCGACCTTCGACAGCGTCATGGAGTGCGGCAAGCCGGTGATCGCGGCGGTGAACGGGCTCGGCATCGGCGCGGGCTGCGTGCTCGCCTTCTGCGCCGACATCATCCTGGTGGCGGAGGATGCGTATCTCGCCATGACGGAGGTGGATGTCGGCCTCGCCGGCGGCGTGCGGCATGTGCTGCGCCATCTCGGCCAGTCGGATGCGCGGCTGATGATCTACACCGCGCGGCGCATGGCCGGGCCGGAGCTGCTGCGGATGCGCGCCGCCTCGGCCTGCCTGCCGCGCGCCGACCTGCTTCCCGCCGCGCAGCAGATCGCGCGCGAGATCGCGGCGAAGGTCCCCCTCGCGGTCGAGGCCGCGAAGCGCAGCTTCCAGGTCACCGAATACCTGCCGCTGCACGAGGGCTACCGCTTCGAGCAGTCGCAGACCGTCGCGCTGGCGCGGACCGAGGACACGCAGGAAGCCTGGCGCGCCTTCGCCGAGAAGCGCAAGCCTGTCTTCAAGGGCCGCTGAGCATGGCGCGCGAGACCATCCTGCTGCTGGTTCCGGTCCCGGCCGATCTGCGCACCGCGCTAGCCGCCGAATACGACCTGCTGGACGACAAGCCGGACGACATCCCGCGCCCGGGCATCCGCATCGCGGTCACCACCGCGATCATGGGTTTTCGCGCCGCCCAGCTCGACAGGCTGCCGGACCTGAAGCTCATCGCGAGCCAGGGCACCGGGCTCGAGACCTCCGACCTGCCGGCCGCGGCGCGCCGCGGCGTGGCGGTGGCCTACACGCCCGACGTGATGACGGAGGACGTGGCCGATGCCGCGATCGGCCTGATGTACGCCGCCGCGCGCCGCATCGCGGAAGCCGACCGCTTCGTCCGCGCCGGCCGCTGGGGGAAGGAACGGATGACGCCCTCGCTCAGCCTGCACCGCAAGCGCGCCGGCATCGTGGGGATGGGCAAGATCGGCCAGGCGATCGCGCGGCGCTGCGCCGGGCTCGGCATGGAGGTCGCCTGGACCGGGCCGCGCCCGAAGCCCGATCTGCCCTACGCCTACATCCCCGGCATCCGCCCGCTGGCCGAGGCGAGCGACGTGCTGATCCTCTCCGCGCCCGGCGGCCGCGAGACCGAGCGCATGGTGGATGCCGAGGTGCTGCGTGCCCTCGGCCCGCGCGGCATCCTGGTGAATGTCGCGCGCGGCTCGGTGGTGGACGAGGAGGCGCTGATCGCGGCGCTGCAGGCCGGCGCCATCTTCGCCGCCGGCCTCGATGTCTTCGCGACCGAGCCCGCGCTCGATCCGCGCTTCCTCGCGCTCGAGAACGCGGTGCTGGAGCCGCACTCATCCTCCATCACGCAGGAGACGCGCCGGGCGATCATCGCGCGAATCCTGGGCGACATCGCGGCCTTCCGCGAAGGCCGGCCCTTCCTCGACGCGGCGGCGGGTCATGGCTAGGGACGCGGCCGTCGTCGATCTCTCGCGCAGCGCGGTCTCGCGCTACATCCAGCTCGCCACCCTGTTCAGGCGGCGCATCGAATCCGGCGCCTGGCGCAACGGGGAACGCATCCCGACGGTGGACGAACTCGCGGCGCAGCACGGCGTCGCGCGCGCCACCATCCGCCAGGCGCTCGACCAGCTGGAGGCGGAGGGCCTGATCCAGCGCTTCCGCGCCAAGGGCACCTTCGTCCGCGCCGCGCCCGAGCGGCTGTGGTGCGAGGTGGAGACGGACTGGTCCGGCCTGCTCCGCTCACGCGATGGCGCGGCCATCGCGATCCTCTCGGACACGCCCGGCCTGCCCGCGACCGACCTGCCGCATGCGGAGATCGGCCGGCGCGCGCCGCGCTACCGCCACATCCGGCGCCTGCACAGCCGCGACGGGCAGGCCTTCCTGCTGGCGGATGTGTGGCTCGACGACAGCCTCTCGCCGCTCGTGACCGCACAGGATCTCACCACGCGCACCGCGCTCCGCCTCGCCGCCGGCATTGCCGGCGTGACGATCATCGATGCGCGCCAGGTGCTGACCATCGGGACGGCCGATGTGGAAAGCGCCGCCGCGCTCGGCATCCCATTGAACGCGCCGGTGGCGCATGTGCGCCGCGCCGCGGTGGACGAGCACGGCACGCTGATCCTGGTCGCCGACGGGATCTACCGCGGCGATCTCGTGCGCCTCGACGTCAAGCTGCGCTGAGGGAGATCGCGATGCACCGCCGCGCCCTGCTGCTCGCCCCGCTCGCCCTGCCTGCCGTCGCGCAGGCGCAGGAAGCCTGGCCCACGCGCGCCGTCTCGCTCGTCGTGCCGTTCGCGCCGGGCGGGCCGGTGGACAATGCCGCGCGACCCTTCGCGGAAGCCTTCTCCCGCCGGCTCGGCCGGCCGGTGGTGATCGAGAACCGCGCCGGCGGCGGCGGGCTCGTCGGCACGCGGGCCGTCGCGCAGGGGCGCGCCGATGGCTACACGCTGCTCGTCGGCTCCCCCGGTCCGCTGGTCATCGCGCCGGCGGCGAATGCCGAGGCGCCCGACCCGCTGCTGGCCTTCGCGCCGGTGGGACTGATCGCCGAGAGCCCGCAGGTCCTCGTCGTGGACAGCGACCTGCCGGCGCGCACGCTGGCCGAGTTCGTCGCGCTGGCCCGCGCGCGGCCTGGCCAGCTCAACTACGGCTCCGCCGGCATCGGCACCACGCCGCACCTGGCGATGGAACTGCTCGGCCAGCTCGAAGGGCTGCGCTTCGAGCATGTGCCCTATCGCGGCACGGGCGCCGCGCTGCCCGATCTCGTCGGCGCCAAGATCGAGGCGCTGTTCGGCGACATCTCCGCCGTGATGCCGCTGGTCGAGGCCGGCCGCATCCGCGCGCTGGCGGTCACCGGCACGGAGCGTTCCCCGCTCGCGCCGAACATACCATCCGCCGGCGAGCTCGGCCTGCCGGCGCTGAAGGTGCGCAACTTCCAGGCCGTGCTGGCGCCCGCCGCCACGCCCTCCGCCGTGCTGCGCCGCGCCGAGCAGGCGATGGCCGAGGCGCTGCAGGACGAGGCGCTTCGCGCCGCCCTCGCGCGCCAGGGCTCGACCGCCGCGCGCGGCGGCGCCGCGGCGCTCGGTGCCTTCCTGCGCGAGGAACGCGCGACCTGGACGCCGGTGATCCGCGCCATCGGCCTCACGCTGCAATAGCCGCCATGCCAGCGAGCATCGCCCAGAAGATCATCGCGCGTGCCGCCGGCCGGGCGCATGTCGAGCCCGGCGACTACGTCACCGTGACACCTGACCACGTGGCCTGCCAGGAGCTGTTCTGGCCGGGCCACAAGCGCAACCTGGACCGCATCGGCGTGGACCGCATCCCGCGCCCGGACAAGGCGGTGATGGTGATCGACCACTCCACCTCCGCGGCCATGGGCTCCCACCACCACGCGACACACCGCTCGCTGCGCGACTGGTGCGCGGCGCAGGGGATCGCCAACTTCTTCGGCCCCGGCAACGGGCTGCGCCACCAGATGCTGGTGGAGCACGGCTTCGCCCGGCCTGGCGCGCTGATCTTCTCGGACGAAGGCAACATCGCCTCGGTCGGCGCGGTCGGCGCGCTCAACCTGCCGATCTCGACGGAGGTGATCATCGCGCTGATCCAGGATGGCAACTGGGTCGCGGTGCCGCCTTCCGCGCGGATCACGCTGACCGGGGCGCTCGGCTTCGGCGTCACGGCGCGCGATGCGATCCAGGCGATGCTGGCGGACTGCACGCCGGACGGGCGGCTGCTGCAATGCTGCGTCGAGTTCGACGGGCCGGGCCTTGCCTCTCTGAACCTCGACGAACGGCAGACGATCCTCGCCGCGCTGTTCCATTCCGGGGCCTATACCGGGATCATGGAGCCGGACGAGTCGGTGCTCGAATACGTTCGCGCGCGGGCCGGCGACCGCCCCTGGCAGGTGGTGCGCGCCGATCCGGATGCGGAGTATGTGGCGCGGCTGGTCTACGATCTCGGCACGATCGCGCCGATGGTCACGCGCCCGCCCGATGCGCATGCCGCCGTGCCGGTCGGGCAGGTCGCGGGTGAGCGCGTGGACCAGGCCTCCATCGGCTCCTGCGCCGGCAACCGGCTCGAGGACATGCGCGCGGCGGCACGCATCCTGCGCGGCCGGCGGATCGCTCCGCATGTCACGCTCTACATCACGCCCGGCAGCCGCGAGATCTACGCCGCCGCGGCGCGCGAGGGGCTGCTCGAGATCTTCGCCGAGGCCGGCGCCGCGGTGCTCGCGCCGGGCTGCACCACCTGCTGGGGCTACCAGGGCGTGCTGAACGACAACGAGGTCTCGATCTCGACGCAGCAGTTCAACTACCAGGGCCGCAACGGGGCGCGCAGCGCGCGGGTCTTCCTGGCCGGGCCGCTCGTCGTGGCGGCGTCGGCGGTCGAAGGCCGGATCGCCGATCCGCGCCCGCTGCTCGCGGAGGCGCGGGCATGAGCGGTGCCGTCCCGGAGGGCCGCGTGTGGAAGTTCGGCCATGACGTCTGCGGCGATGACGGCATCATTGAATTCGCCATCGTCGCCGCCGGCTTCGGCCAGGAGCCCGACGAGGCCGCGCTCCGCGCCATGTGCTTCCGCGCGCTGCGCCCCGAGTTTCCCGCCGAGGTCCGGCCTGGCGACATCGTCGTCGGCGGGCGGAACTTCGCGCATCACAACCATGTCGAGGTCAGCGTCGCGATCCGCGCCTCCGGCATCGCCGCCGTCCTCGTCGAATCCTGCGAGGCGGTGTTCATCCGTCGCGCGCTCAACACCGGCCTGCCGGTGATGATCTGCCCCGGCATCCACGCCGCGGTGGAGGATGGGGAGGTGATCGCCGCCGATCCGGCGACCGGGGCGGTGACGCTGCCCTCGGGCCGCGTGCTGCGCGCCAAGCCCTTCTCCGAGCGGATGGTGCAGATCTGGCGCGCGGGCGGCGCGGTGCCGCTGCTCGCGCAGGAATTCGCCGCCCGCCGCGCCGCCGCCAGCCAAACCAAGGGAGAAACGCCATGATCACCCGCCGCCTCGTCCTGCTCGGCACCGCCGCGCTCGCCAGCCCTGCCCTGGCGCAGGGCTTCCCGGATCGTCCCGTCCGGCTCGTCGTCGCCTTCCCGCCGGGGGGCAACGTGGATGTCACGGCGCGGCTGATCGCGCCCGCGATGTCGCAGTTCCTCGGCCAGCCGGTGGTCGTGGACAACCGCCCCGGCGCGGGCGGCATCGTCGGCACGGATTCCGTCGCCCGCTCGCGCCCGGACGGCTACACGGTACTGATCACCGGCAGCGCGCCGGTCTCGCTGTTCCCCGTCGCGATGGATCGCCTGCCCTATGACGTGAACCGCGACCTCACCCCGATCGGAATCAGCTATCGCGTGCCGATCGTGCTGCTGGTCGGCCGGCAGGTCGCGGCGAACAACCTGGCGGAGTTCCTGGCGCTCGCGAAATCCACCCGCGGCGGTCTTTCGATCGGCACCGCGGGCATCGGCTCCGGCGCGCATCTCGCGATGGAGATGTTCAACGCCGGCACCGGCGCCGGCCTCGTGCATGTGCCCTATCGCGGAACCGGCCCGGCGCTGAGCGACCTGATGGGCGGCACGATTCCGGCGATCTTCGACCAGCTCTCCTCCGCGCTGCCCTTCCATGCGGATGGTCGCGGCCGCATCCTCGGCATCGCTTCGGCGCGCCGCTCGCCGCTGATCCCCGATGTGCCGACACTGCGGGAGGCGGGGATGGTGGAACCCGAGCTGTCCACCACGCTCGGCCTGCTCGCGCCGGCCGGCACGCCGGCCGAGGTCGTCGAGCGGCTGCGCGCCGCGCTCGCGCATGCGATGCACGACGCGACGGTGAAGCAACGCCTGGAATCGGTCGGCGCCGAGATCGCGGCGCCCGCCGAGATCACGCCCGCCCGCTATGGCCAGGTGATCCGCGAGGAGCTGGAGACGAACCGCCGCGCCGTGCAGCTCGGCAACATCAAGCTGGAGTAGGCGCCTTCCCGAAGCCATGCGCCGCGGCCTCCGCGGCGTGGCGTTCCAGCGCGCGGATGAAGGCGAGCGTCGCGGGCGAGGGCGGCGGCTCGGCGGCGCGGATGATGCCGGCGGGGCGCGGCGGCGCCGGCACCGGCAGCGGCACGACGCGGAGCGCGCCGCGGATCAGGTCGCCCACCATCATCGACCGCGGCATGATGGAGATGCAGTCGCTCGCCAGCAGCATCTCCCGGATGAAGCCGTAGGAGGAGGAGCGCAGCGCGACATCGCGCGGCAGGCCGAGCAGGCCGAGGAGATGGTCGATCTCCAGCCCGACGCGCTGGCTCACCGTGGGCAGCACCAGTTCATGCGCGCCGAGCATCGCCGCCGTGACGCGCGGCGCGGCCAGCAGCGGATGGCCGGCGCGGGCCAGGACCGAGATCGGCTCCTCCCACAGCGCCTCGCGCAGGAAGCCATCCGGCACCGCCGGCGCGTAGAGCCGGCCGACGACGAGATCGAGCTCGCGCGCCGCGAGCAGGGGCAGCAGTTCCTCGGTGCGCCCCTGCTGCAGCCGCAGCCGCAGCCGCGGATGGCTCTCGCGCAGCCGGATCAGCGCGCCGGGCAGCATGCCGACCGCGGCCACCGGCAGGACGCCGATCGCCACCGCGCCGCCCTCCGGCGCGCCGACCGCATCCAGCTCCTCCTCCGCGCGGCGCAGTTCCCCCAGCATCCGGCGCGCGAGGCGTATGACGACGATGCCCGCCTCGGTCGGCCGCACGCCGCGCGGATGGCGCGCGAAGAGCCTCTCGCCCACGATTTCCTCGAGCTCGCGCAGCGCGCGCGAGAGCGCCGGCTGCGAAAGGCCGAGCGCCGCCGAGGCCTTGAGCAGGCTGCCATGCGTCTCGAGCGCATCGGCGACGCGCAGCAGGCCGAGCTTCAGCTTCTGGTCGAGGAAGCGGCGCGGCACCGCCTCATCCCGCCAGGCGATAGACGCGGAGCGCGTTGTCGCGCAGGAACTTGCGCAACGGGCCCGGCCGCAGGCCCAGCGCCGCCACCTCCTCGCGCATGCGCCTGAATCCCAGCACCGGGAAGTCCGTGCCGAACATCACCTTGTTCTGGCCGTAGCTGTCGATGTAGCGCACGAAGCTGGCGGGCCAGTGCTTCGGCGCATGCGCATCGGCCACGATGAAGACGTTGCGGTGCTTCCAGGCCATGGCGATCATCTCGTCATGCCAGGGGATGCCGATATGGATCCCGACGAGCTTGAGCTCCGGGAAGTCGCAGGCCACGGCATCGAGCGTGATCGGCTGGCCGACCGAGCGCAGCGGCCGCTTCGGATCATACACCAGGCTCTGCCCGACCTGGAGCTGGATCGGCACGTCCAGCTCGCAGCAGGCGGCATAGAAGGGATACCAGCGCGCATGGTCGGGCGGCAGCTCGAACCAGTGCGGATAGCCATGCGCGCCGATGAAGCCGTATTCCGCCACGCAGCGCTTCAGCTCCCGCACGCCGGCCATGCCCTGGGTGGGGTCGAGCCCGAGCAGGCCGCTGAACCGCTCCGGCCGCCACTGCACGAGCCCCGCCACCGCGCGCGGATCGAGATGCCAGGAGCCCTGCAGCCCGAGCTGCCCGATCTTCGCCGCGACGAGGAAGGCGCGGCCGATGCCGGCCTCGTCCATCATCGCGAGCATCTCCTCCTTCGTGTAGCCGGCGCGTACGCGCTGTTCCTGCCGGAAGGTGCCGGTGTGGAAGTCGCCGCTCCAGGCCGGGCGCGAGGCCGCGATCTCGGGCGTGAGCGGATTGACCACGGCGTCGATGGCCAGGATGTCGTCGTCCATGCGCGCCTCACCGCTGCGATGCGCGCGAAGGATCGGCCCGGCCTGCGGACCTGTCCAGGCGGATGGCCGCGCGGCCTGGGTCCGGCGCACGGAGCGCGGCCGCCGGCGCCGGGATGGCGGCGGATGTTCCGGGGACCGGACCGCCTTGTCGCGCTGTCGCAGCGGTGCCACGCTGCGCGGCAGAGGAAGCGCCATGAAGATCAGCCATGTCGAAGCATTCCAGGTGCAATGGGACAAGCCCGGCGCCGGCGGCGGGCGGAGCGCGTTCCTCCGTATCGAGACGGAGGACGGGCTGTTCGGCCTCGGGGAGGCCTCGCCCATGGAGGGCGGCGTCGCCTCGCTCGCCATCCTGGTCAAGCACGTCGCGCCCTTCCTGATCGGCAAGGACCCGCTCGACCGCGCCGTGCTGGCGGAGCAGCTCCTGCACAAGCTCGTGAAGCTTGGCCCGGAGGGCGCGCTGAGCGGCGCGCTGGCGGCGATGGACATCGCGCTGTGGGACCTCAAGGGCAAGGCGCTCGGCCAGCCGGTGCACAAGCTGCTCGGCGGCGCCTGGCGCACGCGGTTCAACATCTACGCGAGCATCGGCGGCAACGCGAAGCGCAGCGTGGACGAGGTGCTGCGCGTGGTGGAGCGGCGCGTGGCGGCGGAGAAGCCGGCGGCGGTGAAGATCCGCTGGGACGGCGACCGCACGAAGGTGGACGTGGACATCGCCGGCGACATCGCCAAGGCGCGCGCCGTCCGCAAGCTCCTCGGCGACGACTTCGTCATCGGCTTCGATGCGAACAACGGCTATTCGGTCGGCGGCGCGATGCGCGTCGGCCGCGCGCTCGAGGATCTCGGCTATGCCTGGTTCGAGGAGCCGGTGCAGCACTACCACGTCGCCGCGATGGGCGAGGTCGCGCAGCGCCTCGACATCACCGTCTCGGCCGGCGAGCAGAGCTACACGCTCCAGGCGGTGAAGGACCTGATCAATGCGGGCGTGCGGATGGTGCAGCCGGACATCGTGAAGATGGGCGGCATCACCGGCATGGCGGCCTGCGCGGCGCTGGCGCATGCGCATGGCGTCGAGTTCGTGCCGCACCAGACGCAGCCCTCCATCGGGCACCTCGCCAACCTGCACCTGCTCTCGACCGTGATGCACCTGTCGAAGCCGGTGGAATGGGCGGACAACTGGGAACGCACCGCGCCGGTCTTCTCGACGCCCGCCGGGCCGGTGGACGGACTGTTCCATCTGCCGGAGGCGCCGGGGCTCGGCATGGTGTTCGATGCCGGCGAACTCGCGCGCCGCAAGGTGCCCTTCGCGATCCAGAACTGACTTCGGGAGGAAGCCATGACGACGTCCCGCCGCCGCCTGCTCGCGCAGGCCTCGGCCCTTGGCGCGGCCGCATTCTCCGCCGGCGCGCCGCGCGAGGCCGCGGCGCAGGATGCGCCGATCACCATCGCGCTTGCCGCGCGGCAGGTCACCACGCTCAGCCCGCAGCGCCCCGGCCCGACCGGCGGCGACAACTGGGCGATGAAGCAGATCTTCGACACGCTGGTGAAGTCCGAGGACGGCACCTTCGCCATCCGCCCCGAGGACTATCGCCCCGCGCTCGCCGAATCCTGGGAGGTCTCGCCCGATTCCCGCACCTGGACCTTCCGGCTGCGCCGCGGCGTGCGCTTCCACAAGAACTACGGCGAGATGACGGCCGAGGACGTGCTCTTCACCTTCGGGCGGCATCTCGACCGCGGCATCGTCACCAACCAGAAGGCCTTCTACGCGAATGTGGAACGGGTGGAGGCGGCCGATCCCTACACGGTGCGCTTCCATCTGCGCCGGCCGGACCCGCTGTTCAACGGCTCGGTCAGCACCACCATGTCGGCCTCCATCCTCTGCAAGCGCGCCTTCGAGGAGCGCGGCGTGGACGGCTTCAACCTCGACCCGATCGGCACCGGCCCCTACCAGGTGGAGAGCGTCAGCCCCACCCAGGGCGTGCTGCTCTCGGCCTTCCGCGAGCATTGGGGCGGCGTCGCGGCGAGCCCGGCGCTGCGCGTCTCCTTCATCGCCGACACCACGGCCCGGACGCTCGCCTTCGCCTCCGGCCAGGTGGACATGATCGAGGGCGTGCGCCAGCCTGGCTGGATCCAGACCATGCGCCAGCGCAACGCGCGCACCGTGTTCGACGGCACGGCGCCCGGCAGCTTCAACCTGCTGCACCTCAATCTCACCCGTCCCCCGCTCAACGATCCGAAGGTGCGCCTCGCGCTGCGGCTCGGCATCAACAACGCCCAGATCGCCGCGGCCTTCGCGGGCATGTCGGTGCCGAAGGTCGGCATCACCGCGCCGCAATTCGCCGGTGCGGTGCGGATGGAGGATCTGCCGCCCGAGCTGCGCCACGCCCATGATCCGCGCCGCGCCCGCGCGCTGCTGGCCGAGGCCGGGCATCCGAACGGCGTCACCATCCCCTGCTTCACCAGCCAGCGCGAGGACTACGCCTCGATCATGCTGATGATCCAGGAACAGCTCCGCGCCGCCGGGATCAACCTCGACCTGCGGATCATCGACCATGCGACGATGCACGCCGAGAACCGCCGCGACCGCAACTCGATCGCGCTCTATTCCTCGAGCTATCCGCCGGTGCCGTGGCAGCCTTTCCTGCAACTCCTCACCGCCGGCGCCGAGACGAAGGCCGACGGGCGCGGCGGCGAGAACTACAGCCATTACGGCGTCGCGATCCCGGGCATCGACGCGCAGCTCGAGCGCATGCTCGACGAGCCGTCCTTCGAGCGCCGCGTCGCCATGATCCAGCAGATCGAGCGCCAGGTGCTGCGCGACCTGCCGCTGCTCGGCATCGTCACCCTGTCCTACGTGGTGGCGCGCAACCCGCGGGTGGATCTCGGCTATCCGGTGCGCTCGGGCTATGCCTACTGGCCGCTGAACCGGGCGCGCCGCGTCGGGGCCTGACAGGCCGCCACGATGGCGAGGCTGATCGCCGCGCGGCTGCTCGATGCCGTGCCGACCGTGCTGCTGGTGCTCACGCTGGTCTTCGTGGCGCTGCGCCTGCTGCCGGGCGACCCGGCACTGGTCGTGCTCGGCGAATACGCGACACCGGAGCAGCTCGACCTGTTCCGGCGCGAGATGGGGCTGGACCAGCCGCTCTGGTGGCAATGGGCCGCCTTCGTGCGGGACATGCTGACGCTCGATTTCGGCGCCTCGATGATCACCCGCCAGCCGGTCGGCGAGATGATCGCGGAGAACCTGCCCTTCACCATCGAGCTGACGCTCGTCGCCACCCTCATGGGCCTGCTGTTCGGCGTGCCGATGGGCGTAATGGCGGCGGTGAACCGCGACCGCGCGCCGGACAATGCGGCGCGCGCCTTCTCGCTCGTCGGCTATGCCATCCCCGATTTCTACCTCGGCGCGCTGCTGCTGATCGTCTTCGCGCTCAATCTCGGCTGGTTCCCGATCAATGGGGGAGGGGAGGGGTTCTGGGACCGGATGTACCATGTGTTCCTGCCCGCGCTGACGCTCGCCTTCGTCAAGACCGCCTTCCTCGGCCGGCTGACCCGCACCGCGCTGCTGGAGACGCTCGGCAAGGACTATGTCCGCACCGCCCGCGCCAAGGGCGGGCGGGAGGGGCGGGTGATCTATCGCCATGCGCTGCGCAATGCGCTGCTGCCGGTGACGACGGGCCTCGGGCTCAGCCTGCTCGCGACGCTGTCGGGTTCGGTCGCGATCGAGCTGATCTTCAACCGGCCCGGCATCGGGGAGGTGCTGATCAGCGCCATCGCCAAGCGCGACTACCCGGTGATCCAGGGCGGCGTCGTGGTGTTCGCGTTCTTCGTCGTCGCGGTGAATCTGGTGGTGGACCTCGCCTATATCCTGATCGACCCGCGCCTCAGGGTCCGCGCATGAGCGCCACGCAGGATCTCGCGCCCGAGGCGCCGCGCTTCGCCGCGCTGCGCCGGCTGGTCTCGGGCGAGCGGCCGGCGACCCTCGTGGCGATTGCGGTGGTGCTCGTCTTCGCGGCGGTGGCGCTGCTCGCCCCGGTGATCTCGCCGCATGATCCGCTGGCGCAGAGCTACCTGCGGATCAACGCCTATCCCTCGGCCGAGCACTGGCTCGGCACTGACCAGTTCGGCCGCGACGTGTTCTCCCGCCTGCTCCACGGCGCGCGCACCTCGCTGATCTTCGGCCTGGTCTCGCCCGCCGTCGCGGCGGTCGTCGGCACCGCGCTCGGCGTCGCGGCGGGCTATTTCGGCGGCGTCGTGGACCGGGTGATCAGCCGCCTGGTGGATACGCTGCTCGCCTTCCCGGAACTGCTGCTGGCGATCATGGTGGCGGCCGTGCTGGGCGGCGGCTTCTGGAACGTGGTGATGGTGATCGCCGTCGCCTTCGTCCCCGGCTTCGCGCGCGTCGCGCGCTCCGCGACGCTCGCGGTGATGCAGGAACCCTACATGGAGGCCGCGACCGCGATCGGGCTCGGCACGGTGCGGAAGATCGTCCGGCATGTGCTGCCGAACATGGCCGCGCCGGTGATGGTGCTCGCCACGCTCTGGGTCGCGTCCGCGATCCGGCTCGAGGCGTCGCTGAGCTTCCTCGGCCTCGGCACGCAGCCGCCGGCGCCGAGCTGGGGGAACATCATCCGCGACGGCCTCGGCAACATCTTCGGCTCGCCCTGGCCGATCATCGGCGCGGGCTTCGCGATCACCGTCGTCGTGCTCGCCTTCAACCTGCTGGGCGACGCGCTGCGCGACCTGCTCGATCCGGACACGCCGTGACGCCGCTGCTCGAGGTGCGGGATCTTGCCGTCGCCTTCGGCCCGCCGGGGCGGGAGCTGCGCGCGGTGGACGGCGTGAGCTTCGCGATCCCCACCGGCGGCACGGTCGGGCTGGTGGGCGAATCGGGCTCCGGCAAGTCGGTCACGGCGCTGTCGATCCTGCGGCTGATCGGCAGGTCGGGCCGCGTGGCCGGCGGACAGATCCGGTTCCAGGGCGAGGACCTGCTGACGCTGCCCCAGGACCGCCTGCCGGAGATCCGCGGCCGCGATATCGCGATGATCTTCCAGGAGCCGATGAGCTCCCTCAACCCGCTGATGCCGATCGGCGCGCAGGTGGAGGAAGCGCTGCTGCTGCATGGCACGCTGTCGCGCGCCGAGCGGCGCGCGCGCGTGCTGGACCTGCTGCGCCGCGTCGGCATCCCCGATCCGGAAAGCCGCTACGGCGCCTGGCCGCACCAGTTCTCGGGCGGCATGCGCCAGCGCGTGATGATCGCGATGGCGCTCGCCTGCGATCCGAAGCTCCTCATCGCCGACGAGCCGACGACGGCGCTCGATGTCACCATCCAGGCGCAGGTGCTGGACCTGATGCGCCGCATCCGGGAGGGCACGGGCAGCGCGATCCTGCTGATCTCCCACGATCTCGGCGTGATCGCCGAGATGTGCGAGCGCGTCGTGGTGCTCTACGCCGGCCGCGTGGCGGAGGAAGGCTCGGCGCGCGACATCTTCCACCGCGCGACGCACCCCTACACGCGCGGCCTGCTGGAGAGCGTCCCGCGCCTCGATGACGAGCGCCCAAGGCTGGCGCAGATACCGGGCTCCGTCCCGCTGCCGGGCCAGATCGCCGCCGGCTGTCCCTTCCGCCCGCGCTGCGCGCTCGCCATCGCGCGTTGCGGTGAGGAGGTGCCGCCGCTGCGCGAGGTGGGCGAGGGCCACCGCGCCGCCTGCTGGGTGAACGTGGCGTGAGCGCCTCCGATTCACGCCTTCGCGCGCCCTGCACGCTTCGGCGATCGGAGCGCGCGGCATGACCGCGCCGCTGATCCGCGCCGAGGGCCTCGGCAAGACCTTCGCCGCCCCGCGCGGCCTGCCCTTCGCGCCGCGGCCGCCGGGGCTGCGCGCCGTGGACGATGTGAGCTTCGCCGTGGCGCGCGGCGAGACGCTCGCCGTGGTCGGCGAATCCGGCTGCGGGAAATCCACGCTCGGGCGGCTGATGCTGCGCCTGATCCCGCCCACCGAGGGCCGCGTCTTGTTCGAGGAGCGCGACATCGGCGCGCTTTCCGCGCGTGATCTGCGCGCGCTACGCCGCCACGCGCAGATCATCTTCCAGGACCCCTACGGCTCGCTGAGCCCGCGCCGCACCGTCGCGCAGATCATCGCCGAGCCGCTCGAGGTCTTCGGCCTCACCAAAGGCCGAGCGGCGCTGCGCGAGAAGGTGGCGGAACTGCTCGTCCAGGTCGGCCTGCCGCCGGCGGCGATGGACCGCCACCCGCGCAGCTTCTCGGGCGGCCAGCGCCAGCGCATCGGCATCGCGCGCGCCATCGCCGTGCGGCCCAGCTTCGTGGTGGCGGATGAGCCGGTCTCGGCGCTCGATGTCTCGGTGCAGGCGCAGATCGTGAACCTGCTGCAGGATCTGCAGGCTGCGCGCGGCTTCTCCTGCCTGTTCATCGCGCATGACCTCGCGGTGGTGCGCCATATCGCGGACCGGGTGATGGTCATGTATCTCGGCCGGGTGATGGAGATCGGGCCTAAGCGCGCGATCTACGCAACGCCGCAGCATCCCTACACGCAGGCGCTGCTCTCCGCCGTGCCGCTCCCCGATCCGGACGCGCCGCGCCGGCGCATCGTGCTGGAGGGGGACGTGCCGAGCCCGCTTCGCGTGCCGCCCGGCTGCGCCTTCCATCCGCGCTGCCCCATCGCGCAGGACGTATGCCGGCGTGAGCGTCCGCCCCTGCGGGAGGTGGCGCCCGGGCAATCCGCGGCCTGCCATTTCGCCGCACCGAATCCGCTGCCCGTGGGCTGAACCGCGGAAGGCCGGGCGCAAGTCCGTGGCGGCGCGCCGCGCAGGCACGGAACGATCCAGTCCGCGCGGATATGCGGATTGCACTTGGCGCGCCAGGGTGGCCGCGTGATCATGCCCCGCCATCGGGGAGATCACGCCATGCGCCGCCGCTCGCTGCTCGTCGCGCCGATTGCGGCGCTTGCCACGCCGGCCCTTGCGCAGGGCCGCCTCGCGAGCGGCACGCCAAGCATCGTGGTCGGCTTCGCCGCCGGCGGCATCGGGGATGCGCTCGCTCGCCTCGTCGCCGAGACCGCGCGCGAAAAGCGCGGCGTCCAGCCGATCGTCGAGAATCGCCCGGGCGCCGGCGGCACGGTCGCGACCGAGCGCGTCTCGCGCGCCGCGCCGGATGGCCTCACCATCGTGCTCGGCAGCCCCGGTGCGCTCACCGTGCTGCCGCACCAGGGCAATGTCGGCTATGAGCCGGTCGAGGGGCTGACGCCGCTCGCGCAGCTCATCGCCCAGCCGCTGCCGGTCTATGTGCGGGCGGATAGCCCCTTCGCCGACTGGCAGGCGGCGCTCGCCTTCGCGCGCGCCAATCCCGGCAAGTTCACCTGGGGCACCGCCGGTTCCCGCAGCATCGCCGAGCTGATGGTGGAATCCGCCTTCCGGCATGAGCGGGTTGAGACCACCACCGCGCCCTTCCGCGGCGGCGCGGAGGCGATCCAGGCGCTGCTCGGCGGGCACATCATGGCCGTCGCCTCGCCGGATTACGGGCCGCTGCTGCGCCAGGGCCAGGTGCGGCTCCTGGTCGAGAGCGGGCCGACGCCGATCCCCGGCTATCCGCAGGTGCCGACCTTCCGGAGCCTCGGCTATCCGCTCTCCTTCCCGATCAGCTACGGCTTCCTCGGGCCGGCGCGGATGGCGCCGGACGCGGTGCTGTGGTGGGAATCGCTGATGGTCGAGCTCGGCCGCTCGCCGGCCATGGCGGCCTTCGCCGAGCGCTATGTGGGCGTCGTCGCGGTGGAGGACGGCGCCGGCTACGGCCGCATCATCCGCGAGGGCTACACGGCCTTCCGCACGATCCTCCGCGGCACCTGATCTGGACGCGGCGCCGGCGACGGCGCCCCGAAGGCGGCTTCGGCATCGCCGCGCCGGCGGCCGCTCGATGGCCTGGACCCCGCGGCTTCGCCGCGGCCCGGCACACTTGATATTGTGACATTTTTGTTGCAAGCAGGTTGCAGGGTGGTGCTCCTGCAAGGGCCGCCCTCAATCGAGGAGGGAGAGGCGGCATGGCAAGCGCATCGGGTATCCGTCGGCGGCACCTGCTCGCAGCAGGCGGCGCGGCGTTGGTTCCCGCGGGGCAGGCGCGCGCCCAGGCCGGGCTGGAAGCGCGGGCCGTCGTCATCACGAGCTTCTCGCGCGACGTCACCACGCCCTTCGTGCAGGCCTTCGAGCGGCGCCATCCGGGCACCCGGATCGAGGTGCAGAACCGCAACACCACCGCCGCCGTCGCCTTCATCCGCGAGACGCGCGCCAGCCCGCCCGACCTGATGTGGGCCAGCGCGCCCGACGCCTTCGAGGTGCTGAAGCAGGGCAACCTCCTCGCCCGGCCGGAGATCGACACCAGCGGCATCCCCCCCCGCATCGGCGGCGGCCCGACGCATGATCCGGACGGCCGCTATTTCGGCTTCGCCGTCTCGGGCTACGGCATCATGTACAACACGCGCTATGTCCGCGCGAACCGCCTGCCGGTGCCGCGCGAATGGACTGACCTGAAGAACCCCGTCTACCAGAACCATGTCGGCATCAGCGCGCCGAGCCGCTCCGGCACCACGCACCTGACGATCGAGACCATCCTCCAGGGCGAGGGCTGGGAGCCGGGCTGGGCGCTGATCCTGGAGATGGCCGGCAACTTCGCGCAGGTGTCCGACCGCAGCTTCGGCGTGCCGGATGCGGTGAACAGCGGCCAGTACGGCATCGGCATCGTGATCGATTTCTTCGGCTTCGCCGCGAAGGCCTCCGGCTTCCCGGTGGAGTTCGTCTACCCCACCGTCACCACGCTGGTGCCGGCCAACATCGCGATGATCGAGGGCGCGCGCAGCCCGAACGCCGCACGCGCCTTCATCCAGTTCCTGCTCTCGCCGGAAGGGCAGGAGGTGCTGCTCGACCCGAAGGTGATGCGCCTGCCGGTGCGCCCCGAGACCTATGCGCGCGCGCCGGAGGGCTTCCCCAACCCCTTCACGAACCCGTCGCTCGGCGCGCGGGTGCGCTTCAACAACGAGGTTTCGGAAGCGCGCTACGAACTGCTGAACAGCCTGTTCGACCGCGTCATCACCTTCCGCCTGCGCGAACTGACGGAGGCCTGGAAGGCCGTGCACGCCGCCGAGGCCGCGCTCGCGCGGCGCGAGAACGCGGAGGGCCGACGCCTGGTCGCCGAAGCGCGGCAGAAGCTCACCCGCATGCCGGTGAGCGAGGCGCAGGCCGCCGACCGGGCCATCGCCGGCGCCTTCCAGCCGACCAGGCCGGACCGCCCCGCCGGGCCCCGCCAGGCGCAGCTCGAGGAGGAGTGGGACCGCTTCGCCGTCGCCGCCTATGCGGAGGCGCGGCAACTCGCCGAGCGCGCGCAGCGCGCGCGCTGACCCCGCCGCGCCGAGCCGCCGCCTTGTCGGCCACGACCATCCCCGCCGCGCGCACCCGCGCGGCGCGGCTGCGCCTGGAAGCCTCGCCCGTGCAGGTGCTGGCCGCGCTGCTCGTCGCGGCGTTCCTTCTGGCCTTCCTCGTGGTGCCGGTCGGGCGCGTCTTCGCGGTCGCGTTCACCGCCGCGGAGGGCGGCTTCACGCTCGTGCATTTCGGCGACTTCTTCCGCACGAGCCTGTTCATCGAGAGCTTCTGGAACAGCCTCTATGTCGCGGGCATGAGCGTGGTGGTCGCCTCGCTCATCGCGGTCCCGCTCGCGGTGATCCTGGCACGCTACCGCTTTCCGGGCACGGCGCTGATCAGCACGCTCGGCGTGCTGCCGCTGGTGATGCCGCCCTTCGTCGGCGCGGTCGCGATGCAGCTCGTCTTCGGGCGCAACGGCACGGTCAACCTGCTGCTGATGGACTGGTTCGGCTTCCGCCTGGAGCTGATGGACGGACTGAACGGCGTCATCTTCGTGCAGGCGCTGCACTATTTCCCCTTCATCCTGATGAACCTCACCGCCTCGCTCTCCAACATCGATGTCGCGATGGAGGAAGCGGGGCAGAATCTCGGCGCGCGCAACCTCACCCTGCTGCGGACGATCGTTCTGCCGCTGTCGCTGCCGGGCTATCTCGCCGGCGCCTCGCTGGTCTTCGTCAAGGTGTTCGACGACCTCGCCACGCCGCTACTGCTCAACGTGACGAACATGCTGGCGCCGCAGGCCTATCTGCGCGTCACCTCGGTCGGGCTCGGCGACCCGATGGGCTACGTGATCGGCGTCATCCTCGTCGTCGTCTCGGTCGCCGCGATGGCCGGCGCCGCGCTGCTGCTGCGCGGGCGCGACTTCGCGACGCAGCAGCGCGGCGGCGGCGGGCTCGGGCGGCGGCCGCTGTCGCCGGCCGGGCTCGCGCTGGCCTGGGCCTTCGTGCTGCCGGTGCTGCTGCTCGTGCTCGCGCCGCATGTCGGCATCCTGCTGCTGAGCCTCGCCACCGTCTGGTCCTTCAGCCCGCTGCCGGATGCCTATACCCTCGCCCATTACGGCACGGTGCTGAGCGAGACGCCGCAATTCCTCACCAACACGCTGCTCTATTGCGGCGTCGCCGGGCTGATCGACGTGGTGATCGGCGTCACCATCGCCTGGCTCGTGCTGCGCACGAAGCTGCCCGGACGCAAGCTGCTCGACCTGGTCGCGATGTCGGCGCTGGCCGTGCCGGGCCTCGTGCTCGGCATCGGCATCCTCAGGACCTATTTCGAGGTGGAGCTGCCGGGCGGCGTCTCGCTGGCCACCTCGGGCCTCATGCTCACCATCGTCTATGCCGTCCGCCGCCTGCCCTATGCGCTGCGCGCCGCGACCGCCGCACTCCAGCAGGTGCATCGCAGCCTGGAGGAGGCGGCCGAGAACCTCGGCGCCGGCAAGACCACGACGCTGCTCCGCATCGTCGTCCCCCTGATGGCCGGCGGGCTCGCGGCGGCCTTCGTCACCAGCTTCGCGACCGCCGCGGTGGAGCTGTCCGCGACCCTCGTGCTCGCCGCGCGCGACGTGGACGCGCCGCTTTCCTACGGGATCTACGTCTTCATGCAGAGCCCGGCCGGCCGCGGGCCGGGTGCCGCGCTCGGCGTCATCGCCGTGGTCACCGTCGCGATCTGCACCTTCGCCGCCCACCGCATCGCCGAGGCCGATCGCCGGCGCCGCAGCCGCGGAGGGGGCGAGACATGACCGCGGCCGGCGTCGAGATCGAGCGCGTCTCCTTCGGCTATGGCCGCACGCGGGTGCTGGAGGACGTGTCCCTCTCGATCCGCAAGGGCGAGTTCTTCGCCTTCCTCGGTCCCTCGGGCAGCGGCAAGACCACGCTGCTGCGGCTCGTCGCGGGCTTCGGGCTGCCCGAATCGGGCCGCATCCTTATCGGCGGCCGCGACGCGACGCGTGAGCCGCCCTGGGCGCGCAATGTCGGGCTGGTCTTCCAGAGCTACGCGCTCTGGCCGCACATGACCGTGGCGCAGAACGTCGCCTTCGGCCTGGAGCGCCGCCGCATCCCGCGCGCCGAGCGCGAGCGGCGGGTGAAGGCGGCACTCGATCTCGTCGGGCTCCCGCATCTGATGGAGCGCCGCCCGGCGCAGCTCTCGGGCGGGCAGCAGCAGCGCGTCGCGATCGCCCGAACCCTCGCGATCGAGCCCGAGGTTCTGCTGCTCGACGAGCCGCTTTCCAACCTCGATGCCGGGCTGCGCGCCGGCGTCCGGGCGGAGCTGGTGGAGCTCCAGCGCCGGCTCGGCCTCACCACCATCCTCGTGACCCACGACCAGGAGGAGGCGAACGCCGCCGCCGACCGGATGGCCGTGCTGAACGAGGGCCGCGTGCTCCAGGTCGGCGCGCCCTCCGAGCTCTACGACCGGCCGGCGGACCGCTTCGTCGCCGGCTTCCTCGGCACCGCGAACCTGCTCGAGGGCCAGGTCGAAGCCGGCGCCTTCCGCGCCGGTCCGCTCGCGATGCCCATGCCCGACGCGGCCGCGGGGGCGGCGACGCTCGCGCTGCGCCCGCAGGCCATCGCGCTCAGCCGCGAAGGCGAGGGCCTGCCCGCCCGCGTGCAGCGCGCCGAGTTCCTGGGCGGCCATGTCCGCTACACCCTCGACCTCGGCCAGGGCATCGCGCTGACCGCGGAGGAGCCGCATCTGCGCGGCCGCGAGCCGCTCGCGCCCGGCCGCGCCATCGGCATCCTGCTCGACCCGGCGCAGACCACGCTGCTGCGCCAATGAGACCAAACGGCAAGGGAGATTCCGCCATGCGACGCCACCTGTTCCTCGCGCTCGCCGCAGCCCCGCTCGCCTGGAGCGCGCCGGCCGCCGCGCAGGGCACGCTCAACCTCTACTGCTCGGTGCAGATCGAGTGGTGCCAGGCCATCGCGACGAACTTCCAGCGCGAGAGCGGCATCCGGGTGAACATGACCCAGCGCGGCTCCGGCGAGACGCTCGCGGCGATCCGCGCGGAGGCGCAGAACCCGCGCGGCGATGTCTGGTTCGGCGGCACCGGCGATCCGCACCTCGCCGCCGGCGAGGAGAACCTGACCCAGCCCTACACCAGCCCGAACAACGAGCAGCTGCATCCCTGGGCGCTGACCCAGTGGCGGCAGTCGCAGCAGCGCGCCATCGGCGTCTATGCCGGCGCGGTCGGCTTCGGCTTCAACACCGAACTGCTCGCGCGCAAGAACATCGCCGCACCCGCCTGCTGGGCGGACCTGCTCGATGCCCGCTTCCGCGGCGAGATCCAGGTGGCGAACCCCAACTCCTCCGGCACCGCTTACGTCATCATCGCGACGCTCGTGCAGATCATGGGCGAGGAACAGGCCTTCGACTACATGCGCCGCCTGCATCCCAACGTGAACAGCTACGCGCGCAGCGGCACCGGGCCGATCAAGGCGGTGGCGCGCGGCGAGACGGGCGTCAGCCTCTCCTTCGTGCATGACGCGGTGACCGAGCGGAACGCCGGCTTCCCGGTGAGCTGGGCGACGCCCTGCGAGGGCACCGGCTACGAGATCGGCTCCATGTCCATCCTGCGCGGCAGCCGGAACCTCGCCCAGGCGCGGCGCTTCTACGACTGGGCGCTGACCGAGCCCGCGCAGCGGCTGGGCTTCGAGGCGGGCGGGCAGCTCCAGCAGCCCTCGAACCGCACCGCGCCGCTGCCGCCCAACGCGCCGGACCTCAGCCGCATCCGGCTGATCGAGTACGACTTCGCGAAGTACGGCCAGGCCGCGGAGCGCCGCCGGCTGATCCAGCGCTGGGACCGCGAGGTCGGCGCGCTGCCGCGCTGAGGGGAGAGCTCATGATGATCCGTACGCTGGCCCTCGCGGGCCTGACACTCGCCCTCTCCGCTCCGACACCGGCCGTGGCGCAGGGCAGCCTCAACATGCTCTGCGCGCCGGCCGCCGACTGGTGCGAGGCGATCGCCGCCGGCTTCCAGCGCGAGACGGGCATCCGTGTCTCGATGGCGCGGAAATCGGCCGGCGAGATCCTCGCCCAGATCCGCGCCGAGTCGCAGAACCCGCGAACCGACATCTGGTTCGGCGCCTCCGCCGAGACGCACATCTCGGCCGCCGAGCAGAACCTGCTGCAGCCCTACACCTCTCCCAACATGGCCGGGCTGCACGACTGGGCGATCAACGTGCACCGCATCACCGAAGGCCGCTGCGTCGGCGTCTCCTCCGGCGCGATCGGCATCGCCTGGAACCGCGAGCTGATGGCGCGGAAGAACCTGCCGATCCCGCGCAGCTGGGCCGACCTGCTGAACCCGGCCTATCGCGGGGAGATCCAGCTGCCCAACCCGAACTCGTCCGGCACCGCCTACACCATCATCGCCGGCCTGGTGCAGCTCTGGGACGAGGACCGCGCCTTCGCCTATCTCCGCCAGCTCCATGCGAACGTGAACGCCTATACCCGCAGCGGCGCGGCGCCGATGCAGGCGGTCTCCCGCGGGGAGACGGCGATGGCCGTCAGCTTCAACATGGAGGTCACCTCTATGGCGCAGGCCGGCTTCCCGATCGAGATCGGCTACCCGACCGAGGGCACGAGCTACGAGGTGGCCTGCATGTCCATCATCCGTGGCGCGCGCAACCTGGCGCAGGCGCGGCGCTTCTACGACTGGTACCTGACGCCCGCGGCGATGGACATCGGCCCGCGCGTGAACCAGTGGCACGTGCCGGCGCATCGCCAGGCGACGCCCGACCCGCGCATCCCGGACCTCGCGGCGATCCGCCTGGTCAACTACGACTTCGCGCAGTACGGCCAGGCCGCCACGCGCCGGCGCATCCTCGAACGCTGGGACCGGGAAGTGGGGTCGCTGCCGCGATGAGACACCTTGCCATCGCGGCGCTCGCCGCGCTTCCCATCCCCGCCCTCGCGCAGGGCCAGCTCAATCTCTACTGCTCGGCCACTATCGAATGGTGCACGCCGATCGCCCGCGGCTTCGAGCGCGAAAGCGGCATCCGCGTCGTCCTGACGCAGCGCTCCACCGGCGAGATGCTGGCCGCGATCCGCGCCGAGGCGCGCAACCCGCGCGGCGATGTGTGGTGGGGCGGCACCGGCGACCCGCATGTCGCCGCCGGCGAGGAAGGGCTGACCGTCGCGCATGAAAGCCCGCGCATCGCGGAGCTGCATGACTGGGCGCAGGCGCAATGGCGCCAGACCCAGGGTCGGACGGTGGGCGTCTATGCCTCCGTGCTCGGCTTCGGCTTCAACACGGAGCTGATCGCGCGGCGCAACCTGCCGGCGCCGCGCTGCTGGGCCGATTTGCTGAACCCGGCCTATCGGGGCGAGATCCAGATGGCGAACCCGAACAGCTCGGGCACCGCCTACATCGTCATCGCGACGCTGGTGCAGATGATGGGCGAGGATCCGGCCTTCGACTACCTGAAGCGTCTGCACGGCAGCATCAACGCCTATCCGCGCAGCGGCACGGCGCCGATCACCGCGGTGGCGCGCGGCGAGACGGCGCTCTCCATCTCCTTCGTCCACAACGCGGCGGAGGAAGCGGCGGCCGGCTTCCCGGTGGGCCATGCCGTGCCCTGCGAGGGCACCGGCTACGAGATCGGCTCCATGTCCATCCTGCGCGGCGCGCGCAATCTCCAGGCGGCGCAGCGCTTCTACCACTGGGCGCTGTCGGCCGAGGCGCAGCTTGCCGCGAGCCAGGAGGCGAAGAAGCTCCAGACCATGGCGAACCGCAACGTGCCGCTGACCGACGGCGCGCCGAACATGGCGACCGCGCGGATCATCGACTACGACAACGCCCGCTTCGGCGCCTCGGCCGAGCGCCGCCGCCTGCTGGCGCGCTGGGACCGGGAGGTCGGCTCGCTGCCGCGCTGACCGCCATGTTCCTCGGGACCTCGCTCTTCTTCTGGCTGCTCGCCGCGCTCGGCGCCGCCATCCTGCCCTGGCACATGCTCCAGGACGGGCTGGCGCTGTCGAACCTCGTGGCGCTCGGCGCCGAGGATCCCGAGGCTGCCTCCGCGCTGACCCAGGCGGTGCGACATGGGCGGTTCTGGTTCTGGCCGGTGCTCGCCGGACTCGCGCTGGCGCTGCCCGGCGCGCTGCCGGGGCCGGCGCGCCGGCGTTCCCACTTCCTGCTGGCGGGCGGCGGGCTCGGGCTCGCCGCCATCGTCCTCCAGGGGGTCGCCATCGGGGTGCAGGGCTGGTCCTGGGCTTGGGTGGAAGCCGCCTTCGGCCCCCTCGAGGACCGCCAGTTCGGCATCGGCCTCGGCGGCGCGCTGGCCTTCGCCGGCTGCCTCGTGCTGTTCACCGACGGGCTCGCGCTGCGCGGGCTGTTCAAGGGCGACCGCTTCGTCGCCGGCGCGGTCGGGCTGCTCGTCGCCTCCATCGCGATCTTCACCGCCTGGCCGGTGCTGACAATGCTCGGCCAGATGTTCACCCCGCGCGACGATCTCGGCGTCGGCGCGGCGATGGCCGACCGCCTGCTCGACGGCAAGATCTGGGGCCTGGCCTGCCTCGGCGGGCCGGTGAACTGCGGCGTGTTCTGGAACACGCTGGTGCTCGCCACCTCCACAGCGACGGCGGCGACGATCCTCGGCCTCTGCTTCGCGCTGATCGTCACGCGCACCGGCTTCCCGGCCAAGCGCGCGATGCGGCTGCTGACGGTACTGCCCATCATCACGCCGCCCTTCGTCATCGGGCTCGGCCTCATCCTGATCTTCGGCCGCTCAGGCGTGGTGAACCAGATCGTCGAATCCTTCTTCGGCATCGAGCTCGGCCGCTGGATCTACGGCTTCAACGGCGTCTTCCTCGCGCAGGTCTTCTCCTTCACGCCCACCGCCTTCCTGGTGCTGATCGGCGTGGTGGAGGGCATCTCCCCCAGCATGGAGGAAGCCAGCCAGACGCTGCGCGCGAGCCGGATGCGGACCTTCCGCGCGGTGACGCTGCCGCTGATGATCCCGGGGCTGGCCAATGCCTGGCTCGTCGTCTTCGTCGAATCGCTCGCCGATTTCGGCAATCCGATCGTGCTCGGCGGCTCCTACGGCGTGCTCTCGACCGAGATCTTCTTCGCGGTGGTCGGCGCGCAGCAGGATTTCGGCCGTGCCGCGGTGCTCGCCGCGATCATGCTCGTCGTCGGGCTCTGCGCCTTCCTGCTGCAGCGCGCGGTGGTGGGCAAGCGCAGCTACGTCTCGGTCACGGGCAAGGGCGATGCCGGCCTCCAGCAGGGCCTGCCGCGGCCGGTGAAGATCGTCGCCTTCGCGGTCGCGATCCCCTGGGCGATCCTCACCGTCACGGTCTACACCATGGCGATGGCGGGCGCCTTCGTGCGGGTCTGGGGCCGCGACTGGACGCCGACGCTCTCGCATTTCCAGCGTGCCTTCGCGATCGAATGGGCGGCCGATGGCCGCATGCTGTTCTCGGGCGGCGCCTGGCATTCGCTGTTCACCACCATCCAGCTCGCGGCCATCGCCGCACCCATCACGGCGGCGATCGGCCTGCTCGCCGCCTGGGTGCTGACGCGCCAGCGCTTCGCCGGCCGCACCGCGCTGGAGTTCAGCCTGATGCTGACCTTCGCCGTGCCGGGCACGGTGATCGGCGTGGCCTACATCCTCACCTACAACATCCCGCCGCTCGAGATCACCGGCACGGCGATGATCCTCATCGCCTGCTTCGTCTTCCGCAACCTGCCGGTCGGCGTGCGCAGCGGCGTCGCGGCGATGAGCCAGCTCGACAAGTCGCTGGACGAGGCGGCGATCACGCTCCGCGCCTCCACCTTCCGCGCGCTGCGCACCGTGGTGCTGCCGCTGCTGAAGCCCGCCATCGTCACCGCGCTGGTCTATTCCTTCGTGCGCGCGATGACGACCGTCTCCGCCGTGATCTTCCTCGTCTCGGCCGAGTACGAGATGGCGACCGTCTTCATCATCAACCGCGTGATCAACGGCGACTACGGCCTGGCCATCGCCTATTGCGCGGTGCTGATCGTGCTGATGATGGCGGCGATCGGGCTCATCAACCTTCTCGTCGGCCGCCGCCGGCTCGGGCGCCGCGGCGCCGCGCCGGCGGCCGCACCTGTCGGAGGCCGCGCGTGACGCTCCAGATCAAGACCGGCGCGGAGGTGCGCCTTGCCGGCATCGGCAAGCGCTACGGCCAGGTGCAGGCGGTGAAGCCGCTGGACCTGGTGATCGAGGGCGGCACGCTCGTCACGCTGCTCGGCCCCTCGGGCTGCGGCAAGACCACGCTGCTGCGGATGATCGCCGGCCTCGAACAGGCGACGGACGGACGGCTGTTCATCGGCGGGCGCGACGTGACCCTGCTGCCGGCGGGCGAGCGCAACGTCTCCATGGTGTTCCAGTCCTACGCGCTGTTCCCGCACATGAGCGTGCTGGACAACGTGGCCTACGGCCTCGTCTCCTCCGGGTTCCGGAAGCGCGACGCGCATGCGAAGGCCGAGGCCGCGCTGGAGACGGTCGGCCTCAAGGGCTTCGGCGCGCGCCTGCCGTCGGAGATGTCGGGCGGCCAGCAGCAGCGCGTGGCCGTCGCGCGCGCCCTGGTGCTGGAGCCGGACGTGCTGCTGTTCGACGAGCCGCTCTCCAACCTCGATGCCCGGCTGCGGCGCAGCATGCGGGAGGAGATCCGCGCGCTCCAGCAGCGGCTCGGCGTCACGGTCGTCTATGTCACCCACGACCAGTCGGAGGCGCTGGCCGTCTCCGACAAGATCGTGGTGATGCGCAACGCCGAGATCGCCCAGGCCGGCACCCCGGCCGAGCTCTACACCCAGCCGAACTCGGTCTTCGTCGCCACCTTCATGGGTGAGGCGAACCATGTGCGCGGCACCCTGGAGGCGGCCGGCGAGGGCCGCGGCACCCTCGCCCTCGGCGCGTTGCGGCTTGACCTGCCGCATCGCGGCCTGCCGCCCGGGCCGGTCGATGTCGTCATCCGGCCGGAGGCGATCAGCGTGCAGCCCGAGGGCCGCGACGGCACCCTTCCGGGCCGCGTCGCGCGCGCCACCTACATGGGCGCGCACACCGAATACCACCTCGACACCGAGGTCGGATCGCTGTTCGCGGTGAGCCCCGAGCGGCTGCGCCATCGCACGCAGGGCGAGGCGGTCGGGGTCGCGCTCGATCCCGAAGGCGTCATCATCGTCCGTCCCTGACAGCCTGGCCCGAAAGGGCCGCGTGGCGCGCCGCGGCATGGGCGAAGGCGAGCGCCGGGCCGAGCGTGATGCCGGGGCCGGGATAGACGCCGCCCATCACCGACTGCATGTCGTTGCCGATGGCATAGAGGCCGCCGATCGGCCGGTCCTCCGCGTCCAGCACCTCGGCATCCCCGTTCACGACGAGGCCCGTCGCCGCGCCGATGTCGCCCGGCCACAGGCGGATCGCGTGGAAGGGCGGCGTCGCGATCGGGCCGAGATTGGGGTTGGGCAGGCCGCGCGCGGCATCGCCGTTCGCGCGGTGATAGGCGGTGCTGCCGCGGCCCCACTCCTCGTCCACGCCGCTCGTGGCGAAGGCGTTCATCCGCGCGACCGTCGCGGCCAGCCCGGCCTCGTCCACGCCGAGCCGCTGCGCGAGCGCCGCCAGCGTCGGCGCCGCCACCAGGTAGCCATCGGCCAGGAAGGGCCCGAGGCCGCGCCCGCCCGGGCGCACCATCCCGAGGCCGTAGCGGCGCAGCGCCTCGGCATCGGCGATGAGGAAGGCCGGGATGCTTCGCGCCTCGTACATCGCCCGGGCGAACAGGTGGTAGGAGGTCGCCTCGTTGACGAAGCGGCGGCCCGCCGCGTTCACCGCCACCGTGCCGGGCTTGCCGCGGTCGAGCACGAAATGCGGGAAGACCGCATCGCTGCCATCGGCGCGCCGCCGCACCGAGACGGGCGCCCAATAGGCGTTGTCCAGCGCCGCCGTGCCGAGCCGCGCGCCGAGCGCGAGGGCGAGGTCCAGCATCTCCCCGGTATGGCCAGGTGCGGCCGGGCTGAACTCGGCGAGCGGCGCCGGCAGCAGCGCCGCGCGCCGCGCCGGGTGGCGGTTGAAGCCGCCGGTCGCCAGGATCACGCCGCGCCGCGCGAGCACGCGCCGGTGCGCGCCACCCTGCGCCAGCACCGCGCCCTCCACGCCCGCCGCGCCGCGCAGCAGTTCCAGCACCTGAACGCCAAGCCGGATCGGCACGCCACGCGCATCGAGCGCGGCGAGCAGCCGGCCGACCAGCGCATTGCCCATCACCAGCCGCGTGCCGCGCGGATGGCGCAGCCGGTCCAGCGCATGCCGCCCGAGCAGCCCCGCCGCATGGCGGAAGGAGGCGAAGGCGCGCGTGGCCTTCAGCAGATGCCCGATGTCGTCGCGGTCCACCATCATCCCGCCGAACAGCGTGAATTCCGGGATCGGCGGGCGGATCAGCGCGAGCCTGGCACCCAGCCCGCGCGCATCGAAGGGCAGCGGCTCCAGCGCGCGGCCACGCAGCGATGCCTCCGGCATCTCCTGGAGGTAGTCCGGATGCAGCGGCCGCGCGCGCAGCTTCACCTCCGTCTCGCGGTCGAGCCGGGCGATCGCGGCGGGACCATGGCCGAGGAAGGCGCGGCGCATCGCCTCGCTCGAATGGTTGCCGACGGCGTGGCGGAGGAAGGTGGCGGCGCGCTCGGCGCTGTCCTCCTCCGCGCCGACGGTCGCGGCCAGGTGCGTGGCGGGAACCCAGATGGTCCCGGCCGACAGCGCGGTGGTGCCGCCGAGCAGCGCGGTGCGCTCCACGAGCAGCACGCTGAGCCCCTCGAGCGCGCCGAACAGCGCCGCGGCCATCCCCGCGCCGCCACCGCCGATGACGAGCAGGTCGCAATGCTCCGTTTCCATGCGGCCCGGCTTAGGTCTTCGTGGCGCGCGGCGCAACGCGGCCGCCGCGGGTAGCCATCCGCGCGCCGGGACGGCAGGATGCGCCGGGCAGCGCCGCCGGACGGCAGCGCGCCGACACGTCAATGGGAGGAAGAACGGCCGTCATGATCACCCGCAGAACCCTGGGCGGGCTCGCCGCCCTGCCGCTGCTCGGCGCCGCCGGCCGCGCCGCCGCGCAGGAAGCCTTCCCCGCCCGCGACCTGCTCGGCGTCATCCAGTGGGGTGCGGGCGGTGCGACCGATGTCACCGGCCGCGCCGTGACGCCGCATGTCGAGGCAGCGCTCGGCCAGAAGATCGTGCTCCAGAACCGTCCCGGCGGAACCGGCGCGATCGCCATGACCGCGGTGCACAACGCCGCCGCCGACGGCTACACGCTGCTCTACGGCGCCGAGAACCCGCTGCTGTATGGCGTGCTGAACCTCTCGCGGCTGGATTTCGTGCGGGAGTTCTACGCGGTGAACGTGCTGGCGCGCGGCGTCGCCGTGATCGTGACGCATCCCGACCGGCCCTGGCGGACGCTGAAGGACCTGGTGGAGGAGATCCGGCGCAACCCCGGCCGCGTCCGCATGGCCGGCACCGGCCCTGGCGGCCAGCCGCATGTGATCAGCTCCATGCTGAGCTCGCTCGGCAATATCCGCCACATCTCGATCCCCTTCGAGGGCGAGGGGCCGGGCCTCACCGCGCTGCAGGGCGGCCATGCCGACTTCATGCCGGCCGGGTCCGGCGCGGCGGCCGAGCATGTGCGCGCCGGGCGGCTCCGGGCGCTCGCGGTGTTCAACCCCGAGCCGCTGCCGAGCTTCCCCGGCGTGCCGCCGGCGACGGCGGACTTCCCCGAGCTCGGCCGCTTCATGCCCTGGGGCTCCTTTTACGGCGTCTGGGTGCGGCGCAGCGTGCCGCAGGACCGGCGTGACCGGCTGGTGGCCGCCTTCCGGCAGGGCGCGGCGAACCCGCAATTCGTGCAGTTCATGCAGAATGCGGGCAACGTCGTGATGGGCCTGTCGGGCGACGAGGCCGATGCCTTCCTGCGCCGCTGGCAGTCGGTGACGACCTGGACGCTGCAGGAAGCCGGCGCGACGCGGACCTCGCCGGAGGAGTTCGGCATCCCGCGCCCGTGACGCACCCGGCCCCGGCCGCCCGGCCGGGGCCGCACATCCGCAACGGAGGGTGGCCATGCAGGGACGCCCGCGCGAGCCCGGCGAGACGGTCTTCGCCTGCCTGATGCTGCTGCTCGGCCTGTTCGTGATGGCCGAGGGCTGGCGGCTCGATGCGTTCCATTCGCCGAGCTCGGCGGGGATCTTCCCGGCCTTCGCGGGGCTGTTCATGGCCGTCTCGGCAGCCGCGGTGATCCGCCGCACCCGCCGCATGGCGCCGCCGCCCTCCGCCGCCGAGGGCGGGCTCGCCCGCGCCTTCCTCCGCCGCGTCACGCCGAAGGAAGTCGCGGTGATGGCGGTGCTGATGGTGGCCTACATGCTGGCGCTGGAGCCGGCCGGCTTCCTCGTCGCGTCCTTCGCCTTCCTGCTCGTCGCGATCCTCTATCTGCACCGGCGCGGCCTGGTGTTCGCCGTGATCGTCGCGGCCGCGACGCTGGCGCTGATCTGGGTGATCTTCCGGCTGGTGTTCGCCGTGGTGCTGCCGGCGGGGCGCCTGTTCGGATGAACGAATCCCTCACCTACTTCCTGATGTGCTGGACCGACTGGCGGCTCCTGCTGCTCACCGCGGGCGGCACCTTCGCCGGCATCTACATCGGCGCCATCCCGGGCCTGTCGGTCACGATGGCGGCCTCCATCCTGATCTCCTTCACCTTCACCTGGGACGTGAACCCGGCGCTCGCGCTGATCGGCGGCATCTTCATGGGCGGGGTCTATGGCGGCTCGCGCAGCGCCATCCTGCTGAACATCCCGGGCGCCCCGGCGGCGATCGCCACCGCGCTCGATGGCTATCCGCTGGCCCGGCGGGGCGAGGCGGGGGTGGCGATCGGGCTCTCGACCGTCACCTCCTTCGCCGGCGGCTTCGTCGGCATCATCGCGCTCGCCGTCGCGGCGCCGGCGATCTCGGAGTTCGCGCTTCTGTTCGCGCCGCGCGACTACCTGCTGCTCGCCGTCATGGGCCTTCTGCTGGTGGGCAGCATGTCGGGCGAATCGCTCGCCAAGGGCATCTTCGCCGGCGCGCTCGGCATCGCGCTCGGCATGGTGGGGATGGACCCGATGACCGCCGAGGGCCGCTTCACCTTCGGCACGGTGGATCTGCTGGGCGGCATCCCCTATGTCGCGGCGCTGATCGGCTTCTTCGGCGTGTCGGAGGCGCTGATGCAGCTCCACCGCCTGAAGACGACGCCGGTGCGCCAGGACGTCTCGCGCATCCTGCCCTCCTGGTCGCTGCTGCGGCGCTACCTGCCGCTGTCCTTCCGCAGCGCGACGATCGGCGTGGTGATCGGCGCGCTGCCCGGCACCGGCGGGGACATCGCGGCGCTGATGGCCTACGACCAGGCGAAGCGGACGGTGAAGAATCCCTCCCGCCCCTTCGGCGAGGGCGCCTATGAGGGCGTGGTGGCGCCCGAGGCGGCGAACAACGCCGCGGTCGGCGGCGCCTACATCCCGATGCTGACGCTGGGCATCCCGGGCGATGCGGTGACGGCGGTGATCATCGGCGCGCTGTTCATCCATGGGCTGAAGCCCGGCCCGATGCTGATGATCGAGACGCCGCACCTGTTCTGGTTCACCGTCGGCAACCTGACGCTGGCCAACATCTTCATGCTGATCTTCGGCCTGGGCGGCATCCGGCTCTTCGCCAAGGTCGTCGAGACCCCGCCGGGCGTGCTGATCCCGGTCATCCTGATCCTCTCGGTGGTCGGCACCTACGCGATCCAGAACAGCGTGGTGGACGTGTACTGGATGCTGGCCTTCGGCATCCTCGGCTATTTCCTCAGGGTCTATGGCTTCGGCGTCGGGCCGGTGGTGCTCGGGATGATCCTCGGCCCGATGATGGACCGCGAGTACCGCCGCGCGATGATCACCGCGGCGGACGATGTCGGCGAGTTCGCGATGGGCTTCGTGACGAGCCCGCTGTCGCTCGTGCTGACGCTGGCTGTGGCGCTGCTGCTGCTCGGCCAGACAACGCTTTGGCGGGCGCTGCGGGGGCGCGGCTGACGCAACGCGGTCAGGCGCCCCGGCCGAGATGGCGTTGCAGCGCCAGCCCGCCGAGCGCGATGCCGGCGTCGTCCAGCGCATGCCCGAGCCCCGGGCGATACGCCGCCTCCACCGGCACGCCGAGCGCGCGGAGCGCGGCCTCGGCATCGCGCGAGCCCTCGACCGGCACGACCTCGTCCGCCTCGCCATGCACCAGCAGCACCGGCGGCCGCGCGGCGAGGTCCGCCGCCAGGCCCGCGGCGCCGATCAGCCGCCCGGAATAGGCGAGGATCGCGGCCGGTGGGCCGGCCATGCGCAGCCCGGCGAACAGCGCCGTCATCGCGCCCTGGCTGAACCCCATCAGCGCGCAATCGCCGGGCGCGAGCCCGAGCCGGTGCAGCTCCGCCGCCATCAGCCGGCCGAGATGCGCCGCCGCCACCCGGATGCCGGCCTCCATCCGCGCCGGCGTGCGGTCCTGCACGCTGAACCATTGCCGGCCGAAGGGCGCGATGTCGCAGGGCTCCGGCGCATGCGGCGCGAGGAACAGCGCATCGGGGACCGCGCGGCCCCAGCCGGGCGCGAGATCGATCAGGTCGTAGCCATCGGCGCCGAGGCCGTGCAGCAGCAGCACGAGCCGGCGCGGCGCGCCGCCTTCCGCCGGGCCCCAGCTCGGGCCGATCCCGTCCTCCGCCATGCTCTTGTGAGCCCTCCTCGGCCGGTTGCAGGCTTGCCGGATGGCCGATCCTCCGCCGCTTGTCACGCGTTTCGCGCCGAGCCCCACGGGGCTGCTCCATCTCGGCCACGCCCATTCGGCGCTCGCCGGCTGGCGGCGCGCGCGGGCGGCGGGCGGGCGGTTCCTGCTGCGCATCGAGGATATCGACCCGGGCCGCTGCCGGCCGGAGTTCGCCGCGGCGATCCGCGAGGACCTCGCCTGGCTGGGGCTCGACTGGGATGGTCCGGTGCGGGTGCAGTCAGGCCACCTCCCCGAATACCGTGCGGCGCTCGGCGTGCTCGGCGCGCGCGGGCTGCTCTATCCCTGCTTCTGCACCCGCGCCGCGATCGCGCGCGAGATCGCCGCGAGCGCCGCCGCGCCGCATGGTCCGGAGGGCCCGCTCTATCCCGGCACCTGCCGGCGCCTGTCGCGCGACGAGGCCGCGGCGCGGATCGCGGCCGGGGCGCCGCATGCGCTGCGCCTCGACATGGCGCGCGCCCTGGCCGCGGCGCCGCCGCTCGATTTCGAGGAGGAGCGCGAGGGCCGCCTGCGCTGCGATCCCGCGGGCTTCGGCGACGCCGTACTCGCCCGCAAGGACGCCCCGGCGAGCTACCATCTCTGCGTCACGCATGACGATGCGGCGCAGGGGGTGACGCTGGTGACGCGCGGCGTGGACCTCAAGCCCGCGACGGCGCTGCACCGCCTGATCCAGCACCTGATGGGCTGGCCGGTGCCGCGCTACGCGCATCACCCGCTGCTGGCCGATGCGGACGGCAGGCGGCTGGCCAAGCGCGACGGCGCGGTGAGCCTGCGCGCGCTGCGGGAGGCCGGCCTCAGCCCGGCGGAGGCCCGCACACGGGCCGGCTTCCCCGACTGATCAGCGCCTGGGGATCAGCAGCAGCGGACCGGGCCCGCCCTTCGGCGCGGACATCAGCAATTCAAGCCGGAGCCGCGCGGCATGGGCGGTGGCGATCAGCAGCGGCAGGGCGACGCCGCGCGGGGTGAGCGCGGGCTGTTCGCCGGCGAGCAGCGCCGGCAGCCCGACCGGCCAGGCCGCGCCGGCGCCATCCGGCCAGACCGAGAGCGAATCGCGCGGGTCGCCCCCGACGCGGAGCACCCCGCCGCGCGGCATCGTCTCCACCCCGACCAGCATGGCCAGCAGCAGCGCCTGCGCCATCGCCGGCGCGATGACCGCGCCGGGCTGCAGCCCGTCCAGCTCCACGGAGGCGCGGCGGCCGAGGGTCAGCCCTTCCGCGAGCTGGGCCAGGGTGAGCGAGTCGAGATCGCCGCCGGCGCCGCCGACCGCGACGCGCCAGAAGCGCAGCCGCCGGTCGATGATGCGCGCCGCGTCGCGCGCCACGTCCAGCGCGTCGTCCGCGCTGCCTTCGACGAGGTCGAGCGCACCGGCCAGCGCCCCGGTCGGGCCGCCGAGATCATGGCATAGCCGCGTGCACACCACCTGGGCGAGCGCGAGCTGCGCCGCCACCGAAGTCTCCGCCATCCTGGCCCCCGCGCCCGAACCCGATCCCCTCGACGATCTTGTAGCGCGGGACTGGTGGAGGATGGGTTAATGCGCTTCAAGGCGTTTCGTGAGCGGTGATCTCTTCCCCGGCCAGCGCATCCGCCTGCCGGCCCGGCCCGACTGGGGCATCGGTCAGGTGCAGTCCGTCGCGGGGGACCGGGTCACGGTCAATTTCGAGCATGCGGGCAAGGTGACGCTGCGCCTCCACGGCGTGGAGATCGAGCCGGTGGAGGAGATGCGCGGGTGACGGCGCTGCTGGGCGAGCTTCAACAGCTGCTGGGCGACTGGCGGACGCTGGCGGCGGTCGGCGTCACCGTCATCGCGGGGATCATGCGCGGCTATTCGGGCTTCGGCACGGCGGTGCTGCTCGCGCCGCTCTATTCCGTGCTGTGGGGGCCTCGGATCGGCGTGCCGGTGATGCTGCTGATGGAGCTCTTCGTCTCCGCGCAGCTGCTGCCCAAGGCGCTCGGCCAGGCGGACCGGCGGGTGATCCTGCCGATCGGCGGCGCGGCGGTGCTGATGACGCCGGTCGGCGCCTTCATCCTGCTCACCGCCGACCAGGACCTGCTCCGCCGCTTCATCGGCGGCTTCGTGCTGGTGTTCGGCCTGCTGCTGATGTCGGGCTGGCGCTACCAGGGCTCGCGGCCGCTGCCGCTCAATCTCGGCATCGGCACGGTGGCGGGGCTGCTGAAGGGGGCGACGGGCATCAGCGGGCCGCCGGTGATCCTCTACCTGCTCGCGGGGCCCGAGGAAGCGCGGCGGCATCGCGCCAACCTCATCCTGTTCTTCGCGCTGATCTCCGTCGTCTCGGTGATCCCGCCGGCGCTCGGCGGGCTGATGGGCCTCGGCGTCTTCGCCAAGCTCGCCCTGCTGCTGCCGGTGCTGCTTCTGAGCGTGCCGATCGGCGCGCGGCTGTTCCATGTGATCCCGGAGCCCTGGTACCGGCGGCTCGCGCTGGTCTTCCTCGTCACGACGGGGACGGTGACGCTGCTGGCGTGAGCAGGGCGCAACCGCGCGCCCTTCGCCGCGTTGACCCTCCGCAACACCACGGAGGACTTCCCCATGCGTCCCATCTTCCGCACCACCTGCGCCGCGGTCCTGTTCAGCCTGCCGCTGGTCGCCTGCGACGACGGCCCGGCCGAGCGCGCCGGCCAGCAGCTCGACCGCGCCGCGGAGCGCATTCAGGACGCGCTCGATCCGCCGAACGGCCCGCTGGAACGTGCCGGGCGGGAGATCGACCGCGCGATGGATCGCGTGACGCAGTAGCGGCGAAGGATGGCACGGCGGTTGCTAGCCCGGGTCCACCGCCCCGAGCAAGGAACCGTCCGATGCCGCTTTCCCGCCGTGCGCTGCTCGCCGCCGCGCCAGCCCTGCTTACCGCGCCGGCACTGGCGCAGGCCCTGACGCCGATCCGCTTCACGCTGGACTGGCGCTTCCAGGGCATCCATTCCTGGTACTACCTGGCGCGCGACCGCGGCTGGTTCCGCGAGGCCGGGCTCGACGTCACCATCGACCAGGGCGAGGGCTCGGCCGCCACCATCACGCGGGTGATGGCCGGCACCTACGATGCCGGCTTCGGCGACCAGAACGCGATCATCCAGCAGGCCGCGAACCGCCCGGGCGAGCAGCCGCTGATGGTCTACCAGATCTACAACAAGGCCCCCTTCGCCGTGCTGGTGCGGACCGAAAGCCCGATCCGCGACCTCAAGGACCTCGAAGGGCGCAGCCTCGGTGGGCCGGCCGGCTCCTCGGCGCTGCTGATGTGGCCGCTGCTGGCACGGCTGAACGGGATCGACGTCTCCCGGGTCCGCATCGTCAACATGTCGCCCACCCTGCAGGAGCCGATGCTGATCCGCGGCCAGGTGGATGCGGTGACGGCCTTCTCGCTCACCTCGCATCCGAACATCGTCGGCCTCGGCCTCAATCCGGACCGCGACTTCCGGTGGTTCCTCTTCGCCGACTACGGGATCGAGGCCTATTCCAACGGCGTGATGGTCAGCCAGCGGCTGGCGCGCAACAACCCGGCCGCGGTGCGCGGACTGGTCGCGGCGATCAACCGCGCGATGCTCGAGATCGCGGCGAACCCGGCGCTCGGCGCGCAGCTCATGCAGCGGGTCGAGGGCACCATCAACGTCCCCGTCGAGCAGGGCCGGATCGAATATGCGTGGCGCGTGAGCATGGCCACGGACGAGACGCGCCGGCTCGGCGCCGGCGATCTCGACGATGCGCGGCTCGACCGCGCCATCGCCCAGACGGTCGAGGTGTTCCAGCTGCCGCGCCGCCCCGCCGCCAGCGAGATCTTCAGCCGCGACTTCCTGCCGCCACGCGCCGCCCGTGAGCTGCCCTCGACGCGCGCATGATACCAGAGCCGATTGATTGCAACCTGCGGCCAGCGAAGCTGGCGTCACGCCGCAGGCGTGCCTTCGGCACGACGGCGCCGAATGGCGCCCGCCGCAAGTGCGTCGTGCGAGCAGCACGCCCGTGGCGTGACGAGCCAAGCCGCCGGATGGCGGCGCCGGCGCTTGAGGCGCGGATCGGTAACGATCCGCGGGATCTGGTATGACCGCCGCCCGCGCGCTGCTGATCCGCGGCGCGCGCGTGCTGCGCCCGGGGGCGGACCCGCACCATCCGCCGCCGGCCGATGTGCTGATCGCGGGCGAGCGCATCGCCGCGATCGCCGGGCCCGGCGACAAGCCGCTCGACGTGCCGGTCGGCGCCGAGATGATCCAGGGGGCGGGCCATCTGCTGATCCCCGGGCTCGTCTCGGCGCACTACCATTCCTACGACACGCTGCTGAAGGGCCGCTACGAGGACCTGCCCTTCGATGTCTGGGCGCTGCAGTCCCAGCCGGCCTATTGGGGGAAGCGCAGCCGGGCGGAGCTGCGCGCGCGCACGCTGCTCGGCGCGATGGAAGCGCTGCGCGCGGGCATCACTACCATCCAGGACATGAACAGCCTGGTCCCGCAGGACGAGGAGACGCTCGACACCATCCTCGGCGCCTATGCCGAGCTCGGCATCCGCGTGGTCTTCTCGATTGCGTTGCGCGACCTGCCCGACCTCGACATCGCGCCCTTCATGGCCGGGGACATCGCGCCCGAGGTCGCAGCCATCATCGGCGGCGCGCCGCGCGATCCGGCGGCCGATCTCGCCTTCGTGGAAGCGCAGCTCAAGCGCCTCAAGCCGCTGCCGCCGCGGCTGCACTGGGCGCTCAGCGCCTCCGGCCCGCAGCGGTCCTCCCGCGCGCTGCTGGAAGGGCTTGCGCGGCTTTCGCACGACCATGCGCTGCCCTTCCTGACGCATGTCTACGAGACGCGCGCGCAGCTCGCCAAGGCGCGGCGAATCTATCCCGACGGCTCGATGATCACCGCGCTCGCGGAGGCCGGGCTGCTGACGCCGCGCACCACGCTCGCGCATGCCGTGCACATCACGCCGGCGGAGATCGAGCGTCTCGCGCGGGCCGGGGCGGGGGTGGTGCTGAACCCGCTGGCCAATCTCAAGCTGAAGAACGGCGTCGCGCCGATCGCCGATTTCCGGCGGGCCGGCGTGCGGATGGCGCTCGGCTGCGACAACAATTCCTGCTCGGACTGCCAGAACCTGTTCCAGGCGATGAAGCTCGCCTGCCTGCTGGCCCAGGGCAGCAGCCAGAACCCGGCCGGCGTGCTGGCCTGCGACGCGGTGGAGGCCGCGACCACCGGCGGCGCCGCGGCGGTGGGACTCGCGCGGGAGATCGGCGTGATCGAGCCGGGGCGGAAGGCGGACCTGGTGCTGCTCGACCTCGACGACCTGGCCTGGCAGCCGCTCGGCAGCGCGACGCGCCAGCTCGTCTATTCGGAAACGGGACGCGGCGTGCGGACGGTGATGGTGGACGGGCGCGTGGTGCTGCGCGAGGGCCGCTTCACCACGCTCGACGAGGCTGTGTTCCGAGCCGAGCTTGCCGAGGTGATGGAACGGGTGGAGCACGACCATGCCGCGCTCGCCGTGCGCAACGCGCCGGCCATCGCGCCGCTGCTGGAGGCGAATGATACCGAGCGCACTATGGATTGACCTTTCGCGCCCACTCGAAGTCGGCGAGTGATCGGATC
>VFQP010000451.1_pt1 | contig 81223 bp, 77 predicted proteins | sample 3512351 | NCBI WGS metagenome assembly VFQP01 (sample SAMN10412372, study PRJNA504923) | tailings metagenome | isolation source: Relicate 1 Philex TSF1 revegetated site | place: Philippines: Tuba, Benguet | collected 2017-08-29
GTGCCCAGCGTGTGGCGCACCAACCGCACCCAGGCCGCGGCCAAGGTGGACGCGCTGGCTTCGGGCGGCATGGACGACTTCGAGATCCCGGCGTTCCTGCGCAAGCAGGCGGACTGAGGTCGGCCCTCGGGCGGATGTGGACCAGCGCCCGAGGGGGCGCGGTCCACACCGAACTGGGTCAGAGAGGGGTGACCAGCTTCCCTGTCCACTCGTCAAGGTCGTACTGGATCGAGGTGGCAATGGCTTCGTGCATCGCCATCAGGTCGGAGGGCTTGGCCTGGCCGTTGTCACACGACGGCCGGCGCAAGTCCGTGACCAGTTGCTGCAAAGCCCTTTCGATCAACTGCCTGCCGGGGTGATTGCGCGAGCGGGATTCGAAGCGGGCCATCAGACAGTGGCTGACCACCAGATACGGCTTGGCCGCGGGCCAATGAGCGATGATGACCGCGTCGCCCCCGGGCTCGACTGCTTGCGTGTGCAGCAGGGTCTGCTCGGGGTCCATATCAGGCGGTAGCGAGGTGGAGGGCAGACCGAGATACCACGCTCCGGCATCACCCTCCTTCGTCACGAGACCGCCGAGGATGACCAGCACGGTATTGAGTCCAGCCTTGTTCCAGACCGACACTGGGTCCAGGTAGTGCGGTGACCGCCAGTTTGTGTGTGCCGTGACCTTGTTGAGCGGACTGTCGGGGGAAGTTGCCTGTGCGTTCAGTGCAGCGACCGCGGTGCACACCAGAAGATTGCGATGACGACCGTGCCGCAGGAATTCAGGCCACCATGCCGGACCGAGGACATGGTGGTCACCCAACTGGGCAAGGCAGTTGGCCATGGCTAGTACGACCACGGTCTCGGCTTCGTTGGCGAAGTCCGCTCGATTGTCGAACAACGCCGATGCCAGGAAGCTGGCCATGCTCGCGTGCGCCTCCTCTCCGCCAGTGCTGTCCCACAACACGGGCTCGACACCGATGAACTGCTGGATCCTGACCAGAAGGTGAGCAGCCAGACGTGGACGCTTGCATTGAGCCAGCTCGTCGAACAGAAGGCCCAGTGCGCACCGGACTTGCGGGTCACGCGTGACGTTGGAGGGCCACTTGACGGAGAACATCATCGTGCAGCACAAGATTGCGCGCAGTCCCGTCGCGTCCCTGGCGTCGATCAAGTTCTGCATTTCGTCGAGCAAGGCCTGCATGGGTGCGCCATTGGGGAGCGGGTGATTCGCCCTGAACGTGCTCGACATCGTGATGAGGGAGTCGACGTCGGGGTCTTTGAGCTTCAACAAGGCAATGACCGCCCCCAGCACCTTTCGATCATTGGCCAAAGGGTCAGCCGACTTGAGCGCCTGGATCGTTTCGGACGATACGTACTCGGACTCCGTCCGCGATTGGCCTGGGCCTGTGGTCGCCTGGACCGCCATCTGCATTTCGCACAGTTGAGACCACAAGGTGCAGGCCGCATGCATGCTGCCGCCGCTGGGGGGCGTGTAGGGAGTGCAAAGTCCGCGCAGGGTCGGCGCCTTACCGCCAGGGCCATGTTGGCTCAGATGGGCATTCAGCAAGGCAAGGTAGCCATCCGTGGCTGTCGCCACGATGCTCGCGATCGTGGTGCCGGCGAGTTTCGCCAAGCGTTGCGCATGCATCGGGTTGACGCCGCCCGGTTGGGTCAACACCACCTTCATGCCAACGGTCAGCAGCAGACTCCGCATCGCATCGTCCAGATCAAGTTCAAGTGCTTGAATCACCATTGAAGGGTCGTTCAACTCCAGCAGTCGATCGCACAGACCCGAGCACAAGCCGGCTTCGATGGCGACCCCAGCACAGGCGCGAAGGCATTGAATGAGTGATCGGATCCGCTCGATGCGCCGCTGCAGGGGCAAGGCCGCCTCGCCCGGGTCGGCGCTTGCCAGCTTGAGTGCCAGCTGCAGCACGGCCTGTCGTTGCCTCTCGTCCAGCTCGTTCTGGCTCAGCAGGAAATCAACGACCATCGGTGCCATATCGAGCAGGCAAACGTTGGCCAGCTTCAACAGCAGGGCGCTGTGCCTGGAAGGATCGAACTGCTGATTCAGCTGAATCGTCAGGACTCCATTCACCCACCCGAACGCCAGGTCCAGTCCTGCTTCGCGCAGCTCGGCCAGGACCCGATCCTGTGCGCCGAGGCTGCGTTCGGACAGGATGGCGGTTTCGCTGAACTCCTGCGTGCGGGCATTGAGCTCGGCACGCAGTTCCTCTGCCGCCTTTCCTGGCATCGACTGAACCATGTGGAGCAGCTGCTCGACGGCTGTCTTGCCTGTGCGTTGGCCAGCACATTGATCGAACAGGGTCAGTGCCGTGTTCCGGACCATCACATCGCAAGGCCCCTCGGAAGCGGTTTCCTCGTCGACGGGTTGTGACGGCTCTGAGATGTGTGATTTGAGCAGCAGCAACACCAGGCCCGGAAGGAGCGGTCTTTCTTCGCAGTACAACTGCAGCAGGGTGTCGCGCGCAGCCGCTACCGCCTCACGCAGCGGGTCTTGTGCCGGCAGCCAGGCCAATGCATCGACCATGCAACGCGCCAGGCGTTCCAGCTTGCCGCCTGCAATATCGGCGTCGCAACGCTCTTGACACAACGTCAGCAGCTTGAGCGAGCTCTCGAGCAACACGCGACGGGCATCCGGTGAATGAGGCAACAACAATGTTCTGCTGAGCAGATCGAGCATGAGCGGTGCGGCCTTGGGCAGCGCCTCGTCCTGGGCGGCGATCTGGCAAAGCCTGCCAAACGCGGTGGCCTGCTCCTCGCTCATGTTCTCGACCGCCCGGATGTTTCTGGCCTCGGGGCCTTCGATGATCAAGCCCAGATCCGACTCTTGTCGAACCGACACGTTGGTTTCGTCCAGCACGGCATCCAGCACCTGTTCACTCCAGCCGAACGCTCGCGCTATCCGAAAGGCGGTGTCGAGCATGGCGTGTGTGTTCTCGACCCCGCCTCTTTCGAAAAAATTCAGGTCGAGATCGATGATGTGTTCGTGGTCGCTGGTCACAGCGCGGACTGGTTGCAAGCGACCGGGATACAAGTTGGCCAGCTTGAGCGTGACCATGGACTTGAACGCCTTGGCTTGCTTGTCCGTCAACTGCCGGATCGGCAGCGTCATCTTGAGACGCAGGTGGCCCTTGTCGGTGGTTGACTGGTGGAACAGAACGCGGTCTGGCTGGGCCGCCGATGATGGAAGGCGTGCCTGATCGAAGCTTGTCGAAGTGCTTGTGCAGCTGGCGCGCTGCGATGGGAGGCGATCTTTGATCATGCGACGTCGTGCGTGGTTGAACCCCGTCTGTGTCGCGGCATTTGTCGGGCGGTTCCATGACCGCGGTTCGACAGGTGCTCCCCGAGCGTGACTGGCGCGACCCGGTCGGACCGTGTGCACCTGCAACCGCCTTGATCGATTACCCGTCGCGATCACCCCGATCGCTTTTGCTCACTGCGAGAGGCGCAGCGAAAACCTACAATCCAGGCATGCTTGCGCAACGCACCCTCAAATCCCTGACCAAAGCGGTCGGTGTTGGCCTGCACAGTGGGCAACGGGTGGAGCTGACCCTTCGACCGGCGCCACCGGACACCGGCATCGTGTTCCGCCGTGTGGACCTGCCCCAACCGGTCGACATTCCGGTCAATGCGCTGTCGGTGAGCGATACCCGGCTGGCCTCGACCATTTCCCAAGGTGGCGCCAAGGTGCACACCATCGAGCACCTCATGAGCGCCTGCGCCGGCCTCGGGTTGGACAACGTGCTCATCGACATCACCGCCGAGGAGGTGCCCATCCTCGATGGCTCCTCCGCCTCCTTTGTGTACCTGCTGCAAAGCGCGGGCATCGTGGCGCAGAAGGCGCCCAAGCGGTTCGTGCGGGTCACGCAGCCGGTGGAGGTGCGTGAAGGCGAAGGCCGTGGCCTCAAATGGGCGCGGCTGGACCCTTACCACGGCTACAAGCTGGCCTTCGAGATCGAGTTCGACCACCCTGCGGTGAGCGCCTCGGGCCAGCGGGTGGAGTTCGACATGGGCAGCGGCAACTACGCACGCGAGATCGCTCGCGCACGCACCTTCGGCTTCACCAAGGACGTGGAAATGATGCGCTCCCACGGCCTGGCACTGGGCGGTGGTCTGGACAACGCCATCGTGATGGACGACGTGAAGGTGCTCAACGCCGATGGCCTGCGCTACGGCGATGAATTTGCCAAGCACAAGATCCTCGACGCCATGGGTGACCTGTACATCCTGGGCAAACCGCTGCTCGCTGCTTACAGTGCGTTTCGCAGTGGCCATGCCATGAACAACCAGCTGCTGCGCGCCCTGCTGGCGCAGCCCGAGGCCTATGAGATCGTGAGCTTTGACAACGAGCGCGAGGCGCCGCGGGGCTTTGCCCAGCTGGCCCCTGCCTGGTAGGGGCGGCCGATGCTGCTGTTTCGCTGGGCTGTTCTGCTGCTCCTGATCGCCGCGGGTGTCTGTTTCGCGCTCTACGTCGGCACCGGTCAGGCGCGCTACCGCACCTGGGGGCTCGTGATCCTGAAGTGGACCGTTCTCGCCGCACTCGGCTTCTTCGCGGTGCTGGTGCTGGAGCGCCTGCTGTGACCGCCAGCATGCTGCCCGTGGCGCTGGTCGTCGAGGACGACGAGCACATCGCCCACTTGCTGCGCTTCATGCTCGAGCGGGAAGGGTACGAAGTGCTGCACGCCGCCGATGGCCGCGAAGGCGTGCGCCTGATCGAGGCCGGTGCGGTGCCGGCCGTGGCACTGCTGGACGTGATGCTGCCCTTCGTGGATGGCTTTGAACTCGTGCGCCGCCTGCGCGCTCAACCCGGCTGGGCCGATGTGCCGGTGGTGATGCTCACCGCCAAAACGCAGGAGAGCGACATCGTTCGGGCACTGGACGCCGGTGCGAACGACTACATCCTCAAGCCTTTTCAGCCGGCGGAGCTGCTTGCCCGCCTGCGACGGCTTTCGAAGGGGCGCACGTGAAGCGCCTGGCCATCTGCCTGCTGGTGCTGGCCGGTGGCAGCGTGCCCGCACACGCGCAAGGCACGGCGTTGCCCCGCACGGAGGTGGGCCTTTCCACCGAGCGAAGCGACCTCGACCGTGGCAATGAAGACTGGACCGAACACAGCCTGCGCCTGCAGCGCAGCCATGGCGCGCGCGACGTCAGCGCGCTCGTGCTCACCCGAACCTCTCGCTTCGGTCTCGACGACACACAGGTCGAGCTCTCGCATGAGCGGGCCTTGTCACCCGCGTGGGTGGCCGGGTTGGCACTGACGGTCAGCCCCACGCATCGCGTGCTGCCCAGAACCGGCCTGGCAGGTCGGTTGCAATACGAATTCGCGCCCGCCTGGCTGTTGCACCTCGGTGCACGCCACACGCGCTACAGCGACAGCGAAGTGGATCGGCTCGATCTCGGGCTGGAGCGCTATGTGGGCGATTTCAGCCACGCCCTGCGGTGGTCGCCCGTGCGTGCCCTCGGGCGCAACGTGCAGGTCGTCGAGTGGCGCAGTCAGTGGTACCCGGCCGAGGGCCGCTCGCTCGGGTTGATCGTGGCGGCGGGCGACGAGGCCACCGAGCTGGGGGCGGGCAACATCGCGCTGGCTCGCGTGCGCTCGCTCGCGCTGGTGGCGCGCTGGCGCCTGGACAGCGACTGGACGCTGACCGGCTCACTCAGCCGCACGCGCCAGGGCGACTTCTATGTGCGCACGGGTGTGGGCGCCGGTGTTCAGCGACGTTTCTGACCCTGTTCTGCGGGTGGCGCTGTGGAGCGGCGTGGTGGCCACACTGCTCACCGCGATCGTTGCCCTGATCATCGTATTGCTGCGAATGGCCTTGCTGCGCGAAGAGCGTCGCTGGCAGGCTTTTGTCGCGCAATGGCGTCCCCGGTTGCTGGCGCTGGTGATCGCGCCCTCCACCGCACCGCTGCCGGCGTTGCCCGCAGGCGATCGCCGGCGTTTTCTGCGCCTGTGGGTGTACCTGCACGAGTCGGTTCGTGGTGAGTCGGCCGATCGGCTCAACGCCGCTGCGCGGGAGCTCGCCCTCGATCGCGTGGCACGAGGCATGCTGTCCGCCGGGTCGCGGCCGGCGCGCCTGCAGGCGGTACTTGCGCTGGGGCACCTGCGCGATCCGGCGGCCTGGGAGCCGTTGCTGCGGCTGGCGGCTTTGCAGGATCCGCTGCTGTCGATCAACGCCGTTCGCGCATTGGTGCAGATCGACCCGCTGCGGGCGGCCGAGACGCTCACGCCGGCGGTGCTGCAGCGCGACGACTGGGACGTGGCCCGGCTGGCCACGTTCATGGCCGATGCGCGTGACGCCTTCGGCTTGATGCTCGCGCGGCAGTTGCCCGGTCTGCGGCCGCCCGTGCTGTCGCGGGCACTGCGTCTGGCGCGTGCGTTGCGCGTGAACCTGCCGACAGCGAGCCTGCACCGTTTGCTCCAGCAATTGACAGAGCCCTCGGTGGTCTGCGAGTTGCTGCCTTTGCTGCACGGCCCCGAGTGGCACGACGCCGTGCTGCGTGCGCTGCAGCATCCGCATGCCGGTGTGCGTGTACAGGCGTTGCGCGCCATGGCCCGCATCGCGGTGCCCGCTGATCTGCCCCGGTTGAGCGCCTTGCTGCAGGACGCGGACGCAGCAGTCCGACTGGCCAGCGCACGCACCCTGGTGGACTTGCCGTTTCTCGCGGATTCCGAATTGCAGGCGCTGGCGGTGCCTGGCAGCGCGGCGCATGAAGCCATGGGCCACGCCCTCGCAGAGCGCGACTGGCAGGGAGACGCGCGATGACGTTGCCGTTGCTGATCGAGGCGATCACCGCGTTCGTGCTCGCTTACTTCGTGCTGCTCAACCTCGGGTATCTCCTGCTCAACCTGATCTCGATGATCAGCCTCTGGCGCGGCTTGCAGGAGCGCGTGCTGGACGAGCTTCCTCACGTTCAAAGCGGCATGGACCCTGGCATCAGCCTGCTGGTACCGGCCTTCAACGAACAAGCGTCGATCGTCGACTCCGTGCGCTCGATGCTGGGCCTGAGCTACTCGAACTTCGAGGTCATCGTCATCAACGACGGTTCGCGCGACGGCACGCTGGCGGCCCTGATCGATGCCTTCGCATTGGAGCCGTTCCCGGAGGCCGTGGCGCAGCGCCTTGCCACACAGCCCGTCAAGGCGTGCTTTCGTTCCCGCCTGCACCCCAACCTGCGGGTGATCGACAAGGTCAACGGCGGCAAGGCCGACTCGCTGAATGCCGGCATCAACCTTGCCCGCCACGAACTTTTCTGCGGCGTCGATGCCGACTCCATTCTGGAGCGTGATGCCTTGCAGCGCGTGGTCAGGCCCTTCCAGCGCGACCCATTCGTCGTGGCCACGGGCGGTACCGTGCGCGTGGCCAACGGCTGCCGTATCGAAGGTGGGGTGCTGACCCAGGTGGGTCTGCCCCGCAATCTGTGGGCCTTGTTTCAGGTGGTCGAGTACCTGAGGGCGTTTCTTTTTGGCCGCCTGGGTTGGTCCCAGCTCAACGCCATGCTCATCATCTCGGGCGCTTTCGGACTGTTCCGCCGCGACCTCGTGATCGACGTCGGGGGTTATCGGGTGAAGACCATCGGCGAAGACATGGAGCTGGTGGTGCGTCTGCACCGACACTTGCGGGCAAAACGACAACGCTACCGCATCGAGTTCGTGCCCGATCCGGTGTGCTGGACCGAAGCGCCGGAGGACCGGCTCACCTTGCGCAATCAGCGCATCCGCTGGCAGCGGGGGCTGTCCGAAAGCATGAGCACCAACGCGGGCTTGATGTTCAACCGCCGGGGCGGTGCTCCGGGCTGGCTTGCCTATCCCTTCTTCGCTGCGTTCGAGTGGCTCGGCCCGCTGGTGGAGCTGGGGGGTTATGTGTTCATGGTGCTGGCATGGGCCTTCGGTCTCATTTCCTGGCAGGCCTTCGCCATCTTCCTTTTCGTGGCCGTGGGCCTGGGCATCCTGCTGTCGTTCTCGGGGCTGCTGCTGGAAGAGATGGCCTTTCACCTGTATCCCCGCGCGCGCCAGCTGGCTTTGCTGGCGCTGATGGTGGTGCTGGAGAACTTCGGTTATCGCCAGCTCAACAGCTGGTGGCGTCTTGTCGGCCTGTGGCGTTGGGCTGCACAACGCGAGTCGCAGTGGGGCGAGATGAAACGCAAGGGCCTTGATGCAAGACCTTGATGGCGCTACCGGCCCGACCAGTGCCGCTCAGGCCAGCGGCAGCTCGAAGAAGAACTCGGTGCGCCCGGGCTCGCTGGTGAAGTCGATGCGCCCGCCATGCGCCACCACGATGCTGCGGCAGATCGCCAGGCCCAGCCCTGTGCCGCCCTTCTGACGTCTGTCAGATCCATCGGCCTGGGCAAAGCGCTCGAATATGCGGGCCCGAAAAGCCGCGGGCACCCCTGGGCCCTGATCGACCACCGACACCCTCGCAAACCCGGATCGGACGCTGATCGCGATGTCCACGATGCCCCCGCGCGGCGAATACTTCGTGGCATTTGAGATCAGGTTCACCACCACCTGCAGGATGCGGTCGCTGTCCGCATCGACCATGGCGTCGGCGCCCGCCAGAAAGCGCAGCTCGACCCCGTAGTTGCTGGCATACGCCATGGTGTCGCGCACGCTGCGCACCACCAGCGGCTCGATCGGCTGGCGGCGCATGTCGTACTGCATGTTGCCGGCGTCCATCTTTTCGATGTCCAGCAGGTCGTTGATGAGGCGGATCAGGCGCTCGCAGCTGTCGTTCGCCAGCTGGACGAGTTCCCGCGCGTCTGGTGTGAGCTCGCCCGCCATGCCGCTGGCCATCAGGTTGAGCGAACCGTACATCGCCGTCAGTGGCGTGCGCAGCTCGTGCGACACCGTGGACACGAACTCCTTCTTCAGCCGTTCGATCTCCTGGCGCTCGCGGATATCGTGGAGAAACGCGCTGAACAACTGCACGGGCGGGTTGTCGATGAGGCCGATGCGCATCTCCACCGGAATCTCGCGCCCCTGGCTGTCGATCACGAGCCGTTCGAGCCGCTGCCCCACGAATGGCGCTTCCCGGGTTTGCAGGTAATGCGCCAGCGCCTCACCCATCTGCCCTCGGTATCGGGCGGGAATGATCACTTCTTCCAGCGGGCGGCCCATGACGTCCTCGCTCTTCCAGCCCAGCAGCCGCTCGGCCGCGGAGTTCCAGTCGGTGATGCGACCAAAAAAATCCATCGCGACGAAAGGGTCCTGTGCCAGCTCCACCAATGTCTCGATACGTTGCTCGTTCGACTTCACCTGCTCGAAAGTCTTGCGCAGTTCCTGTGTGCGCTCATTCACCCGCCGCTCCAGGTTGGCGTTGAGCTCGAGCAACTGCAACTCATTGGCCTGCAGGCGAAACACCAGGGCGTTGAAGGCGTGGCCCAGTTCGGCCACTTCCTCGTAGTGTTTCGACAACGGCACCCTCACCGCTTGCCCTTCCCGCAGCAATTTGGCCGATGTGGTGAGCGCGCGCAGCGGCCGTGCAATCCATCGGGCCACGACCCACCCCAGCACCGAGAACACGAGTGCGCCGACAAGGCCTGCAATCAGGAGTTGGCGTTGCAAGGCCGAAGCCGGCGAGTAGGCCTCGTCCAAAGGCTGTCGAACGAGTACGCGCCAACCCATGCCCGGGTAGTCGTCCAGGCCGCGATCCCTGGCGTAGCCGACGAGATACCGACGACCATCCGGCCAGCGCTCTTCGGTGTGGCCGGAGGCTTTGCCGGCGGCCTCGCGCAGGCTCGGCAGTTGCAGCGTGGTGCCCAGCAGGTCGGGGGGGCCGAGCAGCACGCGATCGTCCTTCGAAACGATCAATGGCGTGATGGCGCGCGTGGGGTTGAGCGGCTGGAAAATGGCGCGCTCCACATCACGCGCCCACGACCAGTTGAGATGCGCGCCCAGCACACCGCGCGTGCTGCCATCGGGCTGCGGGATCGTGAACGCGATATCGACGAACCGTGGCAGATCTTCGCCTTCACGCCCGATCAGGCGTGCCAGCAGCACGGCGTCGTGCACATCGCCCATGGCCTGCCCGCGTTGCGCGTTGAAGAACCAAGGGCGGCTCGATACATCGACCCCCTCAAGCAGACCTTGCGTGGCTGTGCGCACGGTCCCCTGGGCATCGGTCAATCCGATCCAGGAGTACAGCGGGTAGCTGGCCTGAAGGGCATCGAGTTCGCGCCGAACCCGCTGCGGATCGTTCACGTCGCTCAGGCGCACCGACATCAAGCGCACTTCGCGGTGGCGCTCGTACATCGATCGATCAAGCCGGCTCGCGGTCTGTGCAGCCAGCTCTGCGAGGTTCACGCCGATCGCCGATCGCAACTGCTCGCTCGCCCGATCCCCGATGAGCCAAGTCAGCGCAGCGGTGAGCGCCATTGAAAGCACGATGAACGCCAGGGCGAGCCAGGACCCCAGGCCCGCGGGCCGACGGCGCAGCCAGCGCAGGATCACCTCAGTAACTCCTGCCCGCCTTGTAGGCCGCGTGCGTGCGTGCGCGCAGCGGCGCCACGCGTTCAATGGCGGCCTTGGTGCGCGCCACCTGGGCATGGGTGATCGCCAGGCCCAGCGCATCGGCCGCATCCTTGCCGGGCAGGCCCGGCAACTGCAGCAGGCGCTTGACCATTTCCTGCATCTGTTCCTTGGTGGCGCGGCCGTGGCCGGCCACGGCCTTCTTGAGCTGCAGCGCCGTGTATTCGGCCACGCTCAAGCCATTGGCCACCAGTGCGGTGAGGCAGGCGCCGCGCGCCTGGCCCAGCAGCAGCGTGGCCTGCGGGTTCACGTTCACGAACACGATTTCGCACACCGCCACCTCGGGCTGGTAGCGCTGCACCACCTCGCCGATGCCGTCGAACAGCACCTTCAGCCGCGCGGGCAACAAGGCACCGTCTTTCGGGCTGGTCTGGATGGTGCCACTGGCCACGTAGTTCAGGCGCGGGCCGTCGGTATCGAGCACGCCGAAGCCGGTGCATTGCAGGCCAGGGTCGATACCGAGAATGCGCATGGACAAAGTGTACCGGTGCCTTCTGCACACATGGACGCACACATGGACCGGTTGCCGGCACCTCGGAACCGGTGTTTCGCTGCCGGTTACCCAAAGGCGTTGCAAGCCAATTGAGGAAACGCCATGCTCTCCAAGTCTGCCGGACTGTTCCGGCCCGATGTCGCCACCGTGCGAATCAACACCGCCGTACGCACCAAGTTTGACGCGGGTAGCGGCATCAAGAGCCCACCTTCCACGCCGCGCCAGGAGCCCGCGTACCCCATCGGGGCGTGCACGGAAATCATCCACGTCAAGCTCGATGGCAACAAAGTCGCGCTCCCGAGGTTCACCTACCACGGCACCCACCTGCCGCCGGAGAAAGCATTCCACGGGCTTGAGTCGCCGGACAAGTTCGATATCGATCTGGATGACCAGCGCGCGGTCAACACCGTGTTGCGCCACCACATGCTGGAGAACATTCCGCACGACGAGGAGAGCACAGGCAGGAACCTGGTCAGCACCACCAAGGATGCGCGCATTGCCACCTCGTTCGCGCTGAAGGATCCGAACGGCATCAAGGCTCGGGCCGACGAGGGGTATGTGTACACGATCGATATGGGCAAGGTCATCAGCGATGGGGGCTTTCCTGTCTTCGATCTCGCCAGGAGCAGCCCCTACCCCGAACAGGAAGTCGGGGTGCTCTTCCAGATCCCGGCGGACTGCATCGTGCACGCACAGAAGGTTTACCCAGACCCCAGCAGCACGATGTACGGGTCCATCGACACAGTCATCATTCCCAACCCCGCGAACACGCCGCGGGACACGGGAGAAAAACGTTGACCGAGCCCGCGATGGTGTGGGTCTACCAGGTCGATGGCGAGTTCGCACAGGATGCGGCGATCCCCGCCGAATGCATCATCGGCGGCTGGCCCATTGGCCGCGATGGCCGGGTGTGCGGCCCCTATGTGGCCAACCCGTACCACGCGCCCAGAACGGACAGCTCGCCGCCTGACCCGGCCTGGCCAAAGGCCTGACGGGCGCATCCGGTTCAGATCTGGAAGGTCCAGCGCACCGAGTGGAAGAAGATCGGCGCCGCGAAGCACAGCGCATCGATGCGGTCGAGCAGGCCGGCCGCGCCGGTGACGGAGCGGCGCTCGCCGCCCCAGTTCGTCACGCCGCGGTCGCGCTTGATGGCTTTCATGACCAGGTGGCCCAGTGAGCCGGCGACGCAGGCCACCAGCGCCATCGCCAGCGCCTGCAACGGCTTGAACGGCGTGAAGCCCGCCAGCAGCGCACCCAACAGACCACCCGCCAGCAGGCCCCACCCCCAACTCTGCCAGTGAAAGCTTTCGCTGATGGCGGGCGCCACGGGCCGTGCCCGGCCGCGCGCGGCGAGGTGCTGTACCAGCATGCAGGTCTGCACCACCAGCACCAGAAAAAACACCAGGAAGGCGTTGTTGCCCAGCCAGCGCGGGAATTGCAGCAAGAGCAAGGCGGGCACGTGGCTCAGGCCGTACACGCAGACCATGATGCCCCACTGCAGTTTGGCGTTGCGTTCCAGGAAGCGTTGCGGATCGTTGCGCAGCGCGCTCACCACCGGCAGCGCCAGGAACACGTACACCGGCACGAACACCGTGAACAGGTCGAAGTGCTCGTTCCAGACCAGGGCGTACTGCGCCGGCAACACGACGAAAAAGGCCAGGACCAGGCTGCGGTGGTCGCCGCGGCGCGTGGGCGAGAGACTGATGAATTCGCGCAGCGCGAAGAACGAGAGCACCCCGAACAGCACGATGGACACGCCTTCGCCCAGCACCCAGCCGACCCAGAACACCAGCGCCATGAACCACGATACGCGCAGCAGGTCGGCGTTGTCGTGCCGGCGCTGGGCGAGGGCGATGTCATCGCCATGTGTGCGCCGTTCGCGCAGCGAGAGCAGCAGGCCCGCTACCGTCACCAGCGCGAGCAGGCCGAACACCACCAGGAACAGCAGGCCCACCTGCTCGTTCTGACTCAGGCCACGCAGGAAGGCACCCATCAGATATCCCTCAGGGCGACAACGGCGGCGCGCGCGCGGGTCAGGAAATCCGCGCGCGGCTCGTCGCTGCCAAGCCGTATCGGCTCGCCAAAGGTCACCGAGCACAGCACCGGCACGGGAACCACCTCGCCCTTGGGCATCACGCGCTGCACGTTGTGGATCCAGGTCGGCACCAGCACCACGTCGGGGAAGCGCTGCGCGAGGTTGTAGAGCCCGCTCTTGAAGGGCTGCGGGTCCTCCTCGTGACCGCGCGTGCCCTCGGGGAACAGGATCAGCGAGTCGCCGCTTTCCAGTGCGGCGATGAGGGGCGCCAGCGGGTCCTCGTCGCCCTTGCGTTCGCGCTCGACATAGACCGCGTTGAACACCTCGGTGGTGATCCAGCGCTTGAGCGGCGAGGCGGTCCAGTAGTCCTTGGCGGCAATGGGGCGCGTGATGCTGCGCAGCTCCTGCGGCAGCGCGGCCCAGATCAGCACCAAGTCGGCGTGGCTCTGGTGGTTGGCGAAGTAGATGCGCTGTTCGGCCTTGGGCGGGCAGCCGTACCAGCGGGCCTGTGCACCGGTGAGCAGGCGCACCAGCCCGAGCAGGAAATAGCCGACGGCGGTGGCGGCCGGCCTCATGGCAGGGACACGTCGCCCATGCGCGCCACGATGGTGCCCGCACGGCGCGCGAGGTAGGCCGAGCCGGGGCGCGTCTCGAAGAACTTCGGTGAGGGCAGCATCACCGCCAACCGGGCCGCCTCGTAAGCGGTGAGGCGGCTTGCGGGCTTGTTGAAGTAGCGCTGCGCTGCGGCCTCGGCGCCGAAGACACCCTGGCCCCATTCGACGCTGTTGAGGTAAATCTCCAGAATGCGGCGCTTGTCGAGCAGCAACTCGAGCATGAGCGAAAGCACCAGCTCCTGGCCCTTGCGCAGCAGCGTGCGCTCGCCCGACAGCAGCAGGTTCTTGGCCAGTTGCTGGGTGATGGTGGAGCCGCCCACCACCTTGGGCTCCCGCGCGGTGCCGTTGGGGTTCTGCACGGCGCGGCGCTGTGCCTGCTCCTGGCGCCGCTCGTTCTTTTGCCACGCCTTCTGGATGGCTTCCCAATCAACGCCGCGGTGCTCGAAGAAACCCGCGTCCTCCGAGGCCACCACCGCGCGCCACAGGTGCGGGCTGATCTGTGCGCCGTCCACCCATTGCTGGCGCCAGCGCCACTCGCCTTCGCCACGCGCATGGCCGACGGCGATGCGCCAGGCCTCCGAGCGCTGAAACGCGGTGCTGTGCGGATCGAACGCCGCCATCAGCGCGATGCGGCCAAGAAAGAACAGCTGCAGGGCCAGGCCCGCGAACATCAGCCAGAGCAGCCAGCGGCCGAATGCGCGCACCGCTACTGGCCCGAAAGCTGGGTTTGCAGACCGTCTTCGCGCGTAAAGCGAAAGCGCGAGACAACCACGATCTGGTCGGCCTGGCGGCGCATCGCCTCGCTGAAGCGGCCGAACGAGAGGCCGCGCACGATCGCTTGCGCGCGCCGGTCGAGCAGGGCGGTGCCTGAGCCCTGCACCACCTCGGTCTCGAGTACCTGACCGGTGTGGTTGACGGTGATCACCATCGTGAGCTCTCCGTACAGCTTGCGCCCGGCCGCCTCGGGGAAATTGGCGGTGCCGTGCTGTTCGATGCGCCGGCGCAGCCCGTCGTAATAGACGGCGTAGACCGCTTCGCGCGTGGCCGGGCTGATGTAGCGCTTCTTCGGGCGCGCGTTTTCTTCGTTGATGCGCTTTTCGATCTCCGCCAGGATCTTCACCAGCGCCTGGCGTCGCTGCTCGCGCTCGCGCGCTTCCTGGCTGGGCTGAGCGCTGGCTTTCTCCGGTGGCGGCATGGCGGCCAGGGCGGTGCGCACCTGGGCCAGCAGCCGCTCCTGCTGTTCGCGCAGGGCCTCCACGCGGCGTGCCGCCTCGTCGGGTGCATCTCCCAGCCGGGCCACGGCGGCCGGCGGCAGCGGCGAGGTGGCACGGCCGCGTTCGGCATCGCCACCACCGGCCAGAGAGGCCTGGGCGATGGCCTGGGCCTTTTCGGGACGCTGGTCACTGCGCGCGTTGACCAGGATGACCTCGAGCGGTGTGTCCTTGAAAACCCGGTTGAACTGCTCGGGCGCAGCGAAGCGCACCGTGAGCAGGGCCGCGTGCACCCCGAGCGACACCAGCAGCGCCAGCTGCAGGGTGCTGAGGTTGCGCAGGGTTCGGGCCGCCGCCGAGGCGGGACGCGTTGGCGCGCGGACGGTCTTCACGCGGTCGGAGGTCACCGGCGGATTATCCGTTGTCCCCTGGTGTCTGAGCGCTGTTGTCGGCCTGGGCGTCGTTCACGTCGATGGCCAGTGCCAACGGAGCGCCGAGCGGTTCTTCTTCGTCTTCGGCGGCGATGGTTTCGGCGTCAGCCACCGGTTGGTCCAGGCGCTCGACGACGGTGCCGGCGATCTCCAGCGTGATGTCGTCGATGTCACCCAGGCGCACGCGCAGGTGCGCACCGCGCGGCAGGCCATCGGCGCCCATCACCGGAAACACCAGCGGCAGCGTGTCAGCGCGCGCCAGCCGGTCCTTGATGAGGGTGGCGGTGAGCTCGGTGATGCCGCTCTGACGCAGGTGCTGCAGCGTCCAGTAGCGCTCCATGCCGCCCTGGAAACCGCTGTAGGCGGTGTAGGCGGCGTCGAAGGCGCTCACCACCGCGAGCAGCGCGGCATCCTTGGGTTTGAACGGCGCGGCCAGCGCCGCCGCCTTGCCGTGGCGCGCGCAGGCAATGATCTGCCATTGGTTCACGAGATCCACGTAGCGGCGCAGCGGTGAGGTGCTCCAGGCGTAGCACTTCACGCCCAGGCCCGCGTGCGGTTGTGCGCGCGTGCCCATGCGCACCTTGATGCCGGGCAGCAGGCTGGCCTGGCTGCGGTAGATGCCGGGCACGCCGTTGTCGGCCAGCCACTGTCCCCAGGTCTTGTTGGCCAGGATCATGGCCTCGGCCACCATCAGGTCCAGCGGAGCACCGCGCGAACGCGTGCCGATGCGCACCGTCTCGCTGCCGTCGGGCTCGTCGCCCGTCATGCCTTCGAGCTTGAAGGTGTAGTCGGGGCGTGTGAAAGTTTCGGGTTTGCCGCGCGCCACCTCGCGCTGCGCCTTGTGGTGCAGGGCGAAGCGGTGCAGGAAGGCGAGCATCGGCTGCAGCGCGGTGATTTCGGTCGGCGCATCGGCATTCGCGGTTCCGGCCAGCCAGGCTTCGGTGATCACGGCGTCGAGCTTGTCGTGACGCAGATTGAGCGCGATCGGCACCCGCTCGAGCGCGGTGCGGCTGCCGCGTGGCTCCAGCGTCGCTTCGTCGAATTCGACGTACAGCGACACGGCCGGGCAATCGCGCCCCTCTTGCAGCGTGTAGGCCCGCACCACGTCGTCGGGCAGCATGGTGATCTTGTGGCCCGGCATGTAGACGGTGGAGAGGCGCTGGCGCGCGACCTGGTCGAGCGCGCTGTCGGGTGTGATGACCAGACCCGGCGCCGCGATGTGGATGCCCAACGTGACCGTGCCGGTGCCCAGACCCTGCAGCGACAGCGCGTCGTCGATCTCGGTGGTGGCCGAGTCATCGATCGACACCGCCTGCACCGTGGCCAGCGGCAGTTCCTCGGTGATGGCGGGGGCTGGCAGCGCGGCAAAGCCGGTTCCCCGCGGGAAGTGCTCGAACAGGAAACGCTGCCAGTGGAACTGGTAGGCATTGCGGATCGCGCCGGCTTTTTGCAGCAGTGCCAGCGGCGCGGTCTGGCTGCGCCGTGCTGCCTCGACCACGGCCTTGTATTCGGGGCCGTTCTTGTCGGGTTTGAACAGGATGCGGTAGAGCTGCTCCTGCACCGCGGGCGGGCAGCGGCCTTCCATGAGTTCACCGGCCCAGGCTTCGATCTGGGCCAGGACCTGCTGCTTCTTCTCGATCGCCGCCAACGCCTGCGCCACGATCTCGGGCGGGGCCTTCTTGAACCGCCCTTTGCCGGCGCGGCGGAAGTAGTGCGGCGCGCCCTGCAGCGTGAGCAGGGCCGCCGCTTGCTGGGCGGGCCCGGCCTGGGCACTGAAGTACTCGCGCGCCAGGTCGGCGAAGCCGAATTCCTCGTCGGGGGCGAACTCGTAGGCGAGCTCGACCTCCATGCTTTCGGACAACGCCGTGGCCTCGGCCATCAGCTCCGCGGGCGCAGGCTTGTCGAAACGCAGCAGCGCGTTGACCGCCTTCACTTTCACGCGCTTGCCCGACTCGAGCTCGATCTGCAGCGAGCTCTCGGCTTCGGACAACACACGACCGGTCATGAACTTGCCGGCCTCGTCAAACAGGATATGCATGGCGCCGATTGTCCCATTGCGCCCCTCCCGGGGTCAGGCCAGCCTCAGGAACGCGAACAGGTCGTCGATGTGTTGGTCGAAATCGCTGATGGCATGGTCGCTGCCTTCAAGCAGGCGCACGGTGCCGCCGGTGGCGAAGGTCTGCATCTCGCGCCAGTCAAGCACTTCATCGCCCTTGGCCAGCAGGGCATAAAGGGTGTCGGGCGTGGCGGGATGCTGCGGCGCCCATCGTTCGATATCGGCCTGCAGCGCCAGCAACGCTTGCACGAAGTGCGGTTCGAAGAAGAAGCGCTCTGCGGGGTTTTGCCAGGTGGTCTGCTCGCCGATGTGGGCCGCCAGATCGCGCGCTGGAAACGGCGCCGGGTTGAGCAGGGCGGCGCGGCAACCCGTCTGAAGCGACAGCCAGCGGGCGTAGAAGCCGCCCAGTGACGACCCCACCACCGCCATGCCCGCGCGCGGCCAACCGGCCACGCCATCGCTCACCAGGGCCATGGCCTCGCGCGGCGAGGGTGGCAGCTGTGGGCACCACCAATGCACGGCCGGGTGATCGCGCGCCACGCGCGCGGCCACCGCCTGCGCCTTGGTCGACATGGGTGAGGAGCGAAAACCGTGCAAGTAAAGCAGGTGCGTGGTCGGGTTCATCGCAGCAGGATAATCGCGGCCCATGGCCGTCGTGATCGATAAACCCTCCCTGCTGCAGCGGGTCATTCCCTTCCTGCGCGGCTTCGACTGGCCGCTGATCACCATCGTCCTGTGCATGGCCGCACTGGGCCTGGTGTCCATGTACTCGCTGGGCTTCGACCACGGTGCGCGCTTTGCCCAGCACAGCCGCAACATGCTGATCGGCGCCGGTGTGATGCTGCTGTTCTCGCAGATTCCGCCGCAACGCCTGATGGCCCTGGCCTTGCCGCTGTACGTGGTGGGCGTGGTGCTGCTGCTGGGCGTGGAGTTCGCGGGGATCATGCGCAAGGGCGCGCAGCGCTGGCTGGACATCGGCGTGACCGTCATTCAGCCCAGCGAGCTCATGAAGATCGCCATGCCCATGATGCTGGCCTGGTGGTTCCACCGACGCGAGGGTCAGCTCAAGGCCACCGATTTCGTGGTGGCCGGCGTGTTGCTGGCGGTGCCGGCGGCCCTCATCCTGCTGCAACCCGACCTGGGCACCACGCTGCTCGTGGTGGCCTCGGGGCTGGCGGTGATCTTCTTTGCCGGCTTGAGCTGGAAGCTGATCATTCCGCCCGTGCTGCTGGGGGTCATCGGCATCGGGGTGCTCATCGCCAATGAGGCGACCTGGTGCGCGCCGGGCGTGGACTGGCAGGTGCTGCACGAGTACCAGCGCCAGCGCGTGTGCACCCTGCTGGACCCGACCAAGGACCCGCTGGGCAAGGGCTTCCACATCATCCAGGGCATGATCGCCATCGGCTCCGGCGGCGTCTGGGGCAAGGGCTTCATGCAGGGCACGCAGACGCACCTGGAGTTCATTCCCGAACGCACCACCGACTTCGCCTTCGCTGGTTTTTCCGAGGAATTCGGCTTGATGGGCGTGCTCTTGCTGCTGGTTGGCTTCATTGCGCTCATCGTGCGCGGGCTGATCATCGCAGCCGAGGCACCCACGCTGTTCGCACGTCTGCTGGCTGGCGCCCTCACGCTCAACATTTTTGTCTACGCCTTCGTGAACATGGGCATGGTCAGCGGCATCCTGCCGGTGGTGGGCGTGCCACTGCCCTTCATCAGCTACGGCGGCACCGCCATGGTCACGCTGGGTGTGGGCCTGGGCATGTTGCTGGCCATTTCGCGCGCCAAGCGGCTCATGCCCACATGACGATGGAGCTGCCCGGCGTGGCCTTCGTGGGGGCCGGCAACATGGGCGGCGCCATGGTGCAGCGCCTGCGCGAGCGCGGCTGGCCGGTGGCGGTGTGCGACATCGACCCGCAGCGCCAGGCCGATGCCCGCGCGGCCGGCGCCCGGTTGTGCGACACGCCCGCGGCGGCCGCGGCCACGCTGGCCGAGGGCGGCGTGCTGGCCATCGTGGTGGTGGACGCCGCGCAATGCCGTGAGGTGCTCTGGGGTGAGCACGGCGCGGCCGCCACGCTGGGGGCCGGCCAGACCGTGCTGCTGTGCCCCACCATCGCACCCGAGGACGTCGAAGCCATCGCGCTGCGACTCGCCGGGCAGGGCGTGCACACGCTGGACGCGCCGATGTCGGGCGGCCCGGCCCGCGCGCGCGCCGGCACCATGAGCCTCATGCTTGCCGGGCCCGGTGGGGTGGTGGAGCGCCATGCGCGGCTGCTGGCCGACCTGTCCGATGCGGTGTTCCGCGTCGGCGAGCGGGTGGGCGACGGCGCTCGCACCAAGCTCGTGAACAACCTGCTGGCGGGCATCAACCTCGTGGGTGCAGCCGAGGCGCTGGCGCTCGCCGAGCGTTTGGGACTCGACGCGCGCACCACGCTGGGCGTGATCGAGCGCTCCAGTGGCCAGAGCTGGATCGGCAGCGATCGCATGGCCCGGGCGCTGGCTGGCGATGACGCGCCGCGCGCCCACATGACCCTGCTGGCCAAGGACACCGGGCTGGCCGTGGCAGCGGCGCAGCGCGCCGGCCATGCCGGCGTGCTCGGTCCGTCGGTCGCCGCGCTGTTCGTTGCCGCGCTGCGCGACGGCCTGGCGGGGCACGACGACGGCGCGCTGCTCGAATGGATGCGTGCCCACCCCGACGGGCTGTCGCCAAGACCCTGATCTCCCCGCGGTGCCCGGGGCCTTCCTACAATGGCTCCATGATCGCGCGCGAACCCACCCTGGCCCGACTGGCCACCGCCGAGCAGCAGTTGCTCGAACCCTTCGGCCTCACCACCGCCCACCTGCACAAGGCGCTGGCGGAAATCGCCTCGCACGGCGTGGACGACGCCGACCTCTATTTCCAGGCCACCCGCAACGAGGGCTGGAGCCTGGAGGAGGGCATCGTCAAGACCGGCAGCTTCAGCATCGAGCAGGGCGTGGGCGTGCGCGCCGTGAGCGGCGAGAAGACCGCCTTCGCCTATTCCGACGACCTGTCCTGGGATTCGCTGCTCGACGCCGCGCACGCCGTGCGCAGCATCTCGGGTCAGGGACAGACGAAGAAGGTCAAGGTCGCCGCGGGCAAGGTCGCCGGTTCGCGCTCGCTCTACGCCGGCGTCGACCCGATCGCCACACTCGACAGCACCGCCAAGGTGGCGCTGCTTGAGAAGGTGGAGCGCATGGCCAAGGCCAAGGACCCGCGCGTGGTGCAGGTGATGGCCGGGCTGGCCGCCGAGCACGACGTGGTGCTGGTGGCGCGCATGGACGGCACGCTCGCGGCCGACGTGCGACCGCTGATCCGCCTGTCGGTCACCGTGATCGCTGAACAGAACGGCCGGCGCGAAATGGGCAGCTCGGGCGGCGGTGGCCGTTTCGGCCTGGCGTATTTCGATGACGCCATGGCGCAAAGCTATGTGGATGAGGCTGTGCAGCAGGCACTCACCAACCTCGAATCGCGCCCCGCGCCGGCAGGCGAGATGGTCGTCGTCCTGGGCAGCGGCTGGCCGGGCATCCTGCTGCACGAGGCCGTGGGTCATGGCCTCGAAGGCGACTTCAACCGCAAGGGCTCTAGCGCTTTCGCCGGGCGCATCGGCCAGCGCGTGGCCGCCAAGGGCGTGACCGTGCTCGACGACGGCACCATCGCCGACCGCCGCGGCTCGCTCAACGTCGATGACGAGGGCAACGCCTCGCAGCGCAACGTGCTGATCGAGGACGGCATCCTGCGCGGCTACATCCAGGACGCGATGAACGCGCGCCTGATGGGCGTCAAACCCACCGGCAACGGCCGGCGCGAGAGTTACGCCCACACGCCCATGCCGCGCATGACCAACACCTACATGCTCGGTGGCAACACCCCGCCGGAGGAAATCGTCGCCAGCATCAAGAAGGGCTTGTACGCCACCAACTTCGGCGGCGGTCAGGTCGACATCACCAGCGGCAAGTTCGTGTTCTCGGCCAGCCAGGCGTTCTGGGTCGAAAACGGCAAGATCCAGTACCCGGTGAAGGGCGCCACCATTGTGGGCAACGGGCCCGACGCCCTCACGCGCGTGAGCATGATCGGCAACGACATGCGGCTCGACACCGGCGTGGGCACCTGCGGCAAGGAGGGCCAGAGCGTGCCGGTGGGCGTGGGGCAACCCACGCTGCGCATCGAAGCGCTCACCGTCGGCGGCACCGCCTGAGCTTGGCAGGGCCGCGGCAACCGCCGTACACTGAAGCCCTCGGGATGTTCAGCCTCCCGGGGCCCCACGGGCCGAGACACGTCGTCCAAGCGCTGAAGCAGCCCCTCACGGAGCCTGACATGGACGACGACCTCTTCATCTCGCGCCGCGCCCTGGCCGACCGCCTCGGCCGCCCTGACGTCCCCCTCATCCTCGACGTCCGCCGCGAAGCGCGCTTTTCCACCAGCGGGCACCGCGTGGCGGCGGCCGTGCGTGCACTGCCACCGGACGACACCGCGCGCGACGTGGTGGTGTACTGCGTGTTCGGCCACGAGGTCAGCCAGCAGGCGGCACGTGATTTGCGCGCGGACGGACGGCGGGCCCGGTTGCTGGAAGGCGGCATCGAAGGCGGCGAGCCCGGTGTGGACGACGCGGCGTTCATCGACCGCGTGCGCGCCGAAGCGTTGCCGCTGGTGCGCCAGCGCCGCGACCTCGGCGTCACGGGCGAGTCGGCGAGTCACTGGATCACGCGCGAGCGCCCGCGCATCGACCGCATCGCCTGCCCGTGGTTGGTGCGCCGCTTCATTGACCCGTGCGCGGTGTTTCATTTCGCGCCCGCGGCCGAGGTGCTGGCGCGCGCCCGAGCAATCGGTGCGGTGGCTTTCGATATCCCCGGCGCGCCGATCACGCACGTGGGCGAGCGCTGCAGCTTCGACGCGCTGATCGACGCCTTCGAGCTGCGCCTGCCCGCACTCGATCGCCTGGCCACCATCGTGCGCGGTGCCGACACCGACCGGCTCGACCTCGACCCGGCGTGCGCCGGTCTGCTGGCCATGTCGCTCGGGCTGGCGCGCCTGCACGACGGCGACGATCACGCGCTGCTCGCTGCCGGCCTCGTGGTCTACGACGCCCTGTACGCCTGGTGCGTGGCCGAAGAACACCGCAGCAACGAAACCCACAGCTGGAGGCCCGCGTGAGCGATACCCGCAACGTGTCCTTTGGTGAAGCCTTTCGCTTCTGGCTCAAGCTCGGCTTCATCAGCTTCGGCGGTCCCGCCGGTCAAATCGCGGTGATGCACCGCGAACTCGTGGAGCAGCGCCGCTGGATCAGCGAGCGGCGCTTTCTGCACGCGCTCAACTACTGCATGCTGCTGCCGGGCCCCGAGGCACAGCAACTCGCCACCTACATCGGCTGGCTGCTGCACCGCACCTGGGGCGGTATCGCGGCCGGGGCACTGTTCGTGCTGCCCTCGCTGCTGCTGCTCATTGCGCTGAGCTGGGTGTATCTCGTCTTCGGGCAGGTCGGCTGGGTGGCCGGTGTGCTCTATGGCATCAAGCCCGCGGTGGCGGCCATCGTGGTGCAAGCGGTGTGGCGCATCGGTGGCAAGGTGCTGCGCACGCCGCGTGAGGCGCCCTGGCTCTGGGCCATGGCCGTGGGCAGTTTCGTGGCGATTGCGGTACTCAAGCTCCCGTTCCCGTTGGTCGTGTTGTCGGCGCTCGCGCTGGGCTGGCTGGGGGGGCGCTTCGCGCCCGAGCAGTTCGTGCCGCCCAGCGCCCAAGCGCGCACGACCGCCGTGGGTGCGCAACATGCGCCTGCGCTGATCGACGACAACACACCCACACCGGCACACGCCCGCTTTTCGCGCGCACGGCTGCTGCGCGTGCTGGCGGTGGGCGCGCTGCTATGGCTGTTGCCGATGGCGGCGTTGCTGGCGTGGCAGGGCCTGCACGGCGTGCTGCCCACCATGGGCCTGTTCTTCACCCAGGCTGCGTTGCTCACCTTCGGTGGCGCCTATGCGGTGCTGCCCTTCGTGTACCAGGGCGCGGTGGTGCAGCACGGCTGGCTCAGCGGACCGCAAATGATCGACGGCCTGGCGCTGGGTGAGACCACACCCGGGCCACTGATCATGGTGGTGGCTTTCGTGGGCTTTCTGGGTGGCTGGCACACCGAGGTGCTGGGGCCCGAGGCGCGCTTCTGGGGCGCGGCGCTGGCGGCCACGGTGGTCACCTGGTTCACCTTCTTGCCGTCGTTCATCTTCATCCTCGCGGGCGGACCGTTGGTGGAACGCACGCACGGGCAGCTGGGGTTCACGGCGCCGCTCACCGGCATCACAGCCGCGGTGGTGGGCGTGATCGCGAGCCTGGGCGTGTTCTTCCTGCAGCACATCGCGTGGCCGGTGCCGGGCGGGCCGCTGGACGTGGCCGCGCTGGCCATCGCGGCCCTCGCGGCCCTCGCGCTGGTGCGGTTCAAGGCCGGCGTGATCCCGGTGATCGCGGCGTGTGCGGTGCTGGGCGTGTTGCTCAAAACCACCGGCCTGACGGGCTGATACACGACCCGCCCGGGCCCTGTGCTACATTGCTCGCCATGTTTTCGCGCCAGTACTTCGCTTTTTACTTTTGGTTCTCTGTCCCCGGCGGACGAGAGGCGAAGACGTAAGCGCGCCACGAATCTCGAACCAAACCGCCGGTGCTGACAGCCCGGCGGTTTTTTTTCGCCCCCTCCCTTTTTTCTGACCCACCCAGGAGCCCGTGATGAACGCCAAAGCCACCTCCGCCGCCAGCGACACCTGGTATGCGCGACCCGTCGACAAAACCAGCGAGACCGACGACGAACGCATCCAGGACATCACCGTGCTGCCCCCGCCCGAACACCTCATCCGCTTCTTCCCGATTGCCGGTACGCCCACCGAGGCACTGATCAGCCAGACGCGCCATCGCATCCACCGCATCCTGCACGGCAAGGACGACCGGCTGCTGGTGGTCATCGGGCCCTGCTCGATCCACGATCCGGCCGCCGCGCTCGACTACGCGCGCCGCCTCAAGCCGTTGCGCGACAAGTACGCCGACACGCTGGAAATCGTGATGCGCGTGTACTTCGAGAAACCGCGCACCACGGTGGGCTGGAAGGGCTTGATCAACGACCCCTACCTCGACGAGAGCTACCGCATCGACGAGGGCCTGCGCATCGCGCGCCAGTTGCTGATCGAGATCAACCGCCTGGGTCTGCCCGCGGGCAGCGAATTCCTTGACGTGATCTCGCCGCAGTACATCGGCGACCTCATCAGCTGGGGCGCGATCGGCGCGCGCACCACCGAGAGCCAGGTGCACCGCGAGCTCGCCTCGGGCCTGTCGGCCCCGATCGGCTTCAAGAATGGCACCGATGGCAACATCAAGATCGCGACCGACGCCATCCAGGCCGCCGCGCGCGGCCACCACTTCCTGTCGGTGCACAAGAATGGCCAGGTTGCCATCGTGCAGACCAAGGGCAACAAGGATTGCCACGTGATTCTTCGCGGTGGCAAGGCACCCAACTACGACGCCGCGAGCGTGGCCAGTGCCGTGAAGGAATTGGAGGCCGCGAAGCAGGTGCCGCGCCTCATGATCGACTGCAGCCACGCCAACAGCAGCAAGCAGCACGAGAAGCAGCTCGACGTGGCGCGCGACATCGCGGCACAAATCACCGGTGGCAGCAAGTCCGTCTTCGGCGTGATGATCGAAAGCCACATCGAGGCCGGCGCCCAGAAGTTCACCCCCGGCAAGGACGATGCGTCCGCGCTGCGCTACGGCCAGAGCATCACAGACGCCTGCCTGGGCTGGAGCGATTCGCTGCAGGCGCTGGAGGTGCTGTCGCAGGCGGTTAAGGGCGCGCGCCGCTGAAGGTGGTGGGGGGTTCTACGGTGTGACGCACGGCGTGTGCCGGGCACAATGCCCGCACCGCCGAGCCGAGGAGCCACCATGCGCAGCCAAGTCACCGTCACCTGGGGCGAACCCGCCGCTTACCGCATCGACCTCGAAGAAGTGCAGCCCATGCCGCACGATCAGGCGCGTCACTGGCTCGACGAGCAATTCACGCAGATGGGTTGCGAGCCCCTGCGGGCCACCGGCAAGGTACTCACAGTCGACAAGATCCTTTGCATCGCGCAGGCCGCGGGCGAGGCGCACTTTCGCGATCCCGCCCACCGCGAATGGGCACTGGCCTATGCGCGCGCTGCCAGTGCCGCGCTGGCCAAGCCGGTGATCACGGTGGACGTGCCCGCTCAGGCGCTCGCGTACTGACTCACGTAGCGAGCGCCTTCAACAGGCGGTCGTGGATGCCGCCGAAGCCGCCGTTGCTCATGCAGACGATGTGATCGCCGGCGTGCGCGGCTTGCACCACCTGCTGTACCAGCGCATCGATGTTGGCGGCCACGCTGGCGCGCGCGCCCATGGGAGACAGCGCTTCGGCGGCGTCCCAGTCGAGCCCGCCCGAATGGCAGAAGGCCAGGTCGGCGTTCTCCAGGCTCCAGGGCAGCTGTGCTTTCATGGTGCCCAGCTTCATGGTGTTGCTCCGCGGCTCGAACACCGCGAGGATGCGTCCGCGCGGCGTGCCCAGGCGCCGCGCCAGACCGTCCAGCGTGGTGCGGATGGCGGTGGGGTGGTGCGCGAAGTCGTCGTAGACCGTGATGGCGCCGCCAGCACGCGCCACGGTGCCACGCGTCTCCATGCGACGGCGCACGTTCTCGAAGCGGGCCAGCGCGGTGGCGGCATCGACCGGCGCCACGCCCAGGTGCTCGGCCGCGGCGATGGCGGCCAGCGCGTTGAGCTGGTTGTGCACACCCGACAGCGACCAACGCACGCGGCCGGCGGGCTGTCCACCGCGCAGCACCGCAAAGTCGTGCGGCTCGCCCTCGGCGGTGAAGTCGCTCACCGCGGAGCCGAAGCTGCAGACCTCGCTCCAGCAACCCCGGTGCAACACGCGCGCCAGGCTTTCTTCCAACCCATTGACCACCACGCGGCCGCTCGCCGGTACCGTGCGCAACAGGTGGTGGAACTGGCGCTCGATGGCCTTGAGGTCATCGAAGATGTCGGCGTGATCGAACTCCAGGTTGTTGAGCACGGCCGTGCGCGGGCGGTAGTGCACGAACTTGCTGCGCTTGTCGAAGAAGGCGGTGTCGTATTCGTCGGCTTCAATGACGAAGCCTTTGCCCTCGCCGAGCCGGGCCGACACGCCAAAGTTCATCGGCACGCCACCGACCAGGAAGCCCGGTTGTTGCCCGCAGGCGTCCAGGATCCAGGCCAGCATCGAGGTGGTGGTGGTCTTGCCGTGTGTGCCGGCCACAGCCAGCACGTGGCGGCCTTGCAGCACGTGCTCGGCCAGCCATTGCGGGCCGCTGGTATAGGGCGCGCCGGCATCAAGGATGGCTTCCATCAATGGGAACTTCGGGGTTCCGTCGGGCAGGCGCGCGCGGCTCACCACGTTGCCGATCACCCAGATGTCGGGTTTGAGCGCCATCTGGTCGGCAGCGAAGCCTTCGATGAGGTCGATGCCGAGCGCACGCAACTGGTCGCTCATGGGGGGATACACGCCGGCGTCGCAGCCGGTGACGCGGTGGCCTGCTTCGCGGGCCAGGGCCGCGACACCGCCCATGAAGGTGCCGCAGATGCCCAGGATGTGAATGTGCATGTCGGGATTCTAGGTTTCAGGCAGGGGCACAATCCCGGGATGCTTCCCCGAGACGACACCGCTGCCGAAATTGCCGCCGTGGCCGCGCGCCTGGTGGTCGACGAAGGCCAGGACTACGGCGCGGCCAAGCGCGGTGCCTTGCGCCAGCTCGGCCTGCCGCCACGCACGCCGCTGCCCGACAACGACGCCCTGGAGGCCGCGGTGCGCGAGCACATCGCCGTCTTCTGCGCCGACACCCAGCCCGCCGAACTGCGCGCGCTGCGGGAACTGGCGCTGCTGTGGATGGATCGACTTCAGGCCTTTCGCCCGCACCTGGGCGGCGCCGTCTGGCACGGCACGGCCACGCGCCACAGCGACATCCACATGCACCTCTTCTGCGACGACCCCAAGCAGGCCGAATGGGCCTTGATCGAACACCGCGTGGACTACCACCCCGGCAGCGCCAGCGGCTGGCGCGGTGAGGCCGTGGACGCGCTCACGGTGCGTACCCGCAGCGAGGCGCTGGGCCAGTGGGTGCTGCTGCACCTGCTGGTGCACGACCACGACGGGCTGCGCGGCGCGCTCAAACCCGACGCCCAGGGCCGCAAACCCCGGGGCGACATGCAGGCATTGCGTGCGCTCATGGCGCAAGAGGAGAGGGCATGAAACTGCAGCGACGCCACGTGCTGGCAGCCGGTGTGGCTGTGGCCGCTGCAGGCGCAGGCGTTTGGTGGGCCGAACGGCGGTTCCGTCCGCAACCCTCGCTTGACGGTGCCGAAGCGACCTTCTGGGAGAGCAGTTTCGACTCGCCTGAAGGCAAACCGCTGCCCATGGCGCCCCTGCGTGGGCGGCCGCTGCTGGTGAACTTCTGGGCCACCTGGTGCCCGCCCTGCATCGAAGAGCTCCCCTTGCTCAACGCTTTTCACCGCGAACAATCGCCCCGCGGCTGGCAACTGCTGGGCCTGGCGGTGGACCGGGTCGACGCGGTGCAGGCATTCCTGAAAAAGCTCCCATTGGAGTTCCCGGTCGCCATGACCGGCTTCGCCGGGGCCGACCTCAGCCGCAGCCTGGGCAATCCGTCCGGCGGTCTACCGTTCACCGTGGTCTTCGGTCCGCAAGGCCACGTGCTTCACCGCAAGATCGGTCAGGTCAAACCCGACGATCTGGCGCAATGGGCAAAGCTCGGCTGAAGCACACATCCGCATCCAACGTCGCCGAATTTCGCGGCAAGTTCGTGTAGACGGGCGGCGCAACGCGCTTCCCCCCTTCGTGTACACTGCGGCACCCTCGCGCCGGGCGGGTGCATCGCGGCTCCATGAAGTTGCGAGCAAAAGAGCTTGTTTGGCGCGTAAATCGTTGGAGATAACATGGATTTGCGCAAACTAAAGACTCTGATTGACCTCGTCTCGGAGTCCAACGTCTCGGAACTCGAGATCACCGAGGCCGAGGGCAAGGTCCGTATCGTCAAGGCCAGCCCGGCGGTGATGCCGGCGCCCGTCACTTACAGCATGGCACCCGCCCCCGCTGCTGTGGTGGCCACCCCCGCGGTTGAGGTGGCGCCCTCACCGCCTGCGGCGCCCGCTGCACCGGCGGCGCCCACCGGGCACACGGTGAAGTCACCCATGGTCGGCACCTTTTATCGCTCCTCGGCGCCGGGCGCAAAGCCGTTTGTCGAGGTCGGTGACTCCATCAAGGAAGGCGACACCATCTGCATCGTCGAGGCCATGAAGATCCTCAACGAGATCGAGGCCGACAAGAGCGGTACCGTGACCCAGATCCTGGTCCAGAACGGGCAGGCCGTCGAATACGGCCAACCCTTGTTCGTGATCGAGTGAGGGCCACCGACCCATGTTCAAGAAGATCCTGATCGCCAACCGGGGCGAGATCGCCCTGCGCATCCAGCGGGCCTGTCGCGAGATGGGCATCAAGGCCGTGATGGTCTATTCCGAGGCCGACCGCGACGCCAAGTACGTGAAGCTGGCCGAGGAGGCGGTGTGCATCGGGCCGGCGCCCTCGGGTCAGAGCTACCTGAACATGCCGGCCATCATCTCGGCCGCCGAAGTGACGGACGCCGAGGCCATCCACCCGGGCTACGGCTTCCTGTCCGAGAACGCCGACTTTGCCGAGCGTGTCGAGAAGAGCGGCTTCACCTTCATTGGCCCCACGCCGGAGTCGATCCGCCTGATGGGCGACAAGGTGTCGGCCAAACAGGCCATGATCCGCGCCGGCGTGCCCTGTGTGCCGGGTTCCGACGGTGCCTTGCCCGATGACCCGGTGGTGATCAAACGCACCGCCAAGGCGATTGGGTATCCCGTGATCATCAAGGCCGCGGGCGGCGGCGGCGGCCGTGGCATGCGCGTGGTGCACACCGAGGCCGCGTTGTTGCACGCGGTGCAGACCACCAAGGCCGAGGCCGGAGCGGCCTTCGGCAATGCCGAGGTCTACATGGAGAAGTTTCTCCAGAATCCGCGGCACATCGAGATCCAGATCCTGGCCGATCAGCACCGCAACGCCGTCTACCTTGGCGAGCGCGACTGCTCCATGCAGCGGCGCCACCAGAAGGTGATCGAAGAGGCACCGGCGCCGGGCATTCCGCGTCGCCTGATCGAGAAGATCGGCGAGCGCTGCGCGGCCGCTTGCAAGAAGATCGGCTACCGTGGCGCGGGCACTTTCGAGTTCCTGTTCGAAAACGGCGAGTTCTACTTCATCGAGATGAACACGCGCGTGCAAGTGGAGCACCCGGTCACCGAGTGGATCACCGGCATCGACATCGTGAAGACGCAGATCGCGGTGGCGGCGGGCGAGAAGCTGCCGTTCACGCAACGCCAGATCCAGCTCAAGGGGCATGCGATCGAGTGCCGCGTCAACGCCGAGGACGCCTACAAGTTCACCCCTTCGCCGGGCCGCATCACCATGTGGCACCCCCCGGGCGGGCCGGGCGTGCGCGTCGATTCGCATGCTTACACCAACTACTTCGTGCCGTCCAACTACGACTCCATGATCGGCAAGATCATCGTGCACGGCGACACACGCGAGCAGGCGTTGGCGCGCATGCGCACCGCGTTGGCCGAAACGGTGGTCGAGGGCATCAAGACCAACATTCCGCTGCACCGCGAGATCATGGTCGACGCCAGCTTCGTCGCCGGTGGCACCAACATCCACTACCTCGAAGAGTGGCTGTCGCAACGTGAGCGCTGATCGAACTTCCGACGAGACCCGGCCACAGGCCGGGTCTTTGTTTGAACTGGTGCTGCTGGTCCCCGAGGCGGCCATCGAACCGGTGGGCGACGCGCTGGACGCGCTCGATGCGCTCAGCACCTCGGTGGAGGATGCCGACGCCATGACCGAGTCCGAGCAGGCATTGTTTGGCGAGCCCGGTATGCCACCGCCGAAAGAGGGCTGGCAGCGCTCTCGCGTGGTGGCGCTCTTCAACACCGAAACCGCGGCGCGCGAGGCGGCGGTGCTGCTGCAGGCGCAGGACTTCTTCCAGGGATGCAGGGTGCACGGCGTGCGTGCAGTGGCCGAGCAGGACTGGGTGCGCCTGACCCAATCGCAGTTCGATCCCGTGGAGATCACACCGAGTTTCTGGATCGTGCCGTCGTGGCACGAGCCACCGGCGCAGGCCAGGCAGGTGATCCGCCTCGACCCAGGCCTCGCGTTCGGCACCGGTACACACCCGACCACGCGCATGTGTCTGCGTTGGACGGCGCGCCACGCGCCGGTCGGCCCGCGCGTGCTCGACTACGGCTGCGGGTCGGGCATTCTGGCGATCGGTGCTGCTCTGCATGGCGCCGCGTCCGTGGTCGCGGTCGACATCGACCCGGCGGCGGTCGAGGCCACACGGCTCAACGCCGAGGCCAACCATGCCCGGATCACCTCGGGTCTGCCCGATGCCGCGGTGGGTGAGCACGATCTCGTGCTGGCCAATATCCTGGCCACGCCCCTCAAGGTGCTGGCGCCGCTGCTGTGCGCTCATGTGCGCCCGGGCGGGCACCTTGTGCTGGCGGGCATTCTGGCGCGCCAGGCCGACGAGCTCAAAGCCGCTTACGCGCCCTGGGTCGCGCTTGAGGTCAGCGATGAGGAAGACGGCTGGATCCTCATGACCGCGCGCAAGGGCTGAGCGTGTGCGGGCTTTTGCGCGCCTGCACCCCGCCATAATCCGCGCATGAGTTTCACCACCCGCTGTCCGGCTTGCGGCACCGTGTTCCGCGTGGTGGCCGATCAACTCAAGATCTCCGACGGCTGGGTGCGCTGCGGTCACTGTTCCGACGTTTTTGACGCCACCATTCACCTGCAGGCCTGGGTGCCCGCAGTGCGCGCACCGGTGCCGTCGGAAGTGGCCGTGTCGCCCACGGCGGCGCCGGACCCTGCGGCCATCGGGGCTGCGGAGGAGGCGCCAGCGTCGGTGCCTGCGCCAGCGCCAGCCACGCTGCCCGCCGCGACGCCAACGCCAACGCCGGACGTACCCGACGATGACGATTTGCGTGCGTGGTTCGGCGATGGCCCCCTCGACCCGCCCTCGGCCTCGCAGAACCCCGCGATGGCTGTGCCCGACGAGGCGCGGCCTGCACCGGCGTTGTCGTCCGACCCCTACGAAGCGGCACCCGAGCCCGTGCCGGTGATTGCGCCGGCTCCTGTGCAGAACCCGTTCGATGAAGGGATGGTGGCGCCGGCGGAGCAGGCACCAACACCCGATTTCCAGGCCGAACTCGAACGCTTCGCGCAAGAGGTGCGGTCGGGTTCGCCGGTGGCGGCGCTCCCGGCCTCCGCGCGCGAGGATCGCGCCGACGGGGCGTCGGAGAAGCCCGCGGTGCAGCCGGTCGACGTGGCGCAGGACGATGCGCCGACGGACGCCGCTGTGCCTGGTTTCATGCGTCAGGCGAGGCGGCGCGCGTTCTGGTCATCGCCTGGCGTTCGCGCGGCGCTGGGCAGCGTTGCGCTGTTGCTCGCGGCCCTGCTCGCTGCGCAATGGGCGATCCAGCACCGGCATCAACTGGTGGCCAACCAACCGCAGGTGCGTCCCTGGATCGAGCAGGCGTGCACCTGGATCGGTTGCGACCTGTCGCCTGTTCGCCGTATCGACGCGGTCGAGATCGAAAGCGCTGAACTCGTGCGGCGGCTCGGCAACTTCTATTCGTTCGACTTCGTGCTGCGCAACCGGTCCTCGCTCGAAGTGGCCACACCGGCGCTGGAGCTCACGCTCACCGGTCTGGGTGATCGGCCCATGGCACGACGCGTGTTCCTGCCACAGGAATGGCCCGATGCGCCGCTGGCCTTGCCACCCGGTGGCACGGTATCCGTGAGCCTGCGCCTGTCGCTCAATTTGGGCGACGATGCGCCCACCGCGGGCTATCGTGCGCTGGCTTTCTACCCCTGATTCCTTTTCAACCTCACCACTGCCATGCCCATACTTGTCTGCGGCTCGCTCGCGTTCGACACCATCATGACCTTCGAGGGCCGCTTTGCCGACCAGATCCTGCCCGATCAGTTGCACATCCTCAACGTGTCATTCCTGGTGCCGGGGCTGCGCCGCGACTACGGTGGATGCGCGGGCAACATTGCCTACGGCCTGCGCTTGCTGGGCAGCGAGGCGGTGCCGCTGGCCGCGCTGGGCAGCGACGGCGCCGACTACCTTGAGCGCCTGCGCGGGCTGGGCGTGGACACGCAGCACGTGATGACCGTGCCCGATGCCTACACGGCCCAGGCGATGATCATGACGGACCGCGACAACAACCAGATCACCGCTTTTCACCCAGGTGCCATGTCGTTTGCCCACCAGAACGAAGTGCCCGCGCGCAAGGACCTGAAGCTGGGGATCGTGGCGCCCGACGGCCGCGACGCCATGATCTCGCACGCCGCACAACTGCACGAGGCGGGCATTTCGTTCGTGTTCGACCCGGGTCAGGGGCTACCAATGTTCAACGGTGAGGAACTGCGCAGCTTCATCGCACAGGCGAGCTGGGTGGCCGTGAACGACTACGAGGGTCGGATGCTCTGCGACCGGACCGGGCTTTCGCTGGCAGAGATTTCGCGCCAGGTGCGTGGCCTCATTGTCACGTTGGGCGAGCACGGTTGTGATGTGTGGGAAGACGGCGTGGCGACCCGCGTGGCGGGCACTGCAGCCACCGCGGTCGTCGACCCCACCGGTTGTGGCGATGCGTTTCGTGCCGCCCTGTTGCATGGCCTTGCCCAGGGCTGGCCGTTGCAGCGCTGCGCGCAACTGGGCAATCGAATGGGCGCGCTCAAGATCGCGGTCCGCGGGCCGCAGAACTACGAACTCGGCGACGATCTGCTGAGCTGAATACCCCGGCGGGAGCCTGCCGCGACGGCAGTCTTCCATGAAAAAAGCCCGGTGCTTTCACACCGGGCTTTCAGATCAACCCAATGGGCCTCAGGGTTTGCTGGACGTGGGGAACGGCCAGGCAGCCTGGGGGTTGAGCTTGGTCTGAGCGGCAGGAGCGGCCGCAGGCGCAGGGGCAGCCGGCTTCTTGGCCGGCTCAGCTTTTTTTGCGGGGGCCGCCTTCTTCGCAGGGGCCTTCTTCGCAGCGGCTTTCTTCGCCGGCGCCTTCTTTGCAGCCGCCTTCTTGGCCGGCGCTTTCTTCGCAGCCGCCTTCTTCGCAGGCGCTTTCTTGGCAGCGACTTTCTTCGCCGGTGCCTTCTTCGCCGCGGCTTTCTTGGCCGGGGCTTTCTTGGCGGCGGCCTTCTTGGCCGGCGCTTTCTTGGCAGCGACTTTCTTCGCCGGCGCCTTCTTCACCGCGGCCTTCTTGGCCGGGGCTTTCTTGGCGGCGACTTTCTTCGCCGGTGCCTTCTTCGCCACGACCTTCTTCTTGGCCGGGGCCTTTTTCGCCGCAGCCTTCTTGGCCGGGGCTTTCTTCGCAGTTGCCATTGCTTTCTCCTTGATCAAGTTGCAAAGAGCACTTCAGCCGGTCAGATGGCCGGTGAAGTGATTCAGCGCCTTGCGGGTTCGCGACGTTGCCGCGGTGACCCCCAGGGTGCTGAACCCGGGTTTCAGGTCAGCGGTGGCGTCTGCGCGCCTTGTGAGCTGGCCTGAAGAAACGATGCCGAAAATCTTCAGATCTATCGTGTGATGGCAATGCGGTTGAGCCCATGGCCGGGACGTCAGTCCCAGGACAGCGCTCCGCCGGATTGGTACTCGATCACCCGCGTTTCGAAGAAATTGCGCTCCTTCTTGAGATCGATCATCTCGCTCATCCAGGGGAACGGGTTTTCTTCGTTCGGGAACAGGGGCTCGAGGCCGATCTGCGTGGCGCGCCGGTTGGCGATGTAGCGCAGGTAGCCTTTGAACATGGAGGCGTTGAGGCCCAGCACGCCACGCGGCATGGTGTCCTCGGCATAGCGGTATTCGAGTTCCACGGCTTTGAGGAACAACTCCTTGATCTCGGCCTTGAAGTCCGCCGTCCACAGCAGCGGGTTCTCCATCTTGATGGCGTTGATCAGGTCGATGCCGAAATTGCAGTGCATCGACTCGTCGCGCAGGATGTACTGATACTGCTCGGCAGCACCGGTCATCTTGTTCTGTCGGCCCAGCGCCAGAATCTGGGTGAAGCCGACATAGAAGAAAAGGCCTTCCATCAGGCAGGCGAAGACGATCAGGCTCTTGAGCAGCGTCTGGTCGTTCTCCGCAGTACCCGTCTTGAAGTTCGGGTCCATGATCGCGTCGATGAACGGGATCAGGAACTCGTCCTTGTCGCGGATGGAGCTGACTTCGTTGTAGGCGTTGAAGATCTCGCCTTCGTCAAGGCCGAGGGACTCGACGATGTACTGGTAGGCGTGCGTGTGGATCGCTTCTTCAAAAGCCTGGCGCAGCAGGAACTGGCGGCACTCGGGCGCGGTGATGTGGCGGTACGTGCCCAGCGTGATGTTGTTGGCTGCCAGCGAGTCGGCGGTGACGAAGAAGCCCAGGTTGCGCTTGACGATGCGGCGTTCGTCTTCGGTCAGACCGTTCGGGTCTTTCCAGAGCGCGATGTCGCGGCTCATGTTCACTTCCTGCGGCATCCAGTGGTTGGCGCAGGTGGCCAGGTACTTCTCCCAGGCCCACTTGTACTTGAAGGGGACAAGCTGGTTGACGTCGGTCTGGCCGTTGATGATGCGCTTGTCGGCCACGTTGATGCGGCGCTGCTGCGAAGCAGCGACCTGGCCCGCATGGACAGCGGCAGTGGCGACGTGAGAGGTGACAGCGGCGGTGGTCTCACCGAAGGATGAGACTTGCAAGCCCGGCTGGCCGGAAAGGCGGGGGCTGTGCGTCGACGTCGAAGATGGCGTTGCGGGTTCTTCCCAGTTCAACATAAGGGTCTGTCCGATTCAGCGGATTATCAAAGTGTCTGTGCGAATTGCAAAGCGATCAGCGTGCGCGCTGGCGATTTTTGTTGCAGTGGTGCATCGAATGAATCAACGCATTGCACCTTCAACGCATCGCGCGCGCATTCGAATTCACTGGCAAGCCTCACAGCCCGGGTCGTCGATGGCGCAAAACTTGATGTCCGTGGCCGGTTCCGTTGCCATCGCAGCACTGCTTGCTGCCGCGGCAACCGGTGTACCTGCGGTGGCCGACACCGCATTGAGCTGGCCCGTGCGGCCAGTGGATTTCTCGACCTGCGTGGCCGAGGTGGTGCGCAGGTAGTACGTGGTCTTGAGGCCGCGCAGCCAGGCGAGCTTGTAGGTCTCGTCGAGCTTCTTGCCCGAGGCGCCAGCCATGTAGATGTTCAGGCTCTGTGCCTGGTCGATCCACTTCTGGCGCCGCGCCGCCGCTTCGACCAGCCACACCGGTTCGACTTCGAACGCGGTGGCGTACAAGGCCTTCACGTCTTGCGGCACGCGATCGATCGGGCGCAGCGAGCCGTCGAAGTGCTTGAGGTCCATCACCATCACGTCGTCCCACAGGCCGAGGCGTTTCAGGTCCTTCACCAGGTAGCTGTTGATGACGGTGAACTCGCCCGACAGGTTGGACTTGACCGAGAGGTTGCCGAAGCAGGGCTCGATGGAGGCGTCCACGCCGATGATGTTGGAGATGGTGGCGGTGGGCGCGATGGCCACGCAATTGGAGTTGCGCATGCCGTCCTGCGCGATCTTGGCGCGCAGCGCGTCCCAGTCCAGCGCGCTTGAGCGGTCGACGTCAACGTAACCGCCACGCTCGCGGGCCAGCAAATCCAGTGTGTCGGGCGGCAGAATGCCCTTGTCCCACAGCGAGCCCTTGAAGCTGCTGTAGCGGCCGCGCTCCTTGGCCAGCTCGGTCGAGGCCCAGTAGGCGTAGTAGCAAACCGCTTCCATCGAGCGGTCGGCGAACTCCACCGCCTCGTTGGACGCGTAAGGAACGCGCAGCTCATAGAGAGCGTCCTGGAAAGCCATGATGCCCAGCCCGACCGGGCGATGGCGCAGGTTGGAGTCGCGCGCCTTCTTGACGGCGTAGTAGTTGATGTCAATCACGTTGTCGAGCATGCGCATCGCGGTGGCGATGGTCCGCTTGAGCTTGTCATGGTCAAGCACCTTGCCGTTTTCACCGTCTTTCAGGTGGCGCAGCAGGTTGACCGAGCCGAGGTTGCAGACCGCGGTTTCGGTGTCGCTGGTGTTGAGCGTGATCTCGGTGCACAGGTTGGAGCTGTGCACCACGCCGGCGTGCTGCTGGGGCGAGCGCACGTTGCAGGCGTCCTTGAAGGTGATCCAGGGGTGGCCGGTCTCGAACAGCATCGAGAGCATCTTGCGCCACAGGTCGGAGGCGGGCACCTTCTTGTAGGGCTTGATCTCGCCACGCGCGGCTTTTTCTTCGTAGGCGAGGTACGCGCGCTCGAAATCGGTGCCGAACTTGTCGTGCAGGTCGGGCACGTTGGAGGGCGAAAACAGGCTCCACTCGCCCTTTTCCAGCACGCGCTTCATGAACAGGTCGGGAATCCAGTTCGCCGTGTTCATGTCGTGGGTGCGGCGGCGGTCATCGCCGGTGTTCTTGCGCAGCTCCAGGAACTCCTCGATGTCGAGGTGCCAGGTTTCCAGGTAGGTGCAGACGGCACCCTTGCGTTTGCCACCCTGGTTGACGGCCACAGCGGTGTCGTTGACGACTTTCAGGAACGGCACCACGCCCTGCGATTCGCCGTTGGTGCCCTTGATGTGCGAGCCCAGGGCGCGCACGCGGGTCCAGTCATTACCCAGACCACCAGCGAACTTGGACAGCAGCGCGTTTTCCTTGATCGACTCGTAGATGCCATCGAGGTCGTCGGGCACGGTGGTGAGATAGCAGCTGGAGAGCTGCGAGCGCAGCGTGCCGCTGTTGAACAGCGTGGGCGTGCTGCTCATGAAGTCGAAGGTGGACAGGATCTCGTAGAACTCGATCGCACGCGCTTCGCGGTCGATCTCGTTGAGCGACAGACCCATGGCCACGCGCATGAAGAAGGCCTGCGGCAGCTCGATGCGCGACTTGCGCACGTGCAGGAAGTAGCGGTCGTACAGCGTCTGCAGGCCCAGGTAGTCGAACTGCAGATCGCGCTCGGGCTTGAGTGCGGCGCCCAGACGGGCCAGGTCGAACTGAAGCAGATCGGGGTTGAGCAGCTCGGCGTCCACCCCCTTCTTGATGAAGCCGGGGAAGTAGTCTGCGTAGCGCTGGCCCATCTGGGCCTGCGGCACTTCTTCGCCCAGGATCTCCTTGACGATGGTGTGCAGCAGCAGGCGCGCGGTGGCGTAGGTGTAGTCGGGGTCTTTCTCGATCAGCGTGCGCGCGGCCAGGATGGCGGCCTTGTAGACCTCTTCCATCGGCACGCCGTCGTACAGGTTGCGCTTGGTCTCGGCCACGATCGGATCGGCCTTCACGTCAGCGCCCAGGCCCGCGCAGGCGTCGGTGATCAGGCGCGTGAGGTGGTCAATGTCGAGCGGCACACGTTGGCCGTTGTCCAGCACGTGCAGCGTGGGTTCGGCCGCGCGAGCAGAGGCCGCCTGGGTGGCGCGCTCGGCGGCGCGGCGTTCGCGGTAGAGCACGTAGGCACGGGCGACCTCGTGGTGACCGCTGCGCATCAGGCCGAGTTCGGCCTGGTCCTGCACGTCCTCGATATGGAAGGTGCCGCCGCCCGGGCGCGAACGCATCAGCGCGCGCACCACATTCTGCGTGAGCTCATCCACCGTTTCGCGCACGCTGGCGGAAGCAGCACCCTGGGTGCCATGCACCGCGAGGAAGGCCTTCATCATGGCCACGGCGATCTTGCTGGGCTCGAACGGCACCACCGCGCCGTTGCGGCGGATGATCTGGTACTGAGCGTAGATCGATGCGCTGCCGCTGACACCGCTGGCGGAAGGGGCGGCCTGCCGAGCGGGCGATTGCGGGGAGGTGGGGGTGGTGGTAGCGGTCAGCATGGTTCCTCTTGCGGTCCGGTCGGTTTCTTTATGGGGTGGCAGTTGCCGATGTCCGAGGCCAGCAGGCGCTGCGCTGGCATCGATGAGCGCACACTATATCTGGTGTGTGGGGGGGGTTCAAGGCACTAGGGGTAGTGTTTTTCATAGGGCGCCATTCGACGGGCGGTGACATGCGCCAGCGATCCTGAAATGGCTTGAAATCCGCAGCCTGGAGGCAGTGATCGCGCGCCTTGCAGCGCGATTTCGCTCGCCAGACCGCATGGCGACAGCGTTCGCTTCTCAGGCTGTGCAGGCGGGTGTGGTGTGCGCAAAACAGCTCCGCGACCAACCGAGAGCGCTGCGCAGGCGCTCCCAGTCGAACCCAGCGCCCGGATCGGCCTTTCGGCCGGGTGCAATGTGCTCGTGGCCAGCCACATGCGCCAGCGGGTGCTGCGCGGCCAGGGCTGCACACAGGGCGGCCAGCGATTCGTACTGCGCGTGCTCGAAACGATCGCCCTCGAGGCCCTCAAGTTCGATGCCAATCGAGAAGTCGTTGCAGTTCTCGCGGCCGCGCCAGCGCGATCGGCCCGCATGCCAGGCGCGATCAAGCGTCGAGACGAACTGCTGTACCTGGCCGTCACGCCGTATCACGAAGTGTGACGACACCTCCAGGCCACGGATGGATTGGAAGTAGGGATGCGTGTCCCAGTCGAGGCGGTTGGTGAAGAGCCGCTCGATCGCATCTCCGCCGTACTCCCCGGGAGGCAGGCTGATCGAGTGGATCACCACCAGGTCGATGGCCGTGTGTGGCGGACGTGGACCGCAGTTGGGAGAGGCGATGGCCTGAGCCCCGCCCCACCAGCCACCGTGCCAGACCTTACCCGGCATCGTTGGTATCGTTGTCTGCTGCGCCTGCCGACGCACCGGGCATCACGATGCCCAGCCGCTGAATGCGGTAGCGGATCTGACGCAGGTTCAACCCCAGGCGAGCCGCCGCTGCGGTGCGGTTGTAGCCGCACTCCTGCAGCGCTTGCAGCAGCACGCGGCGTTCCTGCTCATCCAGGAAGCTTTGCAGGTCGGCAGGCAGCGCAGCGTCCGCATCCACCGGTGCGCCCGACCCTGAGTCGGACGCCGGCAGTGGATCACGCAGGGTGTCGGGCTGCGTATCGCCGCCTTCGCCGAAGTCCGCCGGATACAGCACCGGCCCGCTGGACAGCGCGAGTGCGCGCTGCAGCAGGTTCTCGAGCTCGCGCACGTTACCGGGCAGCTCGCGCGATTGCAGCCAGACCAGCGCCTCGACCGACAACTCGGGCACCGGCTGGCCGGCCTCCCGGCACAGGCGCATGAGCAGCGCCTGCGACAGCTCCGGCAGGTCCTCGCAGCGGTCGCGCAGCGCAGGCGTGCGCAGGCCGATCACGTTGAGGCGGTAGAACAGGTCTTGTCGAAACTGGCCCGACTGCACCAGCGCGGGCAGGTCACGGTGCGTGGCACTGACGAGCCGAACGTCGACCGCTTCTTCCTGCACCGCGCCGAGCGCGCGTACGCGCCGCTCCTGGATGACACGCAGCAACTTGGCCTGCATGGCCAACGGGAGATCGCCGATCTCGTCAAGGAAGAGTGTGCCGCCATGCGCGGCCTGGAAATAGCCTTCGCGGTCGGCACTGGCGCCGGTGTAGGCGCCCTTGCGCGCACCGAAGAACTCGGCTTCGATGAGGTTCTCCGGGATGGCCCCGCAGTTGACCGCCACGAAAGGGCCGCTGGCGCGATGGCTGCATTCATGGACCGCCCGCGCCACCAGTTCCTTGCCGGTGCCCGACTCGCCGAGGATGAGTACCGGCGCCATGCTGGTCGACACCTTCTCGATGCGGGACTTGATCTGCACGATGCTGGGCGCGTGGCCGACGATGCGCTCCAGTGCCCGCACGCCCGCCGGTGGCGGCGGTGCGCTGCGCACCGGTTCGGCCGCACCCGCGCGTTCGGTCAGTGTGGTGGCCAGCGGCGCGCGCTGGCTGCGCAAGGCCGAACCAACGGCGCCGCGCAGCTGGCGCAAGTCGACCGGTTTCGTGAGGTAGTCGAACGCGCCGGCCTTGAGCGACTCGACCGCGTTCTCCGCCGATCCGTGCGCGGTGATCACAATGCATTTTTCGCTGCGCTGGCCATCCGCGATCTCACGCAGCAGCTCCAGGCCCAGGCCATCGGGCAACTGCATGTCGGAGATCAGCACGTCGAAGCGGTGGTGCGTCAACTGCTCGCGCGCTTGCTGCAGATCGGCCGCCGTGGTGACGGCATGACCTTCGCGCAGCAAAGTGAGTTCGTAGAGCGTGCGCAGATCGGGTTCGTCATCGACGACCAGGACGGAGGCGCTCGGCGTAGGGTGCGACATGCGGGGGTGCGTCCGTTGGCCTCAACCGGGCGCCAGCGGCGGCCGCCCGGAGCGCAACGGGTCGACGATGGTGCGTTCCTCGCCGGGCTGCGACGGATAGGACAGGCTGCTGCGGTGGCCGCCTTCACGGGGCGTGGGTGCTGGCGCTGCGCCTTGCGCCGCCGGGATCAGCACATAGAACTCGTTGCCCTCGCGCTGATCCAGGCGCGATCGCTGGTAGGCGATCTGGGCGCCGTAGCGCTCGCACAGCTCACGACAGATGAAGAGCCCCAGACCGCTGGAGCGGCTCTCGGACGAGAAGAAGGGCTCGAACAGGTGCTTGTGCACCGAAGCTTCCAGCGGCCCGCCGTCGCTCCAGACGGAGATGCGCAGGTGGCTGCCGCCGCCGCTGGGCTGGGTGATCACGCGGATCGACGCCGGCTTGCCGCTGGCATGCCGCAGCGCGTTGTCGAGCAGGTTGACCAGCAGCCGACGCAGGTGCTCGGGGTCGAACGCCACCTGACCATGTCCAGCGTGCAGGTGCACACCGAGCGCCTGCGTCACCTGGTTCTGGCGCATCCATTCGGCGGTGATGCGGCGCAGGGCCGTGTCCAGCGCCAGCGGGGGTACCTGCTCGTCACTGCGGTTGGGCTGCGGCCGCGCAACGTTGAGGACGTCATCGACGATGCGCGAGAGGCGTTGCGCGTTCTGCTCGATCATGCGGGTCAGCCGCTTCTGCGCTGGCTCCTTCACTTCTTCGTCAAGCAGCGCGTTGGCCTGCGTGATGGCCGACAGCGGGTTGCGGATTTCGTGCGCGACCGCCGCCGACATGCGCCCCATGGAAGCCAGCTTCTCGGTGCGCACGCGCGCCTCGACTTCCCGCAAGTCCTCCAGGAACAGCACGCACAGCGAGCCCCGCTCTCCCACCACCGGCGTGAGCTGGGTGCGCGCGTGCAGCCGCTGGCTCGGGCGGTCCGGGTGGTTGATGGTGGTCTCGGTCTCGAGCGCGGCATCGATCGCGAAGCTCTCCTGCACCAGCGCCGCCAGGTGCGACCAGCTCGGCCGCGCCGACAGCAGCAGCTTGGCGCCGGCCGGGAAGCCCTCGCCCATGAGCATGGCGCGCGCGGCGGGGTTGGCGTTGCGCACCACGCCATGCGGGTCGATCACCAGCACGCCCACGCCCAGGGTTTCGATGATGACCTCGTTGACGGCGGCTTGCGCGCGCGCCGCGGCCTGGTTGCTGGCCGAGACCGCCTCCTCGCGCGCCAGACGGATCGCCAGCTGGTTGGCGAGCACCGCGATGACGAAGAAGCCGGTGCCCGCCAGCCCGGCCTGAAGGAAGCGCGCGGCATCGATCTGGCCCGCCAGCGGCGTTGCCAGCCACGCATCGGCCAGCATCAGCAGCGTGACGGCGGCGGCCGTGCCCAGGCCAAGCACCAGCGGCCCCAGGATCGCGCCCAGCAACACCGGCAAGGCAAACAGCGGCGTGAGGTTGATGCTGCTGCGGTCGAAGTACTGCATCAACGCGAACACCACGATGTCCACGCCCAGCGTGATCACCCATTGCAGCGTCGGTGCCTGCCGGTGTTCAGCCGGCGGCCAATACAACATGACCACGGCACACGCCAGCAGGTACACCGACGCCAGTCCGGTGAGCCAGAGCGAGCCATTGCCGCCGCTGGTCAGCAGAAAGACCTGCAGGCCGAGCAGCACCAGAGCCACCACCAGGCGAGCGTGCATGAACGCGCGCCACAGCCGCACGAACGCGCGCTGGCGCTGCGCGATGGTGTGGTCGACCGGGCTTTCGAAGGCCGAGTACCACGAGGTGGCAAAGTTGGAACTGTCGGCTTTGGGCATGTCGGGCTCAGGCAGACGGGCCTTCCAGGCGCTGGCGATGATCGGCGCTGCAGTACACGCCTTGGGCGCCTTGCACCGCCTCGTTCTGTGGGAGGTGGGTGCCGCACAAGCGGCAAGCCACCATCGTCACCGGTTTGAGGGGCGGTGGCGCCGGGCGGCGCTGTGCGGCGCGATCGGCCTCCTCGGCGCGCCGGTTGTTGCGCCAGATCCAGAACGCGACCACCACCACGGCGAGCACGAGCAGGTATTTCATGGGGTCAGCGTACGGTCACGCCCTAGGTGCGTTGCAGCAGCACTTCGAGTACGAAGCGCGAGCCCACGTAGCCGAGCAGCAGGAAGCCTGCGCCAAGGTAGAGGGTGCGCACGGCCGTGCGACCGCGCCAGCCCAGCCGCCAGCGGCCCCAGAGCAGCACGCCCATGGTGAGCCAGGCCAGCACCGAGAACACGGTCTTGTGGTTCCACACCATGCGCTGGTTCAGCAGCTCGGAGAAGTACCACCCGGCCAGCAGCGTGAGGCTGAGCAGCACAAAGCCAGCGGCCACGAAGCGGAACGTGAGGCGCTCCAGCGTGAGCAAGGGCATTGCGGCCTCGGGTGATCGGCCGCTGCGCATGGCACGTTCGGCGCGCTGCAGCAGGAAGGCGTGCAGCACCGCCGCACCGATCAGCCCGTAGGATGCGATACCCAGCGCCCAGTGAAGCGGCATCCAGGCCGAGGGCAGCGTGGGGTGATGGGCACCCGGGAAGAGCAGCGTCAGCAAGGTGACCGCCGTACCGAGCACCGCCAGCGTCCATCGCGCCTGCAGTTGTGGGTAGAGCCGGCTTTCCATGAGGTAGACCGTGAGCACCAGCCACGCCGTGACCGACAGCGCCGGCGCAAAACCGAAGCGCACCGGATCGCTCACCAGCCCGGCCAGCAGCGCCAGCAGGTGCAGCGCCCAGGTGAACGCCAGCAGTGCCCGGGCCTGCAGATCGCTCAGCCGCGGGCAGGCCCATGGCACCACGGCGTAGGCCAGCGCCGCTGCAGCCGACAGCGCGGCCGCCGGCACGTTCATGGCCAGTTGGGGCAGAACGTTCATGGCAGCGGCGATGGGCAGGGCACTAAAATCACCCCCACATCTTAACGGTGCCCCCGGCCACGATGCCCCGGCCGAGCCGGCGCTCCAACGGTCGGCGTGCCGAGTCTGCCGACGCCCGACCACCCCACACCGCAGAGCAACACCCTCATGGCATCCGCCCTGTCCGAACGCCTGTCGCGAATCGTCAAGGAGATGCGCGGCCAGGCGCGCATCACCGAAAGCAACGTGAGCGACATGCTGCGCGAGGTGCGCATGGCACTGCTCGAGGCCGATGTCGCACTGCCCGTGGTGCGCGATTTCATCGCTCGCGTGAAGGACAAGGCCCTCGGTGCCGACGTGGTGGGCTCGCTCACCCCCGGGCAGGCGCTGGTGGGTATCGTCAACCGCGAACTCGCCGCAACGATGGGCGAGGGTGTTTCGGACATCAACCTCGCGGCCCAGCCGCCGGCGGTGATCCTGATGGCTGGCCTGCAGGGCGCGGGCAAGACCACCACCACGGCCAAGCTGGCGCGCCACCTGATCGAGAAGCGCAAGAAGAAGGTGCTCACTGTCTCGGGCGACGTGTACCGGCCGGCGGCCATCGAACAGCTCAAGACGGTGACGGCGCAGGCAGGGGCCGAGTGGTTCCCCAGCACGCCCGAGCAGAAGCCGGCCGACATCGCGCGCGCTGCGCTCGACCACGCGCGGCGCCACCATTTCGATGTGCTGCTGGTCGATACCGCCGGCCGCCTGGCGATCGACGAAGCGCTGATGCGCGAGATCCAGGAACTGCACGCCGTGCTCAAGCCGGTGGAGACGCTGTTCGTGGTTGACGCGATGCAAGGCCAGGACGCGGTCAACACCGCCAAGGCCTTCAAGGAGGCATTGCCGCTCACCGGTATCGTGCTCACCAAGCTCGACGGCGATGCGCGCGGCGGTGCCGCGTTGTCGGTGCGTGCGGTCACGGGTGTGCCGATCAAGTTCGCGGGCGTGTCCGAGAAGCTCGATGGCCTGGAGGTGTTCGACGCCGACCGCCATGCGCAGCGTGTGCTGGGCATGGGCGACATCCTGGCCCTGGTCGAGCAGGTCACGGCCGGGGTGGACATGGCCGCAGCGCAGAAGCTGGCCGCCAAGGTCAAGAGCGGCGAGGGCTTCGACCTCGAGGACTTCCTGGATCAGCTGCGCCAGATGAAGCAGATGGGCGGTCTATCCAGCTTCATCGACAAACTGCCCGCGCAGCTCGCGGCCAAGGCCGGCACCACCGACCTTTCGCGTGCCGAGAAAGACATCAAGCGCAAGGAGGGCATCATCTGCAGCATGACGCCCGCCGAGCGCCGCAAGCCCGATCTCATCAAGGCCACCCGTAAGCGCCGCATCGCGGCCGGTGCGGGCGTGCACGTGCAGGAGGTCAACCGCCTGCTCAAGGAGTTCGAGCAGATGCGCGACATGATGAAGAAGATGAAGGGCGGCGGCCTGATGAAGATGATGAAGCGCATGGGCGGCATGAAGGGCATGCCCAAGCTGCCTGGCATGGGCTGACCTGCATCAAGCCCGTCCCGCCGTGGCGCCCACATACTGGCGCGCATGTGGCTCCTGATTGAAATCATCGGTACCGCGCTGGCCCTGGGCGTGGCGCTCGCGCTGCGTCCCTGGCGCCTGCTGAAAGGGCCCCTGCTGACCCCGGCGGTGGGCGCTTTGGTGCTGTTGCCACCGCTGTGGCTGACACCGCAGCTCATGCCCGACGGGCTGCGTGTGCAGTTCTCCGGCGCCAGCCTTTTGGTGCTGATGCTGGGTTGGCCGTTGGCGCTGCCGGTGCTGGCGGTCGTGGCGCTCTTGGTCTGGTCGTTGGGCTCGGCGGGTGAACTCGACGTGATCGCTCGGCTGTGGTGGCTGGGTGTGGTGCCGGCCACATGGGCACTGGGCCTGGGCGCTGCGCTGCGCCGCTGGCTGCCGCCCAATCCGTTCGTCTACACCCTGGGCCGCGGCTTCCTGGGCACAGCCGTGGTGGTGTTTGCCGCTGCGGCGCTGATGCAGTGGGTCCACCCCGTGGGGACTGATCGCGCGCTGGTGGCCGCGTGGTTGATGGCCTGGGGCGATGCCTTCCTCACCGGCCTGCTGGTGGCCGTGTTTGTCGCCTTCAGGCCGCAGTGGCTGGCCACTTGGTCGGACGCGCGCTACCTGCGCCCACCCGGCGACGAAGGCGCTGGCGACAGCGACTGAGGCCTCAGGCCGCCTTCAGCGCGAGCCGGCTCGCGTGCCGCCAGGCGCTGCGCAGCACCGCAGGCGACCACGACTCCTCCGGGATCAGCAGCACGCCGCGTGCGCGCATCCAGCCACCCAGGTCGACATGGCTGGTGGCCACGGTGAGGGGAATCGCCAGCAGCAACGGCAGCGCCACGGGTGCGAGCCACAGCAGCGCATCGGCGTTGAGCAGGGCCACGCCCATGCCCAGCAGCACGATCACCGCGCTCATGGGTGCCAGACGTTGTCCCGCGTCGGTCCAGGCAATGCCCGCGGCTTCACGCGGGGGCGATTTCCATTCGAGTTTGAGGCCGGTCAGTGCCACGCCCACGAACAGCGAGTGCGCGAGCATGCGGATGGGCGCTTGCAGCACGGCAAGCACGGTCTCCACCACCGCGCTCAGCAGCAGCGCGGGCGCACCGCCGAACTGACGTTGTTCGCGCTTGAGGAACACGGCCACCAGGCCCAGCACGCGCGGCATGAACAGCAGGCAAAGCGTCCACAGCCACAGGCCGCGCAGTTCGGCGGGCACGGCGTCCCAGCTCGGCACGGCGGTCTGGTCGGTCACCCACAGCGCGGTGCCAAAGGCCAGGAAGGCCAGCCAAAGCGGCGCCGACAAGTACGACATGGCCCCGATGGCGAACATGCTGCGGTGCACGCGGTGAATGCCGGGCTCGGCCATCAGGCGTGCGTTCTGCAGGTTGCCCTGGCACCAGCGGCGGTCGCGTTGGAGCTCGCTCAGCAGGTCGGGCGGTTGTTGTTCGTAGCTGCCTTGCAGGTCGGACACCAACCACACGTGATAACCGGCCCGACGCATCAGCGCGGCCTCGACAAAGTCGTGCGACAGGATGCCCCCGGCCATGCCACCCTTGCCCGGAATCGGCGCGAGTGCGCAGTGCTTCATGAAGGGCTCGACGCGGATGATGGCGTTGTGGCCCCAGTAGTGCGACTCGCCGAGCTGCCAGAACTGCATGCCCAGCGTGAACAGCCGGCCGGTGACGCGCGAAGCGAATTGCTGGGCGCGCGCGTGCAGCGTGGCGTGGCCCACGGCCTGGGTCGCCGTCTGGATGATGCCGGCGCGCGGGTGCGCTTCCATCAGCCGCACCATGTCGGTCAGGCAGCGCCCGCTCATCACGCTGTCGGCATCGAGCACCACCATGTAGCGGTAGTCCTTGCCCCAGCGGCGGCAAAAATCGGCCACGTTACCGGCCTTTCGGTGGGTGCGGCGGGTACGCAAGCGGTAGTACACCTCCACAGCTGCGCGGCCACCCTGCGACGCGAGTTCGGCGCGCAGGTTTTCCCAGGCGGCGCGCTCGGCGCGCTGGATCGCGGGGTCGTACGAGTCGGAGAGCACGAAGACGTCAAACACGCCGGCCTCGCCGGTGGCGGCCAGCGAGTCGCAGGTGGCGCGCAGGCCGGCGAACACGGTGGCCACGTCCTCGTTACAGATCGGCATGATGATCGCGGTGCGCGCGTCGGGGCTGATGGCGTGCTCACGCACAGCGGCAGCGCTCAGCGTGTGGCGGTCACCGAACAGCATGACCCAGAAGCCCATGAGTGCGGTGACGAAGCCGGTGAGCACCCAAGCCGAAAGCACCACGAACAGCAGCAACTGCCCTGTCTGGAGCCAGGGGTTGCCCCCTTCGGGTTGCAGCTCAAGGAACAGGAGGCCGGCCACCACCGTCCACGCCAGCGTGAGTGCAATGAAGATGGCCCGGCGTCGGTTGGCGGCGGCCTGCCAGGGCTCGTGCGGTTCGGCCGCGCGCGCGGTGCGCTGGCCGTAGGGCGGCAACAGGTCGCTGGCGGTGCTCAGCAACGCGGTGCCCACGCTGTTCCAGAAGCCGCGCCAGGGGCGCGGCACCATGGAGCCGCGGTTGATCGGCGGTGCGGTCACCGCGTTGGGGTGGCGCTCCTCGCGCAGCCGGCTGCGGACATTCATTCGGGCAGTAGCAGGTGCGTCCATGTTTCGCTCACGGTGTGTTGTTGGTGTTGCAGAAAGGCGCGCAGCTCGACCGGCTGCGTCGGGTCGTTGCGCGCAACGCGCAGGCTCACGCGCCAGCTGCGCGTGGCCGGGTTGGGGTAAGCAATGGCTTCGAGCACGCGGCCGTTGGCGTTGGTGCTGACCACGGCGCGCAGTTCGGCACCGGGAGGCAGGGCGTCGATGGCGGGGCCGGCGAAGTCGAGGATGAATTTGGGCTGTTCGGCCTGCTCGGCGGCGGTGAGGCGCGTGTAGCCGTAGCCGCGCCGGCTCTGCGTGACCCAGCTGGCGGGCGGACGCTGTTGCTCGTCACCCTGCCATGCGATGTCGTAGGCGAGCTCCAGCGGCTGACCCGGTTGCAGCGGTTGCGCCGGCACCCAGTAGGCGACGATGTTGTCGTGCGTCTCGTCGGGCGTGGGCAGTTGCACCAGTTCCACGCGCCCCGCGCCCCAGGCGCCGCGCGGTGTGACCCAGGCGCTCGGGCGGCGTTCGTAGCGCGCCTCCACGTCTTCGTAGCTGGCGAAGCGGCGGTCGCGCTGCATCAGGCCGAAGCCCCGTGGATCGGTGGTGCCGAAGGAGCTGACGCTGATCGTCTTCGGCCGTTGCAACGGGCGCCACAGCCATTCGCCGTCGCCGGTGGCCAGCATCAGGCCGTCGGAGTCGTGCACCTCGGGGCGGAAGTCACCCGGGAAGGGCTGGTTCTCGCCCGACAGGAACATGCTGGTGAGCGGCGCGATACCCAAGGTGTTGATCGGTGCCGCGCCCTCGCGCGCGAACAAGCGCAGGCGCACGCCCATCGTGGTGTTGAAGCCGGGGCGGATGTCGAAGCGGTAGGCGCCCGTGGCGCGCGGCGATTCGAGCAGTGCGTAGACGGTGACTTCCTTCGCGTCCGGCGCCGGGCGCTGGAGCCAGAAAGCGCTGAAGCGCGGAAACTCCTCGCCGCTGCCACCGACGGTGTCGATGGCCAGGCCGCGCGCCGACAGACCGTACTGCTGCTGGGCACCGAGCGCACGAAAGTAGCTCGCGCCCAGAAAGACCACCAGCTCGTCCTTGTAGGCGACGTTGTTGAGCGGGTAGTGCAGCCGAAAGCCGGCGTGACCGAGGTCGCCCCAGGCGCTGGTGTCGAAGCGGTTGGCGCCGAAGTGGAAGTCCTCGCTGCGGTACGGGATGTCGCGCACCTCGCCCTGGGGCGTGATCTCGTGGATGCGAACCGGTTGCGTCTGGTACAGGCCGAGGTGGAAGTACTGCGCCTCGAACGGCAGACCGGCGCTGCGCCAGGTGGCGCGCTCGGGGCGGAATCGGATGTCGCGCAGTTGGTCGTAGGTGATGCTGGCGAGCGGCTCGGGCAGCTTGTCGCTGCTTTCGCGCCAGGGTTCGGCTGAACGCACCTGGGCCAGGTGGACAAGCTGTTCCCAGCCGAAGGCGTGCGCGGGGCCCCAGGCCAGCAACGGCGCGGCCGTCAGGGCGATGAACAGATGGCGAAGGGGTCGGACGAAATCGGTCGGGCTCCAAGGCATGCGCCTATTAGTGCAAACCCTGTGCCAACTTGAAAAACGCTTTCAAATCAAAGATCTGTCGCCGACCACACGCCGGTGCCCGGTCTGCAACGCCTCGACCCCCGGGAAAACCCTTGAATTTGTCGCCAGACAGCGACCGATCGGGGGTGACAGTCCCGCAACGCCCCGCTTCTCAGGGGAATGGGGTTGTCACGAATCGGCGACAGCCGGTTCGTCGGGCGGCTCGCCGCCGCCCGTTCCGTCGCTCTTGAACAGCCCAGGGGTGAGCGCGTGCTTCTGCAGCAGACGATAAAACTCGGTTCGGTTGCGTTGTGCCAGGCGCGCGGCGTCGGCGACGTGGCCGTCCGTCATCTTGAGCAGGTCGACCAGGTAGGCGCGCTCGAAGCGCTGGCGTGCCTCGGCAAAACTGAGCACCTCCACCGAGGGGGTGCGCAGCGCGCGTTGCACCAGCGCCAGCGGCACCAGCGGCGTGGTGTTGAGTGCACACACCTGTTCGACCACGTTGTAGAGCTGGCGCACGTTGCCCGGCCAGGCGGCCATGGTGAGCGCCTTGAGCGCCTCGGGTGCGAAACCCGAGCTGCGCTTGCCGTACTTGGCCGACAGCTTGGCCAGGAAGTGGTTGGCCAGCAGCGGGATGTCTTCACGCCGCTCGGCCAGCGTGGGCAGCGTCAGGGTCACCACGTTGAGGCGGTAGTACAGGTCTTCGCGGAACTGGCCCTCGGCCATGGCGGCCTCGAGGTTGCGGTGCGTGGCCGAGACGATGCGCACGTCCACCGGCACCGATTGGCTCGAGCCCAGCGGACGCACAGCCCGCTCCTGCAGCACGCGCAGCAGCTTGACCTGCAGCGCCGGCGGCATGTCGCCGATTTCGTCGAGCAGCAGCGTGCCGCCGTCGGCGGCCTGAAACAGGCCCTTGTGATTGGCGACCGCGTCGGTGAAAGCGCCCTTGACGTGACCGAACAGCTCCGATTCCAGCAAGGCCTCTGGGATGGCACCGCAGTTCACCGCCACGAAGGGTTTGCCGGCGCGTGCGCTGGCCTTGTGGATGGCGCGCGCGAGCAACTCTTTGCCGGTGCCCGAATCGCCGCGCAACAGCACGCTGGCGTCGCTTTGCGCCACCATGCGCGCCTCAGCCAGCAAGTCGGCCATGCGGTTGGAGCGGCTCACGATCTCGGCGCGCCAGGTCTCGTCGGCGTGCTTCGTGGTCAGGCTGGGCGCGGCCAGCGCCAGCGCTTGCGCAATCTTCTCGAGCAGCTGCTTGGCGTCGTAGGGCTTGGTGAGGTAGGTGAACACGCCGCGCGCCGTGGCCTCGACCGCGTCGGGAATGGTGCCGTGCGCGGTGAGCAGGATCACCGGCAGCGAGGGGTGGCGCGCACGCACCTCGTCGAACAGCGCCAGGCCGTCGCGCCCGGGCAGGCGCACGTCGGAGATCACCAGTTGCGGGCGCTCGATCTCGAGTTGCGCAAGCGCAGCCTCGGCCGAGCCCACGGCCGTGACGTGGTAGCCCGCAGCGCCCAGTCGCATCGAGAGCAGGCGCAGCATGTCGGCGTCGTCGTCGACGACGAGCAGGCGCGCGCGCGGGGTGGCGGGCGCACTCATGGGGCTGCCGGCCGTGCCGGGGCGCGGTTGTTCAGGCTGCGTTCGATGGCGCGCATGGCCTCCAGACGCTCGTTGAGTTGCTCGATGCGGCGCTGCTGCTCGCGCAACTGCTGGGCCTGGCGATCCACCGCCTCTTCGAGCTTGCGCTGTTCCATGAGCCGATGGGCGATCAGACGGGCCAGGGCGCGGTAGGGCGTGGCATTGCTGGCCTTGTTGGCCGCCACCCGTTGCATCAGTCCCAGTGCACGCGCGGTTTCCACTGGTTGGTTGCTGTGCATGAGCGCCACGGCCAGCTGCATCTGGCGCAGAGGCTCGGTGCCGGGGTCCCCGAGTGCGGCGATTTCCAGGGCGAGCTCGGTGGGTGCGAGCGCGCGCACGCGATCGGCATAGCGCAGCAGGGTCGCCGTGGCTTCATGCTCGCCCACGTTGTCGATCGTGGTGACGAGCAGCGATGGCGCTGCGGCCACCACCGCAGGCGACGCAGCGTTGTCGGTTGCCGCCGTCGGCGCCGGCACCGTTGCAGGTGACGGGGCCGGCGCGGGGTTGGCTGTCGCGGCCGCGGTCGGCGTGGGCGCGGGCGCGGTGGTCAGCGGCGTGACGGCGCAGGCGCTGGTGAGCGTGCCCAGCGCCAGCGCGCCACCCAGTCGCCATGCGGCACCGGGGAGCAGCTTGCGCGCCACAGCGCGCACAGGTTCATTCGACATGAGGCAACTCGATACGGAAATGGGCGCCCCCGGGACCCTCGAGCAACTCGATGCGGCCGCCATGGGCGACGATGTATTCATGGACGATGGACAGGCCGATGCCGGTGCCGCGCACCGCGCCCTCGGGCTGACGCTCGCCCCGGTAGAAGGGTTCGAAAACCCGGTCGCGATCGGCCGGTGCCACGCCCGGGCCCTGGTCGACGATGTCGATGCGCACCCGGGCCGGCAGGCTCTGCAACCCGAGCCGGATGGTGCCACCGTGCGGCGAGAAACGGATGGCATTGAGCAACAGGTTGCCGATCGCCGAGGCCATCTTCTCCCGGTCGACCGGCACGCGCACTGCGTCGCCGTCGACGCGCACCGTGAGGCCGTGCGACTGCCAGTGCAGGCGCTGTGCCTCCACCTGGTCCTCCAGCAGCGCGCGCAGGTCGGTGCGCTCGCGTTTGAGCTGGCGGGCCTCGAAGGCCGCGGCATTGAAACGCAGCAGCGCCTCGATCTGCGATTGCAGCATCTGCGTGTTGTGCTGCAGGATGTTCACCACCTCGGCCTGGCTCGGGTTCAGGGGCCCGGCCACCCCATCGCCGAGCACCGCCACGCCCTCGCTGAGCGAAGCCAGCGGCGTCTTGAGTTCGTGCGAGATGTGGCGCAGGAAGCGCGCCTTGTCGGCATCGAGCTCGGTCAGGCGCAGGCGCAGCCAGTCGAGCTGCTGGCTCACGCGTCGCACGTCCTTGGGGCCGCGGATGTCGATCGGCTGGTCGAGCCGGTTCTCGCCCAGCGCCACGATGGCGCGTTCCAGGCGCTGGAACGGTTTGGCCAGCCAGATGCCGAAACCCACCGCCATCAGTGCGGCCAACAGGATGGAGCCGCTCACGATCTGCGTGAGCTGCTGGCGGCTGCGTTCGAAGCCAGCCTGCAACGCTTCGTTTCGACCGGCGATGATGGACTGCACCTGTTGCGCGATGGCCGCGCTGTGGCCATCGAGCTCACGAAAGGCACGAGCGACCTCGCGTTCGCGCTCCAGCGCGGTCTCGCTTGGCCCCTCGAGCAAATCGCTCACCACATCGATCTGGCGCCGCCAGGGCTGTGCGAACTCGGCCGGCAGTTCGTTGTCTTGCAAGCGCCCGAGGATGTCGCGTGCCTGGCCGGCGGCGTCGGTGAAGCGCTGGCGCAGCTGGCGATCACCCAGCACCAGCGACTGGCGCGCCGCGCGCTCCATGGTGAGGCTGCGTTCGGAGAGCGACTGTGCCGCGGTGGCCAGCGCGATGGCTTGCGCCGTGCCCTCGCGGCTCTGGGCGAGCAGCGTCTCGAGGGAAAACAGCGCCCGCACCGCGGCCGCGCCGAGCAGGGCGCCAATCAGCACGAAAGCAACCAGCAGCAGTTGCTGGAACGACAGCGAGGACGGTCTCACGCGCGCGGATTCAGGCGGTTTCGCGCACCAGCACCTCGCCGCGCAGCGAATGCGGCAGTGCCTGGGTGATGCGCACGTTGATCAATTGACCCACCAGCCGCGCTCCGTTCGGGCCGCCGTCGAAGTTGACGATGCGGTTGCACTCGGTGCGGCCCATCAGCTCGGCGGCGTTCTTGCGGGAAGGCCCCTCCACCAGGATGCGCTGCACAGTGCCTTCGCGGCTGGCGCTGATGCGCCGCACGTTCGCTTCGATCGTGGCTTGCAGGTGCTGCAGGCGCTTGAGCTTGATCTCATGCGGTGTGTCGTCGGCCAGGTTGGCCGCGGGCGTGCCGGGGCGCGGGCTGAAGATGAACGAGAAACTGCTGTCGAAGCCGATGTCCTCGATCAGCTTCATCATCTTGTTGAAGTCGTCTTCTGTCTCGCCCGGGAAGCCGACGATGAAGTCGCTGCTCATCGAGATATCGGGCCGGATCGCGCGCAGCTTTCGGATCGTGCTCTTGTATTCCATGGCGGTGTAGCCGCGCTTCATGGCCATGAGGATGCGGTCGCTGCCGTGCTGCACCGGCAGGTGCAGGTGGTTCACGAGCTTCGGGATCCTGGCGTAGGCCTCGATCAGGCGCGGCGTGAACTCGTTGGGGTGGCTGGTGGTGTAGCGGATGCGCTCGATGCCGGGGATCTCGGCCACGTACTCGAGCAGCAGCGCGAAGTCGGCGATGTCGCTGGTGTCGCCCATGGCGCCGCGGTAGGCGTTCACGTTCTGGCCCAGCAGCGTCACCTCCTTCACGCCCTGATCGGCCAGGCCCGCGATCTCCACCAGCACGTCGTCGAACGGGCGGCTCACCTCCTCGCCGCGCGTGTAGGGCACCACGCAATAGCTGCAGTACTTGGAGCAGCCTTCCATGATGGAGACGAAGGCCGAGGCACCTTCCACCTTGGCCGGTGGCAGGTGGTCGAACTTCTCGATCTCGGGAAAGCTGATGTCCACCTGCGGCTTCGCCTGGCGTTCGCGTTGCGCCAGCAGCTCGGGCAGGCGGTGCAGGGTCTGCGGGCCGAACACCACGTCCACGAACGGCGCACGCTGGATGATGGCGTCACCCTCCTGGCTCGCGACGCAGCCGCCAACGCCGATCAGCACGCCCTTTTGCTTGAGGTGCTTCACCCGGCCCAGATCGGAGAACACTTTCTCCTGCGCCTTCTCGCGCACCGAGCAGGTGTTGAACAGGATCAGGTCGGCCTGCTCGGGGTCGTCGGTGGGCTCGTAGCCTTCGGCGGCGTTGAGTAAATCGGCCATCTTGTCCGAGTCGTACTCGTTCATCTGGCAGCCGAAGGTCTTGATGAAGACTTTCTTGTGGGTCATGGCAATGGCTCCTGCGGGCGCGCGGGCACCCGGGGCGCGCCCGGCATCGCGGGCGCAGGTCGATCGTCGATCAGTTGGGGGTGGCCGGCGCCGGCAGCGTGCGGGCCGTACCGGCTTCCTGCTGGGATTCGAAGCTGAAGTTGCGCTCGACACCGTAGCCGGCGCGCTTTTCCTTCTTCTCGTCGGCGGTGAGGATCCAGGCCTGTGTTACCTGGCCGCGGCGGTCCAGCAGGTAGTTGACCGTGATCTCGCGGTTGAGCAGCGAGGCGGGTCGCACCAAGCGGTTGTTCTCGTCGAGCACGCGCGCGCCGGGCGACAGACGCGTGACCCGGTCGTCCATTTCGAGATAAGGCGGCTGCTTGACGGTCATGGCCCCGCGCAGTGCTTCCTTGGGGAAGTTGCGCATCTGGGCCGGCGCTTGTGACTGCGCGTGCGCGGCGCCAGCCACAGTCAAGGTCAGCAACACGGAAGTGAGGCAGCGGTTCATGGTGTAGATCCAGAGGCTGTTCGGGGCCGTGATTGTCTCATGGGGGTCGCCGCTCGCCGCCCACCGTGCGGGGCGTGGGCGTGTCCATCGGTCAGCGCCAGCGTTGCGGCTCCAGGCTCACGCTGCCGCGCTCGCCCGACAGGGTGAGCACCCCTTCGAGGAGCGTAGCCTGCAGCACCATGCTGCGCTCGGCCAGTGCGGCCAGTGCCGGTGCCGCCTCGGCCGGCAGGCGCCACACCTGCAGCTTGTCCAGCCGCGTGAGCTTGTTTTCGATGCCGCGCCACCAGACCTCGGCCGCCGGGCCGAACGCGTACACGCGCACCGCGTCGGCCTGGCTGCAGGCCTTGGCCAGGGGCTTGTCCTCGGGCTGACCGACCTCCACCCACAGCCGCTTGCGGCCAGTGAAATCGGTGAGGTGCAGGTCGGGGTCGTCCGGGTCGGACAGGCCAGCGCCAAAGGCGAGGTTGCCGTCGCCACCACAGGTGTCCACCAGCTCATGCGCGTTCAGCGCCAGCGCAGCCAGCCGCACCATCATGCGCTCGTCGGTTTCGCTCGGGTGGCGCGCCAGCGTGAGCGCGTGGTCGGCGTAGTACCCGTGGTCGATGTCGGCGATCTGCAGGCTTGCCTTGAAGACGGTGGACTTGAGTGCCATGGCGCGTGTGTCTGCGGGCTGAGAATGAAAAAGGCGGGCTCCGTTGCCGGAGCCCGCCTCGAATCTGGTGGCGATAGGTGGACTTGAACCACCGACATCAGCATTATGAATGCTGCGCTCTAACCAACTGAGCTATATCGCCGAAGCCGCGCATTATAGCCCGAAGCCGCGTCGGCCCGTCAACCGTCAGCGGTGCTTGAAGTCGGCCTTACGTTTGTTCACGAAGGCGTCCATGCCTTCCTTCTGGTCCTCGGTGGCGAACAGGGCGTGGAACATGCGGCGCTCGAACATCACGCCGTCGGACAGGCTGCCTTCGAAGGAGCGGTTCACCGATTCCTTGGCCGCCATCACGGCGATCTGCGAGTAGTCGCAGATGCTGAGCGCGGCACCCAGGGCTTCGTCCATGAGTTTGTCCAGCGGCACCACGCGGCTCACCAGACCGGCGCGTTCGGCCTCGGTGGCGTCCATCATGCGACCGGTGAGCGCCATGTCCATGGCCTTGGACTTGCCCACCGCGCGCGGCAGGCGCTGCGTACCGCCGGCACCGGGGATGATGCCCAGCTTGATTTCGGGCTGGCCGAACTTCGCGTTGTCGGCCGCGATGATGAAGTCGCACATCATGGCCAGCTCGCAGCCGCCGCCCAGGGCGAAACCGCTCACGGCCGCGATCACCGGCTTGCGCACGCCGCGGATGGTTTCCCAGTTGCGGGTGATGTAGTCGCCCTTGTAGACGTCGGTGAAGCTGTACGTGGCCATGGCGCCGATGTCGGCGCCGGCGGCGAAGGCCTTCTCGCTGCCGGTGACGATCATGCAGCCGATGTTGTCGTCGGCGTCGAAGGCCTTGAGCGCGGCGCCGAGTTCGTCCATCAGCTGGTTGTTCAACGCGTTGAGCTGCTTGGGGCGGTTCAACGTGACGATGCCGACGCGGCCTTCGGTGCGCACGGTGATGAGTTCGGGGGCGGTGCTCATGGAATCTCCTCGGGGGGTTTCGGGTGCCAAGCGGGCACTATAGCGGCGCACCCCTACGGGTATTCATTAGCCGACCGATCGGTTGGTTAATGGTAAATTGCCCGCTGGAAATATCCACCGAGGAGACACGATGAGCGACACCACTGTGGTGTACGAGGAGCGGGGGCCTGTGGCCTTGCTGACGCTCAACCGGCCCGATGCCCTGAACAGCTTCACGCGGGCGATGCACCGCGACCTGTGGGCTGCGCTCGACCGCGCCGAGGCCAACGCGGCGATCCGCGCCCTGGTCATCACCGGCGCAGGCCGCGGCTTTTGCGCTGGCGCCGACCTGGCCGAGTTCGACTTCGAGCCCGGGCCCGATCTGGTGCAGCGTGCCGACCCTGGCCCGGTGATCGAGCAGGCTTTCAACCCCACGGCGCGGCGCTTCATGAGCCTGCGCATGCCCACCATCGCCGCCGTCAACGGCGTGGCAGCGGGCGCGGGCGCCTCGCTGGTGATGTGCTGCGACATCGCGATCGCGGCGCCGAACGCGAGCTTCATCCAGGCCTTCAGCAAGATCGGCCTCATCCCCGACGCCGGTGGCAGCTGGCTGCTGGTGGAGCGCCTGGGCCTGGCGCGCGCCATGGCGCTGGCCATGACGGGCGACAAGCTGCCGGCCGCGCAGGCCAAAGAGTGGGGAATGGTGTGGGACGTGGCCGACGACAGCGTGGCCGCGGCCCTGGCGATGGCCGACAAGCTGGCCGCCATGCCCACCAAGGCGCTGGTGGCCACGCGGCACCTGCTGCGCGACGCCGCCACCCGCAGCTTCAGCGCGCAGCTCGACGTCGAGCGCGACACGCAGTCCGCACTGGGCCGCACGCACGACTACATCGAGGGCGTGATGGCGTTTCGCGAGAAGCGCCCGGCGCGCTTCAAGGGCGAATGATGACGCCGCAGGAACGCGCCCGAAAGGTGGGCGAAGCCATGTTCGCCAACGACGTGGCCAGCAAGGACACCATGGGCATGGAACTGCTGGCTTGTGAGCCTGGCCGCGCCGTGATGCGCATGGTGGTCAAGCCGCTGCACCTGAACGGCCACCAGATCTGTCACGGTGGCTTCATCTTCACGCTGGCCGACTCCACCTTCGCCTTCGCCTGCAACAGCCACAACCGCAATGCCGTGGCCGCGGGCTGCAGCATCGAGTTCCTGCGTCCCACGCACGCGGGCGACGTGCTCACCTGCGAGGGCCTGGAGCAGACGCTCTCGGGTCGCCACGGCATCTACGACATGAAGGTCACCAACCAGCGCGGCGAGGTGGTGGCGCTGTTTCGCGGCAAGAGCGCGCAGATCGCCGGCACTGTGTTTCCCGAAGAGGACCCGTCATGACCAACCTGCCCCTGGAGCCGATCGAGAAGGCCGGCATCGACGAGTTGCGCGCGCTGCAACTCAAGCGCCTGCGCGCCACGCTGCAGCACGCCTATGCCAACTCGCCGGTCTATCGCGCCAAGTTCGACGCCGCGGGCGTGCACCCCGACGACTGCCACAGCCTGGACGATCTGGCGAAGTTTCCCTTCACCACCAAGGCCGATCTGCGCGACAACTACCCCTTCGGCATGTTCGCGGTGCCGCGCGAGCGCTGCGCGCGCATTCACGCCAGCAGCGGCACCACCGGCAAACCCACGGTGGTGGGCTACACGCTCAAGGACATCGACACCTGGGCCACGGTGGTGGCGCGCAGCATCCGCGCCAGCGGCGCGCGCCGGGGTGACCTTGTCCACGTGAGCTACGGCTACGGCCTGTTCACCGGCGGCCTCGGTGCGCACTACGGCGCCGAAAAGCTCGGCCTCACGGTGGTGCCTTTCGGCGGCGGGCAGACCGAGCGCCAGGTGCAGCTGATCCAGGATTTCCGGCCCGACATCATCATGGTCACGCCGAGCTACATGCTCGCCATCGCCGACGAATTCGAGCGCCAGGGGCTGGATCCGCGCGACAGCAGCCTGCGCGTCGGCATCTTCGGTGCCGAGCCCTGGACCAACGACATGCGGCTGGCGATCGAGCAACGCATGGGCATCGACGCGGTGGACATCTACGGCCTGTCCGAGGTGATGGGCCCGGGCGTGGCCAACGAATGCGTGGAGACCAAGGACGGCCCCACGATCTGGGAGGACCACTTCTATCCCGAGATCATCGACCCCGAGACCGGCCGCGTGCTGCCCGATGGCGAGCCCGGCGAGCTGGTGTTCACCAGCCTGACCAAGGAAGCGCTGCCGATCATCCGCTACCGCACGCGCGACCTCACGCGCCTGCTGCCGGGCACCGCGCGCACCATGCGCCGCATGGAGAAGATCACCGGCCGCAGCGACGACATGATGATCGTGCGCGGCGTGAACGTCTTCCCGACCCAGATCGAGGAGCTCATCCTTCGCCATGCCGCGCTGACCGCGCACTACCAGTGCGTACTCACGCGCCAGGGCCCGATGGACTGCCTGGCCGTGCGCGTGGAGACGCGCCCTGGTCTGGACCCGCAATCGAGCGAGGCAGTGGCCGCCGCCAAGGCCCTGCAGCACGACGTGAAGACCTTCGTGGGCACCAGCATCGAGGTCGAGCTCAAGCCCGAGGGCGGCGTCGAGCGCAGCCAGGGCAAGGCCAAACGGGTCGTGGATCTGCGGCCACGGTGAGGCGTCGTCCGGCGCCCCGGGCGTGACGCCTGTCACCCCGGGGGGTATCACTGGGGCCAAACCCGCTGTTCAGTTCCCACCGGGTGTGGCTACAGTCGCGCGCAAAGGTTGGGAAGCGATGGACAAGCAAACCGTCTTCGTCAAAACGGATCAAGGCCGCGATGCCCTCACGAGCCGCCCTGCAGGCCTGGGGCCCCGGCTGCGTTCGCTGCTCATCATGGTGGACGGCAAGCGCAGCGTGGGCGAGCTCGACCGGATGCTGGGCAGCGATGGCGCGGCCGCGCCCCTGCTGGAGCAACTGGCGGCCGAAGGCTGGATCGAAGGCACCGCCCCGGTGGCGGCGCCGGTCGCCTCGGCGGCCGTGGCATCCCCCCCCACCCTGGCCGAGGGGCCGGCGACCTTGCCGCCCCCGACCGCCGACGCCCTGCCGTTTCCCGAGGCGCGTCGCCTCGTGGTGCGCTTCATCAACGACCAGCTGGGCCCCATGGGCGAGCCACTGGCCATCAAGGTGGAGGGCTGCAAGAGCGGTGCCGAGCTGCTGGCCATGCTGCCGCGCATCCGCGACGGGCTGCGCAACTTCAAGAACGCGGCCACCGTGGCCCGTTTCGATCAGGAAATCGCGCCGCGCCTGCCCGCCATCTGATCGCCCGGCGTCTGACCGCCGCCCAGCCAGGCGCCCAGGCGCGTGGCATCGCCCAACGACAAGCGCAGCGTGTGCTGCTCGGTGGGCCACTGCAGGGGCAGGCGCAACAGCTGGCGGTCGCGCGAAACCAGGGCGGTGAGCCGCTTGCGCGTGCCGCGAAGCGTCTGTACCTCGTCGAGCCGCTGAACGCGCCAGGCCTCCGGCTTGCCACCACGCCGCGCCGGGGCGAACTCCACGCCCAGCCATTCGTCGCCAGCGGCCAGGCCGGCCGCTTCGCCGGCCCCGCCGCGCAGCACGTTCTTCACCACCAGCGCGCCGCCGGTCTCGCTCACGCGCAGGCCGAGTTGCTGTGCCAACGGCGCTGGCTCGTGCTGCACCTTGGCGCCGTGTGCCAGCAGCAGCGGCTCCAGGGGCAGTTCGGTGGTGCCGTGCACCCAGGCGTCGAGTTCGGCGTCGAAAGCACGACCACCCAACTGGCGCAACACCGCGCGCACATCGCGCTCGCGCATCGGGCCGGCCCCGCAGCGCTGCCACAGCGCGCGCATCGCGGTGTCCAGCGACGCCGAACCCTCACGGCGCAGCGTGAGGTCCAGCGCCAGCGCCACCAGGGCGCCCTTGGTGTAGTAGCTCACCGTGGCGTTCGGCGTGTTCTCGCCCACCCGGTAGTACTTGGTCCAGGCATCGAAACTGGCCTGTGCCACGCTTTGCACCAGGCGTCCGGGCGTCTGGCGCACCTGGTTGATGTTCTTGGCCACCAGTTGCAGATACACCGCGTCGTCGATCAGCCCCGCGCGGCGCAGGATCAGGTCGTCGTAGTAGCTGGTGAAGCCCTCAAAGAACCACAGCAGCTCCGTGTGGTTCTCGCGGTCGTAGTCGTAGCGGGCAAACTCGGCCGGGCGCAGCCGTTTGACGTTCCAGGTGTGGAAGTACTCGTGGCTGATGAGGCCGAGCAGCGTGGTGTAGCCATCGGTGGCTTTGAGCGCCACCGGCTTGACCGCGCTGTCGCGCCGCGCCGGCAGCTCGTTGCGCTGGCAGATCAGCGCGGTGCTGTTGCGGTGTTCGAGGCCGCCGTAGCCGTCGCCGCTGGCGTGCAGCATGAACACGTAGCGATCGAAAGGCGGTGCGCCGTCGCCGTGCCAGAAGGCGATGTGCGCCTCGCAGATGCGCCGCGTGTCCTCGATCAGCCGCTCCGTGTCGACCCAGTCCCCGGCGCCGGTCATCACGAAGCGGTGCGGCACGCCCGCGGCCTCGAAATCGGCGCTGAAGAAACGGCCGAGCGTCACGGGACAGTCGGCCAGCTCGTCGTAGTCGGCCGCGCGGTAGTGCCCCCAGCCTTGCTCGTCCACCCGCAGTGGCGCCAGGCCGGTGGCCACGGACCAGTCGCCGGGCAAGCTGCCGCGTGCGATTTCCAGTGTGTGGGCCTCGTCTTCCTGCCCGAGAACGCGCAGGCACAGGCTGGTGGCGTTGAAGAAGCCGCGTGTGGCATCCAGCCACGCGGTGCGCACCGAGGCATCGAGTGCGTAGACCTGGTAGCGCAGCTCCAGCGGCTCTGTGGTTTTCGCATCCACCTGCCAGCGGTGCTTGTCGAGCTGGCGTACCGCCACTTCCTGGCCGGCCTGCCAGGCCCGCAGCCCCTGCAGGTGCTGCGAGAACTCACGCACCAGATAGCTGCCCGGAATCCACACCGGCAAGGCGAAGCGCTGGAGGCGCGCGGGGCTGGCCACCCGCAGCGAAACGTCGAACAAGTGGGTGTGTGGATCGGCCGCGCTCACTCGGCAGTGCACCGGGGCCGAGTCACTGTGACGCGTTCGACGGTTGGCCATCAGGTCGCTCCCGCAGCCAGGAAACACGACAGCGCGGCCACCATCGACAGGCGCCAGCGCAAGGTGAGCCAGTGGCCCAGGCCAGCCGCAGCGTAGAGGCGCCGATCGACCCCATAACAAACGATCAGCAGCAGGCCAAGCCAGGGCAGCGCTGCGTAAGCCGGCATCAGCAGTGCGGGCCATGCCAGCAGGCTGGGCGTGACGCCCCAGGCCAGGTGCCCGGTGGTGGCCTGCCGGCGCGCCATGGCCACGCCCCAATGGATGCCGCCCAGAAACGAAACGATCAGCGCGCCGTAGCCCACCAGCGCCAGCGCCACCCAGGCGGCCGGCTCGGGCGGCACCAGCCACAGCACCAGAGCCAGCCCCACGAATGGCACCAGGCCGCCCGCGCCCAAGGCATGGGCCAGGGCGGATGGGGCCGCCACGTCCGGTTGACCGGCGGGGGGTGTCGTCGAGGAGGCTGCTGAGACGGTCATCGGGCCCGGGGTTCTTTCAGCAGGGCTTCGAAGCGGTCGGCCGGGATGTAGCCGGGTACCCGCGTGTCGTTGGCAAAGATGAGCGTGGGCGTGCCGTTGATGCCGTGCCGCGCGGCCAGGCGGCCGTTGCGCTCGATGGCCGACGTGTCGCATTGGGCCGCTTCGGGCGGCTGCTGGTTCAGCATCCAGTTGCTGTAGGTCTTGGCGCGGTCCTTCGCACACCAGATACGGCGGGATTTCTCCAGTGAGTCGGGGCCGAGCACGGGGATCAGGAAGATGTGCATGGTCACGTCATCGAGCTTGGCGAGCTCCTGATGGAGCCGCTTGCAGTAGCCACAGTTGGGGTCTTCGAAGGCCGCCACCTGGCGCGTGCCTTTGCCCTTGACGATCTTGAAGGCGTCCTTGAACGGCAAATCCTTGAAGGCCACGGCATTGAGTTTCTCAAGCCGCTCCTCGGTGATGTTCGTCCGCGTCTTGGTGTCGATGATCGGGCCCAGCATGAGGTAGCTGCCGTTGTCATCGGTGTAGAAGAGGCGGTTGCCGGTCACACGCACTTCCCACAGGCCGATGAATGGCGTCTTGCTGATCTCCTCGATGGCCGGCATGTCGGGCAGGCGCTCGGCCAGGCTCTTTCGAATGTTGGCCTCCTGTGCGCTGGCGGCCAGGGTCAAGCCGGCCATCAGGCCAAGCAGCAATTTCTTGAGGATCTTCATCGGGCGGTGGCCGGTTGTGCTTTGCAAGCGTCGAAAAACAGGATCAGAGCGCCAGGCCCATGGCCTGACGCGCAAACCAGCGTTTGAGCGGGCCGCTGCGATCGAAGCCGGACAGTCCCCGGTTGCGAAGCAGCTGTACCCGTCCATCGGCCAGTCCGAACAGCGAAAACAGCCCATCCGTGACCCAGGCCATGGCCTGCACGTCGGCGGCGCGGGCGCGCTCGTAGCGTCTGAGCAGTTTCGGGTCGTCGAGTTCGCGCCAGTATTCGCGCGCATGCAGCACCCGGGCCAGTTCGGCGGCGTCGGCCAGGCCCAGGTTGAGGCCCTGGCCGGCCAGCGGATGCACGGCGTGTGCCGCATCGCCGGCCAGCACGACCGTGCCTTCCGCTGTGCGCGATACCCAGCGTCGCGCGCGCGACAGCTGCAGGGGCCAGGCCTGAGGCGCCCCCATCAGCACGAGCTCGCCCAGCGTGTGCTGGCTGCGCGCCTGCACCGCTGCTGCGAACGCCGCGGGCTCGGCCTGCAGCCACTGGCTGGCCTGCTCGGTGGGCAACGACCACACCAGCGCGAGCTCGTGTGCATCGGCGCCGCCCAGGGGCAGCAATGCCAGCACCTCACCGTCGGCGAACCACTGGCGCGCGATGCCGTTGTGCGGTTGGGCCGCGCGCAGTCGCGCCGCCACCGCCTTGTGCGGGTAGGGGAAGACGGTGTGCTCGATGCCGAGGGCCTCGCGTGTGGCGCTGTGACGGCCCTCGCAGACCACGGTAAGGCGGGCCGCCGGGGCCTGATCCACCCGTTGCACGCTGGCCGCAAAGCCGATCGCCTCGGCCAGACGGCGTTCCAATGCCGGCACGTCCACGATCCAGGTGAGCGCCTCGGCGCCGAGTTCGGCGGCGTCGAAACGCAGCGCGCCGTCCGCGTCGCCGCGCACGTGCATGCCGGTCACGGGCGTGACGGCGCCGGGCACATCGTCGGGCCAGGCGCGCAGGGCACGCAGCAGTTCGCGAGAGGTGGTGTTGAGCGCGTAGGCACGAACATCGTCGTCGCGCGGCGCCGCCGGGGGGGCGACCAGGGCCACGCGCAGGCGGTCCTGGGCGAGCAGCAGGGCCAGGGCCTGGCCGACCACGCCCGCGCCGCGAATGACCACGTCGGCGCGTTGGGCAGTGGCTGGGGAAGACATGGGCGGATTCTAGGCTCGCGGGTCCGTGACCCAACGGCCACAGGGCAAAATCCGACGCCCTGCCTCCCCGATCAGACCGACAGCCATGACCAACGCCGCCGACGTGCAAGCCACCATCGAAGAACTCTGGATCCATCCCGTGAAGTCGTGTGCGGGCGTTCGCGTCGCCGAAGCCGAGCTCACCGACACGGGCCTGCTTTACGACCGTGCCTGGATGGTGGTGGACGAGCAGGGCGAGTTCGTGAGCCAGCGTGAGCTGCCGCGCATGGCACTGATCCAGCCGGCTTTCAAGATGGGCCAGCTCGTGCTGCGCGCACCGGGCATGCTGGCCCTTCACCTGCGGCTGGACGCGGTGGAAGGCCCGCTCAAGGTGCGCGTGTGGGACGACGAGGTCGAGGCTTTCGACATGGGCGACCTGGCCGCGCAATGGTTCAGCGACTTTCTGGGGCCACAGGCGCCGGCTTCGCTGAAGCGGCTGCGCCTGGCGCGTTTTGACCCTGAGGTGAAACGCCCGAGCGACCCGAAGTGGACCGGCGGGCGCGAGGCCGGCACGCAGTTCGCCGACGGCTTTGCGCTGCTGGTCACCAGCACCGCCTCGCTCGACGAACTCAATCAGCGGCTGACCACGGCTGGCCACGCGACGATCGACCAGCGCCGCGTGCGCCCGAACATCGTGCTCGGCGGACTGCAGGCGCACGACGAAGACCGCGTGGGCGCGCTGCGCATCGACACCGGGGCGGGGTCGGCGCTGATCGAACCGGTGAAGCCCTGCGCGCGTTGCTCGATCCCGGATGTGAACCCGGATACCGCGCAGACCGGTACCGCGGTGAATGAAGCGCTGCGCGCTTACCGTGCGGATGCGCGGGTCAATGGTGGCCTGACCTTCGGCATGAACGCCATCGTGCTCGAGGGCGACGGCCAGATGCTGCGCGTGGGCCAGCGCGTCAGCGGGAGCTGGCGCTTCGACTGAGCGCTGGCGCGCGGAACTGCGCACGGTACTGCGCCGGCGTGAGCCCGGTGTGGGCGTGGAACTGGCGCGTGAAGTGCGGCTGGTCGGCGTAGCCGCTGAGGTAACCCACCTCGGCCAGCGCCGCCTCGCTCTGCGTCAAGCCGCGCGCCGCGTGGTTGAGGCGGGCTTGCGCGAGCAGATGACTGAACCGGTGGCCATCGCGCGCCAGCTGGCGCTGCAGCGTGCGCGGTGAGGTGCACAGCGCATGGGCCAGACGGGCCAGCGTCCAACCGCGCGACGGGTCGGCCTGCAGCAGCACCAGCGGCGTGGCTTCGGGGGCGGCGGCCGCCGCCGCCTGCCCGGGTTGCCACTGCCACTCCCAGCTGTGCATCGCCAACGGCCAGCGCTCGGCACGCCAGCCCTCGTTGAACAGCCATGCGCGCGTGCCCGCCGGCCGCGCGCGCAGCCCTTGCACACCGATGCGCTGCGCCAGCGCGAGCAACAACCCCGCGACCAGCAAGTCTTCGGCCGCGTCGGGTGGTGCGTCCTGGCGCATGGAAACGTGCTGCCAGGTCAGGTGCTGCGTCCCGATAGCGAGCACCTTCACGCGGTGGCGCGAGTGCACGAAACGCTCCAGCCGCTGCCAGCGCTCCAGCAGGTCGAGCGGGCCGCTCGCGGGCGCGAAGGCGGTGAGCATCGGGTCGTCGTGCAACCCGTGCACCGCTTCGCCCAGCCGCGCGATCACACCCGGTCCGTGGGCCCGCCACAGCGCCTGCAGCTGCGCGCGCTTGTCGGGCAGGGCGACCCGGCCGCGTTGTGCAGGCGGCAGCGGCGGTGCGGGCAGGCCCTGGCGCTGCAGGCCGGCGCGCACGATGCGCATCATGGCGGCCGAGGCAAAGTCGTCCATGGCCTCAAGTCTGCGCGAAGTCGGCCGCATCGAGCGGAAAGCGCGCCGGCCGCCGCCCTGTGGCCTCGCGCACGGCGTTGGCGATGGCGGCTGCAGCGGCCACGATGACGGTTTCCCCCGCACCACCGGGTGGTTCGCCCTCGTCCACCAGCACCACGCGCATCGGCGGCACCTCGCCCAACCGGGGAACGGGCGCGGCGGCGAAGCTGTCGCTCACCACCGCGCCGTCGCGCAGCGACAGCGCATCGCCGAGCGCCATGCCCAGCCCCCACACCAGATTGCCTTCGCATTGCGCGCGCACGCCATCGGCGTCGATCACGTGGCCGCAGTCGTGGGCGCAGGTGAGCTGCAACACCCGTACCTGGCCATCGGCGGTCACCGTCACGTCGGCCACCACGGCGGCGTGGCTGTTCTGCTTGTACGTGCCGCAGGCCACGCCACGGCCCTGGCGCGTGCGCTCGGGCGCTGCGGGTGGCGTGTCGGCAGCCTGCACCGCGGCGCGCAGCACGCGCGCCAGCCGCGGGTCTTCCAGGTGCGCGAGCCGGAAGGCCACCGGATCGGTGCCCGCGACGCGCGCGCACTCGTCGATCGCCGACTCGATGGCGAGACCATTGGGTCCGGCACCCAGGCCGCGCCACGGCCCGGTGAAGACCGGCAGGCGCGCCAGTGCGAAGCGCACGTCGGCGTTGGGCATGCGGTAGGGCGGCGCGGCGCCGCGCGCCACGCCGGGGTCGCCGGCCACCACGTCGGTGATGCGCTGCAGCCAGGCCGGCACACCGGCCGCGGTGAACAGGATGTGGCTGCTCGCGAAGTGGTGCTGCCAGTCGTGCAGTTGCCCGTTGCGCAGCCGCGCGCGCAGGCGATGGCTGGACGGCGGGCGGTGAAAGCCCTGGCGGTATTCCTGTGCGCGAGTCCATTGCACCTTCACCGGCGCGCGCACAGCTTCGCACAGCAGCGCGGCCTCCAGCTCCACGGTGCAGATCGTCTTGCCGCCGAAGGCACCGCCCACGCGGCACGGGTGCACGCGCACGCGGTCCTCGCTGCGCCCCAGGGTCTTGCAGACCACGTCGCGCTGGTAGTAGGCGTCCTGCGAGCCGACCCAGAGGTCGAGCACGCCGCTGGTGTCGAGCGCGGCCACCGCGGCGCGCGGCTCGATGGCGGCGTGCGCGGCCAACGGAATGTCGATGCGCAGGTCGACATCCCACGCAGCGGCCTCGTCGAGCCGCCCGCGCTGCAGCACGCCGTGCGGCGGGCGGCCGCGCTCACGTTGTGCGTCGACATCGATCTGCTGCGCAACGCTCGCGTCGTCGCCACTGCCTTCGGTGTGCCATTGCACCGCGAGTGCGGTCGCGATGCGGTCGAGCGCACCCGGCGTGCGTGCCACGATGCCCAGGCCGTCGGCATTGGCCTGGCGCAGCCGCGCATCGCGCACCAGCGCCACGAAACCGGGCTCGGCGCGCGCGGCCGCTTCGTTCCAGGCGGCGGGGCGCGAGGGCAGCTCGGGCGACGTGGGCGCGCGCAGCACGCGGCCGTAAAGCACGCCGGCAGGCCGTACGTCGGCCACGTAGAGCGGTGCGCCGCTCACGATCTCGCGCCCGTGCACCAGCGGGGGCGTGGGGCGTGCCGCGCTGCGGCGGAAGGCCCGCAACGCGCTTGCGGGCACCGGTTCTGCGCTGCGCAAGCCCGCGCTTTCGCCGCGCGCCAGCGCGTCGCGCAGGGTGGCGCAGGCCTGCGCCAGCGGCAACGCGAAATCGCGCACCGATTCGCTGCCCACGGTGGCGCGCACGCGCGCAAGGGCGCTGCTGTCGGGCAGCGTCAGCGTGACAGCGTCCCAGGGCACACCGAGTTCGGCACAGGCCACCTGCTTGAGCGCGGTGGCGATCTGCTGGCCCATCTCGATGCGCGGCAGCGCGAGCGTGTAGCGTCCGTCGTGGTGGCGTATCCAGCCCAGCGCTTCGGCATAGCCGCTGGTGGGCCGCTTGGGAAACACCGGCAGTGCACAGCCGCCCAGCGTGAACGTGACGGCCAGGCCCGTGCCGCCTTGCAGCAGGGTGCGGCGCTTCATTGCCCGACCCCACTGGCGGCGGCGTGCACCGCCGCGCGCACGCGCTGATGGGTGCCGCAGCGGCACAGGTGGCCAGCCAGTGCGGCGTCGATCTGCGCGTCGCTGGGTCGCGGGTGTTCGCGCAGCAGGGCCACCGTGGCCACGATCTGCCCGGCCTGGCAGTAGCCGCATTGCGGCACACGCTGGTCGAGCCAGGCCTGCTGTACCGGGTGCAGGGCACCGTCGGCGCCGGCCAGCCCCTCGACCGTGGTGATCCGGCGGCCCACCGCGGCCCGCGCCGGCAGCAGACAGCTGCGCTGCGGCACGCCGTCGAGCAGCACGGTGCAGGCGCCGCACTGGCCGACACCGCAGCCGTGTTTGCTGCCGACCAGACCGAGGTGCTCGCGCAGCACCCACAGCAGACGCTCGCCCTGCCAGTCGGGTGCGATGGGAAGGCGCTGCTCGTTCACGATGAGTTCCATGGGGTTCTCCGGTTGGGATGCCCCATGCTGCGCGGCGCGTGCCGTGCTGTCTTGAACGAACGCGCCAATCCGGCCGCCAACACCCCCTCGGCTACACTGCCGGGTTCGTCAAGAGGTTCCCCCATGAGCTTGAAATGCGGCATCGTGGGCCTGCCCAACGTGGGCAAGTCCACGCTCTTCAACGCCCTCACCAAGGCCGGCATCGCGGCCGAGAACTACCCCTTCTGCACCATCGAGCCCAACACCGGCGTGGTGGAGGTGCCCGATCCCCGGCTGGCGCAGCTGGCCGACATCGTGAAGCCTGAGCGCATCGTGCCGGCCATCGTGGAGTTCGTGGACATCGCCGGCCTGGTGGCTGGCGCGAGCACGGGTGAAGGCCTGGGCAACAAGTTCCTCGCGCACATCCGCGAGACCGACGCCATCGTCAACGTGGTGCGCTGCTTCGAAGACCCGAACGTGATCCACGTGGCCAACAAGGTCGATCCGATCGCCGACATCGAGGTCATCCAGACCGAGCTCTGCCTGGCCGATCTGGCGTCGGTGGAGAAGGCCCTGCACCGCGTGACCAAGACCGCGCGGTCGGGCGACAAGGAGTCGATCAAGCAGGTGGCGATCCTGGAGAAATGCCAGGCCGCGCTGAACGACACGCAGCCCGTGCGCACCATCGATTTCAGCAAGGAAGAGCTGGCCCAGCTCAAGCAGTTTTTCCTGATCACGGCCAAGCCCGCGATGTTCGTGGCCAACGTGTCTGAAGACGGGTTCGAGAACAACCCGCTGCTGGACCGGCTCAAGGCATTCGCCCACAAGCAAAACGCGCCTGTGGTGGCCATCTGCGCCAAGATCGAGGCCGAGCTGTCCGAGATGGACGACGCCGACCGGCTCGAATTCCTCAAGGAACTGGGCCAGGAAGAACCCGGCCTGAACCGCCTCATCCGCGCTGCCTACGACCTGCTGGGGTTGCAGACCTACTTCACCGCGGGCGAGAAGGAAGTGCGCGCCTGGACCATCCACAAGGGCGACACCGGCCCCCAGGCCGCCGGTGTGATCCACACCGATTTCGAGAAGGGCTACATCCGCGCCCAGACCATTGCTTTTGCCGACTACATCGCCCACCAGGGCGAGCAGGGCGCGAAAGAGGCGGGCAAGATGCGCGCCGAGGGCAAGGAATACGTCGTCCAGGACGGCGACGTGATGAACTTCCTGTTCAGCGGCTGAACCCACGCGGCCCGTTGCCCACGGTTCGTGGGCAACGGGGCCACCTCAGGCTGGCGGCGCGTCGCCGCCGCGCACGAAGTCCACCAGCCGCATCACGTCGCGGCGCAGCAGGGGGTCCACCGTCACCGCTTCGGCCAGCGCGCCGCTGCGCAGCAGCTCGGCCAACGCCTGGCGCCGCGCGGCCGAGCGCTCGGCGTGCGAGATGAGTCGGGCACGGCGGGCGCGGGTCTTCTCGTTCAGCGGTTTGGTTTCAGCGCCCACGCGCAAGAACAAGGTGCGGGCTTCGTCGGGCGTTTCCGAGCTGGCTGCGGTCGTGGTTGGCACGTCATCGCTTGCCAGCCCGACTGCCTCATGAGGTGGGTGAAGCCCATTGGGTTTGTCGTTCGTCATGGCATCTCTCAAGCGCGTTGCATCGCCAGCATGTCGAGCGGGCGGCCCGCCCCTGGTGCATCGGTGGCGTTGTCCACGATGAGGCTCCAGAACAAGCGCATGCCTTCATGGCGCAGCAGGGCATTGGCCAGCGCGACATGGGCCACCTCGCCATCGTCCACGGTGAAGTCGTTGATCAGCAGCAGCTGCGCGTCTTCGTCGTCCTTGGCCAGGCGCATGGAACCCATCTCGCTCCAGAGGGTGTTGAATTCCAGGCAACTCGCGTGAACGCTCGCCCGGGCCGACTCGCGCGGCTCGCCCACGCCGGTGGTCACCACCAGGCGCGTGGGCGACGTCGCCCATTCCACCAAACACTCGCCCCCCGTCTCGAAATGCACGAACCAGGAGCCGGGCATGAGCTCAACCACGGCCTCCAGGGCCTCACAGTGTTCGGCAGCGGCCACCAGGCACTGGGCGGCGGAATCGGGGGTGTCGATGGTGCTCATATAAGTGGAAATTCTGATCTAGGAAATGCGAGCAACGTTTGCGGCATGGCCATGATGGCAAGGATGACTCGCTGACGGGGCTGGTGCGATGGCGCAGGCGCAATCGAGATGCTTCTCGACAGGCCTTTGCCAGTTCGACAACACGGCTTACGCTTTTTCGAAGGCCTCGCTGAAGGAGTTGACAATAAGACTCATGAATTCATGCTCTTGAGATCCTTGTGTAAGGCCTTGATTCTTAATTGGGGAGGAGACAATGAGGTTATTTTTGAGAAAATAGATGACGTTTTGCTTTAACGCTTCGCGCTCACCACTGGCCTTGTTGGGCGTTCCTTCTTGATTTGCTTCTGTCTCTTTAAAGAGAGAAGCGATTTGCTTGCCAGCACTTTTTGCGGCTTCCGTTGCCCCTATCGTCCCGCGCAGACTTCTATTGCCGAGCGCGCCGACAAGGCCGGAGTTTGCAGTGGCGGTGAAGCCAGTCATGATCTGGCTAATCTGAGATTTCTGGGCTTCTGTGATTTCTGTCGGATTGACTGCCTTGGAAACGTCGCTCCCTCCGGCGAGGATGTCGTCGATGTCGTCAGAGTTCGGCGAGTCGTCTGGGCCAATCTCCTCTTGCTTGGATGCCTTGTTTCCGCCGAATTCGGCTGCAGATTTGGGCACTGGGAGCCCCGAAAGCAGGTCATCAATATCAAACAAACCATCGCTCCCTGTCGGCGGCTTGTGAGACATTTCCATTCGACGCACAGGAGGGCCTGAATACTTCTCACCGATGGGGTCTCCCAAGGGCGCAACCTTCCCGTCGATGACGGCCTTGCGTTTCGCCGCATCGGCGGTGTCGATAGCCTCAGTCAATGTTTTCAGATTTTTGAGAAGTTCAGTTGTGAATTGGTAGTGGCTATAATCTTTCCCATTCTCGTTTAATTCCTTTTTCGCGGTTTTTATGGCGGTAATGGTCGATTGAACGCTACTGTTTGTTGGATACTTCTTGGCTAACGTATCGAGGTGTATATCGATTTGCTTCACGGCTTTGTCTGCCCGTTTGGCATCAATTTCCTTGTTCTCGGTCAGGCGATTCCAGACACGATCAAAAAAGCTGCTGGACCTGGTCGAGATGCGTGGGTTTCCACCGCTGGTACGGATGAAGATGTACTTGCCCCGGTGACCTTCACCATAGCTGTGCAGCGCTTCGAGCGCTTTGGCGCTGCCTTCGGTTTTGTTGCTGGCGGCGAGTGCTTTGGTGGAGCTGTTCTGGCCTGGGATTCGAGAGCTGAGTTTGTTCATGGCAGTGCGGTGAAGGTGAATGGGCGGCGTGCGAGGTGTCCGTGACCGAATGGAACGTTGCCGATTGGGTAACAGCGCCGTCCAAAAGGTTCATGTGAAGCACGCTCTGCGAGAAGCCCACCCACTCAGCCCCATCGCCAACCCCATCACCCCCAACCCCACCCAATGCAGGTTGAGCATCTGCCCCTGCGCGATCAGCAGGCCGCCCAGCGCCGCGCCCAGGGCCTGCCCGCCGTACATGGCCGAGGTGTTGAGCGCCACCGTGGCCGGCGCCAGCACAGGCGATTGCTGCACCAGGCGCGCCTGCTGGGCCGAATTGGCCGAGAAGCAGCCGAGTGCCCAGGGCACCATCACCAGCGCCTGCAGCCACCATTTCGCCCGACCGAGCGGCCACAGCAGCAGGCTGAGCGCGATCAGGCCCAGCGTCAGCAGCACGGCGCGTGCGGCGCCGGTGCGGTCGATCCATCGCGTGACCAGCACATTGCCCAGCAGGCCAAAGGCACCGAACCACAGGAACAGCAGCGACAGGCCGGCGCCGCCCAACCCCAGCGTCTGGGCGAAATAGGGCGCGAAGTAGGAAAAGAGCGTGAACTGTCCGAAGGCGAACAGCAGTGTCACGCCCACGGTCATCATCAAGGGCGCCGAACCCAGCGTGCGGCCCCAGGCCTCGCGCGACAACGCCGCGGGGCGGATACCGTCGGGCATGGCGCGCCAGACCCAGGCGCCGCTGACCAGCGAGAGCACCGCCACCAGCCCGAAGGCCCAGCGCCAGCCCAGCTCGCCGCCGATCCACGCCGACAGCGGCATGCCCATCACCGACGCCACCGACCAGCCCAGGAACACGAAGGTGATGGCGCGCCCGCGTTGGTGGTCGGGCACCAGCAGGCCCACGCTGGCCGCGGCTTGCGGGGTGAACACGGCGGGCGCAATGACCGCCAGCACGCGCAAGGGCAGCAGCGCGGCGTAGTGGGGCGCGAGCGCGCAGGCCGCGTGCAGCAGCCCGTACCAGACCAGCGACCAGGCCAGCAGGCGCCGACGGTCCCAGCCGGCCACCAACGTGGCAAACAGCGGTGCGCCCAAGCCCATCAGGATGGCGCCCGCCGTGATCAACAGGCCGGCCTGGGGGATTGATACGCCCAGTGATTGTGAAATGTCATTGAGCGTGCCCGGCACCACCATCACGCCGGTGCCGATGACGAAGTTGCCGACCATGAGCGCCCACAGCGCGCGCGGCAGTGCGGGGTTGTTCGTCATGGGTTGAACATGCCGGGGAACACCCAGAGCAGGGCGGCCGTCATGGTGAGGTAACGCGCGAACTTGCCGATGGCCATGTAGATCAAGCAAGGCCAGAAGGGAAAGCGAAGCCAACCCGCCACGGCGCACAAAGGATCGCCCACGATGGGCAGCCAGCTGAGCAGACAGGCCTTGGGGCCGAAGCGCTCCAGCCAGCGCAGGGCGCGCAGCTCGGTGGCGCTGCCGCGGGCGCGGTCCACCAGCCGGTGCGTGCCCAGTCCCATGAGCCAGCTCACACCGCCCCCCAGCGTGTTGCCCACGGTGGCCACCACGATGGCGGGCCAGAACAGCTCCGGGTTGAGCTTCACCAGCCCGAACACCGCGGGCTCCGAGCCCATAGGGAGCAGGGTGGCCGAGATGAAGGCCACCACGAACACCGTGGTCAAGCCGACTTCAGGCAGGGCGAGCCAGTGGGCGAGGGGGGTGAACCAGTCGGGCATGGGGGCGGCGGGATGAAACGATTGTGACCCAGCGCCGAGCGGCGCCTGTCGCCAGGGTTTTACGCGCGCGTCGGCTGGGCTCTTGCTGAAAAAGCAGGCAGCTACAATCCGCCGCTTCCCCTGCGCCAACCATCTCTCCCCCCAATATGCAGATCGGGCCTCATCGCCTGCCCAACGCCTTGTTCGTCGCGCCGATGGCGGGTGTGACGGACCGGCCGTTTCGCAAGTTGTGCAAGCAGCTTGGCGCCGGCTACGCGGTGAGCGAGATGGTCACCAGCCGGCGCGACCTGTGGGACAGCCTGAAAACCTCGCGCCGTGCCAACCACGAGGGTGAGGCGGCACCGATTGCGGTGCAGATCGCCGGCACCGACGCCGCCATGATGGCCGACGCCGCGCGCTACAACATCGACCGCGGCGCGCAGATCATCGATATCAACATGGGGTGCCCGGCCAAGAAGGTCTGCAACAAGTGGGCCGGCAGCGCGCTCATGCAGGACGAGGCCCTGGCGATCGGCATCGTGGAAGCGGTGGTGCAGGCCTGTCTGCCCCACGGCGTGCCGGTGACGCTCAAGATGCGAACCGGCTGGTGCGATGCCGCGCGCAACGCGCCGGTGCTGGCGCTGGCGGCCGAAGCCGCCGGTGTGCAGATGCTCACGGTGCACGGTCGCACGCGCGAGCAGGGCTACAAAGGGCAGGCCGAGCACGACACCGTCGCGCAGATCAAGCGCGAGGTGAAGATTCCTGTCGTCGCCAATGGCGACATCGATTCGCCCGAGCGCGCGCGCGACGTGCTGCTGCGCACCGGGGCCGACGCCATCATGATCGGCCGCGCGGCGCAAGGCCGGCCCTGGATCTTTCGCGAGATCGCCCACTTCCTGGCCACCGGCGTGCACCTGCCACCGCCCGAGCTGAGCGAGGTGCGCGGCTGGTTGCTCGAACACCTCGACGATCATTACAGCCTGTACGGCGAAGACACCGGCGTGCGCAGCGCCCGAAAGCACCTGGGCTGGTACGCGCAATCGCTGCCGCTGTCGCGCGGCGAGGTGGCTTTGTTCCGCGCCCGCGTCAACGCCACCACCACCGTCGACGCGCAGCGCCGCGCGGTGGCCGACGCCTTCGATACCTGGATCGATGCCCGCGCTGGCCGCGAACACCCCGACCGCACACCCGCCCCCCAGGCCATTGCCGCATGAGCACCAAAAAGAATCCCCCGGGCAACCCGCTGGACGAATGCGTTCGCAACAGCCTGCAAGCTTATTTCCGTGACCTCAATGGCACCGAGCCCGCCAACCTGCACGACATGCTGGTGCGCGCCGTGGAGCGCCCGCTGCTGGAGGTGGTGATGGAGCACGCGCAGCACAACCAGTCTCGGGCCGCCCAATGGCTGGGCTTGAACCGCAACACGCTGCGCAAGAAGCTCCTCGAGCACGGCCTGATCGACTGACGTATTTCCCTTTCCATTCACTCCATGCGCGCCCTCATTTCCGTATCCGACAAGACCGGCATCGTCGACCTCGCCCGCTCGCTGCACGCGCTCGGTGTGCAACTGCTGTCCACCGGCGGCACCGCCAAGCTGCTGGCCGAGCAAGGCCTGCCGGTGACCGAAGTGGCCGACGTCACCGGATTCCCCGAGATGCTCGACGGCCGCGTGAAAACGCTGCACCCCAAGGTGCACGGCGGGCTGCTGGCGCGGCGCGATCTGCCCGGGCACATGGCTGCGCTGCAGGCGCACGGCATCGCGACCATCGACATCCTGGTGGTCAACCTCTACCCGTTCGAGGCCACGGTGGCCAAACCCGGCTGCACGCTGGCCGATGCCATCGAGAACATCGACATCGGCGGCCCGGCCATGGTGCGCAGCGCGGCCAAGAACTGGCGCGACGTGGCGGTGCTGACCGACGCTTCCCAGTACGCGGGCGTGGTCGAGGAGCTCAGGGCCGGCGGTCTGTCCCTCAAGACGCGGTTCGCCTTGTCGGTGGCCGCCTTCAACCGCATCAGCAACTACGATGCCGCGATCAGCGACTACCTGTCGTCGATCGAATTCGACGACAGCGCCGCGGTGCCCAAGCGCAGCGAGTACCCCGCGCAGGCCAATGGCCGCTTCGTCAAGCTGCAGGATCTCCGATACGGCGAGAACCCGCACCAGAGCGCGGCGTTCTACCGCGACCTCTACCCCGCACCGGGCTCGCTGGTCACGGCAAAGCAGCTCCAAGGCAAGGAGCTGTCGTACAACAACATCGCCGATGCCGATGCTGCGTGGGAGTGCGTCAAGAGTTTGGAGCAACCCGCGTGCGTGATCGTCAAGCACGCCAACCCCTGTGGCGTGGCCGTGGGCGACGGCCCGCTGCAGGCCTACCAGAAGGCCTTCCAGACCGACCCGACCAGCGCCTTCGGCGGCATCATCGCGCTCAACCGCCCCCTCGACGGTGCGGCGGCCGAGGCCATCAGCAAGCAGTTCGTCGAGGTGCTGATGGCGCCCGGTTACTCAGCCGAGGCGCTGGCCGTGTTCAAGGCCAAGGCCAATGTGCGTGTGCTGCAGATCGACCTGCCGCCCGGCGGCCCCACGGCGTGGGACAAGGGCCTGAACCTGTCGGACGTCAAGCGCGTCGGCTCGGGCTTGCTGATCCAGAGCGCCGATAACCACGTGCTCCAGCGCGCGGACCTGAAAGTCGTCACCACGCTGCAGCCCACGCCGCAGCAGATCGACGATCTGATGTTCGCCTGGAAGGTGGCCAAGTTCGTGAAGTCCAACGCCATCGTCTTCTGCAAGGACGGCATGACCATGGGTGTGGGTGCGGGCCAGATGAGCCGGCTCGACTCGGCGCGCATCGCGAGCATCAAAGCGGGCCATGCCAAGCTCTCCTTGCAGGGCACGGCGGTGGCCAGCGATGCGTTCTTCCCGTTCCGCGACGGGCTCGACGTGGTGGTCGACGCGGGTGCGAGCTGCGTGATCCAGCCCGGTGGTTCGATGCGCGATCAGGAAGTGATCGACGCCGCCAACGAGCGCGGCGTGGTGATGGTGTTCAGCGGCGTGCGGCACTTCCGGCACTGAGCCGGTGGCGCTCAGAGCGCCTTGAACACCTCGCGGGCGGCCGCCACGGTGTCGGCGATGTCTTGCTCGCTGTGGGCGGCACTCACGAAGCCGGCCTCGTACAGGGCGGGAGCGATGTAAACGCCGCGATCGAGCAGGCCGTGGAAGAGGGTGTTGAATGTCGCACCCTCGGTCTTCATCACCGCTTGGTAGTGATGCGGCAATTCGGGCAGCAGGAAGAAGCCGAACATGCCGCCTTCACTGTCGCTGCAGAACGGCACGCCTTCGGCGTCGGCCGCGGCCTTCAGGCCATTCACCAGCGAGCGCGTGCGTGCCGCCAGGGCGTCGTAGAAGCCGGGCTGGCGGATCTGCTTCAGCGTGGCCAGGCCACACGCGGTGGCCACCGGGTTGCCCGAGAGCGTGCCGGCCTGGTAGACCGGGCCGAGCGGCGCGAGTTGCTCCATCACCGCACGCTTGGCGCCGAAAGCCGCCAGCGGCATACCGCCACCGATGACCTTGCCCATCACCGTCATGTCGGGCTCGAAGCCGGGAATGAGCTTGGCGTACACACTCTGCGCGCCACCGAGCGCGACGCGAAAACCGGTCATGACTTCGTCGAAAGCGAGCAGCGCGCCGTGCTGTGTGCACAGTTCGCGGCAGCGTTTCATGAAGGGCACGCTCGCGCGCACGAAGTTCATGTTGCCCGCGATCGGCTCGATCATCAGGCAGGCGATGTCGGCCCCGTGTTCGGTGAAGGCCGCCTCGAGCTGCGCCACGTTGTTGTATTCGAGGACCAGCGTGTGCTGCACCACCTCGGGCGGCACGCCCGCGCTGGTGGGGTTGCCGAAGGTGGCCAGGCCCGAGCCGGCTTTGACCAGCAGCGCGTCGGCGTGGCCGTGGTAGCAGCCCTCGAACTTGATGATCTTCTTGCGCCCGGTGGCGCCGCGCGCCAGGCGGATGGCGCTCATGCCGGCCTCGGTGCCGGAGCTCACGAGGCGCACCATCTCCAGGCTGGGCACGAGTTCGACGATCGCCTCGGCGAGCTCCACCTCGCGTTCGGTGGGGGCCCCGAACGAGAAGCCGTCCAGCGCGGCCCTTTGCACGGCCTCGAGCACCGCCGGGTGGCCATGACCCAGGATCATCGGACCCCAGGAGCCGATGTAGTCGATATAGCGCTGGCCGTTGGCGTCCCAGAAGTGGGCGCCTTGCGCGCGCTGCACGAAGCGCGGCGTGCCGCCCACGGCGCGGAAAGCGCGTACGGGCGAATTCACGCCCCCGGGGATCAGCGTCTTGGCGCGTTCGAACAGGGCGGCGTTGCGGTCGGTCATGGTCGGTGTCAGTGGCGGGTGGTGTCGAGGGGGAAATCGTCGGCGTCGAGCGTGCTGTCGGACGCGGGTTCCGCGCCTGGCTCTGCTTCGGTATCGTCGTCTTCGTGGGCCCAGAACAGGCGATCGGGCACGGCATTGCCCATGCCGGGCTGAAAGCCCGCGTCCAGGCATTGGTCGAGGTAGGTCAGTGCTTCAGCGCAGGCGGTCTGCAGGTCAGCGCCGCCGGCGACCAGGGCGCACAGCGCGGCCGACAACGTATCTCCCGCGCCGCTGAAGGTGGCCTCGAAGCGCTCATAGCGCGCGGTGGCCAGCACCGTCTCGGGAGAGGCCAGGTGGCTCTCCAGGTATTGGTCGGCGGCGTTGAAGCCGGTGACCAGCGTGTAGGACACGCCGTGAACCGCCGCCGCGCGCGCCACCTCGCGCGGACCCGGTGGTCGATCGCCTTCCCATTCGGGCAGCAACCAGCGCGACAGCGTGCTGTGGTTGCCCACCAGCACGGTGGTCTGTGGCAACAGCAGTTCGGTGCAGGCGTCGAGGTAGGTCTCGATGGCCATTTCGTCCCACCACGACAGGTCGGGCATGTAGGTGATGACGGGCACTTCGGCGTAGTCGCTGGTGATCTGTGCAATCGCGCTCAGGTTCTCGGGCGTGCCGACAAAGCCGACCTTGAATGCCTGCACCGGCATGTCCTCCAGCGCGCAGCGGGCCTGGTCGGTGACCGCCTCTTCATCGAAGGCGATGTGGTCCTGCACCGATGAGGTGTCGCGCACGTAGGTGCCCGTCACCACCGACAGCACATGGGCCGACGCGCTGGCCATCGCGGTGAGGTCCGCGCTCAGGCCGCCAGCGCCGCTCGGGTCGTTGGCGTTGAAGGCCATGACGCAGGGCAGGCTGGCTTCGCCAGGGCGTTCGCCAGGGGGTGATGGAGCTTGATCGGAGGGGGATGGCATGGAGGCAGGCCCGCAGGGCACAGGCGGTGGGCTGACCCGGGGCGTGCTGCGCACGCATCAGTATCGTGGCCATTCGCCTGTGAAATCACGCCGCAGAGCGCTTGAACAGGCTAGATACAATTCTTGCATTCTACGATACCGACCCTGAAAACCATGACCGATAGCAAGACTTGGATGTGCCTGATCTGTGGCTGGATCTATGACGAGGCCACTGGTGCACCCGAGCATGGTGTGCCGCCGGGAACGCCCTGGGCCGAGGTTCCGATGAACTGGACCTGCCCCGAGTGCGGCGCACGCAAAGAAGACTTCGAAATGGTTCAAATCTGACCGGTTGACGGGCTCTCGCTCGGCAGCCGGTTGTTCATGTGACGGGGTGGGCTGGCCGCGTCGTCGCAGATGGTGTTGAGGAGTCCGTCCATCGTGAGCGCAACGTCCGCCCTGAAGGTTCTTGTCGTCGACGACAGCAACACCATCCGGCGCAGTGCCGAGATTTTTCTGAAGCAGGGCGGCCATGAGGTCCTGCTGGCCGACGACGGCTTCGACGCCCTGGCCAAGATCAACGACTACCAGCCCGATCTGATCTTCTGCGACATCCTGATGCCGCGCCTCGACGGCTATCAGACCTGCGCCATCATCAAGCGCAACGCCCGCTTCGCCGGCATTCCCGTCGTCATGCTGTCCTCCAAGGACGGCGTCTTCGACAAGGCCCGCGGCCGCATGGTCGGCTCGCAGGACTACCTCACCAAGCCCTTCACCAAAGACCAGCTGCTGCAGGCCGTGCAGCAGTTCGGCACCAACCTCAACGGAGTGTCCTGATGCCCATCCAGAAGATCCTTGTCGTCGACGATTCCAAGACCGAACTGATGGTCTTGTCGGATCTGTTGATCAAAAACGGCTACACAGTGCGCACCGCCGAGAATGCGGACGAGGCCTTTCGTCGTCTCGGCGAGGAAAAGCCCGACCTCATCCTGATGGACGTGGTGATGCCCGGACAGAATGGTTTTCAGCTCACGCGTGCCATCACGCGCGATCCGCAGTATTCGAGCATCCCCATCGTCATGTGCACCAGCAAGAACCTGGAAACCGACCGCGTCTGGGGCATGCGCCAGGGCGCTCGCGATTACGTGACCAAGCCGGTCAACGGCGACGAGCTGCTGTCCAAGATCCGCGCGCTGGCCTGATCACGAGCTTCAACCCAGCATGGCCAAACGACAGTCGCTCAAGGAACTGCAGGAACGCCTGGCGCAACGCCTCACGGCGGCCAAGACCGAAGCCTTGACGGCGACCTGGTTGGCCATCGAGGCCGGCGGGCAAAAGCTTTTGCTCCCGCTGGTGCAGTCGGGCGAGATCTTCCCCTGGTCCGCAGTGCAGCCCGTGCCTTACACCAAGCCTTGGTACGTGGGTGTGGCCAATTTGCGCGGCGGCCTGAACGGCGTCATCGACCTCGCTGGCCTTTTGCAGGGCGGTGCTGCGCGGCCGGTACTGCGTGCTGCTGACCGCGTCACCTCCGAGTCCCGGCTGGTCAGCCTGCACGGTGCCCTGGGTCTCAACGCGGTGCTCTGGATCGACCGCCTGCTGGGTTTGCGCAACCCGGGCGCATTCAAGTCCGTTGCCGAGCGCCCCGCTGATGCACCTGCCTATGTCACGCGTCTCCTGCTGGACGAAAGCGGGCAGGCCTGGCAGGAGCTGGATCTGCAATTGCTCGTCACCGAGCCCGAGTTCCTGGCCATTGCGGCCTGAAGATGCCGATGCACGGCACCCGACGTTTTCGTCACCTGTTCTGAGTTGGAAGGTAAAAACATGGCCACGCTGGATCGCTTTCAGGGTCTTTTCTCCAAAAAGGGCAAGGACGCCGATGAGCCTGACCTCTCCAGGGCGACCGATCAGGAGATCGCCGAGCTGGCAGCGGCGCGGCTTGCTCCCGATGACAACGCCGGTGACCTCGGTGACAACCTGTTGATCTCGGACGACGAAGCCGAGCAGGGCAAGGAAGCCCTCGTCTCGTTGCCGATCCTGGGCCGCCGCCCGGCCGAACAGCACCAGCGCTCGCTCGCGGTGTTGCTGGCCTTTGCGCTGCTGGTGCTGGGTGCGGTCACCTTCTTCATCCTGAGCCAGACCGAGAAGATCAGCCGCCAGGTGGCGGCCAGCGGTCAGGCGTTGATGCAGTCGCAGCGTCTGGCCAAAAGCGTGTCGCAGGCCATGGTGGGGGCCCCGTCGGCCTTCCCTGAGGTGCGCGACAGCGCCAGCGTGCTGGCCACCAGCCTGCGTGGTCTCAAGCAAGGCGACAGCAACCTGGGGATCGAACCGGTGGGCGCCGAATTCGGCGGCGCGCTGGACGAGCTGCTGCCGCGCGTGGACACGGCCGAGCGCAATGCCGGCACCGTGCTGAACCAGCAGGCCACGCTGACCCAGGTGGGCACCGCGCTGC